>Ga0065711_1047866_pt1 | contig 12103 bp, 6 predicted proteins | sample Hoacrofraction12_FD_59098 | JGI IMG/M metagenome (GOLD analysis project Ga0065711, IMG submission 59098) | Hoatzin crop microbial communities from Cojedes, Venezuela - Epithelial fraction 12 v2 (version 2) | ecosystem: Host-associated > Birds > Digestive system > Esophagus > Crop | place... | reverse complement strand
TGCTTCAGTTTGTGCCCATTGCCCCTTGTCCTGTCGCTGGGCACCACTGAAAAGAGTCTGGCCCCATCCTCCTGACACCCACCCTGCAGATATTTATAGGCATTTATAAGGTCCCCTCTCAGCCTTCTCTTCTCCAGGCTAAACAAGCCCAGCTCCCTCAGCCTCTCCTCGTAGGAGAGATGCTCCAGTCCCTTCATCATCGTACGCAGATTGTGTCCAGGTTCTGGTGAGGGCGAGAGGGCTGCCAGGACTCCACAGCCTTGAGGCTGAAGGGAATTACTTTGTGATTTTGAATCTGCTGTCTTTTTCTTTGGAGAGGTGAACTTGCTCACCTTGGCCCAAGGACAGGAGGCAGAAGTTCTCGCAGTTGTGCGGCCCTTGTTTACAGGCAGTAGGGTCTCAGGTGGCCCAAAGCATCTGGCTGAAAAAAGACAGACCTGAAACGTGGAGCTCATCACCTTTGGAACCCCGGTAGGTTTTTTCCCCATTGGACCATGGAGGGCTGAAACCTTTTCTTCTGCAGTCTGTGCCTGGGACAGGGCTGTGAAACCTGCTGCTGTGAGGGAAAGATGCTTTTTTCACCCTTCTCCCGGGGGGTAACGGTGCAAAACCTTCTTTGATACATTCATCCTACGTTAGCAAAAGCAAAGGGAAACTTGAAAGCCCAGCAGAAACGCGGGCCTCTGGGGTCTGGTGTGTCACCCGGTGCTGTGCCTGCTACAGATTGCCCCCTTGAGCCCCTCTGCATGGCCCTGCTTCTCTGAAAGCATAAAAATGGGATTTTATCCTTATAATCGATTTCAGTTATGTTTAGTACCCACCTCAACTATCCATTCGTCATTTACTGGCAATTCACTGTTCTGTGAGTTTATGACTACAACCTTTTTAATACGTGTTTGAGTGCTCCGAGAGACTTACAAGGGAAATTGAATTAAAACCAAAAGCGGGCCCTGCTCTTGTACCCACGTGGAGTTTTCAGTCCGGCCCTGCAGAACCCCCCCCAGGGCCAGGGAAGCTCTCAAAGCAGCTGTCAGGCAGCGGCAGGTACTTCTCCACATGGCCTGTTCCCATCTACTGAGTGACCAACGCGCAGCTCAGCCTGCGCTAACAGCGCCGAGGGTCGTAAGCATTGCTGAAGTTGTAAGTTGTTACAGCAGTCGTAGTTTCGCTGCTGAACAGTTCGCTAGATTGAGCGTTGGAGTCTGCCAGTGTTTTATAGTGTTTTTAATTCTCCGAACAGAATAGGCGCATCATTAATTAACTGACTTAGTTTTGGAATATCCAAGTTTGTTCCCTGCTTTTAACACATATCAGTTGCAGTGCTTAGCAACTCTTTAAAATAAAAAGCCATACAAAATTCTCATATTCAGAATGGCCAAAGCAGTAAATAGATTAGTAACTTGTGTAAAAGTTACTACCAATGAATAAATAAAGCTGTTGCTCTTGACAAGGCAGCACCACGGATTGTGCGAACAATAGCGAGGTGCGTCATCTCCTCTGGCACTCCAGCATGCGGGAGTGACTGGAACACTTTCAGAGGGCAGCGATTTGCAGCACTGTGCAGCGCACGTCCTGAACCGCACCGCTGTGCAGCTGCAACAGGCACGGTCATGCGCGGTGGAAGCGTTTGGCGGCTGAAGGAATCCAAGAAGTCCTGTTACAATCAGCTTCAGAGAGGTGATTTATTTCAGTTGGAAACCAATGCTAGAAGAAAGCTTTTCACTGACCCTACCCGTAGTACCACAGCAGGCTCTATCAGACAGAAGTTAAACCAGTTGCATTTTCCCAAACCCCAGTGCAAGCCACCAGACGCAGAAGGCTCCTCTCGCCATGCTCAGCAGCGGCGAAGTAACAGATCTCAGCTGATCCAAACGGGACCAAACACGAGGAGAGGCGGTGTGACCAGGCACACTTCACAAGGCGCCCGAGGTGTGTCTAGATTTTGGCAGGGAAACGAGGTTTTCGATCCACGTGGCACTAAGGCCCGCAGGGTCAGCAGCTCAGGAGAGCAGTCCACCTTTAAAGTGTGATGGCAGCTGGATTTACGGTAAGAGACATGACTGCAGCAAAACTGCGCAGGACAAAATTGCACCTTTGACTTCGCAACTAAATAGGATCAACACCTTCTAATAATGTGGCTCTAGGTACTTCACATCTAGTGGTACGTCACTTCCCTAAAGAACGTATGTAGTCTACAGTACCAAGCCAGAAACAAAATGAAGGTGAACCACATTCAGTTCAAAAAGAAAAAGTGCATTCGATTCAACAAACATCACTACTGAAAAATTTCATTTTTAGGTTGTGTGTAGTGAAAATGTGCTTCTTCCTTGGGACTGTTATATATTGCATGTTTCCATCTGATGAGGTGGTTTTCAAGAGGAGGTTACAGGTGAAAAGGTGACGGTGTCTGGAATCCGGTGACACAGAAAGCTGAGTGAAAAATCAAAAATGAAGTTAATTTTTTTTTTCCATCCTACAGTAAGTTAATCACTTAGCATATTTCAATCTAATTTTTACACAGATTTCATGAAAATTAAATTATCAGAAGGGAAAAAAAGAAGACATAACTAGAAAGATAAATGGAAAACATCCCACTATATGATTTAGCTTGCGTACAAATTAGAAATGGCAACATAGATTTCCTAACGAGCTTTACTTCGAGACACAAGCTGCAGGTCTTGTTCCTTCCCTTCAGAGGTAACTCCAGAAAAATACTGTCCACTTACCTTAACTTTACATCATGACTCTTTTTACTTTTACTCCTTCTGCAGCTACCTGGAACCACTTCTCCTTTGCCTAAACCCTGTCCCGTGTTTTACACGTTTCCAAGTGCATGTCAGCCACTGTGATCCCACTCGGGTACTCATGGAAGAAAGCAGAACTGAATTCTGAAGGAACAGGCTGGACAGCCTCTTCTGGCTTGCTTTCTCAATTCTCCAGCCTAACATCTCTTATGTACGAGGTTCCCAGAACAGTGCCCACCTCCACTGTCCAAAGCAGTAAACAGAATAAAACACAGCAATGAAAGTGTGCCTCAAACTGTGCATCTCCACAGCAACAACAGTCATTCCAGTTTGTTCTCCACTGAGGAAGGGACCTTGTGATAAGAACAGTCACCCAAAATACTCTGTTAAAAACAGAACGTGACTGATTGTTTTTAAAGCAATGGGGAATGACAGAATTTTCCTTTCAGCTTGCATTGCTTTAGCAAGAAAGAAACAGAGCTTATTAAGACCTGTTTGACCAAAGACATAAATGCACTAACAACAAAGTATTTCGATTTTGTTCCTCTGTATGTTTTGTAACACAGCTTAAAAATAGTAATGTTCTCAAATCTTTATAATTATAACATCGGTTCTGCCTTCCTCCTTAAGTAGCTCCTGTTTTCTCCTCAAGTGAACAAACAAAATCTGAATCATTCTGAGTATCTGAAACGCAAGTCTGAATGCAATTTCTTCTCTACCAGCTTTGCTTCTAAGGTCTCCCTTCCCGTGTATTTTAGGAGTGAGTTACCATCATCATTCTCAGTGACTGACTTGTTGATCCTTCTACAGACAGGCTAATTCTCCTTTGTCATCAGAGCATTCTGACGGGATTTTATGTATCGCTGCTCCCTCTCAACCAATGAGTAATTTGGCCTAAAAGCCAGCTGGTGTAATGAATTACCTTGTATTTCAGTATCCCCCCCATTATGTTGCTTTGCATTTGGTACCTTATATTGTACCTTTTCTAAAGCTGTCAGACAGGTTTCAAAGAGTAAAAAGCAACTCCACATCCAAACAATGATACCAGGACCAAACAATGACATGAGGACATATGCTAGAACAGCTGGCTACAGCACAGAGGAACACGGGAAACACAGGCTGTGATTCTTTGAAGTACTTACCTTCAGAGCGATTCTTACCTTGGTCTGGATCAGTGCTTTGCAGTCATTAATACCGAATCCATCAAATCTGAAGTCCTCATTGTCTTTAACATTCGATTCCTCAAAAAAGTCATCCTGGCTCTCCGAAAAGTCCTAATAAAACGTCATTTGCATTTTCTTTATGCATTTCTATCTGATCTCAAAGCATATAACCTAAAGAGAAGTTTCCCTCAGGTAACAATAACTACTAGATTTTACTTTCTGAAACTGTATTTTGATTTATCATGTGCCCCCCTTGCATTAAACAATTTTATGCCAAAACAAGTTCTACATACATGAATCTAATTGTGATTTAAATTAATAAAAAAGCCATTTCCAATTAAAATTAGCCTTAACCTACACCAGAAAATAGCCGAGAAATACATCTCCATCAGTAATGTTAAAAACAATGCAATTTTCCAGTACTAGAAAAGAAGTAATGGCAAAAGTTTAAGCTGCTTGGGCATGGATTTAATGCTGGTGCATCTATGGGCAAGACAGGAACAGAAGGGAGTTTAACTATGTTGGAGAAATGCCTCCCATTCTCTCCTGTTAAGTGTCAGTTCTATAAAAGTGACTTTCAAGTGCAGAATAGGTCCTATACCTTCAGCAGATCTATTCTGTTTGTATATGACTTGCATGAAAGGTCACGTATGTCCATAAAATGAAAGCCACACGCAGCATCCCACCCCTCATGCTTCAGCAATCAAATTATCAATTGAAACAGTTACTTCTGGAAACCACACGTGACTCATCCATCCCAACTAAATAACCAAGTTGAATACTAAACCATCTCCAATAGCTTTATCTTCTCAGAACAAGAGAAGGCTCCAGGGTGACCTTACAGCGGCCTTCCAGTACCTGAAAGGGCCTGCAGGAAGGACGGAGAGGGGCTTTTCATAAGAGTGTGTAGGGATAGGACCAGGGGGAACGGCTCTAAACTAAAAGAGGGCAGATTTAGATTGGATATTAGGAAGAAATTCTTCACCATGAGGGTGGTGAGGCCCTGCTTCAGGTTGCCCAGAGAAGCTGTGGCTGCCCCCTCCCTGGCAGTGTTCAAGGCCAGGCTGGATGGAGCTCTGAGCAGCCTGGGCTGGCAGAAGATGTCCCTGCTCATGGCAGGGGGGTTGGAACCAGATGATCTTTAAGGTCCCTTCCAACCCAAACCATTCTATGATTCTAATATTAAACAGAGACATTTCTTTCTGAGACCCTCTAATACAGCTGGTTTGTTCCCCATTCCATTTAAAACATACTCCTCTTCCTCAAGCCTTGCAAAACCAGAATAATCTGAGGAAAAGGGAAGTGCAACACACTTTCGGTTCGTATACAGTAAAAACATCCAGTAATTACTTTAACAGCCTCTCTGATTTAAATCGGATTTTCACTTAATGGAAATATATTAGAGGCTAACAATTTTCTCATAGTCTGAGCAAAAAAGTAAACCATCTTACCGCATGCACATCTGAAAGCTAATTCTCCATCTATACTAAGGCCGAACGTACCACCTAATGTAACAGGGCGCTTCATAATGGAGACTTCAATGTCAAGACGATCAAAATTTGATCCTGCACAATTTTGTAGTTACTTACGCATAATGATGCAAAAACACTGGACTATCATTTCAAAAGGCTCTCTGTAAAAAAACTTCTGACTCACTCCAATCTGGTTCCTCATGCACCTACACGTACAGCTTGCAGAAAATCAGGTTCATAACCTAGTGTTTATGCTGGCATACTAGCAAACTGTTGTTCAATTACCTTTTGATTTGCATCTATTCCAAGAACACTCAAGAGGTTTTCTTGGCAATGAGATTTACTCCAGGGATGTCTTAAGCTGGGGGTGTTATCAAAGTCTCTAAGTGTTCTCCATATGTTTCCAGAATCAATGCTAGGGAAGAAAACACAGTCTAAGGTTATAAGGTGTACAAAGTTTCCCGTGAATGTATATAACTTAGTTATTTTCGCTACATACAGTTGTGTACTAGCCTACCTTGATTAAAAAGCAACTTAGCTTAAAACTCTTTCTACGTTTGCTCAAACTATCAGCCTGATGTAGTAATGAGCCTGCATGACAATTGACGGAAACAGTAAGTCAACATCACTTCCTGTTTGGGCTTCTCAGATAGGAAGCGCATTAGAAGCGTATTTCAGAGACCATAATACGCCAACAGCTTGCGTTATTCAATTGCGCCTGCGAAACACGGGTAGAGTTCAGCCCTATCAGTTCTGCCCTTTGCATTCTCTGTCCCTCAAACCTTTCCCCTTCCTTCTCCAGGGCAGCAGCCCGCTGCTCGGCTGGGCAACCTGCATCTGCTCTGGACACGCGGGCACTACACAACAAGCCAAAGGCACACGCTGCTGGAACAGTGAGAATTAGAGAGTTCCCTCTACGTCGTACTTTGGGTCCCTACACTGCATTCATCCTGTATAAACCCAGGTGTGCCTTCTGCTTAGTTAGTACAGGATGCACTTCTCATTCACCTCAGTTACTCACCACAGTAATCAGGGCTCCTTGGTCTGTAGTTGGTACTCTGCTATAATATTGCAGTGCCTTGTACATATATATCACATTTCTCCACAGGTTTGAGGCTGATGAAAATATAATACATATGCAAGGAGCTTGCTGAAAGAACGCCCGCATTAAATGTTTTCACTACGTTTCTTGTGATTCCTGCAACATTTCCAAACTATGGTGTGACCCAGATTTCTAGATGGAAAGCCTCAGGTGTATCCAAAAGTAACTACAATACTGTTCCGTAACTCCAATACTGCTCAGAAGCTGCCGATCCTTCAGAAACACGTAACAAATCTAAAAGCATGCCCGCTGTCTTAGCAGAAAGCTAAGTTAATGTCACTAATTGCTACTAACGTAATGCCAGGAAAGAACCCAGATGCACCACAGGCTCTGAGGCGCATCTGGTTAAACCTGAGAAGAAGTTACCACCTGGGAAAACAGGGTAAAAAAACCCAGACGAGTGGGTTGTCAGTAGAAGCAGCGGCAACGCTGCTGCCTCAGACGACGGAGAAATTGGTCAGATGTGTTGCAAAGCAAGGACAAGCGAACAGGAAGGACAGGCTGCCTGTCGGGTGTTCTGGCATTCCAGAGGCTTAGTCATGAGGAGGCACACCAACAGCAGGAAAAACCCTAAGCAGGAATTTGTAATTTTGATATATTCCCTTCCTTGTTTTCCAATGGCTAAAACACAGTCCATTTCCTTTAACGACACAATACAAAACTGGTAAGATCTACGTGCTGAAGAACATAGTGATTTAAAATATTTTTAAGTTCACCTGCAAGTACCACTGATTTTTAAACTACGAAAGAGTGTAACTGCTGACGAACTTTTAAATCTTTTTTTTTAAACTATTGATCTAAACTCATTACCAAAGCTGATTCTTCATAAGTTCAGGAATCCCATCATCTTCATTATTTGCATCAAGTACTTGATCTAAGCTTCTTATGCTCTCTCTGGACTGTGATACAAAGACGTCTGGAAAGCTCAACTTAAATATATCCTCATAGCTGTGGTTTGCCTAGAAAAAACAGAGTTTTATTACATATGTTATACAGGCCATCCCCACAGTTCATGAAGGACCTAGGCCAAAGACTGCAATGTTTCTAGAGACTGTATTATTGCTTGTTTTTAAAATTTCTATTACTATTAATGGCACAGAGGGACTGAGCCCACAGTTCACCGTTTTGAGTGTTTACCCAGAATTAGAGGAGGAGAAGCGAGAGTCCAAGAGTTTCTGGTGAACCTTTGCCTCTAGCTTCCCAGCTAATAAGTTGTAGCCTGGTTTGCCTGTTAGCACTCAAGACTCCTTCTTCTGCTCAGCTAATTTAATCCAGGTCAAAACCGATGTATACATGAATTCAAAAGCTTGTTTTGCTAACTTAGTATTCAAACACACCTAATTCAGACAAATGTAACATAACTACTAAATGCTATCGTTACCAATAAATACTTGCACTGTGCAACTCCGCGTAAAAGCTGCAGTGAGTATGTCTCTGTATCCTTGCATTTGCACTAAACTTTTTCCAGCCTATGTTAAAAATCAGAACCTGATTTACACACTTGCTCCTCCTCCAGCAGCGATGAGGAGGAGGTTTGGAGGACTGGGCATCACCACTTGAGTGATCCAAAAGGACCCCTGGAAATAACAGGGTTATCTGAAGACTAAGAAATACATATGCAAAGAAAAATGTGCATAATTTACTTCCTGTCCTAAAGGAATGTTATCATGCCATCTGGTCGAGAAGCTTTATCCTTTTATTCCTTCAAAGCAGGAATTACTGCAATTTTCTAAATCAAAGCAATTAATTGACTCCAACACCCTGCAGAGGAACTGCGATCCAGGAGCAGCAATGTTGTGTGAAAATCAGAGAGTGAAACCAGTTTGTTTTCTTTGCCTAGCAATCAGCAATTTAATCTGAAATACATAGGTATGGATACTTCATATTCTGACAGGTTCGCTTAATTGTATTATTACAACAGCTGAAACGAATGGAGGTATTTCCACAGGTTCATTGCACTGAACTCAGGCAAATGCAGTGAATATTGAGAGCACAGACTTAATCTAATGGGCGAATGGGCAAAATCAGAGCTGGTGGAAGGCTTCTGTACTTCTGAGCATCCCTCTAGAAATGGAATTTGTGCCCCGCGCGGCTCCTGAAGGAAGGCCTTGCCAAACCGCCCATCCTGACGGGCGACTGCCGGCACATTCAGAGGCTCCCGGGTAAAATCCTTTGTGTTATAATATTTTAAATCAATTTGTAAATTATTCCAGCAGACTTCACTTACAACAGGGATACTGTACGGAGGAGAAAAATGTCTGAGAAGCAGAATTCTGTGAAAGCACACGACAAAGCGTACCTGGAGAGTCACCTTCCAGGAAAACACAAACCTCCAAACAGGGACCAAAACCTGAGTGGGACGGGGAGCTACAGAACAGTCAGGCACCGGCTCCTGGCTTTGGGGTGGGGGGGAAATTACCGCCGCAGAAGTGTGAACCCAGAGAAGCACAGGTCTGCCTTGTTTGTAACATTTTCTTGGAGCCTGTGACGTTCCCCCGACATGCACACAAGTCCCTGGTGTTTAGTTTAGCCAAGCCAGATGAAAAGCCCAATTTGCAGGAAAAATGCAAGATTTTTTTTGTGTTATTACTGTCTACTTCAGTGGGTGTTTCTAAAACAAAATTTGGGTATATTTTCGTTTAGCTTGTAGCTTTGTACTGATCATAAAAATATGAATGCACAAATTTCACATCTGTGCTTTCTGAATAAATCCTCTATATCCTATTATATCAGAACACTCCAGTGCTTAAGTAAGTGCACTAGGCCCTCTCACAATGGCCAGCATTTAAAGAACACACACAAAAAAAATCCTTATTCAGTCATATAGGCAAAGTATCCAGCTACTGCAAGGAAATTAGTGATTGTTTTCATCTTAAAATACATCATTCTGCTCCAGACTGACATCATTTAATTAACTGAAGCATGAGATATTGAAGGTCCGGCCTCTGACTTCAGACAATCTCTCAAGGTCCCTTCCAACCTACCTGGACTTTTTTCTACGGGCCGTGCAGCAGACAGAGCCCCAAACCTGAGGAGTTTATGCTCTCAACCAACCGACACAAAAAGCCAGGGATGAAGGACCAGTTACACATATATTTTACACTCAAAGAAACGTCCAACAGCTCTGCGGCTATTCCTCTACCCTGGGACAAGAAAAGACAACTTGAATCTCTAGGCATGGTAAACTTCTTTAGCTCGTACTGGACCTTTCCTTTTGCTTTTATTAAATGCAAAAATAAAGCAAAGCTTTCAGCAAGATGAAGACCTGCTGCCTCCGGAAAGAAACCAAGCAACGCGCTATACGCTATTTCAGCTCCAGTCATTACCTGCTCTCTTTTTTCCACATAAGACTTCTCGTCCCACATTTTCCAGCATTGTGAACAATTTAAATTCTCTGTTTATGCATACCCATAACCAGGTATCTCGTGATCTCCGCGCCATCAGTGCTGGTCAGCTTACCCCACCCGCACCTTTGCGCCCTCCTTCGTAATACCTACTCAGCAGGTGAAGTTCCCGGGCAAGGGCAAGCAAGCCCATCTCCAGAAGCCCCTCAGCTCCCGACACGCAATACAACTCAACCAGCAGACTACAAGCAGTAAGCTATTACTGCCACTGATTAACTCCGTGGAAGTCTTAGTTGATTGCTCTCTTTCTTCAAATGTTTTGATTTAGGATGAAAGTAGTAAGAATGAGGGCGGGTTTGTTTGTACATTCTTATTTCCCTTTTGTTACTTTGCTTAGCTTTGGTGATGCATGTTTGGTAAACATGGAAACATATTAATTGCAACAAGGTATAACCCTTAACCTGAACATTGTTTTTTGTGCCAAAAAGGACACATTGTGTTATTTATTCAGATTATTACTTCTAACATTGTATGAGAGAATGTAACATCCCATGCTAGAAAACGAATGATATTATTTCTTTTTTTTATGTCATAAACTTCCACCCACAATCAGTCTAAAATTCCAGAACGACTGTTGGATTATTCAGGCAGTACATTAAACAACAAAAGTTGTTGTTTTTCCCAATTTCTAACTCAATTTTATACTGGTTTACTTCAATAAGCTTGCAGGCAGCTCACAGAATTTTTGCCCGCTCTGTTTTTGTTACCCACCTTCCCGATTTTTTGTTTGCTATGCTCATTCTTGTCTAGCTTTTACATCACACGTGCTTTGGGGCAAGGTTCATTGTTTCTACGTGCTTACTTATTCCTTGTGTCTAGGAGGAAAGAGGCGCACTGCGTTCTTCAAAGCTCTCAAGCAGGATAACTCAAGCATTTGTCAAACACCGTAAGGAAGTTGCTTTCGTTCCACTTGAGTTAGCTGCAAAGGAGCAGGAGGGTTTCTCTCCCTGCACAGCATTATCCTCCACAGAGGAGACACTCAGGCACAAATCCTGAGACGCAGGAAGCAGTAACCCAAACACTTCTGGCCTTCGGTTTACTATTAACGCATACCTCATGTAGCAAGCTCCAAGCCTCCCGTGTCCCACTGTGCAGAGACGGCTCAGAGCAAAAGCGACCGGCAGAAGTGCCGCTGGCTCCGCTGCGTAAGTCCGCGTCGCCTCTAGAACTTTTTGTTGACTTCACCGAAACTTCAAGATTGTGACTGAATCTCTCCGATTCGTCCAAGGACTCCCTGAAGCTTTCAAAATCACCCCAGGACCCGCTGGGTTCCGAGCTGCTCTCACCAACCCCCCCACAGCTTCTCCCTTTGCTATTCACCGCGGGGAGGCTTTGCTGCGTTACTTTAACATTAACGATTTCTTCATTATTTGTCCTTTCATTCGAGTTACGGGCACTTTCATCGAGAGCCACATCACCTCCTTCAGCTACTAGGTCTTTTAGAGACATCAGGTGAGACGTGTCTGTATCAGTGAGACTTTCCATTAGCGACAAGTTCTGCATCTTCGTTTAAGAAAAACCGGTTTGTTGAAATCTGCACCACAAGGAAGGCTACTGAAGTTCAGCCGCATTAGAAATCTGAATATTTCCACAACAGAACCAAATTCTTCGTTTCACCCCAAAGAATGACAGCGCTGCTAGACCAAAGCAGGACGTCCCTCAGGCTCTCCCCCGGCCGTCGGCCCACGCGCGGTGGACTCCGTCTCGCTGTCTGGCTGGGACGTTCGCCTGCAGAGGAGGAATTAGAGATGGACACTTCTGTGATAAGGGCTGTGCGGGAACACAGACCGGCAGCCGACAAGGCGGGAGAAGGGACGCTCGGGTTAAAATAAACACCTTCCCGTATCAGACAACTGAAAATCGCTGCAGGCAAATTATTTAAAATTTACACTTGACTTCACCTGCCCGCACCCGTTAAATCAGTGAGCCGTATTCAGATAATATTTACCAGAAGTGGTCGGGCATTAACGGAGCACAGAGGAGCCGGACCGAAACAACGGCAGGCACCGTCCGGCGCCCATGAAATACATCGTGCGGCTCTCCACCCCCCCCGCACAGCTCCTCCTGCTCGCCTCTCCCTGCCCTTACCGGAGGGCTGAGCCCAGCACCGGGCCCGGCCGGACGGCGCAGCGCTGCCGAACGTTCCACCGGCTCGGGCAGAGCCGGTAAATTCAGGTCAGCGCCCGCAAACCCGCCCCGTCCCCGAGCCCCAGCCCCA
>Ga0065711_1012689_pt1 | contig 12103 bp, 13 predicted proteins | sample Hoacrofraction12_FD_59098 | JGI IMG/M metagenome (GOLD analysis project Ga0065711, IMG submission 59098) | Hoatzin crop microbial communities from Cojedes, Venezuela - Epithelial fraction 12 v2 (version 2) | ecosystem: Host-associated > Birds > Digestive system > Esophagus > Crop | place... | reverse complement strand
TTGGCCCCATCCTCCTGACCCCCACCCTTCAGATATTTGTAGGCATTTATACATTTGGAAAGAGAAGCTAATTAAATGAATGCAGAACTAAATTTTAAAAGATCTTGCCTGGCCCCTTTTTTGCAGGACTTGGCACGAACGTGTCGCATCCCACCTCCAGTGCAAGTGAAAGCCAAGAGCTGTGGCCAACGCCTCCAACAGCCCCGCCGGCAAAGGGCTCCCCACCCCTCTGCCAGGGGGTCTCCGGGGCTCTGCGCCATGCTCGCGCGTTCCTCACCCACCAGGTACAGAAGGGCTCAGATTTGAAACCCCCAGGCTGGAAACTGGGGGATGAAGGGCAGCCTTTCGCTAAGCCTTCGAGCAGAGCGGATGCAGACAAACCGGTTGCCTTCATAAAGCTCGGTATCAAGACAACAGCAAGCAGGGTAACAGGCACCAATACCAGTCTTTGGTTCTTACTGTGAACATTTCGTTTTTGCTTTTCATGTACCCTCATAAAGACACCAGCTTGTATCAGTATCATTAATTATTCGAAACAATTCTTGCTTGCAATCTCGCGTGCAATTAAAAACCAGCTCCAAAGCACTTCCCGCAGATGAAAACCACCTCCTGCTACAAATGGAGGGCACCTGAAGTTCTGTGTAAAATGTACTCTTACATATTATCTTTTCAGGTTCATTTCTTCCAGAAAGCACATAGTCAGGAATATATACTGCACTTTGGAATAGATATTGTAATACGGAGCCAAATCTGCAAACTAACTTCTGCTGAAGTTCAAGCAGATCATTAATAGAGCCAATTCTTCATTTCACTGCGCATCACACTAACAGGTTCACAGATCTTTATGCTGGTGCAAACAGTTTTGTTATTTATAACCACTTTCAGACGACATCTACAGCATGGATTTGAACTTACACAAACGAAGATAATAAAATTACCTTTTTTCTTAAATAGTCTAATCAAGCTGGTCTACTAATTTAAAATTAATGGGATGGAATGAAAATGTTGGGCAGTTTCAAAATAAATTAAGTGTGGAACCAGGTTACGTTTAATCAAGCTGTCATGCAAATTAGCGGCTTCACTCAGTGAGTACTATTTAAGGAACTTTTTTGCTAGTGAAAAGGTTTTGGAACCATTACAGGAACCATTTACTTTTTGTTAAAGACAGACGAACGCTAAGCACAGCTCCCCCAGTACCAGGTTCATAATTGCATTATCATAAACTTGGCTTGACAGGGAAGCTCCACATCAGTCTGTCGCAGGGGGGCGGGGGGGGGCAGCTATAGTAGATATTTTCAGAAAATAAGTCTTAATCTGCAGTATTATGCACTGCTGCCAGGAAAAAACCCCAAACAAACAAACAAACAAACCAAAACACCACAAACCAACCAAGCAAAAAACCCCAAACCAACCAACCACAAAAAACTGTATAAGCAAATGATCCTTCCAGGACAAGAAATGCAGAAAAGCTCCCTTTCCGCAGAAAACGAAGCTGTAAGCAGGACAACTCCTCCCAGACACCACGCATCCCACCAGCGCGCCAGCCCTGCCTGCCCGGGGCACTCGCTGCCGCCAGGGTCGGGAGCTCAGAGAGCAACGTCCCCGACCGGGCTCCTTCCCAAGACTTCTTCTCTTCGAATAGCTACCACCAGCTCTACGAAGGCATCAGCTACAAAAGATGGCCAAAATTATACTGCAGTACCGCCAAAGGCGCTTATTTATTAATTGAGTGGTTCTCTTTATTGTCACCTGATTACACTAACTGACGTACAATATGCTGCAACTTTACAAAAGAGTTGACAAGTTCAATAATCCATACGCTGAATTCCTGTGATTATTTTAGATGAAGATAACCGATTCTCATCCAGATGAAGCAAAAGAAGGAACATTCTTGATTCTGCCATCACACGGGTGTAGATGTATATTATTAAGCAGCATACATATGTAGTCAAATTGATATTCTTAAATAGAAAAAGGACTTCTTTATTCTGCTATGAATATATTTGTACTGCTCTTCTGCACTCAGTCAAACTTTTTACTAGCAGATGTGCTTTGGATATTGTAATTTATCTGCTCCTAACTGATGAATAACGTGTCAGGTCCTCTCCAAAGACAGCAAACATTTGCACAGAAAATATATTCTAGGTAACACGAACTTTGATCAACAGCAGATACTGCACATCATTTGCTACTACAAAAAATATTCCTTTGTACTATTACAACATATTATCCTCCGTCTAAGAATTCAAAAATGTTTGCAAAAAATGTTATGAATCTAAACTTATTCCGCTTCCTCCCTGCCTCCTCAAAAAGAATGACAGGGATTTCAAACGTACTCGTATTTAGTGAATATCTGAAGCTGGATGCCTGTGTTTTGCTTGGTGGTTGGTTTTGGTTTCTGCACTTACAATTCTAAGCGTTGAATCCCCAGAATACTTCACCATGAAGCTGTAATCTTACTGAGATAGTGGCTTCTCCAAATGATTCGGTGTAGCCACAACAAGCAGGTCAACTGCCCTTACATTTGACATCAAAACACCATTGCGACTCCACGGAGGACGGAGCATCTCCCCCCAGCGCGGCCAGTCCTCGAGCCTTGGCTCCTCGTGAGTTACGGCTCCCTCAGGTCACGGAGACACAGGCACTGAGCCATCCTTCGCGTTACACCCCACTTTTCTACACAAGCTTTATTTTTGTGAACCCTTCAAAACAATATTCCTTCTGATCCTTCACGTGGCTAATCTCGTCAAAAGAAAATGTATTTGGATGCCTCTAAAATATTAAGAAGTATGCTTTTCGAGACAGTCACTCCAGAAGTATCATACTTGAGTTAAATTTTGTTATATAAGATCTTCTTCACTGTTCACTTTACCCAGCTAATATCAAAAAAGCAGGAATCAACACAGTCCATTGGAAACGTGATGTTCCAAGAGTTATTTGCATTAGGTCTCACATACATATGCAGTGTTCAGGGTTATTACTATTTTCATAAACAGAATAATGTCTTCCCTGAGTAAGAACAGCTTACTTGCAGTAAATGTTAATGCTAAAATAGATAGTAGGGAGGGAAAGGTGAACTGCTGCTGCGGAGAGAAGGCCATAGGTACAGGAAAAAATAATATGCAGGTAGTGAAACTACTCTGCCACGCCAGTTACCTATATTTAGAAAGGCCAGGCATCCTAAGGCATTAATTATTCATCTGACCGCGTAAGTCTTGTTGGTGTTTATCAAAGAATGCATGTTAGCTTGAAATATTTACACAAAGCTACCGCTCTCAATGAGGTGGATATCATAGAGTGCTCCTTGCACCTCCAAAGCCAAGATGCATTTTAAATCCATTGCCCGTCGATAAAATCAATACGGATGGATCTCAAAGGTGTTACAGAGACAAAAAGAAAAGAATCATAACCGGCTATTTGGATATAACACATGAAAGAGGAAGAGGAAAAAAAACCCTCAAAACCAGTTCTGGGGTGAGCAGGAAACGATGCCGGCGCCCTGAGCACACCCCGGGTCACCAGCGTGTCACCTGCCCGTGGGGGCTGGACCACGCTCCCTCCAGCTCCCACAGGAGTGGAAAATATAAATAAAAATTTAAATTTTATAGTCTGCTGACAAGAGAGTGCAGCTGTGTATAAAAAAAAAATTCCAGAAAATTCAACTACCATATCTATGCTGAAGACTCTTGGATCCACCCCACACCTGTGCCCCAAGTCTATTTTTATATTTTGAACAGTTTTTGGGGTTTCGGAGATACTCATGCCCAGACCCAGGGGGGCCCGCGATGCCTCGCGTCCCCTTCCTCCGCCCTCGCGCTCTGGCAGACGGCATCCACCGCTCCGCGTCGTATCGGGGGTCATCAGCAAAACTTCTCCGCCCTCTGCTCTGTGCTGACCCCCGTGTGCTGTCCCAGCTGCCCCGGCAGAGGCAGAGCCGGCAGCGCTGCACCCCGAGAAGGTCCCAGGGGAGGCTCAGCCCAAGGCGTCCCCCCAGGCTGGGGCAGCCCCGAGCTGCAGCCCACCCCAAACTGAATTGCCGAATTAAATTTACAGGCTGGTTTTTCTCTGTAGCACACGCACCTTTGTACTACCAGAAATGTAACACACAGAAGGTTTATGCAGGTAACAATAAAACTACACATTAAATACAATTAATTAAACTAATNTCAAATTGATTTCTAGCCGTGTGCAAAACTCTATACTAAAAACAAAAGTAGCTCTGACAAAAGATGTGTTTCCTTCTCTCATCCTCTGCTATTTCGTACTCTCAGAATGAAAAGTCCAGTGCAATTTTCTAGTCCAATTGTTCCAGCCAGGGGGAAAATTGCTCGTCATAATTAGGCCACTTTCATAACACATTTATTCATCCCCCGGCCTCCTGCACCCGTGACCACAGCTCCGCACCTCTGAGCTGGTGACCTCTTCCTCCCCCCCCAGTCATCCTCCCACCACCTTCCCCCCTCCACACTGACGCTGACCCCGCTACGCGCTTGGTCGCAGGTCGCGGACAGAAAAGCAAAGTTCGCCAACTCCAGAGAAAAACCTGTAAAAGACCGCTCGCTTTTCGTAACCGTGGGACCTGCGCGTGCGGTTTTCCCAGCGGGGAGGCGCGGGAAGCCTGGGGACCCGCGCGCCCGTCGGAGCCGCGGGGCTGGGCTGGGGCGAGGCGTGGAGAGGGACCTGCCGAGGAGCCGGGGGGCTGCCCCAGCACCCTGCCGCGGCACGCAGGGGCTACGCGCTCATCGCAAGCCTGTTGTCTCCACAGCTTCGGGGATTTACTCCTTCCAGTGTAATTAATACGTCTGGTGTATTGACTACTTATTGCAACACCTTATTTTCAGCTACACGTGTCCCCTTTTTTTATCTGCCAGACAATCAAAGTTCTGTCAAAAGCAGAAGTGGCATCCAATCTTCAGTGTGGGTTGAGGAGCAGTTGGACCATTGCTGCAAGTGGGGCAATGCAAATTCCATATCTTTAAAAAAAAAAAAAAAAATACATATATATACACAAAATTGTCTCATACATTAATGTTGCAGGAATTAAATTGAGCTCGCCAACAGCAGAAGGTCTTTCAGAGAAGAACTGGAGACACTGCTTTATACAGAGGACGTGAAATATTTAATTGGGTATGTCTGAGTAACTATCGAGATGCCTGTCGCGGGGCCAAGTGAAGTGCCACTGGTGCGGAGCCGGCAGCGGGTCCCAGAGCCGCTCCAGCCCCGCACTCCCTGGCCCCAGCCCAGCTCTTTAACCACGAGGTCAACGACTAAAAGAGGAACAAAGAGCCCCTCTGCAAAAGACTGGGCGAGTGCTCGGTCAAGGTCTCGCGGGTAGGTGAGTTCTCACTTTTTTCTCACAGGCAGCGTGGGTTTCCGTAATCCTGGCAGGTGACAGTCGCGCGTAGGCTGGGACAGGATGCCAGTCCTCTGAGCTCCAGCTAAACTGTCACCGCAGCGGTTTACTTCACAGCCCCTCTTCCTCCAGACACAGCCCGAAAGGACTTGCAGAGCGATGAGGCAAAGTGTAACTCAACATGCCAACGTCTGAAGCATTTTTCAGGATTATTCGGACAGTGTTTCTCAAGCCAACACGTAAATTTGCACCCTAAAATGCCTTGCAGAAAAAATTCCTGAAGAATTACATTGACCTGAATGGTAAAGGTTGGGATTTTCTTTGTGGAGAGGACTATAATGACCATTTCCATAGCAGAGATACGCAGGTTAGTTATCACACGTGGTTGTGCCACACTTCAAAGCTTTCAAGGGTCACAGTGGCTTCCTACAATTGCTGCCCACGGCACCCAAAAATCTATTTACACGTCATAAAACAAGAACTGTGACATGAGAGACCCTTAATACCCAAAAGAAAACTTGAGACTAACCTGTCTTTTTTTTTCCCTGTTTATATTAGCACTTCAATGACATTTTTAATATTTAATTTTAGATTTACTTAATAACTGTCTTGAGCAAGAATTATAAGTGAATTACACTGCTGGAGTGGGAGTGTGATTAGAAGTTAGAAGTAGCCTGGTGAGCCCAGTCATAAAAGATGTGCCTTAAGTGCTGCAATACAGTTTAACTTATATCAAGACAACCTAAAGTAGCAGCTAGACAGTGAAACACTTTGACACTTCTATATATGTAACGCTTTTTAAAGTACATGATTTTGCCAATTTACTGATTTAATTCCTATGAGAAATTCAAGATAATTATGATATAACGTGTCGAGATAAATGCATAGATACTTTTCATGTATTAGCCTGTAATTTTGTAAATTGTAAAATTCATACCATATTAAATTTAGAAAAAAATATTTAGCAAAGAAACAAAGACATGTTTTAATTATTGCATTATTTTGTGTTATTTCATTCTGTAAGCAACACAACACCTGCAAAGCAACTGTGTTTTTAACTCCCACTGGTATGAGACTTTTCATCACGTCTATCAAAGTAGATAACTAAGCTAACTCAGTACTTCATATGCATAGATACTAAAATAAGCCAGTTTAATAATGCAAGCCCTTTCTGAGACCTTCATATACAGCTGTGCTCATTTTTTAACTAAGTTAGTTCATGTGATCCAAATATCTCACTAAAAGCTGCCATATTACGATGGTTAGGAACAGAACAACTGACATAGCTGCTTTTAGACCTGATGGAGGTGCCTGTCTGAAACTGTGCTGTCCATAAAGCCGAGTTCATCCATCTCGCAGAAAAGACCTCAGCCTTTCAGATTTTGTGGCACAGTAAACAACCACAGAAGACAGCGCTTTTATTTATCTGTTTATTTTTGCCAACACATCCATCCTTCCCGACGCTCTTGGAAACTTATTATTGCCTCAGCTCACGATACCAAATTATTTTGGGATTTCACCGAGATTTGCATTCAATCTCCTAAAGACTTTAAGCGTTCAAAGTCTGGGACAACCTCACCTGTAACGTATTTCAAAGTGTGTTGACACTGTTCAACCTCTTTCAGGACTGTTTCCTAATTTCTGTTCTAGTTAAGCTAAAAGCATCTTCTCAGTCTAACAATCTGGTACAGCAAGTCTTCTTCTACTCCTTCACTTCGCCTTCATCTATGAGCAACAAGCCAAAAAAGTCATTAGGAAATGCTTACACAGTGTGATTTGAGGGGCTGGCACAAAGATGAGTCAACACAACTTCTAGAATTATAAAAAACCCCAACCTACAAACTCTTTGAAAGCTACGTGACTTCAATGTTTATCTTTGGTTAAACTCTACATTTTCCTCTCGGCATCAAAGCACCAGTCCCACCACCAAGCACAGGGTACCAACAGGCTGTTCCAGCTCTTGTGGTGGTCACTGAGTGAACACAACGTTGGCAGAATCCAGTGCTTCCAAGCACGCTCTGTAGTCCAAACGGATCCGAGCCCTGCAGGCTGCCGTCCCCTCACGGTGAAGAACTCAACAGCTTGTTGCAATTGCTGACTTCCACCATCTTCCGTTCTGGGTTTCTCGGAAGCGGCAGAAAAGGTTTTATGAAAATTATCCATCCTTCCACCGTTCTTCCGAGACACCTGAAGCTCTGCTGTTCTCCTTCACTCTCCCACCGGTCATGACATTGGAGTTATTCCCCTCCTCTCCTCTGCTGACAAGAAGTTGTTCTTGACCTTTATTTAGCCAATTTAGAGAAAATCAGCAGTTCCACGTCTTGCTGCATCTCCAGTGCAGTACAGCCCATTAATTTGGACTCCACAGTCTGTCCACCTATACCTTTCCAAAGCCTCACCAGAGAACCTGCGAGCCCATTTCATGAGCCAGGTACCACCAATGTAAAGGACCCTGAGCCAGGACACGGACTGGGCAAGGTGTCGTGGACCCAGGAGATGCATCATGGACGCATGGTCTCTTCTGAGGAGTCTCTGTGTTGGCAAGTCCAGGGTTAGAAAAGCAGAAGCAGCAACTGCGGATGCATTAACCACCCCAGTCCTCCACTGGGAAGGGGCTGAGGTAAGAAGCGTGGTTCCAAAACGCAGTACTCGGCCGTGATGACAATCTCCTTTCGTTAGAGAGCACAGCTCTTGGCACAGCCCTCGCCCTCCACGCGCCCGCAGGCACCCTCCCCAGCATCCAACCAACGCCGACCACGGGAGCTTCTGGCCATCACGCTTTTCCATAACACAGGATACAGAGAATCTGATCCGATATTAAATTACACCAGTAATAATATACACTTTATTTTGAACTGTGTCACAAACATAAAACGTGTTTGTTCCAAGACCGCAGCGTACCACTTACCAGAAGTATTGGCTGCAGTATTTAATGTTTTCATTTTTCCGTCACGCATTTACAGCTCTATTTTAAAATTACGTGACACCACAATTTACTGAAAGCCGAGGTTATGCCTGGAGCTCCTGTGTCAAGTTGAACATTTCTGTATCATCACAGTCACAAAGAACGGGCAAACATAATGCGCTCCGTTACACCCTCCCCCATTAAACTTCCTTCTCACTAAACGAGTAAGTTCCTCGTAATTACAAACGAGCAGGTCGGCATTCTGGTATGAGGGAGGCAGCCCCTGGCGGTGCCGTCCCAGCCAGCCCCTCGCACCCTGCTCCCGGCAGCACTGCCTGCTCCCTGCCGCCGCGTCTCCTGGCCACGCACGACACGTTTCACAGCGGGCTTCACCCTCCCGCAGGAGTACCCGCCAGCGGGTAACTCACGGCGACAACCTGCTTGCCAGACTAGCGAGGGACCGTGAAGAAACCTCCGAAGATGTGGAGACCAGAGGTGCCCAGCTGAACGCCCCAGACCAGACCCCTTCACCACTTCACACAACGCGCACCGTGACGGCGTCTCTGATGGACATCGTCTCTGATGGACATCTCGAGTCCAGGCTACGATTTTGGGGACGCACGTCAAGATGACCATCGGAGACGAGGGCGCGGGGAAGGGTGGGCAGCACCCCATGGCAACGCCAGCCTTCGCTCTGCCGCTGCCCGCGCCGGGCAGCCCCCCGGGGATGCTGCACCCAGCCACCCACCCCACTCCTGCCGCGGGTGCAGCCGTGGTACCCACCTGCCCTGGCCAGGGCCCGGCCGAGAGCTGAAGGCCATCCAGTGGGTTTTGGAGGCTGTTGCTCTTCTTCTGTCTCCCCAGAGGGGCTGCCCCTGGGTTCAGACCAGCAGCTGAGCCAGGGATGGCGAAGCGGTGGGACGGGCTGGGCGCAGCCTTCCTGGGAGAGCCTCTGCTCAGACCTGCCAGGTCTCGTGCTCTGAGAGCAAACTTTCCTGAACCAAACCCAACCACAAATCGCAGAGAACAAGCGTGCACTGCGTGTTCCTGTGCTCCTGATCCCGAGCAAATGAAGTGCTCCAGCGTGCTGTCTCTGCAAACCTTCACCAGTGTTATTAAAACCCAGAGCTAGGGAAATGGAAGTAAAACCTCTTCATAGCTATTTCGGCACTTAAGCTGCCAGCTTATTAAAACCTGCCAAAAAAATCACTGGGGTTTTCACACAAGCAAAATCTTGTACTGGACTCCCTGCTCGGATTTGAAACACGCTTAGCTGTCCCAGTGAACTTTATTCTTCCACATACAAAGCCCACCGGCACATGGACCATTTTTTTACAACAAGATAGAAGGACAAGGGGAAGAGAATGCTCTAGGCAACCAGCATGGCCAAGCAGAGAGAGAGGAAAAAGGGGGGAAAAATGGTGTAGTGAAATGCTGCTCCATTTACTCCAGCAAATTTTTTGTTCCACAGCAGCACAAAACAATTTCTTCTGCAACACTTTCTTGTTTTCCCGTGGCATTTACCCTCACCGTAACCCGGAGGCTGCTGGAGCTGTCTATGGCTGCTAGGAGCATCGCTTTCCCACACGTGGTGTGCGGCCGCAGCCCAGCCCAGGGGAAGCCCCCTCCAGAGCAGGCACCGCAGCTGCCAGCGAGGAGGCACGCCAGCGCGCTGGAGTAGGGAGTCTGTTCTACTTAGATGTTCTTCTACAATTTCTAAATAAAATGAACAGCTTTTATATTAAAAAAAGCCTCCCAAATAAGTCTATTAAAAAATACATATGTGTGCCTATATATATATTATTTTAGTCAGAAATTCAACTACTGTGCTGAAGAAAAAGTAATGATTTTCCTCTAAGTCAATAGCTACAAGGCGGGTGGATGGATGGATGGATGGGCGGGTGGATGGATGGATGGATGGAGTGAGTACCCTTTTTCACCACATATCAGAAAGGCAGTTAGTATAAATACATGGAAACACCAGCTTCCTGCTGCCCTGTGCCTGCTCCTGGAGACCCAGCAAGGGCCTGTCTGCGCAGCGGGTTAGGGCAGGTCCTTCTGCAGGCACCCAGCCCAGGCTGCCCCAGGAGCTGGGAGCTGTTTGCTGCCGGGGCGAGCCGGGATGCAACCACCAACTTCTTTTTGCATAATCACGTACACCTAAATCACATTAAACCAACCAGAACATTGCTTGAAACTTCCCTTTCCCTTCTTGAGTCACGTTTCCTCGGAGAGAACTGTCCTCCATGTCATCCTTGCCTAGTAAGTAGCCTAACCCTGCAGCTGGTAGCAAAGCACCTCCAGACTGCGGTTCACAGATGCTGCCCTCTCCAATCAGTCAGAAACAGCAGTGTGGCTTCGAAGCCTTGTTTTCTTTTTTAACTAGTTATTTATAGCTCTTACCTGGTCCTGGTTCCCCCTGGTTCCTATCGCTAACCTGCCTGCCAGCATCCCAGTGCCTCTGGGCTCTCTGCAGGACCACACCACCGATGTCAGGAGCTCTGCAGCTCCTTTCCGGGACCGTGCTCTAAGGAAGCATCTCTCCTCTGCACCGAATGGCATCTCAAGCACGCCTGATCTGGGCAGGGCCACAAACCTGGCAGCCAGCCCCTTCCAAGGAAACACCGGGCAAAGGTCTGCACCATCTTCTTCACACCCAGAATAAATCGAACAGGAGCATTCCTGTCAAGTGAAAACCGGGTGGTCAGAAAGGGAGGACTTCAATCTCAAGTGCTGTTTTATGATGGTCATTTATATATGGTTTAAAAGCATTTTCAACATGAAGCCAGTGAAATATCAAATGCATACAACTGTACAGCAAATTATGTATGCCTATACTTTGTAGAGGGAATAAAGTTCCTGCCTACTTTTGACAGAATGACATTATGTAAAGTTAGTGGGCATATCACAGAGGTTATACTAAACCGGACAGTTATCGTATTCCTGCGTATTTACATAAGTACAGAAAAAAATACAGCATATGTAGATAAATATATAGCATTTCCTTCATTTACATTGACATTAGCATGAGAAAAACTACTGCATATTTCTGCAAGAAGTATTGTATGCTAATGAGATTTTTTCCAAGACTAAACCGTTCCTGCTAACATTTGGATTCTCTCTTTGTTTTAATTATGCATGACTAATGATAGCTGTTTGGCTGTCTGACCACCAGATTGTCTGCTGTTGCCAGGGGAAAATCTTTTAAAATAGATTGACTTTTTCTGTGATAAAACTGAGCACGTTCTACTTCATCTTGTATTTTTTAACAGTTTTTCAGGTATTAAAATTAAAAGTGGAGTTGAACTCACCAGTGGGCCGTTCTCGTGTGTAAGTCACCACCAAATCCCTACCGCTGTTACAAGAAACGCATCGTGCAAAACCAGAGCTACGGCTCGAGTTACTGCAGTCGTGTACTGGGCTCCACGTGCTGCTACAGGCAGGGAAAGCGCTGCAGAAAGAGTCCCAAGGAGCACTGCTGCCATGGCTGGACTTCGTACCGGGCCTGCTTTACACATCCACCTACACCCGGATGCGGATGCACTAACGAATCCAGTCTGCTCTGGGGTCTCCGACAGCTTTAATGCTGGGGGAAAAGCGGGGCATCCAGCCAGAGGAAGAAGTATGTCTTCCGCCAAGTTCGAAAATTATTTGAAAAAAGTAAAACAAAGATAGCCTGATGGTTTCTGACAGGTTAGGAGAAAGGTGAGTGCAATTTGGTACGCCTGTGCAGAACACCAGAGCACCGCGACCGCAGCCAGCTCCGAGACCAAGGGTCTGCTCGGGGCGTACTCGGCCACGCTGCGCACAGGGGTGGGTGCCCAGGCACCCAGCCCCGCACCACC
>Ga0065711_1047865_pt1 | contig 12104 bp, 15 predicted proteins | sample Hoacrofraction12_FD_59098 | JGI IMG/M metagenome (GOLD analysis project Ga0065711, IMG submission 59098) | Hoatzin crop microbial communities from Cojedes, Venezuela - Epithelial fraction 12 v2 (version 2) | ecosystem: Host-associated > Birds > Digestive system > Esophagus > Crop | place... | reverse complement strand
ATATTCAAGCCCTGCCTGGACAAGGTCCTGTGCAGCCTACTGTAGGTGACCCTGCTTCGGCAGGGGGTTGGACTAGATGACCCACAGAGGTCCCTTCCAACCCCTACCATTCTGTGATTCTGTGATTCTGTGAGACCCATGGAGAGACCCATGGGAGAGGTCTGCACGGAATGGAGGGGGGAAAAAGGTCTGTGGGTGCCTTCTCCCTCGAGATCCTCCTGGGGCCCTCTGGCACCAATGTGCCCCCGATTTTCTCGCACATCCCTTCAGGGGTGCCAGCCAGTGTTTGGCTGCAGGGTGCCAATGCAGCTCCTTGCTCCCAGCTTCCCTCCCGCTCCGGGTCCCTGAGGGCAGGGGAAGGAGCATGGCCGCTCCCTCCAAAGCCAGAGACCACAGGGGGAAATACAGGACAACGGGAGCCGTAGGCTGCCTGCAGCACCGAGGCACAGCTCTGTGCCTTCCCCATGCCCCACAAACATGCCCCGCTCTCCCCCTTCCAACGTGCATCTGGTGGGTGTCACCCTCCTCTTCCTCAGCCTGCCATGGTCCCTTGCATCCACTGGGGATGCGGGGAGCCCTCCTCCATCCCTGCATGGGCCATGCCTCACTGAAAATTAAAAAATAACCTGTTGGCCTGATCTGTGCCCTAGTTGTGTCCCTGCGGACCCAGCCCTACTCCCAGCACGGGACCGAACATGGGCCATCCTCCTGGGGGGTGACGGGCAGGCCATGTGCCAGGGTGATGGGCACCAGGGGTGTCCCACTGACTCTGCCTGCGGGCTTTGCCACCACGGCCAGTCTGTGGGGCCGGCAGGCTCAGGGCACAGCACGGCAGGGAAGGCGTGAGGGGGATGCACGCACCCTTCCCGGTCTTCGGGATGCTCGGGCCGAGCTGGGGCTGGGGCCATTGCAGAGGGGGAGCTGCCTGCGGAGCGGCAGCGATCAGTCTGTCCCCAGACAGATCAGGAAATGTCACCAAAATGCCAGGGAGCGCGGGCTGGCTGGCTGCGCTCCCCCGGGCTGGAAGGACCCATCGATTTACTGTCTGAGATCAATGCCGCTGACTTCCCGGTGTACGCCAGGTCGTCCTGCAGCATGAAATACCGAGGCTCGGAAATGCCACCTGAGGGGGTGTCCTAGCAGCCTGAGTGAGCTCCTGCCTTGCAGAAATTCCTCAGCCCCTGTTCTCCTCCAGCAGCTGGGCAGGCTCCCCAGGCTCGATGTCCCGCAGCCGTGCCTCCGGGCAGCACGGATGTGCCAGCGGGGCTCGCCTGGGGACCCGAGCAGCCATACCAGAGGAGCAGAGCGCTGGCAGGGGCATCACTGCTTGCTGCTGCTCTGCTTCCAGCCCTTCCTAAGCACAACACACGGGGCCACGGCCAGGCCAGCAACCGAGAACGGGCAGGATTTGGGGCTTGCAAACTCTGTGCTGCCTCCACTGACCTGGTCCCCAGCTTGGGGGGAGTGCAACAGTTTCCCTCCCCACTCCCCATCCCCACAAAAGCCCTTCATGGGGACCTGCTGTGTGCTGCTGGGTGAGGGTGGGCACGGGGCTGCAGTAACTTTGCTCTCCAGGGTCCTGCCAGCTGCTCACAGCCTCTCCAGAAGACGCCAGCATGGCCAAGGGCATCAAGATCCATCTATTTCCTTCCCTCTCTGGCTCCCATCGCTGATGGTACTGGCAAGGGACAGCACCCTGGGGTCCCTCATCACTGCTGCATGGGTGGAGTGACTGATGCTTCCTTGAGAGCCGTTATTGCCCCATCTCACTTCACCCAGCCACTTCCCTGGCTGCACACCTCCATGGAATGGCTTTTTAATGGGTGACCGATAGCATTTTATTACGCAGCAACAGCTGCCTGTGCAGAGCTTCGGGGTCCCTTGTGCCACAGATTGGGAAGTCGCGTCTCTGTTCTTGCGGGCAGCCGGGCTGTGCGAGGATACGGCTGTGGCCACTGCAGCTCGAGCTTCTTGGTTGGTGCCAGAGGTGAGTGTGGGTGCCCTCCAGGGTTTTTTTGAGGGGGTCCTGGGGCTCAGCACAGCTGGGGTGGAGTTCAGAGCAGCCAGAAAGGTGAGGCATGGGCTTCACCCTCATCCTGCCTTGTGTTCCCAGCTCCCCTTCTGTCCCCTGACGTGGGACTCCACGTCCTCCTCAGCTACCCTGAATTCCTCTCTCTGAGATGCAGGAGGGGAATGCACTGCTGAGGCCCCGGCGTGTCAGCCGGCGATGCTGGGGGCTGCCCCTTCGCCCACCTCCCACACACAGCTGGGCCAGCGACCACCCCAAAACACATCCCGAAGGCTTTCCAAAGCCGCAGCTGCAACACGGCCGGTGGCGTTTCCTGGGTGGGGATGTGCGGGCAAACCTCGCTCCCCTGGCCGGGGTTTTGGAACAGAGTGTGGAGACAGCCCCAAGTCCCCGGGTACTGCATGCCAGCCGGGCTCACGAGGGATGCTGTCATCGAAGGCTCCCAGGCAAGTCCTTTAATCCCATAAATAATATTAGTAAAAGCTGCAGTCAGGGCATGAAACCTAATAAAAAGGGAACTGATGTTCTGGGGCAGAACTGTTCCGTGGAGAGGGTTTTATATCTCTCTGTCACTGGGAAGGCAGTGACTGCCGGCTCCTGCCCGCCTCAGGCTCATTGCAGCCCCCAGGAAGGGAATTAAGGAGCCTCTTTGCTCCAAGGATGATGGTTCCCACTGCCCTGCGCCCTTGGGGTCAGCCTGGTCCCCTGCCACTTTCCCAGTATAAATTAGCTGGGTTATTCCTCCTGGGGAGGTGGTACAGAAGCAAAGAGCCCTGCGGGGGCCGGGGGAGGGGAGGCAACAGAAGCAAGGGATGGGGCAAGTTGCTGCCACTGCTCCCAGCCATGTAACCAGCCAAGCGGGTTGACCAGTGCTTCAGGATGGCTGTGGGGGAAGAAGGATCCCAAAACACCACCTGGGAGTTCTCACCCACTAAATGATCCTTCCAGGACCCAATGGAGCCCTGGGGGGACAGAGCAGAGGGACACCGGGGGGCCAGGCCCTGGGGGGAGAGTGTGCAGATGCCGGTGGATGGGTTTGCTCCAGGTCTTTGCTCGGAGCTGGGGGAAGCATCTCCCTGTCCCTGCAACACAGGGCACGTGGCCGGGTCGGGCTCCATGCCGCCATCTCCTCTCCAAACGCTTTGTTTCCAAAGAGCCATTCCCCAAAAGTCCTCCATCTGTCCTTCTAGATTTACAGCAGCATCTGTCCAACAGCCAATTCCTGCCTAACCACCCGCTTCTGGTGCTGGGGGAACCTTCCTGCCCCCTGCACCCCCACAGCAAGCACCCATTCCCCCTCCATCACCCCGCGAGCACCCCTGGCCCCGCTCCCGGGAGAATCTCAGCAGCTCGTAGAGCTGTTTTCTCCCCGCACCATCACACACTCTGAGTGACACAATATCTCTGGAGCTTCCAATAAAAAGATTTATCACCATTGCTTTGGGGATTTAAAAGCAATCTATCTATGAGGCTGTCCCAGCCTTGTAAGGCTTTTATTTTGTGCTATGCTTGTTTGCAACAGGCATGGGGTGGGGTTTTTTTCCTTTACGGAGCCAAACTCCAGTTCTACAGCGATTGCCTCGTACGTTTGGAGCCGTGATAGATGGCTCCAGAGAATGTCAGCAGATTTTTTGCTGCCTCTCCTCAATAATCCAAGGGAAGGGTTGTTTTTCGCTTACTTCGCACAGCCATGGTATGGGCAAAACACATACAGTTTGAATTTCGCAAAGCCCTCGCATGCCTGGGAACGAGCGGTCCCTGGCTGGGGCCGAGCGGTGGGGTGGGTTCAGGCTGCCCGGCCATGGGTACGGCACAGCAGCCTCTCCCACCGAGATCCCAGGCTTTACGAGGGGAGCAGGGAAGCAGGAAAATGTAAATGTCAGGGAACAGCAGGGGTGCGCTGGGTTTGAGCTCGGCACTCGTTGAGGCTGCTTTTTGAACAATATTTCAATTATTCCTTTCACTTCATGGTGGTGGTGGTGGTGAAATGCTAACACCTAGTGCCTGCAGACTGGCGATGGGCAGCATAACGGTAGGCAGGAGGACAAATGGACAGGCACGGGAAATACAATAGAAGTAGTGTCTGATTCTGCTCCTTGGGGACACCCCTGGGCTCAGTTTTTAGCCCCATGCCGAAGCCTCCTCTTTCCACCCGGCTCCTTGGTGGCTTCCCAAAGAGCCAGGACTCGCGTAGGAACCAGCTTCCCAGGCAGCCACGCGCTGCGGAGAGGCTGGGAAGGGGCGACGTGGGAAGCACAGCCCGCCCAAGGGCCCGGGATGGAGGAGCTCAGCCGCAGCTCCGGATGCTCGGTCTGACTCAGGGCCACACTGCGGTGTGACTGTCACCTGCGCTGGGGGTGGTTTTCTCCACACCACAGCAAACCCAACAGCCCTGGAGGGGCCGGGCGATGTGCAGGGAAGGGATGGGCTCCCTGTATCCAACGTCTCCCAGCTTAGGGCACGCAGGGAGGGGACACACTGGGGCTAGGTGGGCAAAGGGCATCTCCAAGAAGTGAAGGTCTGTGTGTTAAGGACCCCCCTGCCTGAAATCCCACCATCCTCGTGGCAGGGTGACGGGAAGGACAGAGGTGCAATGCACAATGCCCTTCCCCACAGCCTAGCAGCAACGTGCAGGGACAATTTCAGGAGCAAAATGGTCCCTTAAAGCCACCAGGCACCTTCAGAATCATCACCTCGGGCAGGGTTAAAACCCCACCACAACGGGTTAGAAGACACAGACTGTCTGGTTAGCCCACACCTTCTCCCATCATGATGCATTGTTGCTAAAGATGACAAAACTGATGTCAGAGGAGCCTGCGTGATGCTTAATTTAGTTTATGGGGACACATTGGTTAAGAAATGAAAGCGATGCGTAATTAGCACTGCAATAAGTGGATTAAAGCTGGATGGATGGCAGAGCTCCGCGGCAAGCAGGGACTGCTAACAACTGGCTGTGATTGCTGGGGAGGCTGGGGGCTCCCACATTTTCCCCAAGCATGTCCCCAGGGCTTGGAGAGCACAAGTGGAGGGCCCTGAGACTGACATGGAGGACAACAGCCTGCAAAGGGCTTCCCCACAGCCCACCAAGGCTGTGCTTACGGTCCCCAGCATACATGTCGCAGGGGTCTGCCCTGGTCCCCTGTGTGGGATGTGAAGGAAGCCAGAAGAGAGGGCACCAGCTCTCTGGTCCTCATCAGCATGGAACAAATTCCAGCATGAAGAGGAAGGCTGGGATGCCCAAACTAGAAAAAGATAATTTTTATCTAGTTTTATATATATATTTAGGACCTGTGAAACCTGGGCACAAGTTCCCAAGTGCAGTGGTAGAGTCCCCGAGTCCCCTGAGCGGAAATGGCTCCCACAGATCGGGTGCTTTTCCTTAAGGTCAACTCCTCTTCACATGTGGTTTTTGAGGGTATTTCCTTCTGCTAAGGACCCGGTCTGTGTTACAATCAGCAAGGGAAGGACAGGTCTTGCTCCCTGGCTCCACTGTGCCTGGACAGCGTCTCCCCCTCCCTGTCGCACCCAAAGCACCCTGCGGTACCTGGGCTGACCCCCTGCAAAATGAGTTTGCGGTGAAAACCCACGACTTGGACCCATGCTCAGAGCTAGACCCCAGCTGTCCCTGCTGCAACGTTATTATAGCAGCAGACTTTAATTACAGGGTTTTATTGCTTTTTGTGCTTATCACAGCAGCCAGGGCAAGTTTGTCTTCTCAGTTTGGGACTATTTAATGTGACATATGTGAGAAAGCTGTTCGAGAGGCATTTGGAAGCCAAACACATCTTCCTTGTTATCTTTCCTGGGCAGGTAGAGCCACCATCTTGCATTAAAGACCATCTCACATTAAAGGTGCTGAGATGAAGAGTGAGACATCCCCTCCCACCCCCCAGAGCTTGCATCATGCGCAGGGTGGTCCCAGCTGGCCCTGGGGCTAGAAGTCAGGCCAAAAGCTGTATTTCACACAGGAATCAGACTGGGGCTGCCAGGAGGGGAGCACACAGGTCCCTAGCAGGTATTTGGCAGAGATGGAACAAAGAGGCTTCCCCAGGCAAGCCCTTCTCCATGCCCTGGCAGGCAGGTGCCTGCAGGCACAGGAGTTGCCAACAGGCAGCAGAAACTAGAGACAGAAATAAATCTGTTTTTCCTCAGCTGTCCTGCCTGACCTCTGTGGGGATTGCTGATAAAAACTCTTTGCTGCCTGCCGCTGGCCTGCACGGGCTTGGAAAGCAGCCCAGCAATGCTGCCTTGTTCCATCTGCCATTCCCCAGCCAGGTCCCAGCTGGGGATGCTCCTGAGAGGGGGAAGTCCTTGGGAGGCTGCAGGTTTATGCCAAGTGGTGGACAAGGTCCTGCTTTGCTCAGGGCAGGCTTTTGGCTTGTTGGTCCAAGTTGGTTTCAGGCAACTTTCACCCCAAAAATCATCCCTACAGGTTGCCTATCTCTCTCGTCAGGGCCAGACCCCACGACCCATTAGTCTCCACATGTCCTTTCCCACGGCAGCAGCCTCAGCACACACACTGGTGTCCCCTCCCTGGCCAGACCCCAATGTAGCAGGCACCTACTTTTCAGTGCCCTGCTTGCAGAAAGAACCATAAGCCATGGCCCCACTTCTCTCTTCCTTACATCTTCTATTACCCCCATTACTGCAGCCTGCAGATTATCACCAGCCCAAAGCACCCCCCTCCCCTGCACACCAACCCTCCAGCACTCGGCTTGGTTTAATTCCTTTTCATTTCTCATCCCATGCTCAGAACAGCTGGGACCAATTCGCTGCTGCTGTCACCAGAAAGAAATCAAGTTAATGACAGGAAAGTCATTATAATTTAGGAGACCCATCAAGCCTTGCTGCTGTCTTAATGAGGAACAGGGGAGGGTACTGCTGCTGCCTGCCCTGCTCTTCTCTCCCACACTTACAGCCCTTGCTGTCCTGGGAGCCTGCTAGCAATCCCAGGCTCAAGCTGCCTTTTTCCAGGTACTGCCCTGTGTTTGCACCATGGTCTGGGCACCTCTATTTAAGAGCTCTTTGCTCCTCCTGGTGTTTTCAAGTGATTTCTGCTCTGGTTAGAGGAAGATCCACATCTTTCTTCAGCTCTTCAGTTATCCAAACTCATCCTGGCCCCAGCTCCAAAACGTCTCTGATTTAAACAACTGCCTTGCACAGATGGAAAAGCAAATGGTTTGAGCTGGGTTTCTTTCCTATTTTTCGGCGGCAATCCCAGCTTGCAGGCACCTAGAAAGAGCATTTGTGTCCCTGTGCAGATGTAACTGGGAGATGTAAGGGACTTTAACCCTATTCCAGAAGCTACAGGTTGCAGTAGGAAACCACCCCTCCTTGGGGCTGAGATCAGTCTGGTGGGACCCCCTCCCTTGCAGGGAGCACCAGCCTTCAGGAGGTCTCTGCGTCCCCTTGCTGTTTCTCCCAGCTCCTGGCCTGCTTCGTTGCCCCATAAGTTTAACATTCCCCGGGCATAACAGCTCCAGAGCTGAGCACAGCCTGTGGTTCACACTTGTGCGACTTTATCCTTCACGTGTGGGTTGGGAGAGGCTGGGGTCAGCGGTGAGACACCCTGTGCATGGCTGATGGTTTTCCCACCAAACCTTCTAGTAACAGGTCTGTGGATCTCCAGCCCTGTTCAGAGCGTGAGGATGAGGTCCTAGCACCCAGCTCTTCTGCGCCGTCGGTCATTTTGGTCACAAAGCCTGACTGCACTCGAACCAGGAATTAGAAGAATGATTTAAAATGATGGGAAAGACCAGGCCAAGCAATCTGGTATCCCTTCAGTTTAGCACCTGGAGGGAGCCTGAGCATCTCCAAGAGCAAGCTGCAGGTAGATGTGGTCCTGTCACAGCCCTGCTCTGCCGAGGAGCTTGCTCCCTCCTTGCTGGAGAGGGTGGGTCCTCTCCTGTGCCGCAGCACCAGCAGGTGCAAATTCACAGCTGCACCAGGAAAACTGTTTTCGGCAGCTCAGGCGCTCATGGGTGTGATGTGGCCAATGGGCACTTGCCGGCATCTTCAAAACCTGCTGGTCTAATTTTCCTTCATCCAAGAGGCTGCTCTGTGCCAGGTGCCAGCCCTGCAGAAGAGAAGGATTTAATGTTTTTTTCAGAAAACAGCCAGGCACTTTGCCACGAGCCACCACATTGCTGCTGTCCCCTCTGAACCTCCTCGGTTCGCTGCCTTCGCTCCAGCCTCAGCGGTGGCAGAAGGATCCCCTTTCTGCAGGCAAGTGCAAGGGCAGAAGCAAGGCAGAAAAGTAGATCCTGATGTCGTGCAAAGTCTGAGACACAGGGAAAAAGAGAATGGACCACATATGCTTACGCAAAGCTGGACTGTCCCTCTTCGGTGCATTTTTGCATCCTCCAGTCCTTTCGGGGCCAAACACACGTTTTAATACCTAGAGGGTGAAGGTTTAGGCTATGCAGCACTGCATAAATTCTGCGCTAATGACAGTGCAACTACAGCTTGGTGCTCTCTCAGACCCGTCAAGGTTCGCCTTTTGCTAGTTTTCCAGGGCAGGGACCTGGGATGTGCCCATCTCCCCTGCCTTTGCCAGGGGTAGGAGCAGCTCTTGGCCCCTCATGCTTGGCTGATCTGCAGGATCATTTCCTTGGCCTCAATGTGTTTTTTGGCCAAGGTTTTGGCAGCAGAGGTGATGGCAGAACAAGGCGCTGTGTTAACCTCTACGGTGCCGCTGTCCTGGTGTGTGGGAGGGCTCGGGCCAGTCCCACAAAGAAACTGCCTGTCTCCTTCCTAGCCACAGGCAGCCTTCACTTGCAAAGTAACGGGGCTGCTTGACAAACAAAAGCCAAGGAAAACCCATCTAAATAAAGAAACCAGGCATGGCTGTGGCTGGAGACGTTTGGGCTTTCCCTTCTGGACCTTCCTCCCAGCATGATCTCCTTTCGCAGGTGAGTTTGCCCCCTCCCAGGCTGTGGGGTCTTTTATCACCTTCAAGGTCTGGGCAATGCTGGTCCCATGGTGGGAAGCGCCTGGTGCGGCAGAGCTCAGTTTCCCCGGGAGCGATGCCCTGAGCCAGGGCGACCATGCAGGAGCACACCAAGCCCCAGCAAGGTAGTGGGACTGGTCTGGGTGCTCCTCAGATGAAAGGTGCAGGGCGATGCCACCTGCCTTGCAGGAGCCCCAGCCGATTTCAGCAAGTTTAGGCATGAGGCTACAAGGCTCACAGACCGGAGGGTGTGGGGTTTGGCACCCATAGTGGTGATGATTCATTCTGCTCCCCAAAAAAAAACTCAGAGTGAGCACTGCTCCATGGCACAGACCCTGACCTCTGCCCATTGCTGCACGGGCACGTCCTGAAGCGTCAGAGCAAAGGGGTGCGGCGACCCAGCAACAGCGACGTGCTTCCCTTACCCTCCCAGCCTCCTCAGGAAACACGTTTCACTCCTGATATCCCAAGAAACCCTTTGCAAGGCTTTCATACGTGCACGCGTACCAACACAGGTATGTTGTTCAGGCTAACCTTGGTCACAGAAAGGCTTTTCTAGAGGAAATGAGGCAGCTCACCCAGTCAGGGCTGCCTTGCTGGGCAAAGTGGGAGACTGGGAGCATCAGGCATTCCTCCTCCCCTGACTCAGTGTTTGCCACTTTGCCCATTCCCAAAGAAGGAGACTGTAAAAAAGCATCTTCTCTTCTCTTTCTTTCCAGTCTTTTTTTTTTTTTTCCAAGACTCTTTAAAGAAATACACTTAAAGAGGCTGGATTTCAAGGCATGAATCAAATCTTTGGGTGAAATGTAACTTCACAAAGTTAATCAGGCAATAAACAGTGCTCAGGGGTTACTTATCCTGCTCAGAATAACTGTAAAAAACCCTCTTTTTCTGAGCAACAGGGTACCCAGGGAGTCCGCTCTCCTGGGTGAGGCAGAAAGTGCCAACTACTTGCAAATTATATTAATGGACCTTTTATTGGGCAGATGCTACATTATTGGACTACGGCATGGGGCAGAGAAAGTAATGAAGGCAAATAGTGCAGAGCCACCAGAGAAACAAATCAAATAAGGGTTTGACAGCATGATCTGCACTTGTATTTGCTCAGAGAAAATTGCAAGTGCTTTTGGTCTTCATGCTGGAGGCCAGGAAGGGCTGCGCCGTCTCCCCTTCTCCTTGGGCAGGGGGTTGCTGACACGGATCTCAGAGCTTGGATGGAAATTGTGCCTCTGGTGGCTTTTTGGGCCCTGCCTGCTCTGTCCCTTGAAGTGGCTGCAGGTGAGTCACTGGGTTAACCCAGCATGCCTTGGCTGCAGGGGTGATGCCTCTCTCACGGGGACTTGGGGAAAAAATCTGCAGAGGACGGTCTATAAATGGGCCTTATCCTGCCTGCCTGGGCATGGGACGTGGGGCTCCTGCCACGTGCTGGGCTCTGAGGTCCCCACAGGTGGGATGCTGCACAGCCACCACAGCAATCTCCATCCTTCGCTGGGTGAGACCCTTCGGGGAGTGCATGGTCCCACTGGCACGCCGTGCTCCGAGGGTCGACACCGCCTTTCCCAGGGAGGAAATCACCCTGTCCGGCTTGGAGCAGCGCCCGCTCGGCCACGTTTTGGTGTGTTTAATCCCAGGCAGTGTGCAGGCTCTGCCCTGTGCTCCATGCCATCTGCATAATAAATACGCTAAAGCAGCCAGCTAATTACTGGAAATACAGCGCCTGGCAGGAGGTGGGCAGACCCTGCTCATTCTTGTGCCATGGCTTGTTGTAAAAGAATTGCTCTGCTCAGGTGTATCTTCCTGATCTCATGGCTGAGAACATCCCAGAGCTGTGCTGGGGGCAGCGCTCATGCTTGGAGCCCAGACCCCCATCCTCACCACCCATCCATTGCGTGGCCAGGGGGGCTTCCCTGGCGTAGGAGCTGCCTGCCCCCTCCACGGTCCTTCTAGCCCTTCCCTGGCCCCAAGGTCCCCAGGAGAAGCTCTCGCTCCTGCAGGTCGTCACGGCACTAATTCAGGTCCTAAGGTTTTTTTTGCCAGCTCTCATCCCATGTAACTATCATGTGCCTCGGGAGCAGCTCGTGCCCCTTCCTCGCCAAGATATAAGCGATTATTGATGCATTAGTGTTGGGCTGCTGAACCATAATGTCTCTATAGTCAGTAGCATTAGGCATTTAATTACCCAGTGGGAAGAATCAATGGGCTTCTTCCTTTGCTCTACAATTAAAACTTCAAGCTTCCTCTGCTGTTTCGTGTGTGGGGAGATGAGCTGATGGCTTGTAAGGGATGGGAAGGAGAGGACTTTTCCCCAAGAAACCGTGTTCTCGCCTCCTTTCCAGGACGCAGATGTCATGATCACACACTCGCCCGGCTTAATGGGACACCACTGGGTCGTTCAGGAACAGATTTTGGGTCTGACAACACAGACAGCAAGAAAATTATTGCTCTGAATCTTATTTTTAACTACAGTTGCAGGGAGTTTGAAAGCAGTGGTTTTAACTTGCACCCTGCCAGTGGGAATTTCTGGTGGCGAGAGCTGGTAAGTGAAACAACCCGACGTGCCACAAGGATGAGGCTCAAACAGCCTGAGAGCAGTTCGGGCTGGGGAAGTACTTTCAGCCCTTATTTTTAAACTCCTTTTGATGGTGCTCGCTGCAGAGGCCAGGGCAGATGGAGGGTGAAAGCTGGGTGAGCTGTGCTGATGGCTGCTGAGCTCTGACCTCCCCCGGGCTCATGGGTGGCCTGCCCAGATCCATGCCAGCCCAGGTCGCTTGAGCTCTGCCAGTATGGTCAAGCGCAAAGTGACCCTTTCCAAGAAGCCTTCGTTTCCTGTCTGGACCTCCCAATGCAACCACGAAAGCCCTTGGGGTGGCTGATCCCTCATGCTGGAAATTTGGGACAGGAGCTTTGCAAACCTTGTGGATGGGACTCCCTGGGCAACTTTTGATGGGACAGTACAGCGTGGCAGCTCCCACGGGAAATACCAGACCATTTCACGCTAAGGTGAAGAAGCCACTCGGCATGCTTTTCACCAGCACCAATTCCTATTTCCGAGGGCAGTTTTGACTTGGTGACACATTACACTGGGGACACTGGAGGCAGGGAGGGAGGGAGGGAGGCAGGGAGGGA
>Ga0065711_1047864_pt1 | contig 12104 bp, 7 predicted proteins | sample Hoacrofraction12_FD_59098 | JGI IMG/M metagenome (GOLD analysis project Ga0065711, IMG submission 59098) | Hoatzin crop microbial communities from Cojedes, Venezuela - Epithelial fraction 12 v2 (version 2) | ecosystem: Host-associated > Birds > Digestive system > Esophagus > Crop | place... | reverse complement strand
CCCGGCTCTCGCCCTCCGCCCCGCCGAGCGGGGGCCCGGTGCTGGCCGCGCCTCCGCAGGGGCAAAGCTGAGAAATGGCCCCCCGGTGCTTCCATCTTCGGCCTGGGCGCAGTCCGGGGCCCCCCCAGCAGCTTGGCGTGCGAGCCGGGGCCGCGGGAAAGGGCGTCTGCCGAGGCTGCCCTCCCTCTGCGCCCCACGCCTGGTGGCATCTGGCTCCAATCTCCACACGAGGTGCCCAGGGCATGATCGTCGCCTGGAACCGCGCGTGCAGAGTCGCTCCTTGCCCGTTCCTTGTCCCGAGGCTGCTCTCGGCACCGGGAGCGGCGGGCGGTTCCCTCACGACTGACACACACACTCGCCAGCAAGAGACCCAGGTTTGGAACTCTGCTGTGAGGAGCGTCTCGGCCCCCCTGCAGCCGGTCTCCTCCTGGGGACTGATGCCGCTGTTGGCCGGTCTCCGTGGAGAGCTTGATCCTTCACTTGCGAGTGCAGCATTGTGCTCTGAGGAGACCTCCCGCAGCTGGAGGTCCCTGGGGCTGGCCCTAACAAGGCTCAGGCACCAGCCACCCAGCTCGGTGTTATGAGGGCGGGTGCCTGCAGCCTCCCCTATGACAGCGGAGCGTGGATTTGGGGCGGTTGCTAGTTGTGGTTCCATGGGTGTCTAAATTTTGTCTGTGGAGTTCAGTATTAGATCCTGCATCAGTGTGTTGACGGCCCCTTGGTCTGAACAAATCCACTGCTTCAGTGCCTGAAACGGTGGGCGTATTTGTGGAGTTTGAGAATTCGTTGCGGCGTGCTGTGTGTATAGCGTGCGTGCCTGGGGACCTCTCGGTGGGCACAGTTCTTCCATCACCCCGCCTGCAGCAACTGAGTTCGTCCTGAGAAGTGACAGGACCCTTCTGACTCGCGGTAGGGATGAGCACCACCATCGCTTTGGGCTGTGGACTTGTTGGGGCCTGAGTTCATCAGTATCCCTCCATTTCACAACGTGCATGGATTTCATCTTGGGTTATGTGTTCAGTGTCTTGTGTTTAGAGGAAGCAAAAAAACTTGGAAAAGGCTTAGCGATAACGAGTAATGGGGTGAAACGTTTTCATTCACGTTAACGAACAAAGGGAGACAGTGGAGGAATGGATAGTGGGTTTGTATTTCTTTGTACTTGGTATGTAACACTTTAGGGGTTTTTCTGTCTACTCGGTAAAAAGTTTGCAGACAAAGTATTTTTTAAAGCTGATTTCTGAGACTTTGTCATCTAAACCTGTCACAAATGAAGCAGTAAACAAATGCATGTTAGGAGCAAAGGAGGAGGAGTAGTGGCCACAGGGAAGCTTCACTAGCTTCATTATCTCAAGAAGTTCAAACAGATTTTATCAAAAGTGAAGTCTGATGCCTCAGACACCTCTTACGTTGTCCTTAAGATATGTTTTGGACAGAGATTCAAAACCAGCTCATTAACACCATTGAAAATTTTCTGTGTGACGTATTAAAGTGATGCCATCGTTTCTTTCTAAAGAACAGCTTGTGGAGGGATCTAACCGTTTCAAATATCAGGCAGCTTTTATTCTTCCGTTGCTCCCCTGGTAATACCATGAATATTCCCTTCCCCGTCCCCTCTGCTTGCCTAATTCCGTGCTGTACCAGGGAATACAAAGTTCTGTCGCTTCAGATCTGGCCATTTGGATGCATGGCAGGCGGGCGGCCGCTGAACACAGAGCAGCGTGCATCTGACTCCAGATGACTCACTCGGCTGGCGTCTTCCTGGGTGACCTCCAGTGACCGGTGAAGTGCAGAACGACTGGGAAAAGTAAAAAAGTAAAGCAGATAGCATATGACACCCAAGTGGCATCCAGAATAGCGAAGAGGCCGTGGGGCAGCTCGCTCGCATCACTCCAGTGGTCTGAAATGTCCAAAGGAGTGAATCTGGACCTTTAGGCTGCGTTTGTTTTGCATTGGTTTGTCCGCTGCTGTAGTCCTGGTCTGCATTGATGGCTTGGGTGTTACCTGATTGCCCCTACCTATAATGATTTAAAGCTATCTGTATTCCTCCTTGGTCCTGAACCAAAAGTAATTTATCCTGAGGGATTTAACCATGTACTGTTGGCAAGTCAAAATGATTGAAGGGTGGCCATTTCATAGACACAGACTGTCGTGCTGATGGCAGAACCACTGCTTGCACATGTCCGTTCTGGCAACAGGTAGCATGCAGCAGATATTTTTGCATGCTTCTTATTCCATTGTTTTGATTTAATTCACAACCACTTCTTTACGAATAGATGATGCAGTACAGAAGCTTGCACTAAGATAAAAAAACAGGATTTATACTGACAGCTGACTGTAAATTTTACCACCCTGGCAATAGGCTGTGGGATGGCCATTCATATCACTTAAGACTTAAATAAAAGCATAGTGAATTCTGATGATGGCTTTCTATTGACTTCAGTGGCTGGTGGATGAGACCTGTGAAAGTGAAAACATAGACTCGATTTGATGGGTGTAGTCAAGTGCTGTCAATATTAATGAACACGTGAGAGCCTGAACAGAAGGGAATTAAGAGTTCTTTGATCTCAGTCTTTATCTGCTGGTCAAGTTGGTGTGATCTATTCAGCTGTCATTCGTTGCAGTAGTGATTTTTAAAAATACTATCTAGAAAAGAAGGGAAAATGCAACAGTGTACTTGTGGATAAATGCTGGCAGTTACAGTCAACATCCCTTCCTGATCCAGATCCTTTATTTTCAGAACATAATAATTTATTCAGCAAAAGAACCTATGTCAGGGACAAAACAGTCCTCTTCGCAGCTCTTGTTCTGAGGGTTCATGCCCTAATTTCGTGGAGGTGAGCAGTCATTTAGGATAAATCTAACTGGAGTATTACCATACTTTGGGAGTGAGGTAGCTGAAGAAATAGAAGTTGTTGCTATAAACACAGAGCACATGGAAGGTCAATCAAAAACTGAAGTACATGAGTTAAATGCAAGGTTTGATCCTGGGCAGAGATGAAGCAGACCAAACCAAACCAAACAACCCTCGGATCTTTGTGGAAAAGAACTGTCCTCCGTTAGATACCTATTATGTACTTCATATCAGGTTTTTTTGGAAGAACAACAATGAGGTTTGTGTTCAAGAAGGACTTGATGTCACTGTATCAGTTTCCCTTCTTAGCGGGAGCAACGTTTAAGACCCTGAATGATGGCTAATCACTTTGCTCAAAGGAAGTAACACATAGAAGGCAAAACCAAACCCTCAGTTAGAATGGATAATACTGCATTTTTTATCTCACTGGTTTTCTCTGGGGCATAAATCATGTTTTGTCTTAGAGAACAAAGTATGAAAACTATTTTTAAGCTAAATCATGCATTTTTCTGATAGTTACCAATAACCGTGTTGATGTATGTTCTGGCTGTTTTAATGCATAAACAGGGAAGCTTTTAATATGTTGTGTTCCAAAACATTGTTTTCTTTACAGTCTGCTGTTATAAAATTCTGTTTAGTGCAGGGACAGAAAACAAATCCTCGAGACTCTCTTAACTTTTCAGTCTTACTCAACATCTTCTCCCTATGGCTTTGTGTGCTATAAAACATCCGTATTGCTTGGCAGAAGATGCATCTTATGTATTATGCTTTGAGAGCATGTTCATAATACCTGTTTCAGCTGTTGTTACAGCCTTTAGTCCACAACATCTCTTATCAACAGGAAAATCGTTTTAGTGACTTTCCCCCCCGTGTCCCTGCACAGAATGCATGAACGAAGACAGACATTTCCGAAGGAATCTGTAAGAGTATAGGATGCTTGATTTACTTATTTGGTTTTTTTACAAACGGAGACCTCTATTTCCTAAGGTTAATTCACATTGAGATAATTGTTTTATTTTATTTTAGCCAGGGGCTTTCTCTTACTGGTGGAGCTAGGAATGAATCACAGAAGCAATGAAGCAATTCTCTGTTTATAGTCACTGAAAAGAACTGTATATTTCTCTTCAGCAGAGAGAAGGAGTTTAAAGCTCCTCAGAATCATCAGGAGTAATGAAAATCTGTTGCGTTTTACATTAAAGAGGAAAAGAAATCAAAGCATTCACACAGGATTTGGCAAGGCCAGTATATGCCGGTGTGAGTTATCCTGTTTCCTGCTCAGTTATTGTATTCCTTCATTACTTTGTATTCAGATAATTCAGTGATGGGAACAACAGAAATTAAATAAATTGATCACATTATTGATCAAGAAATAATACAATTTAAGAAAATTTAAATAGATTGTGAAATCTTTACATACTTATGATAGTCATCAATAAAGATGGTCAGACCAAAACAACCCCTTTTAACAAAGCTTCATTTGCGTATTTATTGTTGAAGTCAAATTATCCATTTGCTTGGCTGACTGAATGCACAGTATAATGAAAAAAATACTGTTCACTATCTTTGCCTGCTGTCTGTACATTCAAACACTTCTGGTGTGTTTTCTGAAAGCTCCAAGTATTTTTTACACTGAAAAAAATACTATTATAATAATTTTGATAGTCAAATCGAAGCAGTATGTTTCCTTTTTGGACTCATCTCTGAGAAATGAAGAAAAAAAAAAGGGCAGGAAACAGTTACAGAGCTGGATAGTAAATCACAATGAGCAAAGTTACAGAAGATGAGTACATTAGTACTGTTATTGCTTAAAAGCATCACTTCAGACATAAGCAGACTGGCTATACTGTCCTGACTCCATCATTTCAATTCTTTATGACTTATTTCCCTCTTCGTAAAGCTGAGGGGAATCATGTTTACCCCATATACATAATAACTAATAATACACACTTACAGTTCACTGGTAGTACTGTGCAAGCTCTAAGTTCCCTTAGACTTTTTTAGGATATTACAATGCCATCCCTGAATTCCAGCAGGTTCAAGACATTATTCATACCTTGTTCTTTAAGGTAATTCACAGGAAAGGTAAAAAATTATTGCACATGTTAAATCTCCCGTTGAAAGTACTGTGGTCAGTAACTGGACTGCTACATATCCGGGGATGCACGCCATGTTTTATGCACTTATTCATTCCGTGTGACTCCAGGGATTGAGAAAGAGTAATCCCGCTTGGCATTTCGACTCAGTTTGGTCTCAGTAATTAGGGATCCAGAGCAACTTGTTGGAATCTTGTGAAAAAATGTCTCCGAACTTTACAACAGAGCTCAAGTGTACAGAAGAATGAGAATTCAACCAATTCTGAGAGTAAGTTTGAAAAGCATATCCAGTTGTTATACTGGATAAATCTAGTTATTATACTGGTTATATCCAGTTGCTATCCACTGTTACAATACAGTGCACAACATCATCAGGAGCATCTGCCTGTGAACATAATCTTCCAGACTGATTACATCTAATAATGCATTGTATTTTTGATCAAAGTTACCTTCTACAAATTACCAAACTATTTTACCTTTCTGTGGCTCTTGTTTTTTTCTTGTTAAGTATTTATACGTATAATACAGATAGCTCCTGAATCTGCTCAAGGAAACAGAAGTGAGCATTTAGGTTTACTAGGCTGAGCTCTGTTTTGCACATCTCTGAAGCTGCAGTCCAAGAGCATGCGACATAAAGGTTGCTGCTCCGAAAGCAGTGACGCTTCTAGCTTGAATTTAAACTTGAAGGCATTATACTAATTTACAGCTCTTGTGAGAGCTCTGTCACAGCACAGAATTTCCGTAGGGTTTACAATAAACTCTCCCCCACAAACTCCTGATGCAGCTTTCAGTATCACTCTGGTTGTGCCCTCTGTGGTGAGTCTTTGGAAGAAAGGAACAGGATGCTCTTTAGCACAAATGTGTTTTCTGTGGAGTGTTTTATCATGGTCTATTAATGGTCTGTTTTCCTCAGTTGCATAGCTAGTTACTGCTTTCTAACTCATTGATTTTAATAAAACAGCTGAGCGTGCCGCTGTATTCTCTTCTACTCTCCCTCCAGAGAAAAAGAAAATACCCATAACAAAAAGCATAAACACCAGTTTATTGGGAGATTGGTTTACTCTACGCACTCTGAAGATGCTAATGGAACTGTTCGTTACAAAGCTGGTAGGTTAGATCTCACTCGGGCTGGCAGAAACAGGCATTTTCACTGAACAAAAGTATATGAGTTTGCAGGCAAGGTTTAGAACTGGCACTGGTTTTTGCTGGGATGGAGTTAATTTTCTTCACAGCAGCTCCTGTGATGCTATGTTTTGGATTTGTGACCACAACAGTGCTGATAGCACACCGACGTTTTAGCTATCGCCGAGCAGCGCTTACACAGCATCCAGGCCTCCTCGGTTTCTCACGCTGCCCCAGCAGCGAGTGGCCTGGGGGTGCACAAGAAGTCAGGAGGGGGCACAGCTGGGACAGCTGGCCCCAGCTGATGGCAGGGGTGTCCTGTACCATATGACATCATGCTGAGCAAGAAAACTGGGGGAAAGAAGGATGGAGAGGGGACATTCGGGGTTACGGCTGAGGCCCTGCTTTCCTGGAAATGGCTAAACATCTGCCTGCCTGGGCAGTAGGGTATAAATTCCTAATTTTTCTTTGCTTGCATGCAAAGCTTTGCTTCACTTATTAATCTGTCTTTATCTCACCCCGCGAGTCATCTCAACTGTGCCCTTCAGATTCTCTACCCCATCCCACGGCAGGGGAGAGAGTGAGCAGCTGTGTGGGGCTTATCTGCCTGTCAAGGTTAACCCACAGCACAACCGAAAAGGCAGCTGCCTTCTTTTTCTAGAGTTTTAACAGGGAAACTGATAAAATAGGAAATATGCGTGAAAAATCTTAATGCCTTTTCTACCTAGAGAAGAAGTTCCTTAGACTACAGTTACAGATACTAGTGGAGGACTTTAGGCAAGCTTATACTATTGATAATGACACTATACCCAATATTTATAATAGCACTAGAATTAAGTGTTCTACTTTTGTGATTTATTTATTGCATCTGTAGCAGCATTTCACAGTACTAGAAGATAACTGAAAACCAAGTGGTGTAGTCTGAAATGGGGCCCGTTTGCTGACACCATTGTTCCTATAGAAGAGGACTGACTCTGCCACTCTGTTTCTCAGGGGCTTTGAAGAAGCATTGGCTTAATTTCCAGTGTGCTTTTCAATAATAATCAGGTAAATGTTAGATAAAGGTGATTTCTGGAGACAATGTAAACCTTGCATAGCAAACCTTCATTGTTGCAACCGAGACAAGTTATTCTTCAGGTCTGCAGTCTTTTGAGAAATCAGATCTGGTCCAATAGACTCAGCAGTTTATAAGTGCATGTGGAACTACTGGGCGGAAAAAAAGTCAGTAGGCAAGGGCCCATACAGCTTTCTCACATTTCTTTCACTAAGTCTGTGTGGTAAGAGATATCCTAGTAGCAGAGTAGGACGTGGTTGTAGACTCAAGGCAGACAACGTATCTTGTTGCGTAAGGCAAGCATTCATATTTTTCTTCCTCTAGAAACTGTGCAATGGATTCTAATTTTGATACTTGTGAACTATGAGGAGTAAGTATTCAGAGAAGGTATTTAAACATGAATTGTAGAACTTGGCCACAGCAGACATTAGACCTTGAAGTCCCAACTAAGGGGTCAAAGCTGGAACTGCTTACTACCATGATGTAATCGCACTGTATGATTGTGATCGCTGTGCATTTAAAAAATTTCTGTAACAATCATTTGCTTGATCTTTTCTCCGGTCTAAGAAAAACTGTGAGAAAATTTAGGCACTCTGGATAAATCTTTTTCTTACAGGTTAAAATGGAAGGGCCACGACTACTTCCTGAGCATGCTGTTTGATTCCCCCCTCACTTTGAGATAATTTTGTATCTAAATTCTAGCTGGTTGATATATCAGTTGAATTGAATTAAAATTGGAAACCATTTTAGGCAAGAGCTTGGAATGCAGCCAAGAGTCACTTTATGAAATCACAGTACAAGGTGAACTACACAAGTGCTGTAATTTGCCTTACTCTTTAAAAAATTAATTCAAAATGCAGTCTACTTCTACAGTTAAAAAGTAAAAGTTGGGAAGGTCTAACATGTGGAGAGTAAAGTCAGGACAAAGATTTCTAGGGAAATGAGTATTTTGCACTATACAAATAGAAGAGCTCTTCCTTTTTTGTGTTGCATAAGAAAAATAGAAACTTTTCTGATTGATATTTTAACCATGAGCTAAGCAATGTGCTTTCATAGTAGGTAACCAGCCAGCATCTGTCTTTAAATATGGAGATGCTGACTAGTATCTGGAGTCTCAGGTAGAGGAGAAGGTGGATTGTGTTACTACATCAGATCCAAATCCCGATACTATCTTGGTTAAACTGCAGCATCAGAATTATTTCTGCTGAATGTCACTCAGGTTTTCTCACAGATCCTGACATCAGTGGTATTACTGGGCATGTGTAGTCCCAAAAGACTATAAAAAAGGGGATTTTTCTGATAAGAGGCCAGACCTCTAGTGACCTTGAAGTCATCTCCTCAGTAGGAAGACGGAAGAGGCCTAAACTACTTTCAAGTCTTTAACTGAAGTGTTTAATTTCTCCAGTTTAGAAAAGATAAAGCTACTGTTGGGTTAATAAAGTTAAAAGAGGAGCAAGAACCTATCCACAATTATTAGCTAGGTTCAGAAAAGATGAGCAGTGCTCCAGAAAGTCAACATTTGTACGATTTTTTCTCTTATTGCAACAAATTTTAACAAGGGGGGGGGGGTGGGTAAGGGGTGTTGAACGTGCTGTATTTTGAGAGAGAAGCGTGGGTAGGAACATGAAGGAATGAAGAGAGAAGGCAGTGCCCTACAGACAGAGCCAAGCAAAAGACTCTGGTGTCATTTCTAGGGAAGCGAGCACATCAAAAGAGAAATCCATGTGAAGTTGTTTGAAAAAGGTTCGTGAGTTACTTTTGAAAATGCACGCCCTATCCAAATAAAACATTCCCTTAAGACAGGCAAGAAATCTTCTAAAGAGCAGGATGAGTGCTCAGCGGGCTGAGGTGCTGCAGGCGAGAACCCTCAGGGACACAGAATAATGCTTCCTTGAGCGATGCATCCTTGAGCGATGCTCCGGCTTCACGGCTACCGAGGCTGACCTCTGCAGGAGACGTTGGAAGTTCTGCAGAAACTATTGTACAGAACGCCTATCAGCAAGCTTCCTGGATAAGCAGGCAGCTGAGAATTTTGTGACCAAATCCCTCCTCGAATAAAAATACAGAGCCAAGTCTTGTCAAATTTTGGAGGGAACCGCCATGAATTTTAGCAAACGTTCTGATGGACAGTTACAGTGATCGCAGCCCATGCTGCTGGTGAGCAACATCAGAAATGGAACAACTGAAGTTAAACGGGAAGATATAATTGCAATCACTAAAATAAGAGGAAATTAAGAGGACACGTCAATGTCAAAACCAGTGACAGTACATCAGCCCCATCATACAATATTGCTGCATGAGAGACAGAACAGCCCCAGAAGGAATAGGTTCCTGCCAGGCTCTCATTTTTCTGCTCAAACACCTCAGCCAGGAGCTGGGTTTCTTTCCCAGAATGGAGAACAGGAGATTCCTTCATCAGGAAAAAGCCATTCTGAGAGGGCTAGTCCAGCCCAATGGCAGCATATCCTTATCCCGAATATATGTGCTCCTTGACAGAATTACAGGATACGCTTAATGATAGTTCCTGATAGTAACTCCCCTTTTTCGCTGCTCTCCCCTTTGAACTGAGCCACCCGAGAAGGAAGGGCTTGTGCAGCAGATCTTGTAATACACCATACAATGTGTTCATGACCCCTGTATCACAACCTACACAACACACATATGCTGCTCATCAGTGACAGAGCTTAAAACAACCCCTAAGTCACAACTTCCAGTCCTCTCCATATTGATATATGCCTGTGATCACCATCATGCCTTGCTGAGTTACTTCCTATCATCTGAGATGCTGTAACGGATTTTGAACATCCACAGATCACCCCACCTGTGAGGTAAACCTCTTTTTCAGCCAGCCCAACATGTTGTACCTCACAGCTGGGTAGGAAAAGAGCACATTATTAGTCCACAAAGAGTTATGGAAGATTAGTTCTATAAATCAAGCTACAACTCATAAAGACAACGTTTCCAGCAGTTTAGGGTATTCTTACTTACTCCTTGCTCAGCTGCTCGTCCCCAGCTGCTGATGTGGCCACACTGTGAGACACACCAGGGATGTGCTGGGGGTTAAAACGCCCTGGAGTGTCAACCACAGGAGAATAAAGGTCCATGCAACAAGAACTTCAAGGAACAGTTTCCATACTTTTTGACCCAGTGATCTCTTTCCTTGTCCTTTTCATTTCCCATGCAGTACCCCAGACCCTCTTCCCTAACGTATCTGTCATCTTATGTGCCAAGCTGAGGACAAGCAAAGGTATGGGGTTCCTGCTGCTAGCCATTCGCCCCTCTCTGCAGTTACAAAGCTGCCCTTCAGCCGGGGCTGGGCCTGGGGCTGCAGCTCTTCCTCTACCCTCCAGACACTTTCGCATCGTTCAGTCCTGAGATTTCAAATTCAAGAGCCTCTGTCGCGTCGGGATTAAGGACTCAGTGTGATCGGACAACGCCAGTTTATTGCGCTACAAACCCGTGTTTATATAGTTCCTTGCCACGCGATAGCTCTAACGTGATTGGATGCATGCACTGTCCACGCGCTGTTCACTCGTACTTCTCAGTCTCTGATTCGTGCGACGCTATCAGACATGTGCATCAAACTGCTCCTCAGGATCTTGTTTTTCTTGCTAATCACGGTTAATGCAGGCCCCATTGTTCCTCATTGTGACCTTCCTGCCTGCTCCATTACCGGCTATCAAGGGTCAGGCCCAGAGTATCTGGAGGGCTCACCACATGGCCGTGGTTCCCCAACAAGCCTCAGCAAGGTGCACTCCCAAAGGCAAGGATATTCTGAAGTGAAAACCACTGCCATGACTTGTGCCACTTTGCTTCTGAGCTTAACAAGAGGAGCATCCCCACGAGTACCCATTTTCGCTTGCTCTCTAGCTCCTGACTAACTGCAGATGTGCCAGTTGTGCCAAGGAGCGTGGATTTCTAGCTGTGAATACCTCCCAGATTGTGCTAGCACAGGGATATTCCAGTAGCACTGTGTCCAGTGATAAGCATTATCACAACGAATCCTAGCTCCCTATAAATCAGAAAATATTCACGTCATGGGCAAAATGATAGTATTTTATTTCTTGACTCAGATTTGAACTGCTCTCTTCAGGTTACAGTGTATTTAACATTGAGCAGTCAGTAATCTACATTATATACTCAGAGGCTCTTCTAAGCATCATCACTCTCTTACAATTCTTTATTGGCTTGCTTTGTAGGTTCTGAACAACTCCCCATTGTTTCAAATTTTTGGGTTGCAAGATGAAATGCCAGCTCTTCTGGATGAGCCAGAAGCGTGCTTCCAGCCTGAAGCTGAACTCACTAAAATTAAGCTGTGGTGACCTACTAGTAACAAGTAATTATTTTTTTCCCCCCCATTAAAACTACATTCTTTAACAGTAGCTTTAGGTAGACCAAAGAGAGTTTACCAATTTTGTTGGAAAGTATAATGGCTTGTGTAGAGTCCTCAGGTGCCAATGACAACCTATACACTGTAGTTTAGATGAACTAGTTGTCATGACAACTCAATTAACTAAACAAACCTATCTGTATGCAGCAGCAGCTCATGTCCTCTGCATCATCTTTACCTCAGCACAAAGCATTCTGAGTATATGTGTAAATGAATCTGTCCCCCATCCCTTTGCCTCTCCTCCTGCCCTCCCAACCAGACAATGATGAAAATGAGGTACCACGCAGTACTGCTCATTCCTCCTGAGCACCTCAGCTGGAACCGTTACAGCACTGCAGCTGCTTCTGACAGCGCAGAAATCCAGGCCAAGTCATTGCGATCTTCCTCTTCTTCCCGCTTGTCCCCATTCTCCCCTTGAGGTTGGCTAATTAGGTCACCTTTCCAGAATTGGCTTCTAGTTATACTATTGATAACTGTAAATGTAACAAATGTAACATGTAGGGGATGTTATCACTTCAGGTGGTCAGAAACAAGTCTTGGTACTTTGTGAATAATTCGGATGGTTGCAAGACAAGGGACTCCTGAATAATCCCT
>Ga0065711_1047863_pt1 | contig 12104 bp, 6 predicted proteins | sample Hoacrofraction12_FD_59098 | JGI IMG/M metagenome (GOLD analysis project Ga0065711, IMG submission 59098) | Hoatzin crop microbial communities from Cojedes, Venezuela - Epithelial fraction 12 v2 (version 2) | ecosystem: Host-associated > Birds > Digestive system > Esophagus > Crop | place... | reverse complement strand
AACTGGATTACCTTGCTGATAGTCACGACACATCCTAATGCTATGCAAGAGAAGGAGCAGTGCAATAGCAAAGACAGGTAGCTGAGAACAGGACTGGTTTGCTTTTTCCGTGGGTAATACCAGCATAGGCTGTTAGTACTTGTAATTGTAGAATCACAGAATGGTTTGGAGTGGAAGGGACCTTATAAATCATCCACTTCCAACCCCCCTGCCATGGGCAGGGACACCTTCCACCAGATCAGGGTGCTCAAAGCCCTGTCCAACCCGGCCTTGAACACTGCCAGAGAGAGGGCAGCCACAGCTTCTCTGGGCAACCTCTGCCAGGGCCTCACCACCCTCACAGTAAAGGATTTCTTCCTTAAATCCAATCTAAATGTCCTGTCTTTCAGTTTAAAGCATTTATCCCTTGTCCTGTCTCTCCATGCCCTTGTCAAAAGTCCCTCTCCAGCTGTCTTGCAGCCCCTTCAGGTACTGGAAGGCTGCTGTTAGGTCTCCCTGAAGCCTTCTCCAGGCTGAACATCCGCAGTTCTCCCAGCCTTTCTTCCCAGCAGAGGGGTTCCAGTCCTCATGTAAGTGCTGGGGTCTCCTCTGGCCCCGCTCCACCAGCTCCAGGTCTGTCCTGTGCTCAGGGCTCCAGAGCTGGGTGCAGGACTGCTGGGGGGGTCTCACCAGAGCAGAGCAGAGAGTAATACTACATCTTCATGTTGTCTTGTTATCTTCAGCCATTAAAAAACCATTCTGTCCTGGCACACCATGAACAGTTCCATCAAATAATTTAATCTGGAACAGCTAGTTGGAAATGTTTGAGAAACTGAGGTGGGGTTTTTTGGTTTTTTTTTTTTTAGTTAGTATCTGGTTAGACCAGTGGCTGCACTCTCATTAAGTAGCTGTGCAGTTGTAGGAGAGTCAACGAAAAACCTTTCTGTACCCAAAATGGTATAATTTAGTCTCTTCCAGACTCAGAAGATGCCGTGTTGCCCCAGGGTAGCATGCGAGTGGTAACACAGTGCACAGACTAGGCTGTGGACGCAGAAAATGTGAGCGGAGGAGAAAAGGCCTTTTATAGCCTCCCCAGGCTGGGAGGCAGAGGTCAGAGAGGGGAAGGGAGCTGTTGTACTTTGGATGTTCGACTTGTCAGAATTTGTTTAGTGAAAAAACAGAAATGTTTCCCAAAGCTCCTTCTCTGGGCTTTGAGCACATCTGTTATATGTTCAGAAAAGGAGCTGAAATAACACAGAGGCAAAAAAGTTAACTCCCTGACATCAGACATGGAGAAGGAGTGATATACACTCCTGGCTATCAAATTCTAACTGTGAGGGGGGGAAACTTCACCCTCTAGCCCACCCCGAAATTGTTGGGCACAAAGAGGTTCCCAGCAGCGTCTTCAGGAGTTTGTTATCACAGATGCTCTGGAGAACAGGGTCTGGCCAGCTCCTGGGACTGCCTTATATCCAGCTCAGTGCCCGTTATACCGATGTAGCTCATTTTTAACATAAGCAGGATTTGCAGGGGGAAGTGCAGATTTTCAGCAGCAATAGCCTGGTTGGGACCAATGAAGATCCCAATCATGTTCCTGCTTACTTGTCAGCAAGCACCTGTGAAAGAGTGGAGCCCAGGCAAAATGAGTGAGGACGTGGGGTTTGAGGTACCGACAGAGCCTTTGACAAGGTCTGAAACAGGGATGGGAGTAGGGAAAACATGACAATGTCTCTTTTAACCAAGCAAAAATTCATCTGCACTGAAAAACATCTCCTAAAGAACACAATCTCTCTTCTGTGTTTGCTGCCAGTTGTACTTGATTAATCAGTTTTCTGTGGGGGTGTTTTCCTTCATTCCTCACAGCACATTTTTCGTGAAGTGGTCTTAATTTTCTTGCAGATAATTTGTCACCTGCAAGACCACGACTGCTCCAAAAAGTTGCAATATTTTGCCTTCAGAAACTAGTAGCATTCTTGTTGGAAAGCCATAAATATCATCTCAAGACATCAGCCCCACAAAGGTATTTGTTCTTTTAAAAGTAATGACTGTGTGTTTTCCTCCCCACAAAAAAGGGGTTGGGAGTTTGTCTGGTTTTGATCCTGTGGAGTTGATGGAAGTTTTCCTGCTGGAGTCTATTAGATAGTTCCAATTCAGGGAGCATTTGTGTGCAATACACCTGTTTCCAATAGCTCCCCCCCCTCCAAAAGACAGCTGCAGCAGATAGTCCTATTCACTCTGGGGAAAACACATTTTATAATAGTTTCCCATCCCCCAGCCAGACAGGATCAAGCTGAGGCAGCTGCAGTCCAGGTCCCATGAGAAAAACTGCAAAAAGTGCTATTAAAATAATTAGTTAATGCCTTTTTTATCTGGCATAGTAACAAATAGGGAAAAAAGCTTGAAACAGCTATTCTGTATATCAGTCCAACATGATATTGGATGCTTCTCAGGATTGCTCTAAGCTTTCCCTAGGGCTTTAGAAGAGCTTGAGGGTGCTCGGCCAGTTGCTGGGTTAAGGATCTCTATTACCAGTGGTAATGGGGGCAGGTTAAAGTCACTTGCACAGTGGATTTTGCTGTGAAAACAACAACAAAAAAGTCAGTCTGAATTGATAATAAACTCATTTAGATTCTGCTTCCTCCCTTGGAAGTCAAGATTGCCTTCGATTGATTTAAGCATGTACTGGCTTAGGTTCTGATTAAGCAGAATTTGCCTGATGATTCAACTTTATGGGGGATGTACAAATGAAAAATACATGGCCAAATACATCCCTGGCACAACTCAGTGAAATCTGGCATTTACCCAGTCGTTAGCTGCTTGTTGTTTGAGGGTTTCTCTGCTAACCTTCAAATGGTGCAGCAAATGAAGATGTATTTTGTAGGCATTTTAATGCCTTTTCCTGACTTGTTCATAGCAAACAAAGCAGCATACCGGGAACTGCAGCCCCAGTGAGTGGTATTTGTTATTGCCATAGCAGGTGGTATTTAGTCTGTAGCCAAGTGAGATGACCAAGGGTGAAATATAACCTAAAACCAGGGCAGATTCTCTTAACAATCTTTAGCTTCCCTGATTTCACTCTCAGATTTCATCCAGGGCCCAAATTATGCAAACATGAGTATGTTTTTCACTTTACATTCCTGTCGCCGTTCCCTGCCATCATTGTGGGGGAACCTAGAGGTCAGGCATCTTAGTGAAGTGCATGAAAATAAGGCAATGTTGAATAATAAATGCTTCAGGTCATGCAAGCTGTTCCTATCCCCCACCTTCCTGACAGATGATTACAGAATAGCCTAGCTGAGGAAGTTCTCAGTGGCTCGCACAGTGATTCTGGGGTGTTAGTATGCGATCTGTGAAGCTGTCAATACTCTTAGCCTTTACATGGGTTGTCAAAGGAGTTTTTGAATCTCAGTAAGCACTTTGCTATGTGGCAGGGAGTTTCAAAAGCTATGTGCTATATAACTGGACATTTCCTTTTAATAGTTTCAAATTATCTATTTTTTGTTACTTTTAAAATCCTTTCAGTTCTAGAACAAATGCTATTTTAAACTATCTGATTTTCTTATATTGTGGAAATGTAACTCCCCCCCTCTCCTTCACCCCACACCATTTTTGAATGTTACTGGGGGGGGGAAGAAATATCACGACTCCCAGGTTTGCTTTGTCTTCCTTTTCACTGTGAGAAGAGGGTTAACGGTGGAATTGGGAAGAAGGGTTAGGGAAGGGGAGCGCCAGTCATGTGGACAGAATGCCAGCAGCAAAGCTGGCACATGTTGTTTCATTCGCATGAAAGTATGTTTTATTCATTTGCTGAAGATCATCTACAGTAGCTATGAGAGAGAAAAAAGAGGACCAGAATATTACTGGAAATCAAGGTGAAATTCTGTAGCTTTGGCCCGCTTCAGTGGCAGGAGACTGGAGGAAATGCCAGTTTCTGTGACACTTTCATTGGGATTATTATAGGCATTTTCAGTGGATTAAATTTTATGGGGGAAACATTCATAGCTCACTTCCTTATGTTATTTACTTGCCATTAACTTCAACTTGTTTTGATACTGTTTTCACACTTGGCCCTCTCGCCAGTGTTTAGGCATCCACCATGCAGACACCTGCAACAAAACTGGGCATCCCAAGCTCCCCTTACAGTCAGGAAAGACAATGGCATTTTTAACATGTAATTCATTTGACATATAGCTTAGAAATTGACTTTAGGATGAAAAGAACTGCTAGACTCCGTGGAGTGTATTGGCTAAATCTCAGCTAACTGGATGGAGGGTTTTGGTAGGCTGTAGGCACATACATTTATGATGGTAGTCAGGTACATCTATGTTTAACGCTAGTGATACCCAGATTTCCTGGTTCTTATGAGCTGTCTATGATACTTGTCTGTCTTAACCAGATGATCCTGGGGCACTTTGAGCAGTTCAGGATGGCAGCGCTTAGGGAACTGAATCCTGTGCCCAGCCAGGTGGATCCTGCTTTTGCAGTCCTCAGACTGACAAACTCATATGTTAAAAGGCAGAAGAGGTTTTTTTGCCTTACGTGGTAAGAGGAAAGCTTCGTACAGTTGTCCTTGTTACTCCTGCAATACACCTGCAAAGCCAAGAAATGCTGTGATTGCTAGTTCAGGAACAAGGGAAGAGATGCTGAGGAGGGTAAAGATACTCATCTGCACGGCATATGGAGTGTAAGGTGAGGTGACTAAGCAGCAGATGACTCCACCGCACTGTGCAGAAATCACAGTTCAAGTGCTGGAAGGAGCCATGCTTTTGCAGAAGTACCTTTTTGCTTTCCCAAGCCAGCTTGGAGGTCGCAGCACTGCAGTGTAGCTCTGCCTGAAGTCACGAGGGAAGCCTGGTGACATGTGGAGCTGAGCCCAGACCTCCTCCTAATCAGCAAATCATCGATTAGGGCTGTTGTCCTCCCTGGGATGAGGATAAGGATGAACTTACCTTTTGGCCTGCTGTTAGGAAGTTTAGGGTTTTATGCTAAAAGAGGACTAGATAGTTCTGCAAAAAAGGCAAACTAGGGAACAGTTAATGATTTTTTAATTGAATCTCTTACTTTTACTATTAATAACCTATTAAAACCAATGGGATATGAACACTTGGGGCTGATGTTTGAAGTTATCTTGAGTGGGTGTTGTTGAACTGGAACTTCTTTGTAGCTCTGTAACTTTTCACTAGGTGCTGGGAAGATAATACTTCTAACAGGAACATGTAAGTTCTGGAGCATAGATGTGCCGTGATGGGAGAGCGGGGATAGCAAGGAAGGGCAACAGACATGAAATGCAGAGTTAATGACTTTCCTGAGTATTTTAGGGAGGGGTGATGTGCTGGTTCCAGGCGGCAGCTGGTGAATTCAAGTACGTATTTAACATTCAGTGCCAAGCCCTGCTCTATGTAGGGCAGGTCAGAGCTTGCGTGGATTTACCAGGTGTGTGACCCAGAGCAAGAGATACATTCCTGTGAAGCTGGTGACCATCACGTGCCACAACACAACGTTTATCGTGAAAGCACTGTTTTTTGCAGTGCCAGCCGATTCCCCTGCTTCATTAACTGGAAGGAGCAATGCTGAGGAAAATCGCCTGCCCTTCTTTTGCTCAAAGCAGGTGGGTGCTATATGTATAAATCTGACCTACAATCTCCAAGCCAAACCTGTAGTGGCAGCCAAGGTGAGGGGACAGGACACAAATATCAGCTGTCAGAGGGAAATTGATGACCATGCCATAGCTCTGTGCTGTGCTGAAAGGCCTAAAGTTTCCTGTTGCTTTGTATTTGGTATGGTGCATTTTTCCAGTTGGCAAAAATGAATGGAAAAACGTTACCCAGTGCGGTGTGTGTGAGGGATGGCTCCAGGCCTGAAGAATGAAAAGCAAGAGAAAGCGGAATCTCACAGGCAGTGAGACACTAGAAAGTTGTGAATTAAAAATGGGCAACAGGCTGTCTTCATAGACCCTTTCAACCTTTCTTTTAATTTTCTTGTCTGTTAAACCTTAGAGCAACAGTTTAATCAGATTCTTATGACACTGTGCAACAGTATAGCATATATCCTCCGTAATCTCTCTTTGTCACAGTAAAAATAATGGAGAATTTAGTGTGATTATTGCCCTTTTTATTAAGCAAATATTTCGTCTGTGATTCCAACTGAGGTAAACTCGCAGCATTGTTCTTGTTTGCCAGCTGCTCTCACAGACTGCAAGAACCCACAAACAGTACTAGTTATGATTTTTATTATCACATGGCGAAGAGCTTTCCTCATCAGTTCGCCAACTTTTGGGACTGTGAAACTTCCAGTGTGAATCTGGCACCATGGTTCATTTTCTGAAATGCTGCATGGATTGCAAAAGAGGAATGCTGATTTGGCTGTTCTGTGTCATCCACATCTGTGAAATGGGAACAAAATTAATGTCACAAAATGAAGATCCAAAATGCAAATACAATATTTTGGTTTTAAATGGATTGTGTTAAAGGCAACTATCTGATGTAGGATATCTTCATTGGTGACTTTTCGCTGTTCAACGTCCCAACATACTGAATCACAATTGCAGGTCAGATGCATTGAAGAATGCATTTGTAGACTCTGAGCCCTAACAACTGCGTTTTTACTGTGCTGGAGCCCCAGATTTATCTTCCTCCCTTACCCAGGTCCAGAGCCTTACTCTCTCACTGCTGCTAGCTATTTTGTTGCTGCCGTTCGCTCATGTGGATCTTATTTATTGTCATTTGACAGAAAATGCATTTCAGAAAATGCTTTACCAGGAGTAATTTGTTCCCAGCAAGACCTTTCTAGCTACACAGTAACATGAAAGCATCAAAGTGCCAGGAGAACTTTTTAAAAATAAACTGCCCTGATGCTAAAATAAGCTTTAATTGATTGAGAATTGCACTGAGCCTGACAATCTGAACAATTTATTATTATTTTTCCTTTCAAGCTTCAGCTTCATGTGATTTAAAGTGACTGAATTACAGTTCCCACATACCTTCCTACCCACACTGCAAGAAAAAAAACCCACGCACAAACTTCTTAGCTCCAGAGGAACTGCTGGATACATCTGGAAGAAAATAAAAAAGCTGATCGAAAGTGAAGTTTAGATAAAGGTGATGATGATGGGAATATTCTGAAAAAAAACCTTGTTCTCGCTAAATGCCATACTGTACTTCCCTCTCCTTGGAGAAGAGCTCTTCTGGGGATGTCTCTCTCTGTCAAAGGCATTTCTTTAATGCCTGCTTGTAGAGCACTGGATCCCATAGGCCAGATGCTGTTGCAGCTCCCTGAGTTGGAGATTAATAATGGACTGTGGATAAACTACCACTCTGTCTTCCCCATTTTAGGGTTTTAAAGAAAAAGCACACCCCAGTGTCTCTACTCGTCAATTTAACTAAATAACCTCTTGCAGGCTTTCTTGCAAAACGTCAACACCACCACAAAAGTCTGCAGATAAATGTGCAAAACTTTCTAGCTGATGGAAAGAAGCTGGGCTGGTGGTCCTGCACTAGAGAGAAGTAAGTGCTGGAAGTAGGTGGAATACTTATGGGATTTCTTTGTGGCAATGTTTCGTGGAGGATGGAAGTCTGGTCAGACGTTCATTAGTGATAACTAGCGATGCTTTTAGAAGTGTGTCAGCCCTGCTCACTGCATGTTTTGGTGTGCAAGCAGGGAAAGCATGGGTCACTACCTTCAGCCTGGGGAGTGTTTTTAGACTCCTGCCAGTATAATGGGGCTCATGGGTCATGGGTAACTGCAGTGTACCTGAGGGCTATGCTGTGTTCAGATCAGAACAACTCCCAAGCTAGCCACAAACTTCAGCTGAGTTGAAGATCTCACTGAATCTGAGTCATAGCCCTGGACAATTCACTGTAGCCAAGAGCCGAACAAACATTTTCATTTAACTCCCAAAATTTCAAGAGGAGGAAGATGCTTAAATATGTTTTGGAGGCGTCCCTCAATCTCCGTGCCCATGTCAGCACTGCCTAAGGCAGTGCAGTGGCGCTTATGTTCACAGAGCTGGCAAAGCTCAGACTGCTGGTAGAGGTTAGGGGTGATGCAGGCCCTGTCTACGAATGAGTTTCTTCGTCTGGGTGGCCAGCTCTCCCCTCGGGGCTCCCAGACTTGTTTGTCAGCAAAGTGGACCATCGTCGCCTTGGGTTTGCATCCTAGTGGATATTTCCAAGCTGAGCAAGTTGTGTGCTGTGAAACATCACACCTAAATCGCAATTCCCACTCTCTGTCAAAGGGGCTAATAAATCCCTCTCTCACCTTTCCTTCTTGCCTGCTGAAATTATAAATTGTCATGGCAAGAACTGGCTCTGCTAATACCCAGCAGCAGCACCTAACACAGTCCTGCTCCAGGAATGGTCTCTGTTTTCTACCCTAATACAGATAAGCATGACCCAGCAATTTGTGGCAGATCGCAGATCCAAAAGAAGGAATTTGAAAGGGTCACCAGTTTTATTAATAACCATCCCTGTAACCCCATGCAGGTCAGACCGGACGCCGTGCAGAGCTTAAAACCTGAATCCACACTCGTAGAAGGGACAGAAAGATAAGCCTCATCACAGTGCTGTAGGATTAGACATTTCTTTATTTAGGTTTGGTTGTCCAGATTTCCAGTGAGCGCTTCCAAGGTGCCAGAAGAGCGAAATAAAATATTTTTCAGGAAGAGCTGGGGATTTTTTTTTTCTTATTTTAATTTTTGTCATGGACTGAACTGAGTGTGAACTAACACAGGCCAACTTTATATGCCATTATACAGGCTTTATTTAATACCTCAGATCAACATTTTTATTTTTGCTGTAAAAAAGTGTTGTTAAAATAGTGAAATATTTATTAATTGAGTTTTTCAGCATTAGATAATGTGTGATCCTTATTTTGACCATGGGATATATTTGTTCATTGTAGTATTAATGCTAGAATATTTTCAGGGAAAAGAAGTGTCAAAACTTTCAAGCGCAACTAAACTTGAAAAGTGAGTGCTGCTGACTCCAGCACGGTCCAGGCTTTCACTGGAACATTTTAAGTTTGATTTTGATGAACTAGAAGGGAGTTATGACTTGCCTGGGATGAAGGTAGGATCCTGTTCCTATTCTGAGAGCAAATGTCAGCCATGGAAACCCTTTGACCCCTCCATGGTTCTGCCAACATCTGAGTCCTGTTGATTTGGTGCTAAATCCAGGGCTCCCATGCACTGCTCCGAAATCAAACCGATCCTTTTAACAGGTGATTCCTGTAAAAGCAATTTGGTCCTGTTCCTTTTTCCCCGTTGAGAAACTGAGCTTCCATCGTTCTCAATTATTTGCGGAGTTGTTGTGAGCCTGTACAGGATCATAACAATCACACTAAGATTCCTGTGTTTCCTAGGAATCTGGAAACACCACTGGGAAAGCAAGGCTGCCCCTAGCATCAAGCCCAGCTTAGTTTTGCACTTTGCTATATGTTTTAGCAAGCCCTGCTATAAAGAACTGTTAATAGTAAATGTGCAGCACTATAGCCACGGCAGCTTCTGCATTAGATCTTCCTACCAGCGAGAGGAAGACCTTTACCAACAGAAGTGGTGTCAGCAGTGTAAAAAATGGATTTTGTATGCACTGATGTAATTTCTTCTCCAGTGCCTATGTGATCCGTAAGTGGAAGCAAACTGGTCATGATTCAATAGATAATGTAATGCATATCCAGTACAGACCATATGTTATCTTTGGGACACTTCCTCCAATCCAGGCAGCTCCACAGGTAGGAGTCCTGGTGCCAAAGTAGATGTTGTCATCTGCTTGTGGCTTAGCCCAGCTCAGGAGGAAATAATGTTTACATCTTAGCTGAACCCTTTCAGCTGCCTTTAATATCGCAGTTTAAGACATATGGATTTGTGGCAGGGATGGAGGACTAGACACTGTGTTAACCACTAGATTATGCTGATAAATTCATGTTTTATGTCTGCAGAAGAATTAATATTGATAAGCATATGTTTATGAGTTTCATATTCAGCAGAACCTTCCAGGCATGTATCTAATGTGCCAGTGCTTTGCAAAATCAGGGATCTAGCAGTTGACACAGGCATCATAGAAACTGTAAACAGGCTTGTTTCAATTTTAATTTAGGAAAAAAAAAAGAGATTAGAATGAGATATAAAAAGTGTTCTACTAAAACCTTTTACAGCTCGTAGTATTTTGCTCTGCTGTGTGTGAAGCTCTTTAATCTGTGTGACAGTCATGAAGAGGAGTAGAGAGTGGCTGAGCAGACACAGAGAGAAAAAGTCCTGCAGGTGAGCGTGAAGCATGTTTTGCTTTACCCTGAACCTGTACAATACCGTGAATTTAATATGTTTGGTTATGTATACTGCGATTTAAACAACTAAAAGACAGATCCTGCTATCCAAGACACTAAATGCCCTTGCTTTCAGCTGAAATTAGAATGCATAATCAGTCTAACACTGATTCAAATGACAGGTTCAGTGAAAGGTACTTATGGAAATTCCCAGTTTGATCTGCCCATCAGAAATTAATTTCTCTGCTTCATTTGCTTTAAAAAATAAGCTGCACCTTAGAAATAGGGGCCAAGTGTTGTCCTTTGAGATCTGCTTGTTCCCTGCACAAGAGAAGTAGAGTCTGACTCCTACCAGGTTTTGTCCTTTTGCTAATTCAGCTTTCATTCTGTGGAGCTTCAGAAACATGGTCTTGGTGGTTAGCCAAAATTTGGTTTTGACATTCAATGTTAACTTTTTTTTTTTTTAGATTCAGGTCTGCTGCATTTGGACTTCTGAGCAAATGATGAGCTCCCGTGGGAGGGTATCACTGTCTGGAGCATGTTCATGTCTGTGTTAGAGGGCTCAGAATCTCACTGCTGAGGCTGGTGGAGTTTCTTATGAAAGATCCTCTCTGATGATATTTAGCAAGCAGCTCACATATGACAAATAAAGGGCAGCAACATGTAAGACAGACTGCTTCTGGCAGCTTCATGTTATGATAGGTTATGAGCAGTTCCATTTTGCCACTTTTTTCTTTAGCTTCTGAAGTCTGTGCTCCAAGATGCAATACAGGAATACCCTTTCTGAGCTTGTGTGTATCATGCAGCTTATCCATCTCTCTCTCACCATCTCATAAGAGGTATTTTGAGTAGCTGGTATTAGTTAAGTGATACATGATCCTCTAGTGATGGAAAAGATCTTATTTACCAGGTTCCTGTGCTCTGGCATGATGCTGACTGGAGTACAGTGTGATGTGGCCTGCGTGTTACGTGCGATATTGTAGCTGTGTTGCCCGTTGCAGGGTCAATGCCTACAGGACTGGCAGTCAGTGCTGTACACAGCACCTGAGGCCCGGTCATGCCCAGCAAATCTGTGTTTGCAACACAACTTGATGTAGTGTCCTTTTCCCCAAGCCCTTCTCAAACTCTGGAGGGGGTCTTTTGTTGCCCATTGCTTGCTTACGTACAGGGTGTAAAATCATTAAAAATCAATTAAATTGTCCTCTGCAGAGGCCTGATGCTTTCAAGGAGGTAGTGGCAAGTTAAACTCTGAAAAGGTCCCTGGGAATGAGTACTGGCATTGCTCCTTCAGCTCTTCTGCATGCACTATGTGACAGTTTTCACTCACAACAAATATTGCAGGCAACCTTGAGCATCCTTTAAAAATTTGTCGATAGACATCCTGTTTCTTTGTGCTTGCACAGAGCTGCTCTGCTTCCAGTTCTGCAGTGTTATTGTAATACTGGGCTGAAGGCAGCAAACAGATTTCTTTTACATGTGACGTCAGGAACGGGGTATGTGCAAGATCTGGCACAGAAAACCCTCTCCGCTTAGAATATGTATTGCCGAGTTTCAGCATCCATGCAGGGACAGGAATGACTCTCACACATTGATACAATGCACAGCTGATTCCCCTTTATTGGTCTGCTTGCGTGGTTATATACATTTTTCGTATCTGCACACGCGATCACGCTTATTCGGATAGGCTACAGACATAAATCACGCTCTGTTCACGTACCCCATATTCCCTTATGATTGGTAACTATGCACTAACGCCAATAGCAACAGACCGCCTCCATGTCCTTGAACACATCTTGTTTTTGCTAACCCACATCATGTTTGTTCTTAGCTGTCCTTTCCAGCGGCCTGTCCAGCTATGCTAACTGTTT
>Ga0065711_1047862_pt1 | contig 12105 bp, 8 predicted proteins | sample Hoacrofraction12_FD_59098 | JGI IMG/M metagenome (GOLD analysis project Ga0065711, IMG submission 59098) | Hoatzin crop microbial communities from Cojedes, Venezuela - Epithelial fraction 12 v2 (version 2) | ecosystem: Host-associated > Birds > Digestive system > Esophagus > Crop | place... | reverse complement strand
GTATTCAGGGGCTTCTCTGAATAACACTTTATTATTTAATTTTAAAAATTGAATTTGGGGCAAATATTATTTCAGTCTACATTTCCCTTGGGACGTTGTTGGCTCTTCTAGTACTTAAGGCCTGACCCCACTCCTGTTGTTTACCTCCTTATTGGCATGAGCAAAGCCTGCAAAGTTCAATTTCCAGGATCCAGATTTTGCTGAAGCGTGGACACCCTTTAGCATCTGACTCTGTGCTGTGCACTGAATGTGCCCGGCCACGTCCTGTCGCACGCTGTACGGAGATGTGGGCTGCAATTACTGCTCCCATAGGCTGCAGGAACGATTTTTCCTCTTAATCCCACAGCAGTATGGAGTCACCAGATTCCTTAGAGTAGTGATTATTCATACCCAGGTTTAAGAATTGACATTTCTTCGTGCTCTTCTTTGTTTAGCTTTGTTTTTTCACTTATCGTTTTCTTTCCGCTTGGGAGTTTGTCCGTTCTTTTCTGTGGTTCCTTGAGATCCTGGTGATTAAAACCTGGGTGAGGTCACCGTGTGCCTGGATGATGGAAGGGGCCCGGGGAGTCCTTTCTCCCCCCCACATCACTAACAGCTCCTGCTACGCACGGGCTGTGTGCGGGTGGTGCCTGCACAGCACTGGCCACACCGACGATGGGGAAGGTGCCCAGAAAGCACCCGTTTGTGCAGAGGCTCTTATGCTGATATGGGTTTTATTTGTATATCCCTAGGGGAAATTAGTTCTGCATGTTTGGTGGTTGGTATTTTTTTGAAGATATGTGTCTGGAGAAAGAACACAGTTTGGATCCAAAGGCTGCCTTGTCTCTCTGGTGCGAGGATGGGAAGGTGGGCGGTGAGAAATACAGCTTTCTGCACCGATCCTTTGCATGAGGTGTAACTGTGTGGGCAGGTTACAGCAGGGTAGTTCAGGAGAGGAGCTTGCAGCGCACTGGATGCGACTGCTGGTGTGACTGCTCGTTTTCCAATCGCAGCTTTTGGGTTCTTTCTAAAGAAATAGGCTAATGCTGCCTTGATTTTATTGTAGGGTATACCATGAAGCACTCTAACTTAGCTGTTGCAACTTTACTCATCTGCCCTATATATATATAGAATTTATATATTTATATATCTCTATATATAATAAAAAAAAAAAAGCCCTCCTAAGACTTTTCCATGGTTGCTCCAAGTCTGTCCCTGTGATGAGGCAGGGTTGAGGGTCATACTGGGTTTTTTTAGACCCTGGATATGTTTGAAGTTGGGTGAACCTTGGCAGGTTCTTTTCTGGCAAGAGATAGAGCTTGTTGCATTTGTTGACTACTTTTATTCTACACTGGTGTCATCAAGTGTTGAGGTGTTTTTTAGGTGGCATTAAGAGGCTTCTGGGAATCTTGCTGGTTGTCCTTCGATGTTCAGGGATAGTGCCAGGGCAGTCTTTTAGTCGGATACGGGGAGGATGGGGAGCAAGGGCCTGCAAAGCGATCCTGCAAAGCAAACTGACTGTCCTTTTGAACTGAATTTCAGGAGACATGTCTGAAAGTAAAGCCAAGAAGATCGAAATAAAAGACGTTGATGGGCAGACCCTGAGGAAGCTGATTGATTACATCTACACCGCTGAGATCGAGGTCACGGAAGAGAACGTGCAGGTAGGTCTGGGTCAGCGGCTCCTGTGGAGACCCAAGCGAAAAGCTTGAAACTCAAAGGCACAGGTCCTTCAGGGGTGAGTGATCTCCTCAGGCAGCAGAAAGTAAAAGGTTGAGCTTGAAAAGAGCTACTTCCAGCCTCTGTTTAGTCTAGAGGCACTTTTCTACTTTCCCCGCGCTGAAGTCATCTTGCATTTAGCTTTTGTGTCGAGCTCTTATAATGAGAGCAGGCATTTGCCTTCCAAGAAGCCGTGCTGACTTGTGGGTCAGTCTGTCGAAGGTCAGAACAGACTCAGACAAGCAGCAAGTCAAACATTGTTTTAAAGTCGTGGCAGAGGAATCTGGCTGTTAGTTTTTAAATTCTTCTGGGTAGTTTGAGTTGTTTGGCAGAGCTTTGAGTGGAATATATTGTGCAAATGAGGGCATTCTCCCTTTTTTCTGTGTATGCATGCTCAGTCTTGAATTTCTTTGAGGTAAATATTTGTCCAGAAGTGGAAAGAGCAATTGAAAGGCAGCCTACAGATAAAGCGGGATGCTCAGGAAGAGAGCGTTTTGCCGTGTCACGTGGCTGTGGCAGCTGGTAAAGCTTTTTCTTTGACTCTACTTATATTTGTGGTAAGAAAACGGCGGTGCACTTAGCCACTGATTTGTGGAAGGGATGCTGGGAGCTCGTGTGCGGACGTGCGTTTCGGCTGGTCTCCATTTTTGTTTGCAAGTGGCAGTTTGAGTCTGTTGTCTTCGTCTCTGTGACTTGGGTGCTGGGCAGGGTAGCAAGGCTGGGTCTGTGAAGCTGGAGAGAGAGGGGCAATACTGATGCATGTGTTCTGTTGACCTAATTAAGATGGCAAAGTTAGACTGGTTCTGCCTGAAATGAAGTTCTTGCTGTGGATGGGACATGCTCTTTTGCTCCGGTCCCTCAGGGAGGGCGCAGATTCTTGCTATCCTGTAGCATATTGCTCTGCCTACAGGAACTTGGACAGAACCCTACGTTTAGACTTTGCACTCTAAGCCCTGTGCTGTCCTTCATGACCTAAGTCTGCGGGTGCCTTTTCTTGCCCCTTCTGCCCTCCGCTTTTACAAACTTGACTTTCTGGCATGCTCTCAACCTGGCAGTTTTCACATTGATAGGAATGTAGACCCTGGTTGCCCTACAGTGAGGCTGAGGACCAGCAGTGAGGAGACCTTGAAGGTGCAATTACAACAAAGAAGCTGAGGCTCAAACCCAACTGTAGGTCGCTTGGGCTAGCTGTCTGCTGCGTAGACCGTGCTTAATTACGGTGTGTAGTCAGGGTCATCAGGAGCTGAGATACAACATTACTTCAGTGGGGAACTGGGGTGGAGTTCCTTGGACCTCTGGGATCTGCCATTGCTGGAAGAAAAATGACATTTACACTCTCTCAAGCTGTTCCGTTTTCCTGAGCGAAACATGAAGACCATATCCACGTGCTTTCTGCAGCGTACGCTTTCCTTGCATGCTGCTGGTTGTTGGGTGGCCCAGAAGCACCCACTGGGCCCGTGGGACGTGCTGAGCTCGGGATGCCAGCTGGTGCGCCGGCCCCAGTCCGTCTGCCGTGAATGAAGGTTGCCTGAAGTGACGGCGATGCTCTGGCTGCTTTCCCGCGGGAGCATTTCGGTGCTCGAGTACAGCTGCGCCTGGGTGTAAGCAGCGTTGCGGGAGCTGGAGCAGGCTGGAGAGCCTTGGCAGCATCAGCCTGCCCAGAAGGTCTGTGAAGAAGTCCAGATGTTACCTTTTCTGAGCCTGCCTACCTAACCAAAGCCTGCCTTCTGACGGCTTAGGGATTGCAAAGACTTAAAGGAAGAGCCCTGTCTGTATTTCAGCTCCTATCGCTCAGACAGTAGGATCAAAAAAATACAAGTTCGGTGAATACTAAGGTTTGGACATTAAGTTTTTTCCTGATCTAATAAAGCAGGTCCTTTTTCTACATGATTTATTTAAATAACCACCCTGTGAATAACTTTTTGGGCTGGAGGTAAAGTAATTCATGGGAGCTAAGAAATGAAGCTGATCTAAAGCAAGATTAACTGACTAGCTTAAATTTTATTATGTGTTTAAAAACATCCATGTTGAAAATCTTTTATGGAATTTATTATCATTCTGTGATGAAACCAACAGAAAGTTTATAGAGGAATTTCCATTCTGTCTCTGGATGTTTTACCCCATCATAAACAGGTTAATATTCACCTGCAGGCAGAGGAAGAAAAGTTTACGGAAAAGAGTATTGTGTGATTCGCTGGAAAGGTTCACATCAGTGAGGGCAAACAACATAAAAACCAAGATAGTAAGCTCCTTGCAGTCTCTGGTTTGGATTAGCAGCGCCAGGCTTAGGAAGAAGCGAGCGGGTTTGGTCCCTGACGTTGTCACGTCCTCCTGCTGCGCAGCGCTGCGTCGGGCGTCCAGCTGGAAGGATGCTCCGGCAGTGCCGCTCTGCGTTGTTCAGCAACGTTCCCGCACCGCCTTGCTTGAGCGTGGCGAGACTTTCCCTTTTTTCCCCAGCAGGTATCTCCTGAGGTCTCCCATTGCCACGTCATGAGCTCTAATTTGCTGGCAGGGTGAGGGTGCGTTTTAAAAGGGTGCTGTGCAGTTTGACACAAGGGTTTTCAGACTTCCTCCACACCTGAAAGAAGCAATTTCTGGGATAGGTGCCAGGCAATTTCCTTGTAGAAACTACAAGAGAAAAGATTGCTAAATGGCGTTAACTGAGCAGATGCAGCCAAGCCACCAAAACATGTGAATAAATGGATAGACAAGTTCTTGTCAGTGAGCAAAGTAAGATGAGAACTGAAATGAGAAAAAGATGAGCAGCAAAGGTAGCACAGGAGTGCAGGAATGCGTGTTCCCGAGTGCACTCAAATGCGGAGTTGTTCCCAGCACTTCACAACAAGAAGCCTTTTTCCAGTATTTTTTGTTGTTTCTTTTCTAACAGAAGCCTGTCTCTCTCTGCTGTTATAGGCTTGCTGTGGTACTCAGGAAGTGAAACTCTGTTTGTCCAAGCCCGTATTTTTGTAGCTAGTTGTCGTTTCATTGCACAAAGTGTTGTTTGTTTTTCTTTTTAGAGTAAGGAAGGATGTGTGTACGAGGAACCGAGCCTGCACAGTCAGGTCCAGTCATCGTCTACGTGGTGAATTACTGGAGGGTAGAGGGGGTTTTCAGTCCACCCTGGCTCCGCGAGGAGAGCACTGAGCCCACGTGGGAGTGAATATTCTGGCTCCATGAGGGTACATGGGTGAGAATTGCCCCGACAAATACAATCCTGCTTTCTGCATTGGAACCTCACTTTTAGAGTGAGGTCTCAAGGCAATGTGGATGCGGTAGTAGGAAGGCTCAGGGATGATGGATGATCGAGAGGCTTCTGTGCTGAGCAGTGTTTTGCCTCTGAACACACACTTGGGATTTAACCTCCCACTTGTTTGGAAGGCGTGGAGCCAAGGAAGAATTTCTGTCTTTGTTGCAGTCACATTGTAGCCTCTGGAAAATCCATCCTGGGATTTCTGTGCCCACTGCCTTCTGTTTTTCCTTTTCTGTTGCACCCCACATCAAGGTTAGTTGTAAAGACATCTGATTCGTATGCATGACAAAAAGATCTCATTCATTTGAAGGTGGAGCTTGATAAATTTATTTGGAAGAAAGCTGTGCTGTACAGTTTCTGTAAAAGTGAGGGAAACTAAAGTGAGCGACTTGAGGAAGTTCACAGATGCTCATGTGCAGCCCTTCTTGGCTTCTGTGGAAACCACGTGCACGTGTCAAACAGCGCAGGGCCTGCCACTCCATACCTGTGCGGAACAGCTGGCTCTTTTAACACATCAGTTCCTTGAATTTTTCAGTTGGGTTTTGATTTTGCAGCTGAACTGGCTCCGTTGCTGCTTGCTTTCCAACAGTCATATCAAACCTGCCAGCTCAGTGAAGAGTGATGGGAGCAAAGTCCAGCGGTGGAGAAGAGGCTCCACATGGTGCCCTTGAGCAGAGCTGAAGGAAGAGGAGATCTGGGAGGAGGCTTGTTGTTCTCCTAGGTGGTCCTGTGAAGACACCTGGACCTCTGGCTGTAGCCAGCGAATACAGCCCCTCTTCAGTGTGTTCCCCCATCCTTACTGATGGCACTTAACTACTTGCAGGCAGCCTGAGAATTACCCTCCGAATTAAGAAAGTCATTACAGTTAGGGTTGTAATGATTCCCCTGCAAAAGTCCTGGTTAACCTGATTTCACACATAAATTCTTACGAATGAGGTGCAGAGTACCACATGTATGGTGTGTCCTTGTATGCTACCACCGTTTGAGATATGGCTGGTAATGAAAGAAGAGCGAAGAGGTGGCTGGAAATCAGCTGTCTGGAGGAAATGGATGCTGAAACTGTCAGCTGTGCAGACAGAGTAATTGTACTAAAAAATGGCTCGAGAAAGGAAAAGCTTTGCTAGAAGCCGTAGCATTTCCTTTTCAGAAGTGTGCTTCTGCACCTCAGCTTTCCCTAGGGACGCAGGACTTCACAACAAAGGAAGGAGAGTGGCTGTGGCAGATGCAGTTTTGACGCTAAAGGGATGATAAGTGGGTCAGTTCATCTCCCTTCCGCCTGTTCACTCCAAAAGCTGCGACTATAGCACGTGCGAGCCCAGAGTGAGAGGGAGAGTCTTTCAGCTCAGCTTTAGGAGATGCCATAAATCAGGGCCATCCTCCTCCCTGGAGCAAAAGCTCCTTGCCCTGCATCACCATCCTGGAGAGCCCTGATCAACAGCAGGGCTGGCTTCTCTGGGCTGGTACAGCAGTTGTGTTGGGGAGCCCTTCCTAGGCCTTCAGAAAGTCTGTTGGATGGGCTTGGTCTAATAGAAAGGTGAGGGGAAACTTGTGGATGTGGCACCAGAGGACTGTGCTGTGGCTGGTGGGTGTGTTTCCACATCTTTATCCCACTGGGGTGGTGGTGATGTTCTGTGTGGTGAAGTTGGATAAGGTAGATCAGGAGCGAAGCTGCCAGCTCCCCCGTTTTCTCTCTCACCTCTCTATCCCTTCTCCTTCCTGCACTTGCTCCTGGCGAGGTTTTGTGGCTCTGATCCTGCTACACGTGCCTCTGCCTTGGCTATGTCACCCCAGGTGGAGCACTTCAGTGGAAGCACCGTTGTTCACCCTCAGCACTGCCTGGTAGCAGCAGGGGAGTGGTAAAGCCGAATTGCCTTCCTACCACTGAAAAGCCGTGTTACGGTAATGTAGTCTTGTCTCAGTTACTTGTGCAGTTTTAGAGGTGTTCAGTTAAAACCAAATATTGAACCTGCCTTGCCAAATGCAAGATCTGCTTGTTTCACTGGTCACGGCTTCCCCAGGAAGGGGCCTGGGAGCTGTCTCCCAGTTTGGGCAGATGTGCGATCCCAGCTGTGGCACTGGATGTGCTGCTGAAGATGACAGCCAGTACCCTTATTTAGCTTCCAGTTTGACTAAATTGTCAAAGCAGCTTATAAGTTTTTCTGTGTTCCCTGCTTTGGGGAAATGCTCCTCTCCCGGTTTTGCAGAGGAATGGTGTAGGTTAACTTTTGGTCAGGTTACCTGGAAGGCTGTGGCAGAGCTGGGAACTAACCCCAGGCTCTGAAATTCAGCGTTAATGCCCTGCCCATTGAGTGAATCTTACAGCAACACAGAGTGACTTTGGCTGAAAGATGCTTCCAGTTCAGAGGCATCGAAGGTTTATGAAAGCATTTAATTGCATAGGCAAGGTTCTGTAAAACCGGAGATTGCTAGAGTCTGCAGGGCGAGAGGGCACAGCTGGTGAACTAGGTGGGTAGGGGTGTACATAAATGTATACACACACCACAGGGAGGGTTCTAGACATACTTTATTTAGCAAAGAAGTGAGTCTCAGTGGTAATAGTGGACAATTTTGATGTAGTTTCAAAAGATGATTGGATTTTGGCATAGAGGCTGGTCTGGTAGAGAAGCCAGATTTCTGTAAATCGTTCACAGTGGTTGAAGTTCAAATATTAAGAGCCAAATCCAGACCCAAGTGAGTAACTTGCCTGGATCTTAATGGGGTTGAAGTTTGCTCCTGCTGCATGTTTAGGCAGGGCATTTCCTCTTGTTATTTCTAAAGGAAGCAGAGTTTGTGCTAGCGGATATCCTTTGCTTGCTTTTTGCCTTCCCTGGTAAAAACAAGATGAGTGGTGTGACATTCATCTGGGAAATAAGAAAGAGAAAATCCACTTTTGTCTTGGTAGGCGGTTCATATCCTGCTTCTAAAAAGTATTGTATGATAATGCTCCTATCCCAATAACTGCAGTGGCGTAAGGCTCCTTCTGTGCTGCTGTGTCAAGCTGACCTCAGGCTGTGATAGCAGTGTGGGGACGTCCAGGGGGCCTGTAGCACGTGGGTGCTGGAGGGGGTGAAGCGATAGCCTCAAATGCTCCAGGTGAGCAACCCACCTGGATTTGCAGGCGCATCGGTTGGATGGGTGGAGGAAGCCCTGGCTGGTTTGCAGGGAGTCTGACTGCTTTCCCCACAGCCCTTGTGCCAGTCAGGTGCTCGCCTTTCTGCTGATGGAAGGAGATGGTTCAGCTAGATAGAAAGTGGTTTGCAGCTAGGTTTCAAAAACACAACAGCATTGCTATCTTGATTTAATCAAAACCACAAACTAATCTACTCCTGGCATCAGGAGGCTTGGGCCAGAATGGTCTTCCGGGTTAATTGGTTTCTTTTTTGTTATTGCTGCCTGCTGGGGTGGCTGCTTGGCAGCGGTCAGACACCGTGCGGCTGGGCTGGAGCTGGAACGCGTCGGTGGCTTAGAAGAGACCTGGGGCGGGTTGTGCGTGTCCTGCCCCGGTGTGGAATGGCACTGTGGTGGTGCTGGGCAGGGAGAGGATGTCTTTTTCCTTTCTCTGACATCGAGATCCAGAGAGGTGAATGCCGTTAACCTGTTTGTTTTAACAGCCACTTGTTTTTTTGGGTCAGGAATAATTTTTCTGGAGATCTGTGCTCAGATGGTGAGCACAGAAGCCCAGTTGGGAGGACATGTGTGAAGCAGCCAGAGCTGTGGAAGAGCTGGGATGAGACACGTCTGCAGTTGCTGTACGACATAAGAAAGGAAGCAGCAGATGTCACAGCCCGTAACATCCCGACCGACTTATTTTCTACTTCCTATCCCGCTCGCTGGCCTCAAAGGTGTTTTTTCCAGCAGATGTCACATTCCTGATCCAATTGTCTCCCTTTTTTGCGCTTAATTGTGTAGATACAAAGCAGTGTCTCATTTCCAGTTGCAGTCACAAACTACAGCACTGAAGTGCCCACACCATTTTGTGTGGGTGGAAACGGGGGCCCTTGAGTTGAAGAGTTGGCCCTGTCTTTCCCGAGAGCCTTGCTGTCACCAAAACCTGCTTGAGCTTGCTCTGAACTCCTCCTCTACCATGGCAGTTTGGGCACCCTGCTCACAAGCCAATGTGGTTTTGGTTGGAAAGAAGAAAGTTCCAGGTTTTGAGGAGTGCTGGGCTGCTACGGGCTTTGCATGTGGTGGTAACATGTATAAATAATACAAAGCTTTTCAGGGAGGGAAAAAAAAAAATCTGTGCACGGAACCTACCAGCAGCAAAGCTAGAAATTCAGGTGCATCCGTGGTAGCTTGGATTTTGTCCTCCCCTTACCCACCCTGAGGTCCTCTGGGGGAGAGGAGCTCTGCTCTTAGCCCAGCATGGGATAGCTGTTTCCATCTCTCAGAGCACAGGCGGGGATTTTCTGCGTACAGACAGTGCTAAAATTTTAACCTTCCTTCTTGTACCCCCCAGGGATGTGTCCCTGTCTGAAAGGGAATTACAGCTAGTTTGTGGATGCTGTGAATCAGACTTTATTGCTAACTCTAATTCCCCTTGCTTGCCTTTGCAGGTTTTGTTGCCAGCTGCTAGTTTATTGCAGCTGATGGATGTTAGGAAAAACTGCTGTGACTTCCTTCAGTCCCAGCTGCATCCCACGAACTGCCTTGGAATTCGAGCTTTTGCCGATGTGCACGCGTGCACGGAGCTGCTGCAGCAGGCGAATGCCTACGCAGGTGAGGGCAGGGTCATCCATTCGTCGAGTGAAACCTGCTTCCAGATACAGCGGCTTGTAGGCTGAGCGAGAGCAGCCCGTCCTGGCTGGTCTGTTTGTGCTTCTGGTGTTAGAACCGGGAAGGGAATTCTTTGCTGGGTTGTAGACTTGTAACTTCCTGTGATGCTGCAAATTGTGAAATGGGGGGTTGATCGCAGGGTAACACCTAAGGAGGTAAAAAAACCCCGATCCTCTGGATCCTAGCCCACAAAAGAGTTCCTCAGTGCGCTGCTGGTAAGCTCTTTGGCTGCCTGCTCGACAGCGCAGTGTTGCCGTGCCGGTGTCCTCGCCGGGTACGCTGCTCCGGGAGAGCAGTGGGCAGTGCTGGGCATTTGTGCTTTCTAGGAATAAATGGCACCGGACGAAATTAAATCTTGTGGGTGGGAGTGGCAACACTCAGCTAAAATCATCATGCAGCTTGAGCCTCTGATCTGTGGAGCAATGGCCACCAAGGATGGCCAGACTCTGGTTTCCTTCAGACTGGATGTGTTTGGCTGCAATGAATCAGTACGGGCAATGGCTTTTGGCATTTCTCCTCTACGTGGTAAATATAAAGCTGTTCCAAGCGGCCCCGTGCTCCTGACTCCCCAGCACTTTCCAGTCGCCTCCGGCAGAGTTGTCCTTGACTTCTGCTTGGGAGAAGCTGGTATTTTTCTCTGCTCAGGTTATTTTTGTACCTATTTGTATAGGGAAAAATACACCTGCTGTCTCCCAGAGCACCTGCTCTGTCCTGCAACATTTTCCGTGGTGTGGTTTTGTCCTTAATTGGACCATAAGTAGACTCAGTGGAATAAAAATATGCCCACCAAGTCCTCCCCTATTCCCCTGTAAATAAAAGTAAAACCTTTTGAGCTGCTCTGGCTGTATTATCCCCTGGAGGAAAAGGTACAGTGGAAGGAATGGTTAATTGTATAAAGGCTTGCTGTAATATCTCATTATCCTTGCTTCCAGGCCCTGTTTAATCTTTAACCCAACAAGCAGTGCATTCACTGTATATTTATTTGGTTGTTTGGCAATTAGAAAGTCTGCTTTGTTGTTTTATTGGCCTTCATAAGTCCCAGTTAGTACAACAGCCCATGTAATGTTAATGGAACTCCATTAATAAAAATGCCATTAAAATTCTTTTCACTATGTTATTTATGTAACAGTGTTAAACCAAGACAGAAGTCCCCAAGCTCAAGAGTCCATGCATGCAGGAGCTTGAGAAATGCTCTGTTCTGGCCAATGGATAACTTCAGTAGGTGGAGGAGCCAGCTTGATGCAGGCACACTTTACTTTATTAAAGTCAGTAAATGTTTATACTTGCTTCCAACTAATAACAAGAGATCAAATATCTTTCTACTGCCAGATGCCAGACCAGAATGAATAGGAGGTTGTGTCCAGAAGTCAGAGTGCATCCAGCTTACTGAGTGGGGAGCATTTCCTGCTGCTGGAGTATTTAAAGCCAGACGAGTTCATTAGAGTTTATATATGATTCACAGCATAACAGAGTTTTAAACTTTATCCAGATACTGCTATTTTTAGTCCGGAGCCTTTGGCTTAGCTGTGGTGTTTTGGTCCCTGTTAGACCAAGTGGGGTCTGTGGTTGGGGAAGCCCAAGTGCCTTCTGCAGCAGCAGATTGGGAGGAGTTGTTGGGGTGCTGTCTCCAAGGAGCTCCTCTCTGGAAGTTACGGCAGCTTGTGTCCCTGGAGTGCTGCTTTTGGGCAGGCGAAGTGCTTTGCAGAGGTGAAAACTAGAGGCAGATCTTGCTGCGGAGGGAGCTCTTTGGATGCAGGAGTCCGAGTTTCTCAAAGCTAAAGGGATTAGGGCTTGAAAAAAGTGGCTTCAGATAAAGTACCCGAGATTCGTGTGCTCATAAGGTAAAATTGGCATGATTTGTAACAAATGCTTGCAAAACTAAAATTGTCTGCAGCTGGCTAATGATGGTTTTCACCTAAAAATTCTTTTCAAGAAAGTAATTTTTTCCTAGTGCCCTTTAGCTGGATATAAAGCTCGATGGATCTGATCATCCCTTTTGGATCTGTGTTGCAACTGGTCACAAGTCACCCAGCTTGGGATTACAGGCAGCGGTGTGAATTGCTGTATTTTTGTCTTTCAAGTGGCACCCAAAGTTACAGCATGGAGGGATTTGGAGGCAAAGGGGGAAAAAAAGAAGTTTGCACAGTTGCAGACTAAGTGGGAAGAGGCAAGGCTGCTGGGGAAGAGAGGTTCTGAGGGTTTGGAGCAGGGGCAAGGTTGAATTTGAACATGAGAAAGATCTTCTTCACTCTGAGGGTGACGGAGGCCTGGAACAGGCTGCCCAGGGAGGCTGTGGAGTCTCCTTCTCTGGAGATATTCCAGACCCGCCTGGATGCAGTCCTGTGCAGCCTGCTCTGGGTGACCCTGCTTCGGCAGGGGGG
>Ga0065711_1047861_pt1 | contig 12105 bp, 6 predicted proteins | sample Hoacrofraction12_FD_59098 | JGI IMG/M metagenome (GOLD analysis project Ga0065711, IMG submission 59098) | Hoatzin crop microbial communities from Cojedes, Venezuela - Epithelial fraction 12 v2 (version 2) | ecosystem: Host-associated > Birds > Digestive system > Esophagus > Crop | place... | reverse complement strand
CAATTCCAGGTGAGCCTTGGCCTTCCTCGTCGCATCCCTGCATGCTCTCACCACGTTTCTGTACTCTTCCCAAGTGGCCTGTCCCTCTTTCCACATTCCATGGACCTTTCTCTTCTGCCTGATCTCCGCTGGAAGCTCTTCCTTATCTGGAGCAGTGTGATCCAGCAAGTAAGGGGGAAATAGAATTGATACCAACAAACAAAACTACTGATTTGTTAAAAGAATAGCATCCAAATTTTCATGCAAACTATTGGTTTTTCAAATTAAATCCGCGTCTTTAAAAGTTTAGAGTAAGTATAAAAAAGTATGATTTAAGCCATAATGATGACTTCTGAATATCTGACACCTTGCAGTGGTACTTCTGAACCTCCAAAACTGCTAAAAGTTATAACTGATAAGCCCAAAGTAATGGGACAAAATTATTTCCATGACAAATTATAGATAGTTATCAGTTCCTTACTCATCACCTCTCCAGTCCTTTTAGGACTTTTAGTTAAAAATAAAGAAAAGAAAAATGATCAAAGTACCTTTGAAGCTATTAAACATAAGTAACTACCTCTTGGTATAGGCATGTTCAGCTAGCAAAGAAAGTACTTTGCCAAGAACATCCAAGGCAAAACAAAAACTTGAACAATAAAGGGAGCAAATATGCTGTGCTAAACAGCTAAACTGTGGGGACTTTTATCCTATCCATTCTTCCATCTTCATCTCTTTCACTGCTTATCCAATTGACAACAAAATATAAAATGCAATAAAGGATCTGTGTTTTATGTTGAAAGTTGCCAAACTTCATGGAGATTCAGAAGAATCAACACATGTCTAATAAGGATATCTACTTTTATTTTTCTCAAATGAATGTTTTTGCATTTGAGAAGTATTCATCCCTTGTGTATTAAAAAGATAAGCATTTCTTATCTGGTTCATAAAAAGTGAAGCCGACAACATCAGGGGCTTTCAAAATAATTGCACGTGAATTTGATCGGCAGAATGTTATTAACACTGCAAGATGAAAAACAAACAGGATGGGAACTTGCAGCATTTGGAGACATCATTATATTCTATTTCTGAAGAACAGAAGCAAACAAATCTTTGTTTAAGATTCTGGTCATGCTCAGCTCACCAGTATTATATTAGAAAATTTCTAATTCTCTGCAAATACACAAGATAACCGATGTGTCCTACAGGAATATAAGGTTACAGAGCTCACCGAACTTGAATCATCTATTTCATTTGGATTTGATAGAATATATGGGATTCTCACCTAACACAGACAGCTTTGCTAATTGTCTGAGACTATAGGTAAAAGATTTTGATACTTCTGCATTTGTTAGCACTGTTTCCCCCTCTCACAAAATACCTGCAGGAAAATTATGGCTCCTTCAGACATTCACTATTCAAAATGGTTCAAAGATTTCTCTGGTCTGAAAGCTTATGCTGAACATTCACAGTTTCTAGGTGATATCCAAGTGGTGGTCAGTAACTGTGACTGAAGTTGTATGGCTTTCATGGTAATTTTCCATTTCCTGATTGGTGATCAAGAAAAAAGAAAGCCAGGCTTTGGTACAAGCAAATCAAGATTTAGTTACCGTCAATATATGACAAAGACATAGTGAATATTCATGTTGTTATAATTCAGTTTCGATCAGGAAGATCAAGCATATAAAAAGGAGTGCTGCTGAAATAGATGAGTGAGGAAAATATCACATTTCAGTAAATATTTGCCTTTAACTCTCTTGCCATATTTCCCAGTTTTATGCATTAATAATGTTCTGATTCGTATGACCTAATTGTTATAAGGATAATAAGGTTCTAAAGCTAGTCTACACTCCATAAATTTTGCACACTTGTAAAGACCAATGTATTATTTCACTCCTCTTTAAGCATGTGTAATTACTCATTCATGCCTGCAATCAGGCTACATAGTTAGTTGTAGACTGATTCCTATCGAAGGCAGAAGAAAGACTATGTGAAAACACACCTTTGTTGAAATTTCCTGAAACTGAAATTTTTGTGTGCGTGTAACAGAAAATGAAATATGCTTGATTTCCTTCAAACTCACCCTCCTCTTTCACAACCTACCGTCCTTTTCAAGGTTTCTCTCAGGCAGACTGTGTCCATGCCTAAAGGTGTAAGACTGATATGGAGCTAGGGTCCCACCTATTTTTGAAATTTTTTGCAATTCTGCAGCAAACTGCATTGCAGGAGTAAAACAGGATCAAGGTTTTGAGACACTGAGAGATGCAAATAATTTGAAAACTTCAGTTCAGATTCTTCAATTGATTTGGGAGAGCTTTCTGTATCCAATGATCAGTCAGTAAATGGGCATTATACAATGATCAACTGAAACAAACCATTTCAGGAATGACACCCAATTACACACACTGTTGGAAATAGAAAGGCAAAAAAGTATAAGCTTTCAGTGTTTTGCTGGTCAACTTTAAAAGGAACAATAAAAGACTGTGTTCTGTAATAACAGGGGATAAGTGATAATAAGAAAAGAGAGAAGCCAATAAATGACAACACAGAGAGACACAAACCTGGTCAGTCACACTAATTGATGAAGGTACAGAGAATGCAGGAATGCTTGATTCTGTATTACCTGATTAGGACATTGCCACATAGGATACTAAGGAGAAGCGTGATGCCACAAACAAAATATATGGTGACACTGGGAACTGGTCAGTGGTACTGGATGGACAGCAAGTCATGCTGATGTTCGAGCTATCTGCTAGAGTGCCTGTGTGTGTGAATCTAGAGCATGCTGAATGTGTGCTGTCAATAGAGAGCTCCAGTCTCTAATAGTCGAAGAGGAGGAGGGGACGATTTGGCTGTCCGTGCTTGTGTTCATATCAGTCCTGCATATAGGTGACGATGAAGGCAGCACCTTGTCTGTGGCAGCCTACACAGGTGGCTGTGTCATGGTCCTGTATGTGTCTCTGTGTGTCCTTTTTAGTATCAAACACACAACAGGTTTCTTTTTCTCCTCCCTGTTCATTGATTTCTTTTTATGACTTATTTAGCATTAAGTTATTTGACACCTGACACAGAATTGAGAAAAAGTAAACACAACATATTAATAAATTTCTTAAATTATCAGAGCTCTCTCAGTCACTTTTTTGGAATAGGCTCTCTCTGCTTGCAGAATTGCTAAGTCAAAGCAGAGAGAGAACTGACAAATTCATCAAATACTTCCACCCCCATTGGATATCCAACTTGATTGCCTCAGGCTTAAAAAGTCAGACATTTAGAGCAAACTTATTAATCATTACACACTGATTTTCCTCACCATGGCCAGGAAGGTTAACAATTATTCAATTTGCAATTTATCAATACTTTATTTTACTTCTCATTACCATTCTCTGCTTCCTACTTGGATGTCACATATGCTTTCATTTTTATTACCAAAGAACAGCACTGAAATGGAAGCACCAGTGACAGCCTGTTAGAAGTTATATACTGTCTACTTGCAGTTTTACAAATGATTACAGAAAATTACCCACCGTACTGTCTGTAGTGAAAGGCCTTGCTGGACTTGACCATACAAGACGAAAGACATGCTTGGACTCAGGCACCAAGACCCCAGGAGTCAACAAAGGGAGCAACTGACTTGTGCTAATCTTGTCAGACAGAAAAAAAGGGGGATAGCCCACCATTGTAAATCAAGTAATCTCCAGGACTTGACAGAGACTGCACAGCCAGAGGCTGCTTAAACATTTGGACCTTTTGAGCACATACCAAGATGCCCGCTCCAGCAGAGCCCCGCTTGTGAGGACACAACATTCCATTTTTCCTGACCATAATAATTAACTTAGTCCCATCTCGCCAAAAGATTTTCAAACATATGAAAACTGGCACTGGAAAACTCTCTTTGGGAGGAAGAGCCAAGCGAGAACTTTACCTGACGGACAGGTTGATGAGCCTGAACCTCTCCTCCACCCGCCAAGAAGAGACGCCTTTTTGGTAAGAGTCCTGCCTCTGACTTTGTCAGATGTATACCCGGGAACAGATTGTTAACTATAGTGCTAAACTATTACCTTGAGCTCAACTTTTGTAGACAGTGCATTTATCAATGGCAACCTCCAATCTGTGATACATGTCACTTGAATAAATTATTTATTGTTTCAACTTTGTGAAACTGTTTCAGTCAACGTCCTTTGGGCTCTGACAGGCAAGTTGAATCTGAGAAGTGGCTACACACTTAACCCTTTAGACATAAACCGTTGACCAAGTCTGGGACTAGGAGTAGATCCAGCTGCACCTAGACTCCTATCTGAGAGAGAGTTTAGAATGCAAGGGGGTCTGCTCTGAACCTTGTGACTCAACGGGAGGGCTCTCCTTTTGCTGCTTATCAGACTCCCTTACCCCTTTTAACAGGACACTGTCATACGAGGAATCCAGGAGATCCTGTTAGGGGTGTAATTGTGCTGTGTCCTTGGTATTCTTCAGTACCAGACATAGCTCAGCTACCTTAACATGTAATCTACAGAAATCTAACTAACTGAAAATGCAAATACCAAATACAATACCTCTTCCTAGTTCAAATCAATCAATGAAATGCAAAGTTAGAATATCTTTTTTTTTTAAACATGAAACTTGAAAAGGAGAAAAGGGTAAAATAAAGACCCATTTTTTCACTAACCTTACAAAACCAAGTAAAAAGTGCTACTAGCTAGGTTTCGGCCCTTTCAGTCACTTAAAAAAAAAGAAAGTATTGGAAAACAGATGCCAAAATTGAATAAAAAATTTTATTGCTGCCTAATACACTCAAGTTCTATCATCTAGTGAGAAACTGTGGGGATGGGATAGTGATAAAAAAGAATTTTTCCTCTGCATCGCAGAAGCATCTTGAAAGTGATCTGCAAGCATTATCTATTGCTCTAGAAACATTTCTATTGTGCTCCACAAGTACTGCCGACGTCTCTTGACTTCTCCTTCCTGAAATTCAAGATTGGCAGAAAATCCAAGCAGCGCACAGCATGAACACTGGAAGTTCAGAAAGGAAATAATGAAGTATGATATGATCACAATGTTCCAAACAAGCACGTAAAAAATATGTCCCAACATTAAATACTCAAGTGTTTCTACTCTAAGCATAGGAGTAGAAAAAAAACAACAAAAAACAGAGATTGTGACATACATACCTGCTTTTAAGTTAAGATATTTGTATATGATACTGCTTATACAAACCCCTCAGATACTTGGTAAAAGAAAAAATGTGGCACTCATTAAAAAAATACAATGAAGTAAAAAAGATGGAAAATGGAACTGTGCAGAAAAAAAACCCAACCCAAACATGGGTGAATGTATCTTTTATATAAAACTGTACCAGAAAATTTCTACTGAATTAAATTTTAAACCATTAGGAAAAACAATATATGTTCTTATTCTTGTCACTTGTCATTTGACAAGCAGGGAAACAACAATTTAGAAATAATGGAAGGGAATTTTTTTAAGTATCAAAGAAGAGGCAAATACAGTTGCACGAAACACTGTAAGTGAATGTTCGACAATATTAAGAAAGGAATGGAATATACTACTATCCCACTGACTCATTCCAAAGTGCATTCACCTTCAATACTCTTCCACATGCAGACATGCAAAAAGGACTTCAAATTTGTATGAGATTCAGATACCTCAAAATCAGAATAAAGATCCACTTTAAATACTCAAATTATCTGATGTATAAACTATGCTGGCAGATACAAAAAGATAAATGTGACATCCATATACTCCTGGAGAGCTGACGGACAGTTAGAAGAACACCTTGGCATCTGAAGTTGTACCATGTGCCTATCTTTATACCCAATCCCATCCATCACACCTACAAAGCTGTGAAAACAGTAGGTAGGGAATGATTATTCACAGCTTCTCAAATATAAGATACGGGCATTAGCAGGTAGCAGTTTTAAAGACAGGTAGAAACCAATGCATTATCACACCTCGTGTGCCTGTGTGCGTGCCTGTAGCTCATATGGCAGCTGACTGGGATGCCTCCAAGTACACACAAGCTGTCCTCCACTCACCTCCACTGGATGCTCACTCTTAAAATGTGAGTGGCATCATCAGGGAGCTGTGGCACAGCTACTGCTGGTTATATGTTAGAAGGATGAAGGGTACTTCTCCAGGAAAAGAAGGGAAGAAGTTTGAGCTTAGAATATTGATTTCACTACCTTTGCATTTCCTACTGGGGACAGTTCTGGGTAGAAAAATTGAAGTGAGAATTTACAAGATTGACAACTTTTTCTAAATTAACAAACAATTACAGAACACTGAAGTTCAACTCTTTCTGCCAACCGGAAATGTAAATAATTAACTTCCACCATCTTGTACTAGTGTATTAGCGAAAGAATGAAAAGGCACTGCAACTGTTCAGGGATGAGCCGTCCAGTTCCCAAGGTCTCTAGATGATTTAGATGTGAGGTTTCATTTTTCAAACGCAGCTCAGGAGCCTGAGTGGACAAATCAACAGGGAACTCACTTTTAATAATCTCTTCTACTATTTTTAAAATGAGACCTAGGATATTTTTCAAGTATCTGTTCATTTAAGAATGTGGAAATCAAAAATACTGATCCTCTCAAAAATACTGACACCTAACCAATACTGCATCATTGATAGGGAAGGAAAGGTAATCAAATTTATCAAATCTACATAATTACAAAGCATTCTCTGGAAGCTTAAGCTGAACAATGATCCTGATGACACTGTTCTGTGCATCTGAGTCTAATTCTTTATCAACTACACTGAAAAAGACTTTACTGACAAATATTTTAAAGATGAAAACATTAGACCACATCTAGAATTTTCACCATGCTGGAAAGTTCATGACCTGCAGCAGCAAAACAGGTTGGATGAACTGCAATAATAACCTTGCAAATCAATACATCTTTTAGGTAGAGTAGTTTACAACTTTGACCTATACTGTGTGATGCACAAAATAAATTTTTCTTTCCTGTTATAAATGAATCATTCTGCAATCCCATTAAAGTTATTTTACTGTACAGAAAGTAACTATGGGATTAAATTATTAGTCCTCAGAGCCTAAACAAATGTCATGAAATCCAACATAGATTTTGTCTTCTGGTAAGTAATCACTTTATACTAATTCACTGAAAGCAATATATACTTATCTTTGTTGATGGAATCTGTTTGTTCTGTTCTAATAAAAAAAGCTTGCTCTGTCCTTACACTAAAAAGCAGTTGAAGAGCAACACAGTAACATTATTGTAATATTTGCTGCCAAAGTCACAATAGGCACATAATACCTGAAAAGCCACTATAAATAACTGTACACCATCACATCTGTTCTGGTGACTTTTTTTATCTCCCGCTCCCCCCCCCCCAACTTCATATACGTAAATTATAATCTCTCATTCCCATCTTTCATTCAGGCGTGGAAGTGAATGGTGTTGACAAATTCAACCTTCTGAAAGGCTTCACGTTTTTTGGTGGAGAAAGATTTTTCAGAGTGTCTGTTTACTACCCGCAAACAAGTACCAGACAAAATGGAAGACGTATGGACCTGAATTTTTCCAATTGTATCATTCAGGGTGCTTTTGATGAGGACATATTTTGTTCCAGATTTTATTGATTCACATATTTTGAAGTATTACACGTTCAGCCTCTAATAGCTCACCACAACTTTGAAGTCAATTTCTAAGCACTGGCCTGTTGAATGATACGTTTAAGACCAAAGACAGACAGAAGTGCCAGTGACCCTGACACCATCTTTAGAAGGTGAGTTAGAAGACCTGCAGTGTGTCTTCAGGCAAAAAAAGAAGAATTTAAACATTCCTCATGGGAAGAGATCTCGGAAACAGCAGTAATTTTCCCTAAACCACAAGCAAAATCTGAATTATTTGGAGAACTGACATCCTGATGACACATCACTTCTCTATTTTACAGTAGATTTGTTATTAAAAACCCCAGTAATGTCAGGAACTCAGGACTTCACCAAAAGTCCCAGTTTTAGGTGGCTAATGAAATGAGTAAACACCAGTGTTACACATACTCTTCCTTTTTGTTTTCTTTTTATCTCCGTATCACTTCTATTCTGCATGGAAGCAGATCCTTGAATAAGAAGGGTGAAAGATGTCTCTATCCCCAAACTACTCTAAAATTAGTGGGAAGGATACTCAGTCATCCACATAGTGGAAGGGGGCAGGAGGTCTTATTTATGCGTGTGCTGTGAAATTTCTACTAACTAAGTTTCAGTCACTCACGCAGATTTTCTGGACCACCATACTTGAGTGTGAAATGCTCATCATATATCATGTAGTTTTCTAAAATATACAACACATTTGTAAACTAAAATTTGTAATAAATAAATATAATTATCTGTTGAATTTAGTCTCTCTTCATGCTCCTGAAGCAACTATACAGCTAGCATATGCAATCCTCAAATTTATTTTATATTTGAAATTGCTTCATAAGGTAGTTTGTTTTCCATTACTTTAAAGGCATGCACAGGTTATGAGAGTTTCTGAACAGTGAAAGCAGAAGTTTGTCATGTGGTATTATTCCTGTTCCCTAAATGAGTGACAACAAAGACCAGATATTTACCTGAATATCATTTCCCAGTGTTTTACACAGAACAGCAGTACTCCGTCGAATGAATCATGATACAAGTGCTAGAAATCGGATAGGATCATAGGTAACAAGTTGTTTTCAATTCAAGTACATATCCATGGATGATTTACTTGCACAGCTCTACATCTGAATTACACTTTTATACTTTAATTATTCAACAGTGTTGGCTCTGTTTCTCCCCTTGGTCTTTTAACATCGGCAAAAACCTAGTATGCAGGTTAATATACTATGCTTACATTTTCTTTACATTCTTACCAATATATCTAGTAGCACAGATATTCTAATTCATTACCTTGGAGGTACTAATTGCTTGTATCAGCCTAGGAAGACAATTTTTAGTCCACGTATAAAGAATGTCAAGGAGTAAAATCTGTCAAGAAATAAACATTGCATCACTGTGACACAAAAAACATGGTTTGAAATTAGTAAGAAAAAAATGGGCATTTTTTAAACCACTGATATGTAGTTTAACTTAAACAGATTTTGCATTCACTTTTTAAAAGTTTGGGATCAATACTAATTTATACCAAATTCTGGTGTAAATGAGAGTTAGCCTAACAGATAACACTTTTTTGCAATTACCTTCAAAAGATGGCTGAATTAATAGTGATAGATGGGCACATTACTTCAGCATAATAAAGATGCATTTGCTTAAATGAGAAGCACAGCCTTTTGTTTTTCTTAACAGAAATAAAATATCAAGGGAGAAAAAGTCAAAATTCAAATTCACCTGAATGTACCATTTGATACTTAATGATGTGCAAAGCTTGGGGAAGTTAATATGTGAAGATACTCATGTGAGGAAGTTAATACTGTGCTTCTGCAATGCAGTTTCCAGCACTGGAAGATACTTTTCTATTTTGTTTAGACTTACTGTACCAAGAAGGTCATGACCTTATGTATGTAAAGGAATTTTCATCAATTTGGCAGCCTAGAACAGAAAAAATTATCTCCACATTTAGTATATTTCCTTGTTCTCCGTCTATGGCATAGAGCACTCGTAGCATCTCAGGTATGGAAAACTGGAACCAGCTTCCAGAATGACAAAATCCAGGGACCACCATTGACTTTGTAAACGAGTATTTATGGGAGATGCTTGAAAGTTACATTTTATTTTCTAACATTGATCATAGACTTCAAAAATACACTTTAAATTTCCATAACACTGCCACAATTTCAGTGGCCCCTCCTCCAGCAAGATTTTAATAAATACTGTAGTTGCCGCTTTTTCTAAAAAAAAACCAAGCAAAAAACCCCAAAACAAAGGGGGACAGATGCATGAGAATGTCTGCAGTCAGTGGAAAACAAATTTTTAAACATCAGTCAACTTAAAAGAAAATTATTAGCCAATATATTAGAAGTAGATAGTTGTTGATATTAGCAACAGATGAACACGGACGGACTTCCTTCCATAATTACTTTAATTTATAATGGAGTTGTCATAAACAAGTAGACACTCTAAGAGAAGAGTTAACGGTAGGTTATGTACAATGTATGTTAAAAAAAAACTCACTGAAATAATTTCCAAACAATATTTTAGGTCAAGATAATTTTTCAAAACATGTATTTGAAAAACTTCACCTTAAAAATCAAAGATTTTCTGCATACTTTAACAATTTAGTACCAAGCAGTTCTCAGTTCAAATCTTTGCAACTGCACCTTATATTCTGATCTGTTTCAATAACGTTCCAACCTGAGATCATCCTTTATACACGGAGAAGTAGCCCCCCCACCGCTAACCCATCATCATAACTTAACTTCCTACTTCCTTATTTACTTTTCCTAGTCATTTCTGTAAGAATTCTTGGAAATAACGTGCCTAAAACAGTGTAAATGAAGGCGTAGATACAAGGTCAAATTAGCAAGAACCTGTCCCAAGAATTTAAGATACAGGGTGTCATTTCCTATGGAGAAAGACTTTATAGCAATATATTTCCACCTCTTTTAAGTTTGATTTACTTAAATCTTACTTAAACTCTGGAGCCTAAACTCTGAAGATGAGAGAATCCCTATTTTCCCACTTTTACCTCTGGGAATTGCTAGATGAGCAATTTATGTAATGACTCATAATAACTTTCCTAAAAATTAGTCAAAAAAAAGAGAAATCTGTAAACATATCTTGCCTATAATGCGTGTAAGTATTTAAGAGATACTATGATTTGAAAAAATCAAATAGAAAGATAAGTGTGTGCATGGCAAGGGCAAAGAGGGAGAAAGATAAAGCATCAGAAAAAACAGTACAAGAGTTGAATGAATGGCCTTTATTAATAACCAATGACAGAAGGGATCATAAGAAATGTAAAACTATAACAAAGTAGCTTTAATAATATTTTCTAGTTGTTAGCAGTTATTATTATTACAGTTTGTATTCTTGCATACATAGTGATCTAATGCTGTAACTATTGTACTAACCCCGCTTTCCACCTATGAATGTAGTGGATATATATAGATTTAAGTTCTCACTGTAAGTCATTAGACAAAATAATTAAAACCAAAGCAAGTCTTGGTCCTCAGTGGATAATTGGGATAGATGTAGGATAAGAGACACCTAAATAATTCCACTCCAGACAGCTCAGCCTTGGGAAAGCAGATGCACCAAGCTACAGAGATAAAGAGGCACCAAGAGGGCAACAGGACCAGAGCAAAACAACCTGGAAGGACACGGTATACGTGATCTTAGAACCGAGTTTTGTGCAGAAACAAAGGTCAACCAGCGGACACTGTGATGAAGAGTACGAGCCTTCATCTGAAGACCCCTGACCACCACTCAGAGGTGCCAACAGACATGCGAGAAAGATATTAACATATGCTAATCAGTTCTTGGAAAAGCCGTAAATATGCTAAGCATTTCTAGGAAGTACAATGAATATGTATATTGTGATTGTATTTAACCTGAAATGAAAGGGTGTTTGGCGTGCGCATTTGGAGGAAAGATCCCCCATGCACCCAGCACCATAATAAAGGATACCTGCTTAACAGTATACATTGCACTGTTAGGTTATCACCGGATCTTTGAATCACCAAGAACAAAATAGTAATGAAACATCAAAGTATATATGGCTTGCATAAAGACCAGAAGTGGTCATGCTAGTAACTCATCAGCAGAAGACCCTACACTTTATTAACAGGAAGCTAACAATATATTTATTCGTTTTCCTGTTAGCCCTGAGATACCTAAAGAGAGGAGACACAAACAATGAGCGCAGACTTCTTGAAATGTATTGATATGGAACTAAACAAAATTTTGATGCAAAAGACCACAAGACATTAAGTTTTAGTGAGCATTTTCCTCTTCTCTCAGTTCTTACACAGGCTTTTATTACACTGATTTTCTACAAATCAAAACTGGTGTTTGACATCTTTGTTCATTTTAGAAGACTGAGAGAGATGGTCACTTTTTATTTTCTGTTAATCTGGAATAGGCCAGGACAGATGCAGAGTAAAATTAATCAATAGAACTTTCCAGTTGAGCAAGTTCCATGAAAAAATACAGGTCATCACACAGCCTTGGGTGGGGG
>Ga0065711_1047860_pt1 | contig 12106 bp, 12 predicted proteins | sample Hoacrofraction12_FD_59098 | JGI IMG/M metagenome (GOLD analysis project Ga0065711, IMG submission 59098) | Hoatzin crop microbial communities from Cojedes, Venezuela - Epithelial fraction 12 v2 (version 2) | ecosystem: Host-associated > Birds > Digestive system > Esophagus > Crop | place... | reverse complement strand
GTTCCATCTGAACATGAGGAAGAACTTCTTCCCTCTGAGGGTGACAGAGCACTGGAACAGGCTGCCCAGGGAGGTTGTGGAGTCTCCTTCTCTGGAGATATTCAAGACCTTCCTGGACAAGGTCCTGTGCAGCCTACTGCAGGCGACCCTGCTTCAGCAGGAGGGTTGGACTAGATGACCCACAGAGGTCCCTTCCAACCCCGAACATTCTGTGATTCTGTGAGTCTGATAAGCGGCAAAAAGAGAGCCCTTCCATTGAGTCACGAGGTTCAGAGCAGACCCCCTTGTGTTCTAAACTCTCTCTCAGAGGAGAGTCTAGGTGCAGCTGGATCTACTCGTAGTCCCAGACTTGGTCAATGGTTTATATGTAAAGGGTTAAGTGTGTGGCCACTTATCAGATTCAACTTGCCTGTCACAGCCCCTCCAAGGACTTTCACTGAAACAGTTTCGTAAAATTGAAACAGTAGGTAATTTATTCAAGCGACAGGTATCACAGATTCGGGATTGCTGTTGATAAATGCACTGTCTACAAAAATTTGAGCTCAAGGTAATAGTTTAGCTTTAGTTAACAATGTGTTCCTGGGGGTAAGTCTGACAGTCAGAGGCGCAGCTCTTACCAAAAAGGCGCCCCTTCTTGGGGGGGGAAGAGAGGTTCAGGCCTGTTGAACCGTCCATCAGGTAAAGCTCTCGCTTGGCTCCTCCTCCCAAAGAGAGTTTTCAAGTGCCAATTTTTATATGTTTGAAAATCTTTTAACGAGGTGGGACTAAGTCAATTATTATGTGTCGATTGGCTCTTGGCATGGAATGTTGTGTCGTCAGAAGCGGGACTCAGCAGTTTGACACGCCTATAGAGCGGGCATCTTGGTATGCGCTTCCGGGCCGTCTGTTCTTTATCCGAAGCAATCTCTGGCTGCGTGGCCTGCGTCCCACAGATCACTGAGTTTAAAGTGATGGGCTATTCCCCCTTACTTCTGTCTGATAAGATAAGCACAAGTCAGTTGCTCCCTTTGTTAACTCTCGGCTCTTGGCGCCTGAGTCTGAGCATGTCTTCTGTCTTGCATTGGTAAGTCCAGTAAGGCCATCGATTACAGCCGGATCTGTCGTTATCTCAACCCTTTGAGCCCCACCTTGGGCACCAGAAAGGACTGTCATGATTTAACATCAGCCAGCAACTAAGCACCATGCAGCCGCTCGCTCACCCCACACCGTGACCCCATCCCCCTTGGGATGGGAAGGAGAGTGGGGGGAAAAAAAATAGAGCTCGTGGGTTGAGATAAAGGCAGTTTAACAGGACAACAAAGGAAGATATAATAATAATAATAAAATTTTAAAAAAACAAACAAAAACAGAGCACACAACAAGTGAGGCACAATGCCATTGCTCACCACCTGATGACCGATACCCAGCCCATCCCTGAGCAGCAGTCACTCAGCTCCCCCAGGTTATGTACTGAGCATGGCATCATACGGTGTAGAATATCCCTTTGGCCGGCTGGGGTCAGCTGTCCCGGCTGTGTCCCCTCCCAGCTTCCCATGCACCCCCTGCCTCCTCGCTAGTGGGGCCAGCATGAAAAGCTAGAAAGTCCTTGACTTGCTTAGCAACACATCAAAACATCAGTGCATTGTCAACACTATTATACTAAATCCCAAACACAGTGCTACACGAGCTACGAAGGAGAAAATTAACTCTACCCCAGCCAAAACCAGGATACTTTTTAAAGATAAACAGCCAATTTATCAGCAGTCTTGGTGGCTGGCCATTCTTGAGCTTTTCATGATATTTTTTCTCTATGTGCTCTCTTTAAAGAACGCTTTGGAAAACTTTCCTGAACTGACAGTCATCACTCGGGATTCCAAGACAAAAAGTGGAGGAACGTCTGTGTCTAAGATCAAAATGAATGGTAAAGCTTACAACAAGAAAACACTGAGGGTTTCTAAATCAACCACTAAATTAGCACAGGTGAGTGTTCAGAGGTTTTATTGCTGCCACCATCTGACTTCTAATGTGATAAGCACATTTCTATAAAATACTGCTTCATATATTATGTTTTTTGGTAGATTTATCAAAACAGAAAATACTGAGTGAGGTGCTTTTTCTGTAGCAAAGGAAACAGCTTTTAAAGCAGTATATTAAATCATTGTTTTAACTCGTGTTAAACAGTTATATTCCAGTAGAGAGACAAAATATAATAAATCATTTCATGATTTTTCCTCTAGTGAAGTTCTATGTTTAGACCCGAATGCTCTAATCCTCTGTATTTATACAGGAAGTCTTCTGTAGCAACTACTCAGGATTGCAGGAAGATGAAGTAGTAGTGTGCTGCTTCCCTCCCGCAGGCAGCAGTCGGTAGGTGTAGTTGGATGGGAAGGGAGAGGTGAGCTCTGCTGGTGTTGTGCTTCTCACCTGCTGTAGCATCCCAGACAGCAGAGCCCTGCTAGAGCCCCTTCTGCTTCTGTCACCCCCAGAGCAAGGACTGAGCTTCAGACCCTGTTTCTGCGTAGCAGGCAGCCTCCTGGACTGTTGCTGAAGCAGCAACGTTTTGCCTTCAACATTGCGGTTATGGTAAAATCACTGCGTAGCTCATAATGAGAACATTTTCTTAAACTCGCTGCAGAATCTCTAAACTAAATGATACAATAGCTTCCAGTTGAAAAATGAAAAATTAGTGTTCATACTGTAAAAACTGAGATTAGCTAACACTTTTTAAAAATTCAGTTCTGTATTGCTCCTTTCCTCATTTCCAACTGCAGAATAAAGCTGTATATCTTAAGTTTAAAAAAAAGGTTTTAAAAAGTAACACGGCAAAGCTTGAAATGTACACATTGGTTATTTCCATGGTATTCCTAGGGAACGCTACAGATAGATTTTGCGAGGTACTGGCTCACATAGGCTTGCCTCCCAGCAGTAACCAGTGGCTAGACAAATGACCTGCACATATAGCCCACGCTCGTGTTTCTTGCCAAACTAACAGAAGTGTTAGATAAGTATAGATCAGCTCTTCTGAAGCACAAAGTGTATGCTTTTTTTGCAATGATACCCATTAATCTGGTAGGAAAATAGTTCAGCTTTGGTAATTTTTGCAGTGGTTCTTAAGAAGAGAGTTCTTGCCCGTTTTAGACTTGCAGGGCATTCAGGAGTATTGAAAGCATTCTCAGAGCTAATTTTGATAAAATAAAGTGGTAGGGAAAGTGGAGATAGGAGATAATTATGATGTAATATAAATTGTAGTGTACCAAAGTACGTCAAAGCAATTATTTGAATGAAGTGCTTCGTTTCTGAAGTGTTGAAAAAAAAAAATTGTTTACAGATGAAAACATTTGTCATATCTCTGTCTTGGATAATGACATGAATTTACCTGAAATAACTGTTCTTTTTGCAGGAGTTTACGGTAGATCCGGAAAAAATACAGTTGTATTCTTTGTATCACTCACTCCATCATTACAAATATCACATATATCTCACGTGTAAAGAAAAGGTAAGTACTGTTCTCATTGAAATACTTTTACATTCATTCAGGGGATTTATTGAGGGAATTGAGTCGAACTAGAGGGACTGTTCCTTGCCTCTTGGTAACTGAGTGTGAATTGTACCCTACTATTTTAATTAGCTCTTCATGGCAAAGGAAGGGGTATGCTGAGAACATATGTTGCCCTTAAAGGGCATTTCTGCCCAGAAAATTGAGATACGAGGCTTACAAGGTTTGCATGAAATCAGTTTCCCTCAGGATAGGTAAGCATTCTTCACTGTTAGCCAAAATAAAAGAAACAAATTTTATCAGTGTGTGTAACTCCTCAGATCTAGAAGCTACTTTTTTTGTCTTAGAATGCCCACTCCTGTATTTTTTTTGCAAATCCTCTGTGGAAATATTCCATTAGCAGAAATACGAGAGTTGAGCTCTGGCTCAGTTGTTAAGAAATGCGTTTGGGGGGACATTTTCACTTGTTTGTAAAGCTTAAAGATTTTCTTCCAAAGAAGTTTTTTACTTAACTGCAGAATATTATAAAAATAAAAATTCTGAAATACTGGCAGCCTGACCTGTATGTGTATGCATCTCTCTCTCTCTTCCCCTCCTTCTCTTTTTTAAAATAGATTTCTTCTGTTCAGAAGAAGAGTGCAGATCTAGGACAGGAAGAAATTGTGCAGCTGTGCATGAAAAATCTAAAATGGGTGGAGGATCTTTTTGAAAAGTTTGGTGAACTTTTGAATCATGTCCAGCAGAAATGCTCATAACAAAAGCGTATCCCAAATCTCACACTTTTCTGCGGCACTAACCTGATGGAAGAGAAAGCTTGGAGAGAGGCTCTGATTTCTTTTACAATGCCAGACTGCGTTCTTGTTCGTAGCCATTTTTATTTCTCTTTATGGAACTTTGTGCCTTGGCTCTTGCTGAGGAAAAGTCATGCTGCCAAGGAAATCAGTCCTTTGGAGATGGAACTAAGCGTAAACCTAACCACATTTTTAACCTGAAGAATTATTTTCTATTTTGTAAACTATTGGATGACTTAGTTTTATTTTCAGAAATGTTTTTGACAAGTGATAAAGCATGCACTACATATACTTTTTTCTTTATTGCTAAAAAGATAACAACACTTAAAATACTACAGATTTTTCCATCCCTGATTAAGCGACAGCAACGTCGGCGTGGGGGTAAACTAGTTTTTACATGTCTGGCCGCCAAATTTAGAGTTTTGTACATTTTGTGAACAGAGCCGGAGTGACATCAGTTTCTGCATACGTATATTGCCATCATAAAATCCAGAAATGTCATTATGCTTTATGGACTCCTTTTACTATTGTCATGTTCAGGAGACTGAACATGGAGTTGGTGCAATCCTATGACTGCTTTTTGTGTCAAATTATATTGTAATGAAAGACAATGACCTTAACTATTTTCCCTGTTTTGAAGAAAAAAAATATTTTCCTTTATACTGTGGTTTTTTTTCTTTTGGGAAAAAAATTTCAATTGTACATTTTATCTCACTAATAGTTGTATTTTTCACAGAGAAAATATTGTGGTTAAAATTGTTTCATGTATCTTTGTAATACACTTTCCATTGTTTTCAGTAAATCCTGTTCATTTATATGTTGATTTCATATTGTAAACTATATATCTCGAGGTAACCCTTTTGTTTATACAGGTTTGCTTCAGTGTTAACCAGAATAATGCATACTAGACTAGTTTTGCTTTAAGTGTAGTTGTGTTAGACACTGCAGTTATTTTCTGATACGTGAAAATAAATTTCTTACTAAACTAGCACTTGATTAACTGAGAGTTTAAATGAAGAGCTACTACACTTTATCTTCGTCAACAAAGATTGATGATTGAATAGACTATATGCAGTGTTAAACACAGCTTACATAATTGTTTGTAGAACTGGCAGTTGCAGAGCTGTTCTCTTTTTGGTGCCTTTCAAGTCTTCAGACATCTTTGTAGCTTTTTTCCCCTCCAGTTTGTTAACAGTTAGTAGTGCCACTAGTCACACTCAGACAATGAATGTAATGGGCTCTAATCAGGAGAACATTTTCTTTAAATTTGCCAACAGAATGCCTTACCGAGTCAATACTCTCCTGGCATCCTAAAAAAAGTCATGTTGTTTTTTTTTTTCAGATAATGTAGAAAAAAAATTCATTCCTTTGTCCTTCCACTGCCACTTAGTGCCTTAATTTCAGCCAAGAAAGCAGGGTTCACTATTCATTGGCCAAATGGAATAATGTTCATTGCCATGCGAGCTTTTTTCCCGTTATCTGTTTTGATCCTATTTAGTTGTTAAATATTCATTAGACCTTAGAACTATAAAGAGTTTAATGAATAGATGTGAACATGAGATGATTTGATCTTGAGTAACCAAATAGAGGTTTGAATATTAAAGTATGTACAGAATTTTAGCTGATTAGTTTTAGAACCTTGTAGGATGTTTACCATATTTCCAAAGCTTTTCATCTTTTAAAAGCAATAATTCTCCTTTACAATTTTTATGCAGACTACAGTGAACAGAAATGGGTGCGTGCCCTTGCCTTTTTTAAAGCCTCTTCGTAGTGGTTTTGCTTTAAAAAGGGAGGTCACTCATGTTAATAGATGCGTTGTGCTACTGCTATAGCTACTATAATCCAGGAGAGCGAGATGGATGTGGGTTTAGGAAGAATGTGCAGATTGCAGGAGCAATCATGAAGCTGATTCATTTTCCCAGTGAAAAGAAGGGCAGCCACAGGGTTGAAGAGTTGCTGTTGTTTCAGCCGTACCGTGTTGAATCTGGCAGGAGCCAGAGTTTAGGTGGTGAAATCAAACAGCAAAGTTACCAGCATTGGTAGCAGTCAGCTATAACTATTTTACTGTAAATATGCACACGGGAGATGTAGTAGAAATGTGCCTGGTATACTCTTTAATCGATAGTGGGGGTTCCCAAATTTCCTTAGTGTGTTCCCGTACTGGTGGGGGTGGTTGGCAGTGTGTGTAGGTTCGTGAGAGGTATTCACTTGCCCGGGCAGTGTTCTGTTGTCACATTACAGTGATACACGCAGCACAGTTTGGGAATTTCTAATCTGTAGTTTGAAAAATGAGTAGGGTGCGGACTGAGGGAACAATCAGAATGGCTCCTTGATGGTATAGTAAAGAACTCGTCAGACTTTGTGTCTCACACCTCCCTTCCTAATATGACTATGAAGCAACTAATTGAGAGGTCTCTGTGCTTTCTAAATGAGTTCTATACTGCTGCTGTGTACTTACTCTAGATATCTGAATCTAGAAGTAGCTTTAGGAAGCTACTTGTTTTAATCCAAGTCCTTAGAAGCTGAAAGAAGAAAGGAGAGGCTTTTGGAGTAGCTTGTCCCTGTTTAAAAAGAAGGTAATTTTAGCAACAACCATTTAAAAAAACCCAAGCGAAAAACTGGCCAGGATGCTCTGCACTGCCATAGAAGGTGACCTGGCTTATTTTTGGCTGTTTTATTCCCAAGGCCAGTTAAACAAGCACTGTGCCTGTAGAAGACAGGAAAAACCTGTCTTGAATAAAAGTAACTACCCCAGGCTATTAAAGATTGATGTAATGGAGCTTCCATCTTTGTCTTGAGCTGCAAAAATGGTGGCTGGATTATTAATTTACCCAATCAGAATAAGTAAAAACATGGATCTCTCAAGTGTGTTGAAGGATCATAAATCAAAATAAAGCTTTGATAGTGGGATTGAAGAGGTTTTTTATACTGAAGCAAACTTAGAAAACAGTCAATGTACAAATTATTTTTTTGCACAAATACTTTGCTTTGTTCTGTTGCATTTTAGATAATTCTGCACCCACACCTCAATTTTTTTTTTTTCTTGAAGTAATAATGAGGTCTTCATCCTTTAACATCTGACAGTGGAAATTGAGCACTCATTTGACTGCAAGAGAAGATGCACTAGGAAGGAACAAAACCCTCCTTAGTCTATGAATTAACAAAAGAGAAATTAAACTAATTGCATGATGAATTATTTGGGTTTTAATTTCACTATTTTTTTCTTTAGTATGGCATCCCTGTTTACATTGGATTTATTTTTACTGAAATACAGTATTTCTCTGAAAGGCAGGTTTTCTTTGAGATGCTGCTTCCAAAGTTTTGCTAGCAAAAAATCAGAGACAAAATTGGATTGAGAAACTGTTTCTGAAAATGGCTAAGGACTTTAGGGTCTTTTGAATTTCTAAGGCATGTATTGTATTCATATATTGTCAGAATGAAATACTACTTTTTGAAGAGTCAGATCTTACAGGCTGTCTTCCAAGTAAATGATTTCCATGGGGAAATATATTTTAAATATTATTTAAATATTTACTACTATTTAAAACAATTTTAAAACAGAAAAGCTAATACTATGGTCACGAAATGTCGGTGTGTCATCAACCATTTCTTATTTCGTTGCCAACACTTGGCATTTGGTCTCTCTTACCCTGTTACATACGTGTGCATTACAGAATGCACATCCTGCCATATCTTATTGTTTAAGCTAATATTAACATGTCATTGGTAACAAATGCATGTTTTTCTGCATATCTCCTCTACATATGGCAAAAATGAAACTAGGGCTAATTTGAAGACACTTTATGCGTTCTTAGTCTAGATTTTCAGGTGGTCCGTAATACAATGTATGGAAATGTGAAAAAGGACAGTTTTGTACCATTCATGATGTTATTAATTAAACCCATTAAAGTGAAAACACTTTTTAAACAAAAACTTTATAATGCTTAGTCGTTTGTTGTTAAAAATTAAGTCTTGAAAATTAGGTTGTTGGAAAAAAATTGGCAATTTAGACTACGTTTTCTGATCTCAATATGAAGAAATACAGTTTTAGGGTTTGGGTGGGTTTTTTTCCATAATATTGCAGGGATCGAACATGTCTGGTGTTTTATGTTTATGAGTTCTAAATGTTCTGAATAATTTTCACACTGTATCTGCCAGGTCTTAAACTGATGTGATAAGTGAGGAGCCAGACAACTGGGGTAAGAGCGAGACTACTGCTGTGATTCAGGTGGTTTTTTGCTCTACTGTTTTGTTTTGTTCTCTTTCTTGCTAAACTGGAATATCTTCTCTACGCACCTATGGGAAGAAATGGTGCTGTAGAGGGTTTAGTCTTTTTTTTTTTTCCCCAATTACAATGAATTACTCTGGATATTCTTACAAATATTTTTCACACACACAGAAGGCTGAAGTCCCATGATGTGGATATTGGCCATAAAATACATGGTAGGCCTTCTCTGAGCCACTTGCTTGCAGAAAAAGGTGAATATGAAGGGCTGGAATTTTTTTTTTTTTTTATGTTTATGTGTATGAGAGCTGCTCCCCAAACCAAGAGGAGTATAAATGAGGCATTTGCCTACGGAGTTGATTGTTATTTTCTTCCAGAAACACTTTGGGAGGCAGGTAGGCACAGGGAATGTCCCATTGCACTGTGGAGGCTGAAGCTTTTGCTACTGCATTCCACATACAAGTTAGAATTTATGAAGGGTTTGTTGTTTTTTTTTAAAGGGGAAAAAAAAGGCAAGCAGCTGAATGTACGCAGCTTTTTAAAAGAGAACAGCAGCTCCTGCTATCAGCAATGTGTTGGTAAGTATCTTAGGCAATCAAAATAACTTGTTCTGCATTAGGTATTTGCCTGTCCTGTAGGAAACTTAACAAATCTTTGTTTTATTTCCAGAAAATAAAGAGCAGAAAACTGTCTTAAAATTCTTTTAATTTGATCTCTTATAAGAACACAGCAATAAATACAGAGAACAAGCTATTTATAAAGGAGAACAATAAAAGGTAAGTCAGGGAAACCAGCAAACAAACTTCTGCAGGGCTGTACTTCATCTCATTTGTCCTGGGTATGTCTTAGGTTTCTGCTTGTAAAAGTTCCACTGGGCTATTTCTTTTGCATGTGTACATTTAGTTTTGATTGGGTTTTGTTGGTTTTTTGTAGCTACCTGAGGCACAAAGGGTAGAGGGAAGTATCAGTAACAGCAGTGCCCATGAGCAGGACTAAAGGAGCAGTTCAGGCCCTTCGTTTTAGGAAAAAGAGAATAAGGTGGGAGGGCTCGTATTTGTGTGATGGTTCATACAGGAGGAACCTAGGGGGGAAGAGGGGTGGGAAGTTGGAAAAAACATGTGGTGGATCAGGTGTGGGAGGACATTGGAAAGGAAGAAGAATTTGGAAAGAGTGAGCCTAGGGGAGCTTCCAGAGTGGAGGTAGTTGAGGAGCAGAGGGTGCAGGAGTCGTCAGTGCCTCCTGGTCAGGACACAGCTTCAGTTAGACATGCTGCAACATATACACTGACTGAAGAACATTGACAAGCCAGCACCATGATCTGGTGGCCGGTGGACATTCCTAGCAGAGGTCCCACCATAGGGCTGTTGGCATTTTGCCACACACAATCACTTCGTAAGATTAATTCAGTCTAGCCCTAATTCTGCCTTTTGTTTTGCTGTAAAAAAGGGATTTCTTCAGTTTTGGAATGCGTGGATGCCAGTATATCTCTGTTTACAAACAGTGGTTTTTCATCGCCTCTTACTATAATCCATTTTCGAGTGTGTGTATTAGTGGACTGTGGTTCCTGCTCAGGTTGTGCTGTATTGTCAGTGTTGGCACAAGTATGAGAAAAGCAAAAGCCCTTTTAAGAATTATTTGTATTGCAATCACTGGAGACAATTTTTATTTTATTTTTGCAAATGCAGGTATGTCATCAAAAGTTCAGCACTTTTCTTCAGATGTCCATGTGAAGGGTTAAAAAAACCCCGTTATGTTTGGACTATGTCATAGCATGAATGGATTTCTCTCTGTGTGTAGAGTGTTTGAATTATGACCATTCTAAATAAAAACAAAAAATGCTACAGCCCTGTGCAAATTGGGAACTTGATGTAGCTAAGGGGATTTATTTGGAAATAAGTTGCTAATATTTTAATCAGTCCAATCAGGTCTTCTACCTTGATTTGGATGAATGTGTGCATGGTAAGCATACACTGAAATAGCTGTTAGAAGAGGGGCATTCAAGTAAATGCACATTAGTAAGAAAAGGAGTAATATGAAAATGTGTGAGTAATGATGCTAGCAGTAAACTAAACTAAAATTTCCATCCAGTATACAGTTAATATATTAACTTTAAAATACTGTAACTGAGTCCTTATGGAATGTGCTAAGTAGTTTGTGTAACATATAATTTGTGTAACAGCTTCAAAATCAGAGTATTTATCTTCTGGACACTGAGATGTTTACACACACAAGAGAATTCTAATTGTGTGTCTGATCCTGTGCACATGATAAAGGTTATAAATGGTAGGGGCCACTCCTTGCTCCAGTTGCTATTTTTTTATAGATGTTTTTGGTTCAAATTATGATAAATTAAGTCTATCTTTATTGTACGTGTGTTACTTGAAATGTTAAACGATATCCTGTATCATTGGGAGTACATGCTATAGCCTTCTAAGTCCTCCCACTGCTTGTGATAGCAAGACCTTTCAAGTAAAATTATGTTATTTGGCATCATCCTCTCCTTTCTAACTGTGGTGGCTGCCAGTGTGAATTGTCTATGTATTATTTAAGTATTACATATTTTTGCTGCGGCAGCAGAAGGTAAATGGTATGATAATTGAATAAAAGCTGAAGCATCAATGTTTTATCATGTGGTTAGGTCAAATTGGTAACTCATTCAGAGCTCTGGGAGAATAAGGATTTAGATCTGTTCTCGAAGTAAAGGAGCTTTGGTGCTTTCTGAAACCTCCCATATTTTTGTTCTTGGTCAGCGTGTGGAAATTACCATCCCTGCAGCTTTGGGAACAGAAGAGAGTAAGCGAATGCTTTTTATTTGCTTCAGTGCAAGGTCCAGCAACTTACAGCCAGAGATGTAGTTCAACCACAGTCAATGGACTTTGCACTAAAAGAGTTGAAGAAAAAGCTCACGTGCTCAGTGAGAATCCAAGTGTTGCAATTCTGGAACCAGATGGGTTTTTTTTTAAAAAAAAGGATAATACAAGGTGCTTGGCTGGAGATTGTTACTTTATTTTTGATGTGAACCTGCAAGTTCTCTTCGAGTTTTAGTGGCGTAGCAAGGCTCTCTGTAGGATGCTTCCAGGGCCATTTTCCCATTTTAAACTGTGGGCCTGGCAAAACATGGCACAATTGAGTTTGGTGGCCCCAGCGCATTGTACAGTAATATAAAATATGGATTATAGATTGCTGCTTGTAGCATACGGAAACAATAAGCCTGATCCTCTGCTCTATAACACAAGACTTTTGGACGGTGTAAATATAATTGGTATGTAGCTGTTTTCTATGTAAGTCAAAAAAAATGGTCAAAATCAGGAATTCAGTTATGCTTGGCAAATCCGTTAAGAGTTCTCACTTTCCCCCCCTTTATCTATCAGCTCCTTCTATCCCATTAATCCGATGCCACTAGTGACTGCTTACTTTGGAAGTAGGGACATGAAACTTGTCCCTGGTAGATCAGTGTAAGTTACTACCTCACCATGCTTCAGCTGGAAATCACTGCTCATTCACAGAATCACAGAATGTTTGGGGTTGGAAGGGACCTCTGTGGGTCATCTAGTCCAACCCCCCTGCCAAAGCAGGGTCACCTACAGCAGGCTGCACAGGACCTTGTCCAGGCGG
>Ga0065711_1047859_pt1 | contig 12106 bp, 7 predicted proteins | sample Hoacrofraction12_FD_59098 | JGI IMG/M metagenome (GOLD analysis project Ga0065711, IMG submission 59098) | Hoatzin crop microbial communities from Cojedes, Venezuela - Epithelial fraction 12 v2 (version 2) | ecosystem: Host-associated > Birds > Digestive system > Esophagus > Crop | place... | reverse complement strand
TTTTTTTTTTTTTTTTTTTAAACTTCTGTAACCTAATAATCTTGTTCATTGGAGAAGATACTCAGGGCGTGGTAGAGGAGTGTTTTTCAGTTGTGGTGATAAGTGTCCTTATTCTTTTTTCCATATACTTCTTACAGTTTTGGATATGTTTTGTGCATTTGTGTACTGTTTTTAGAACAGTATGGGCAAGTTCTCTGGAGTGGTACACTGCTCTTCTCCATGATGCTTCTCAAACTAAGAACTGCACTGTTTGAAGAGTTAAACAGTGCCACTAACTTGCTGAAGTAAAAGCTGCTTGTTGTTTATAACACTTGAGTAGTTCTTTCATCACTGTTTTCCAGAGTGTATAAAACAGTTTCAGATTACCATAGTTAAAATTTTATTTCCTCTGCTTAGGTATAGCTCATTTGGCAATGGGTTGAGGAAGTAGATGGTGTCTCTGGGAAAGTGCAGCAATATAATAAGATGGGAGGGAAGGAGGAGGAAAAGGGCTGTGTGGTTTGAATCAGCAATTGACTGTCCCACTCCAAAGAAGTCTTCAGTTTCCCTGGGTAGTAGGTTTTAAAATGCCTGCCCAAAGAGGCAAGCATCAGAGCAGGGGCACGGCTTCCCTAGACTCTTACGAGCATAACATCTGAAAAACTAGTTTTATGTGTCCGGGAGGGTCAGTTATAGTTAGAAATGTATGAGTTGACAGATGAATTCACTAGCTAAAAAATTTTGTGGGAAATCTCCAAATAAATATTTCATTATTCTTGACATTGTAGTTAATTTATCTGCCTCTTGGGAGGGAGTCACTTGCATCTCGAGATGTTTATGCATTAGCTATACATTCTGAAACTGTTGCATATTAACATGCCTCTATTCAGATAGTTCTTTTCCTTTTAATAGGAAATGACAAGTAATGTATCATTAATAGCCAATTGTCAGTTGAGATTTGTGAAATTGGACTTCAATTAAAACAAAGTATGAAAAATATGTAATTGTTTTCAGCTAGATATAATTGTTGTAAGAATAATAAAGTTTGTCAAAACTTAATTTTGTCTTAAAATTGGATTATTAAACAAGATGGAGTATAAACCATAGGTAGTGATGGGAATTATTTTTTCCTAATTAATATTGGTCATTATTTGAGAACTGTTATCTTGCTCTGATCTGTAATATTTGTTCATGTGACAGAAGAAGAGAAGGTTTTTTCTACTTAAGGAGCCTCAATCAGAATTTGACTGTTGGTATGTAGGTGAAGTAGTGGAATAAAACAAAATGCTAAGAAAATTTTGCCCTACCTTTCAGAATACAGTACTCTTTGAAAAGAGTTTCAGTGCTCCCAAGCTATTTCTTTGCCAGCGTCTTCCATGAGCTGAGGGAATTGACATCCTTTGAAACTTTGGAAGCAAAGCAGTGACTACAGTTAGTTGCTTTGGTACAATTTATTATAACATCTTGAAGTAAGTTTAGGATTTGTCATAATTTCTAGTTCATTTTTGATGTCTTTATTTTAGGAAGGAAGTGCAGATAAAATCTTATGTTCTGCTACACTTAGAACTATTTCAGTCTGTTTTTCTGCAGCTCACCTGTGTGGGTTCTCTGGTGACTAATAGTGTGTTGAACACACACTGTATGCTGCTTTAGTGAGAGTACTAAATTGGGTTTCTGAACTTCAAGCCATCAGTTTTATTTGCACAAGACCCCTAGGCATGTAATATATTTGAAACATAGAAATAGTTTTGTTGAAGATGAAGTATGCTTAGGTTGTTGAAGGACTTGAATATTTTATGCTTACTGTAAAAAAAAAAAGGGGGGGGGCAAGCTTAAAAAAACAGTATAGGTAACTTTTATTTTTTGGTAACACATAGTTTATTGAGCTTTTTGTTCTAAATCCATTTGAATGAAGTGTCCAGAGTTGTTGTTTTAATGTAGCTGCAGCTACTTACTTTAAATTGAAATTACCCGAAGAAGAGAAAGAAGGGTTTGGTTTTTCTTTGGAAGAAAGGCAGTTTACCTGCCAGGATGTCAGCAACGACAAAGATAGTAAGTAAATCGTTGTTCCAGTTAACACAATTAATAACATAATAAACTATATTTTAACATAAAAATCTGTAACTTTTGGGTTTCGGAAAAAGAAGTGAATTACTAACTGATCCTTAGCTCTAGTACCTTATATGTATGTTTGGAAAGAAAAGCTATCATGTTATCACAGGACACACATTTTCAAAACTTACTACTGTCTCTTGGTTGGCTTTAGTTTTTCCTCAGTTAGCTAATCAAGGCTGATAAAGGGTTGGAAATAGATTCTTGCTTTATTGTGGCTTGTTTTTTCTGATCCTACTTATCTTTCATTCACACACTTGTATACTTGACAGATGTTAATGAAATGCTTCTTTGAACTCAACTGATACTATTCTATGAAATTTATCAGAACAGAGATGAATCCTTTATTCATAAAAGACATTTTTTACCACTTTGATCTCTGACAATTTGGCTTTAATCCTGGTCACCATACACTGACTTTCATTTTACGTTCAGTTTATGTCTGGCTTTTATTCCAAACTAACAGATAAAGCTGAGTGCTATTCAGTCTGAAAAATTTCCGACTGTTTATCCTAGCAGGTGACCTATGACATAATACTGGCAGAGACGTGGAGTCCGAGTGCTGAGAGAACTGAATTGTTTTAGTCTATTGATCTGGAATTTGTGTTCTCCTGTGCTGCTTCATTATTTCCCAGGTCTCTGAAGTGAAATTGCTTGACTGCTGTGAGGGACTATCTCTGCAGTGAAGCATTGTTAAATTTTGACATCTTTTGACTGTAGAGATGCCCTGGTTAAAAGTCATGAAGAGAGCTGCATGGTTTGGACTGGTGGGTCAGCATCCCTGGGCTTCTGACTTGGCTGGGAAGATCCCGCTTGTGTGTCTCGGAGCCCGTGGGCAGCTGGGCGTCACTGCTCCACTGCCTAGGGTGTGCACAGGGCTATAACTTGCCCTTCCTTCTCACAAATTAACATTTAAATGCATTTTTGTTACATACAATTGCAGGTGAATTGAATTTTAGATCCTCCACCCCCCCCCATTAAAAGCAGGTATTCTAAAGGTCAATGTGAATGTCTAGTTAAAGTGGGATATACAGAAAACCTGGAAGGGGGCTTGTTTCTTAGGTCTGATGGGTTTGGATTTTTGGGCTTTTGTTTGTTTAGGTTTTTTTTCATTGTTTTTGTTGTTTTTTACATTCTGTTGCACATGGAGTGTGGCACACTGATTGACCAAGACTTCGTTCTGGAGTGTAAAAAGCCTGATATGTTTTTGACACTTGGAAAAAATCTGTCAGTGCAGTTTTTCCTAGATCTTGATGTTTCAGTCTGTGTCCAAATGTTTTGGTCACTTTTTCAAGAAATGAATTATTCGAGAGATTTGGGTTGTAGTTGTATTGATAATAATTTTACGAAAATTGCTTTTATTTGATTTAAAAATCTTCATCTCAAACCTTACTGCGCATGCTACTCACTGAAATTAGGAAGTACTCTGCAGACTTACCATCAACATCCATTTTACTGATAAATGAATAACTCAAAAACTGCCATATAGATCCTTTTTTTTATTATTGTTGCATTTATCGTTGCATGGAGCAGAGCACATTCCTGTCATGAGTACACATTGATGTACAGTTTATTTGTCATCAGTTTTGTCCTTGGACATAAGCAGGAACTAATGCTTTTTGTACTTAGTAGGGGGAATTCTTCTAGATGCCATCAGTGAACAAGAGAGCAATGTGCTCGTTGCTTGAGAAAACGGAGCAATTTTTTTATCCGCCATCTTACCAAGTTCCTGCACCCTGTCTGCAGTACTGCTGTTCTTTTCGCTTTCCACTGAATGATTTCCCCACCATACTGAGAATTACCACTATTGTGTCTCCTGATTCACGGTTCTGGAAAGCCGCACTGGTGCTGGTTGGAGAGGCATTGATCTGTTACGATGAGCAGACGGAGATGTTAAGGTCACATGCAGTTCAAGAGTGAATCATAGGCCTTGATATTATGCGTCTCCACAAAGAAGATGATTTACTTTGTCACTGAAAATAAAAGAAGCTAATTTATAGGCTTCTAGTACTAAGAGTGCTTTTTAACCTCATGCGCTTTTGTTCTTGCATAGAAGTTACACAGGGGAATAAAAATCAAATGTTGAGCTTTAGAGGTTTTGTACAGTAAATTAACTTTTAAAGTAAAATCTGCATTCCAAATATGTATGCTGCAAACAAAGTGGTCTCTAAGAAGTTGGAAGTAATGATGCTAAGTTCATTTATGCAGAATTTAGGAAGAACAACAATGATTTTTGCAGTGTTGCTGTATTTAGATGTGTCTTTACTTTCTTCAGATTTCCTTTATTCGCATTTCCGCCTGGGGTATTCTGCATGCTCCTTTTGGCTTGCTGATCTGAATTTCAGATGTGGTCACATGCTGCTTGGTGCGTTTGAAGCAGTGTATGGTTAGCGCGGGTCAGCCCATTTCTGCCTTCATCCAAATAGTTCTGAAATCTAGTATTCCCTTGATGAGTATCTCTTGTATGTAAAGTGCTTGTTTAAAGTAAGGATTAATTTGCCTCTCAGCCTGCCGGATAGAGCTGCGATGTGACAAAAGGACCAAATGCTGATACTGTTCAAATGATGCATCTGTGCGAGTTTGCCCTCAGTGCGCAGAGCAGTTGATTCTCCCCAACTGCTTTTTTACTCCTCACTTTTATCTTCAATGTGTGGTGGCCTCATGCCTTATCTACCTCACACTATTCCAAGCCTGCCATGAACACAGATGGTTATTTTCCTGTCAGTCGTGTGCTTCATGTTTGTTGCTGAAGGCAGAGTGGCTGGCCATCACAGCCCCATGAGATGCAGTAATAGCTTGCTGTTTGTGAAGTGGGGGTGTGGAATGGAGATGGGGTCAAAAGTGACAGCTGATTTTTGGGTGCTTAATGTGAGATTAGCCCAGGGATTTTTTCAGGGCATGTAATGCTGCAGAGGGGAAAAGCAGAAGTTTAGCACTTGGAGGGAGGAGGGGGCAAAAGTATTATCTAAGTAAAACCTTAGAAATAAGACAGGCACACAAAAAAGGAGAGACACACAAATAGTGGGAAAGGGTGAAATGTCAGGTTCAAGTAAAATGCCTTGCATTTCACTGGCGGTCTGTGGCAGAGGCAGGTCTGGGAGCCGATTGCCAGGCGTGCATTCAGCTCTTTAAATAGAAGAGCCTTCACTCCCCCCCGTCTTCCTTGCAGTCTCCTCCCACATTCACTGCATAGTTTCAAAATTCTGCAATGAGTGAAGTGGGCATCTGACAGACAACAGGCTTCTTCACATATAGAGTCTTGATTCATCCCCGGAGGGAGTCTGTAGCGTTCACTGGATGTGGCAGATGTTGTACGTAGTAAACTATATCAGAAATTTAATAACTGTACCATAGTGCATGTACTCAAAGGTCTATATCTTATTAAGATGGAAGGGGCAGCTGAAAACAAGCTGAAAAATTTGATTTTTGAATCCTTAGAATGATAACCCTTAAATAATAATTCCTTTAGTATAGAGAGGGCTTCTGTCTGCAAATTCTTTGAGCTTTAGTTAAAAAACAGGTAATTTGAAAGCAACAAACTTCACGTGGTGTTGTCTGAGCTGTGATGGTTTTGAACAACAGAGTTGAAATAATCGTATCTGCTGTCCCACAGCTGTTGGAGTGAACCAGCTTCCCAAGGCTAGCTGTAATCTGTAATTCTCACTGTGGATCACAACTGGAAAGAGATGTGGCATGTCACTGAATTAAAGTATTTGCTGGCAGCATGGCAGTAGGAAAGCTGACCCCTGTCAGAGTGTATTCTTGCCTGTCTTGGTGTCCCAGATCTCCCATCTCCAGCTGCCTACATTAAGGCTTTCATGAATGTATGTTGCTGCCTAGATGTTTCTCCTGAATGCAGGGGCTGCTGCCATGTGATACCAGGTCCACATCTGAAAGCTTTTGGTTTTTCAGATGGATCTTTGGATACAGCTGTAAAACCTTGTGTTCTTCAATTTTTTTTATTTTTTTTTCCCCCCCCTAGGTCAGTCAAGCCTCCGAGAAGCTATCTCGATGTCATGTATAACTAACGGGAGTACCGGAAGCGGGAAAACAAGCCACAGTTCATCTGTTTCTGTCGCCAGAAAAGAAACTCTTTCGTCTGCTGCAAAAAGGTACCGACTTGTTATTAAAATAGAAAATATGTATTTTTTAAAAAAACAGCTGAGCAAGAATTTGATTTTTGCCTCTGCATGACACTTACGAAGCTTTGTGAAGTCTAGTAAGGCACAAATAAACGTTGGAGATGCACCATGTTGTTAGGCTGCTTACAGCAGGGTCCTAGAAAGAATTAATAATTGGAGAGTATTTCTGTAGTGTATAGTGTCCAAAATGCATTCTCGCAAAGAGGCAGAATGAACAAATGTATTTCTAATAGAAATGGAAAATTTTTCTTTCTGGTGTTCATCTGTATCTTTATTTATTTTCAAGAAAATTAAAGGACAAAACTGACTTCATTGTCTGGAGTGTAAATAGTAGGCAATAGCAAAATAGCTATGAAACAGTAGTGAGATGTCTAAGATAAAAGTTTATATTTTTGTGTAGAAAATCTTAATGCAAAATATGCCTACTTAGTCTTTATGATGAATATCTGTATCAGCTCTCAAATGTGTCAAAATAACACTGCTTGAGTATTTGTAAGTTTTTTTCCTTCCTAAGCTTTTTTGCCTCCATTTAATGGCTTCAGCTGCATACAGTAAACAAAGTGTATAACTACTTTCTTCTGTACTTCTGTTAGATAGTGATTGCACGGCTTCTTTAATCGGTAGGTTTTGCACCTATTCCTTTTTATTGGGAATAACAGGCTGCCAGCTATAGCCACAGGGCAGAGAATACTCTAATGTATAACTGCGGTAAATTATGTGAACACATTCTTGGCCTCTGTAGAGTACTTTGGTAACTCCAGTGGCTGGTTTATCTTCTAGCGTGGATGTAAATACTGTGCTGTACAACAAGACGGGGAAATTACATACTTCAGGGAATAAAGGTGCTACATGCAAGTATAAACTGTATGAGAACAAACCAGAAAAAGCTGTAGTGTCGTTTGGAATTTGGAAAGCCAAGGGTAATGCCCTGCTCTTTGCTCTTCTCCATTGTGTAGCATTGCGTATCTTTCTTTTTTACTGTATCCTTAATGTTTACTTTTCAGCAATAAATCAGAAAGTGATCACTGTATCTCTCTACTGTTAGTGTGACAGGCACCGGGACAAAAGACATTCCTGCAGGAAGATATTTCTTCGTTAGCGCTTTTCCATTAGTCTTTCCCCTGTGGTTCTTGGCACTTTGATGAGAGCCAGTCCGGTTCCCGTGGTGTTCAGCTTGCATTTGTGCTGAATCACCTTCTTGATTCATTGGCTGCTTAACACTTCACTGCAGAAGAAGAGCAGAATGGGCATCCCTATCGTCTGAGTTAAGGTCTTTAAAAAGAGACCTGAATAGGCCAAAAGAGGAAAACCTAAATATGTGGAGGGCATCTCTCCCTGGGCTTCCAAAAAACTGTTGAGGGGAGGTTTTGGTGCTTCCCATGCAGCTGAAGTTACGTTATTCCCTTCTTCAAGACTTGTTTTAGGAAGGCCTAAGTCCTCTCTTTAGTTAGGTTTCCAGCAGTTCCTTTCACTCTCTTGTCTTTATACATTCTTCCGTGAAATTTCTGTGGTATTTGGAAGAAAACAGACTTGCCCTTTTGTAAAATTACCAGCTCAAGAAGTGTCTAATCTCAGTCTTTGTGGATATGTTTTTGTAGTAACAGCAAAACTGTTCAGTGCTGAGTAGTGTTCCTAGTAGAAACAGAAGTGAATGTCCGTAGTAGTCCCTTTTCCTTAACAAAGTTAGGGTAAACATGTCTATTTCTAAGACTCTTGTCATAGTGAAAAGGAGGGAGGCCAAAGGAGAATATCATCGGGTTATGGGATACTTCACCTTGGCTTGTCCAGGCTTTTCTTCGGGCTGGAGGTTGAACTGGTGCAGCAGGTGAACATGGTCATCTCATGATTCAGAGTTATGCTTTAGTTACCAAATGGACCCCATAGCCTGCCTGTAGCTTTTCATGTTCTAAATGCATATAGCCATACATGTAGTCACAAAGAGCAGAAGGCCTACTTGTGTCCAGACTGTTGTTTAGGTTTAGTGCCTGTGTTTTGTGCAGTCTTAATATTGTAGAGGGGCTCTGGCCTCTCTAGACCTGCCATCTCTGAGAATTTCTTCTATGAATAAACAGTTTCGTTTCCTGGGCTGTTTAATCCTTGTTCTACCAACCTGAACACTGAGGTCACAGAGATGATCTGATGGCTCAGTAGCTGCACAGCAGCAGTACCTCTCATTTCAACAAAGGTATCCTAAAATATCAGCTGTCGCTAAAGCCAGAGACCAGGAATGTACCACGAACAATGGGTAGATGATGTCCCATTGACAGAGATGAAGTCACTTACATGGGAAAATCTCACCCCTGTAGTCTGGAACTGACTTGTGATAGAGGTGTCCGAACCCTTCAGGACAAAACCCATGTTGTGTACATTGTATATCACCAGAGTTGGAAACAGGTTTGTATTTTGTGCTGCAGATCACTGTCCCAGAGACCTGTTTGATCATTTTCCTTAGGATTAAACGTTCTTCTGAAAACAGCTTCTGGTAAGAACAGTCTTCATGTTTCAGAATGACCACCCTCCACAGTAGCTGCCAATGTGTTGTGGTTCAAAGGATGAAACATTGTGCTAAGTGAAATTAGAGAATCTGCAAATTTAGGTCAGATAGTAATAGCTCTCAACTACTCACATGTGGACTGAAGAAATGCCTCATCGAGTTGGGATTTGGAAAGAATTTTTGGATGCACTAAATGACTGCTTCCCAGAACTGACTAGTCTTTAGAAACCCACAAGAAAAGGTGCTGGCTTTGATTTGGTTTCAGTTATTGCAGAAGACCTAGTTGAAGCGGTATTAGTGAGAGAGACACTCTGTAATAGCCAGTCATAATACAATTAAGCTGAAGATTTTAGCGGAGGTGAGCAAACGGAATAAATTCAGCACTAAGATATTCAGTACCCAGACTGCCACATATCTATATAGTTTACTTTCAAATTAAAATGGCAGTCAAAAAAAGTAGCCCACTGGCAACCTGATGGTAGATAAAAGCACTATGTTGAAACCCAAGGTATACCTTGTGTTGCAGCCCAAAGAGAAACCAAGAGCGGTCCAGTGATTCTCACGGCCCAACAGATAAATTAAGGACTGAACCTAATGGCAAAGATGTGAAATGGATAGTCCACAGCTGACAGGCTCGCTGAAGACATTGAAGAGATTCCCACACTGAACCTGTGGTTTCTAGGAGATAGATCAGATGAGCTAAAAGAGTTTGGGTAAGAAGACATAAAATATAAGACTGAATTGTTAAGTTAGATAATATGCTGCTGTCAGCAGGTGACATTCCCCTGAGCATGTTGGAGGAACACACAGGTCAATTCCAGGATTTCTGGTGTGTTGTTGTAAACAGGATATTACAAAAAGTGTGGATAAGGGACTGCAGATAATGACCTCACTGATGAACCCTTTTATGCTACCATCAGACACAGAACACGGTGCCAGGTGAGCCGTTGTTCTGGTGAAGTAGGACCATTCTTAGTAGACTTGCAAGCTGGAGTTATGGAAGTCATTATGCTTGTGTGTTTTCTCTCCTCCTGCTTCTGTCATCTCTTTTACTGTTATTAGACTGTATTTTGAAGTTCCCAAGTAGAGGAAAAGGGAAAATTGGAAGCATGTCTGCCTGAAAGATGCTTTCTTTGAAAAAAAGCAACCAAAACAAAACAAAACAAAAAAAGACCACCCAAAAAAAGAACACCCAGAAAACCAACCAACGAACCAAAAAAACCAGCAAAAAATGCACCACAAAAAAACTCTGTCCTGGTAGATGGACTTCATTGTGAGAAACCATGCATTTATGGAAGAGTGAATGAGGTCTATGAGTGTGCCTGTTGGAGCAGGAATAGACTATGCAAAAAAGAAGTTTTCTGCAATGAGGGTTGTGAAACACTGGCACAGGTTGCCCAGAGAGGTGGTAGATGCCCCATCTCTGGAAACATTCAAGGTCAGGTTGGCTGGGGGTCTGAGCAACCTGATCTGTTTTAAGATGTCCCTGCTCATTGCAGGGTGGGGGGTTTGGACTAGATAGGCTTTAAAGGTCCCTTCCAACCCAAACCATTCTATGATTCATTTTCTTTAGTGACAAGAGATTCTGAGAATTTATTTCACTATACTGCTTTTCTTGCCGCAGACTGTGAAAAGATTAAGATTGCATAGTGGGCTTTTGCATCCAGCAATACAAGCTAAGTCTTCTGCTTAAAAAATAACAATAATTTTAATGCTTCTAGTTAATTAAGGACTTCTGGCTATAAATTATTAACAAAAACCCCACAGTTCTTCAAGCTTTGTTCTCTGTGATCACATATATGTCCTCAAGAAATGTGAAAGCTCTTTCTGTTTTGTTTTCATCTGTTTTTCTGAAAAGAAAATGTAAGTTTGATGAATTATATTGACATTTTTAACTAGTTAATATGGTTTACAGAAGAAATCCTGATGGATCCTTATAAACATATTTTGGGTTTTATATTATTTTTCATGTTTTGACCAGTGCTTCTTTGAAAGCATTTAGAAAAGTTGAATGAACTCTTACGTAAAGCGTTGAGGGCTTTGGCTTGGTGGTAGGTGATACACTTTAAATGAAATAACAAATGAAACAAAAAGAGGGTCTTATGAATGTTTTATTAAAACTGGGGGCCCAGTTTATTTTGAATATTGTCGTACTGTTTTTCATTGGTTTTTGGGGAAAGGTAAATGGAAACACAAATAATTAAGATTATGCAAGGGTTTGGGAAGGGAATTGCTGTGAGGGATTGGAAATCTGGATTCTCCCCTTCAGAAAGATAACTGTTTCTTTTTTACTTTGCAGGTTACTTTGAACCTAGGAAAAATCTTTCTTTTTCCTTTTTAGCTGGTGTTTGTATCTTGCTTTGTTTGTTCACTGAAAAATTTACCTTGGAAGATGTTTTATTTAATCTTAAAAAAGAAATACTGTGTACTACAGAATACTCTTCCCTTCTACAGAATACTCTTCTCTTTTAGGTTCTGGTATTGTTTATATGATTTGGTATATTGCAAAGCATGCTATTTTATAGAGGAGCCTTTGAATTAATCTTTCTGTTTACTTAGTGGACCTTTGGTTAGGTTCTTAATGAATTTAAGGTTGTTAATGACATGTATTTAAGGCTGTTTCAAATGTTAACGTAATAAATACAGCACTATGAAAATAAAGATGTATTCTTAGCTGTCGTTTACTGAAGGCGTTAAAGAAGTGTCAGGACAGTCTGATGTTAGTCAACTACAGCTCAAAACAGTGAGGAGTTTTCAGGGATGATTTCCTTTGAACTCTGGTGCAGCCAGGGAAAGCCCAGGGACCAGCCACAATATGTCACTCTCCTGGTGACAGCACAAAGATAAGCACGTCCAGAAATGCAGAGAGAGGGGTACAGTTTCATGGCAGGCTTAAGCTAATCGGAGGTAGTGCTGGTCACGCTCCTGCCTTTCGCTTGCACTGAGCCTTGGCTGGCAGTGTGGTGAGGTAGTCAGTGAGCTGAACCAGAGGATGGGTTTTTTTCTAAGGGACGGCAGGCTTGAGGTGCAGCAACTTGTGTCAGCTTTGAATGCTGTAGAAGCACCAGTGAATGAGGGACATACTCAGGTCAAAGTTGTATTCATTTTAAAATCACAGTAAAGTGAGTACAACTACACAGTAAAAATAAGTAAATCTTCCATGCCTCTGTCACCTTTTTTATTTTTGGAGCTTGTAAATAAATTCTACTGTAGCAAAGCGCTAACATGAAGAGAGGGAGTAAATAATCAAAGCGTTCTTTCGGTGATTATGTATAGTAAGTTGTTACATGCTTCTCCCATCTTTTCACAGAGGGCATTTTCTCCCACCTTTTTAATTTATTTGCTTGTTCTCTTTTTTTTTTTTTTTTTTTTTTTTTTT
>Ga0065711_1047858_pt1 | contig 12106 bp, 7 predicted proteins | sample Hoacrofraction12_FD_59098 | JGI IMG/M metagenome (GOLD analysis project Ga0065711, IMG submission 59098) | Hoatzin crop microbial communities from Cojedes, Venezuela - Epithelial fraction 12 v2 (version 2) | ecosystem: Host-associated > Birds > Digestive system > Esophagus > Crop | place... | reverse complement strand
TTTTTTTTTTTTTTTTTTTTTTTTTGTGGATTGGCGCGCTTCCCTTCTGCATGGAAAATACTAGCATGGGATTTACAGCCCAGCTACAGGGCTCGGGATTAACAGCGCTGGCATCTTTTGGGCATATTTTTTCTTTTAATGAATGAGCTTTCGCTGTTAATGAGGAATAATCGTTTGGCTAATGAGCTTTGAAACATTAAGAGAAAAGAGGGTTTTTTTCCCGTTAATCGCCCTGGTGCGACCGCATGGATGGATTACAAAAGACAGCAGTAGGAACGCAGTACAAAGGGGGGGAAAACGTCTCCTGGAGTGGGATAAATGCAGAGATGGGTGATGCGTCCCTGCACCTCTCCTTCATTCTCTCTCTCTCTCTTACTCTCTCTCTGCCAACTGCGATGGGTTTCCATAACTCCGCAATCAAAGTGGATGCTCGGGAAAGATTATTATAGTCAAACAGTGAAGCGTCGGCTGTTAATGTCTCCAGTGTTTAATCATCATACAGTAGAATGGTTTTATGCATATTTCATTTGCATATCATTAAACCACGCTAGCGCGGGACATTCAGAGCTGGAGAGGTACAAAGTTGGGGGGAGAGAGAGGGAGAGGGAGAGCGAGAAAGAGACAGAGGGAGGAAGGTCCCTATGATGCCTATCTTCAAAAGCCAGGGACTTGTTCCATGATCTGTCTTCTACTTTTACTAAAATCATGATGACTTGGAAACCTTTGAAGTTGGATATAACCTTGGATTCTTCTAATTCCAGCAGAGTGATGTATTAGAAAGGGGGAAATGATGCTGCGCTAGACATTTAAAGGAATATAAGCTCCAGTGGAATGGAAATAGGAGCTCTTTGGGGAACGAACTGGCAGAGCCAGCCACAGCTTCGACAACCGCCACACTTCTGGGTTAATACTAGTAAAGGATATCAGAGTAATACGAAAGAAACGAAGACAACATATACATTAAGATGGGGATTATATTTCTCTACTCCTTCTCTTCTCTTTTCTTTTCCTTTTTAAAGGTACAAAGAAGGATGGAACCAGCGGTAATTTACACACTAATTAGCGAACAGTTGCCTCTTTTTGTGTTTGTTTTTCTTCTCTCTTTATTTTGGAGAGGGGTGTTGTCACCGCTGAAGTGATTAATCAATTATTTGGTAGCTCAGATCCTTCTCCACTGGCACTGATCGGGAAGAGAAGGTGGTGGTTGCGGGGGGAGGAACACAGTGGGCTCTTTGTAGATCTTATACATGCACAACATATTAATTGGGGTCTTTATAAAGCTCCCTCAATAGACTGTTTCTTTCCTGGAAAAACAGCAGCTGGTTAGCCACCGTTGGCGACTCTTCAAATATCACTTTCGCTGGGGGCAGTTCTGTCGCTGTTTGTTGTTGTGCTTTATTTTCTTTCTCCACGGAGGGGGCTACGTGTGCGATGCTACCACTGCCCACCGCTTTCGAACGGCAGGCAGACAGACGATATTGGTATCAACACAATCTCTTGAGCTGCATGCGGAACTTTGCTTCAAAATGAAATGCTGTTTTATATTTAAATTCTCCTCCTTTCCCTCCCCCACTTCTCCTCCAAGTCTTTGTCTTGGTTATGAATATTCAGATGAGCCGTGATGTGATTACACTGTACAATTACTTGTGTCCATGGTGGTGGCGAAGGCACTGAGGAAAGACAGAGCCAGACGAGCTTGGAGCTCATTTGGGGTTTGTTTTCCATATTTTCCCCCCCATCTCTGTAGCGCTGCGGCACATGCAGATGTCGCTGTTGTTCTTTATAAAGCCCTAATGATATGCGAAAGCATAACGACCCCATTTGGGTGCACAGCATCAACGAAATATTACTAGGGGGGGAATCCTGACTGAAGGAATGTCCACATAAATTATTTTTATTTAAATGAGTTGAAGAGGTGGCGGTGAGGCAGAGGAAGTCACATGAATACATGCATAATGTTAATACGCAGAAAGGTTATCGCCAAGGAGAAGAGGGTTTTTCGCACTGTGCTTGGGACAAACAGGCTCATTAGGGAACAGCACAGCCCACTGCATGATTTACTTATTTATCACTACTCATACTTAAGCCAGGGCACCAGGCACGCTCACTGCCTGGAGACTCGGAGTGCTGGGAGCTGGAGGCATGGACGATTCCTGGTCTTCATTCAGAAATCTCAGTCAAGTGTGTGGTGGGAGGGGGACAGGAGAAGAGGAACCGGAGGGTGAACGTGTTGCTTGCTGCAGCTCGGTGGCAAAGGACAGGTCCGATGATAGCATCGAGGGTGGAGTGAGAGCGCGGCAGCGCTGGTGCTCAGGCATGGCGCTGGATGGTGCCAGGCTGGCGTGCGTGCCCCATGGGTCCCTGCCCTGCAGCTCTGCGTCCCCGCCATGGGACAGCCGGACACGGGGCTGGGCTGCAGCCGGGCCTGGGGCAGAGCAGCTCCTGGCCGCCGAGCCATCAGGGAGACTGCCGGGGGGACAGAGAGCCAGGAGCTGGCCAGATCGGCCTTCACCCATGTTTCTCAGAGCTGTGGAGGGTACCACTGGATATTGCTAGTACAAAAATACGTGCGTGTGGAAACAGGGCTCTTTGGCTACTGTGTTCTGCTAAGAGTGCTCTTCTAGGCCACGTGTTTGCACCTACATACAGCAGCAAGGGGTGGACAAAGTAAGATACAGCAGCCCAGCGGTAAACAGCAACACCCTTATTTCAGCTGTGTTTGACACCAGCTTTTGGAAGGTCTGTGTCTTGCGTGCTTGCCCCGCACGGATCCTGAACAGCTCTGCCTTCACAGCCTCCTCAGCCTCCACCACACCCCTGGCTGTGGGTAAGGCTCCAGCTGCAGCCAGCCCTGGTCTCCAGGGAGGGAGCATCACTTTCCTCTCTACCCAAAAAGAGAGAGGCAGGACAGAGAGGAAAGACTACTGCAGATGGGACCCGTTGTGAGAGGAGTTGTCCTCTTCTCCCATGCTATGGGCTTGCACAGACTTTACCTGTGGCTCTGGAAACACTCCCGACAGATCCTCAGCTGTCAGAGCGGGCTGGCTCCGCTGCCTCTAAAGCTGTGCCGCTTGCCACAGACACGGAGGTGGCACGAGAACCTGAGACCTCTAAGCAGACAGTAACCAGGTTTCCGTAGGCAGGCCCCATCGCAAAGAGAGCCCTGAGAGCCCCAAACCGGAGGGTTATGCTCCAGGCTGTATCTGTCTAAGGACCGACGTGCAGAGGATGTAGTGACCTGTAGCAAAGAGGGAAGCTGCTGCCCAGTGCTGCTTAAAGAACCCTAACCACAGGCCCATCTAGCTGTCATCTGCCTCCAGTTCCTTCCTGCATCTCAGCAGATGCATCCTTGTCGTGCACACGCACACACCCTTCTGCAAAGGCACCCAGGAGACTGAGGAGAACGCAACGGACTGCCAGTTCTGATCAAAAATAGGACACCAGTACTGCCTCTGGGCAACAATCCTAAATCCAGGCGCTCTCTGCTCGCAGTTTCAAACAGCGGGCAAAATTCAGGACACAAGGGATAACCCCATCATCAACCTAACTCAGAAGTTAAATGTGAATATCCTGTCCATGACCACTCAGCCCCCTCAAAGGCATGGCTAAGACATACTGCTGTCCTGATGAAAAGGAACCTGTGCTAAAATCAACCTAGACCCAGGCGAGCAGCCCAAAGCCGGTCTACTGTAGGGAACTGAGCAGCCACGGTCAGCTGGAGTGATCTGAGCAGATCACCTCCACCCCGTCCACCCTAACCAATCGCTCTTTGACCCCAGAACGGTGGCACTGCTGGTCTGGACCTTGCGGAACAGCAACCTAGAAGGTGCCACCCGACCCTGCCCTGTCTTTCTGGTCTCCGGCCTCAAAGCAGCTTAATGCAGAGGCTGTCTGTCAAAGACCAGACGGAGCCTGGGGATACGGCATAACTTAAACCAACACAAAGTGAGGAGCTTGTCCACAGAAAGGCCATACACTTGCCATGCCCTTGTCAGCGTTCCAGGTATTGAATCCTTGCCCCGTCCTAGTTTTGCCCTGGCAGCACAGCAGGGACCTCAGTCCTGAACAGTGCCTTTGCACGCCGTGAGCCTTACCTATTCGGAGAGGGGTTAGCAGGGCAGGAGCCTAAACACAAACCTGCCCGAAGGTGGAGGGTAGGTAAGGAGATAGATATAAGGACTGAAAGACAGGCTCTGAGGCATAGCGGTGGTGGTGCAGTCTCACAGTCCCCTTCCTGTGCCTGCACTGATGGACAAACTTACCTGCAGAGCACGGCTGGGCAGTTTCCCCTCTGCCTGGAGGTCTCAGTGCAGCCAAGGCAGCTCGTCCACCCTGACCAGAGCTTGTTGCCAAAGCCTAGGAGGGGTTTCTGACCAAGACGTGGAGCAGGCTGCAAACCAGATCAATGACTGTAGCAGTGGCCTCACCTGGCTGAGACTTTTCCTGCAGTCCTCAAGGTTCCTGTGCCCGTCACATGCAGGAGAGCACCCAGCACTACAGGAGGAGGGCCAAAGGAAGGAGAGGATGGGAACTGCCTGAAGACTCCATGCAGCCTGCTGCCCTCTCCTGGGTAGGAGAAACCCCCAGGGAGGATGGAGTCGAGCAGCTTAGGACAAGCCTAGCCAGAGTCACTCTTTTTACAAGAGCCCCCAAAGAGGAGAAGGAGGGAGACTGCAGCCGGGAAAAGGAGCATGGAGCGTGCTGTCTATGCAACAGGTCCGTGGGTGAAGCAGAGGAGGTGGTGAGGCAGCACGTGGTGCGTGGCAGGGATGCTCGCTCTGTGACACCCACACTGAAAGGCTGGGCACCCTGCTCTGCGCGACCCTGAACGTGCTCTCACACAAACTGGCCAAAGGTGTTCCTGCCTGTACAGGCTACTGCTGCTTTTCGACATGCACACGTGTGAAATGTGCCCTCCGGTGTCCCAGATGTTTTCTGATTACCAGTCTGTGACCATCTTGAAGCAAATCTCCCCACGGAGGCTTTAGGAAGGGGCAGCTCTTATAACACTGCAGGAACCATTTCTCCGCTTGTCAATTTACCAAACACCCTGAAGAAATTGCTATTTAGAAAAAGGAAATTCAAGCATTTATGGAACATATTGCTATTCAAAAAACCAAAAGAATTGTTTTGCAAATAGCAGCACTGCTGAAAAGGGGAAAGAAGTACATCAGTCATTTGATATTACATATAAGCAGTTTATTAAAGAATTAAATATTTATAGACTATAAAGCAAGCAGGGCGATGAGTCGCAAACAGCTTGCTGAGAAGTATGTTATAAACAATGAGTCTGTCAGTGACTAATAAAGTATGGAGAACACAAATGTTTTATAAAATCGCCAAGCCAGCTACGAACCTCCAAAGCTGAGATGCTGCAGGACCCACCAAGACTCCTGCTGCAATGTAAGCCTGGAGCCAATATGGGAGGGACAGTATCTGATGAGATATGTGGAGTGCAGACACATGCTGAGCACTCGTGGGAACGCACATGATTCAATGCCTTAGAGAGATTTAATTTTTCACATTATTTTAAACAGAGCTCTATTAATAGGAAGTTCAGGAATTTTCAAAGAGTTCAAGGCACTTCCCTCTTCAGTTTTTCACTGCATCTACTCTTCCACGTCAAACAAAATTACAGTTTGTGATTCAGACTGAAATTCCTCTCTCTGCAAAGCCCTTTCCTTCCCTCCCCAAAAGAAAAGGCGCAGATACCCCAGGCACCAGCTTCCCTGTTCTGAACAATCCTCTGGACCAGCTCAAGGGCTCCAGCCTGACTCAAGTCTGGAGAAAAGCAGCTCTCTCCTTCACAGACACAACACATTTACAAAGAACAACTAAGATTTTCAGAGGCGGTACAAGAGGTACAAATAGATTGCAGCCCACGAGGACAGGAACACCTTTTTGTTTGCAGACACTGGGAGAAACTGCGACTGACAATAAAAGTCCGCATTTTGTCCTATGTGAAAAGGACAGGTCTCATTTTTCAACAGAATACAGACATCAATCACAGTAATTTTGGGGGGCAATGCTGTTTTATTACTACAGAGATGAAAGTCCGTCCAGATTATTTTTTATTTTTGTGAAGCCAATCGAAGGCCTGGAAATTATTTCTAATGTAGGATGAGCCGACACCTTTGGTCACATCAAAGCCGATCCCTATAGCTGTTCCCACAATTCCAGGTCTGGTGGGATGGCTGAAGTTCCCACGTGGTCTAGGCATTCACGACCCTTTAGCACTCCCTCTCCTTGCAAGCCAGCAGGGCTAAGACCCGCTTGAAAAGTCCCAGTCGTCACAAACCCCGTTCCTCAGACAGTTGCAGCAGTGATCGTCCTCCCAAGGCAGCAAGCCCAAGTGTTGTCTGCCGAGACAAGGAAGGGTGGATCTGCACAGAGACGGGAGAGCGAGCATAGCTGCTGCCTCCTCCCTCTCCTCAATTAAGTCCCTGTGAGGGGCTATCTTTAATTAACACAGGAATAAGCAGGCCAAGAACTAACTGAGGTTGGTGAAGACAGATTCCATTTAGGGTGTGCAGGGAAACCTCATTTTGGCAGCTGTTCTTTCTGCACTTAGACAAGGTGGTAGATTTTAATCCTCTGAAACGTAATTAAGACACATGCTTTTTTACTGTTAAAATGCAGTAATTATTCACGCTTCTTTGCCAAGGAAGGTACATCAGACTAAATTTTGGTTTAAACAGCAACCTTTGTTGCCTTGTGTGGAAATGATTACTGTGTAGTTCAGGTCTCACCAGACTTTCAGGCTGACACAGGAGGTATATAAAAAAGCAGAGTTCAATCAAAGGCACAAAACCCATTAGTTCCAAGCGAATTGTTTGAATGGTCCCTCTCTTGAGAGCCCAGAGCCTGTTGTCTTCAGGGGTCTCTACAGGAAAGTGTGGTATCTCCCAGACAGCACTACAACCAGCCAAATACTGCTCGTCGTGTGCTGGTGGAGCCATTGCCATCTGCACCAGCTTCACCAGTTACCGAGAGCTGCAGGAATCCTTAAGCATGATGCCCAGACCAAGACGAGACCAGCTGAGCTTCACCATTCTTTTCTCCATACTACATTCTCCCTTCTTGCAGTCCAGCTCTCATCTCTCTTCATACCAGCACATCATGAATCGGTTTCTTTACCCCCGTGATTTTAGCAAGTATGCTATCACTTTCCTTCCCTGCAATCCTAAAATCAGGGAAGATGCTGCGACATACTTAGGGTTACTTGTAGCAAGGGTCTTGCCTCCATTTCATAGACAAGCTGTCTGCAGGATACGAAGGTCTGTTCTTGACCTGTCCTCATCTCTTTTGTTGAAGATTTCAGTACTGTGCTCATCTCCTTCTAGCTCAATCCCACTGGGCCACCAGGACACATCAATCCATGACATAACCCACTGACTCAGGATTTGACACACTTCTCAAGTCTGTATTCCCTCTTCGGTCCTTTGCTCCTTCAGTCTTTAGCCCCTGTCTCCAGGCACCCCTCAGCACTCACGGCTCCAGAGATCCCTCTCCATTACTGACTCTCCTCCTTCCACCCAGGGGTTTCAGTGGGTTTTGTGTTGCTTGGAAAATACTCACTGCTGAAGCTGAAGCTCCTGTTCTCCCTTCCGCAGTCTGCCACTGCCACCTTCAACACTGACCCCTGTTTCTAACACTGATACCTACAGCCGACCCCGTTCCGTACTTCCCCTTGCCTGCTGCAGCTATGCCACTCTGGACACAGCTGCAGCCTCCCCTGCTTCCTACGTGAGGATGGAGTGACACCACCCTACCTTCAGACCAGCACGATGGGCAGATGACCAGTACTTCTTTTGTACTGTCTTCTCCCAGGCACAAATTACAGCCTTAATTGCAGCAAAGTTACTAGATCCCTGGCCCCCAAAGCATCCCCCTTACCTTCTTTTTCAGCACATGGAGAACGTTCTCACTGTGCTTATCCCCTCATCCTGGTAGGACTTTGCATCCCGAATGCCTTTCCTGAGTGTTTGAGAATCTCCTCACAGTTGTGCAACACTCCCTCAGTAAACAAAGCACTGTAACCTTGCTAGCAGAGAGCGAGCATGCTGCTCAGCGGCAGCAACAGGCTGGAAGATTTCTGCTTCTGCAGCTCTGCTTGTGCACAAGCAGTCTCATCAGGCAGATCTCCTTCAGGAGGAGTTTGCCTCTCCACAAACGCAGAGACAAGCTCTGCTTTCGACATTTCAGGACAGGCTGCATCCCAACTGACGGGGCTCCTGCACTGGGAGTAAGGCGTGCGTAGCTCATCACTTCAGGACCCGACTTTCTGAGAGCTCTTCCCACTCGCTGGCACACGTGCAGGACACGTGCCTTGTACCACTGTCTGGCACGTGGATGGACATGCCTCATGGCAATAGCTATTCAGAGCCAGGACTGTGAGGTGCCATGTACAGTTATCTGCCTCCTAAAGGCACTAGGAAGAGACGGCGGAGTCGGGGCAGTCGTGTGAATGTTCAGAGAGAATGCTGCAGAATCAGAATTACCTGTACGCTTTATTAGCATATTCCCACTTGCGAGCATTATGACCTGCAGGAAGGAGGGTGAGGAATTCCAGCTAAGTATGGATTAAATAGCTGCGTGCTCAAGCATCTGATGTACAGGTCGAATCATAAAGAGGTGATATTTACAGGTGTGCTTACTGCTATTCCGGTAAGCATTTTGCAGATCTCTGTTTGATGCTCAGCACTAGCAAGCAGGTAATCTGCATCACTCAGGCCAGCAAACCCTAGGAGTAAGGTGATGACAACTGCCATACGAACACAGCATCACGCTGAGCCTAGCCTGTCTCCATCAGCACTGAGCGAACACGGCATTCTCTCACGGGTATTCAGAAGGTTCCATCCAAGTCACTGCGAACTTCCCACGCACGTCTTTCCTAGCCCCATAGACATGCGAAGCCAGTTTGTCATCCATCGTCTGGAGCCAGGACTTCATGAACCGAGAACGAGCTGTGCAGACTCAGAGACCAGGTGCTCCAAAGGCTGCAAGTATGGTAGGAGGATGGTCAGCCTTTAAAATCTAAAACTTTCTCACATGTCTTCATGACTAGGAAGGCCATCTAGTCTCCAGCAGCATAAAGTGCCCTCTCCAAAGGCTCAGCAGACCAGCTGGATCACACCTCCATGAAAACAAGTACTTTGTTGTCCTGTATCTTACCTACCGAACTCAGAATATGAACATATTTCGGAAGATGACAAATTGTCTCAAGGCACACTTGTCTCCCACTGAGTAGCTCTGACTGTACCTTATACAAACTGGATGCTATGCCATTCTCACAAATTCAGGTTTAAAATACAGCAAATACACACATGTGCTTCATATATTTTGTTATAAATGTTCCCTACGTACATTAAGATGGGTTTATTTTACTTTAATGGACTCCTTTAAGGAATATTTCTCATCCTGGAAGCCTGTGAGTGAGGCTACTGCTTAACACGCTCCTCCTGCCTGCCCGGCCAGATATACGGTCACAGGATGCTGGTGAAGTGCCTGGCACGTGTCCCACAGAACCACTGCCTCCCAACAGAGCACGGGGGGCTGAGTGCTCCGTTTGCTAACGTGATGTATGGCTGTCACGCTGCCCGCTAGCTTTAACACCACAAGCCTTGAGCACTGAAAACAGTTTAGAGTCCACCTTGCTGTCCCTCCATCCCCAAGCATTGAATACCGAGCATCCTGTGCCCTTCATTAAATGTCACGCTGAGGTGTTACCGTGGGTTTAACCTAACATGCCTGGATACCTTCCGAGGAGGAGGAGGGGGACATCCTGCCATCTCCCACGTGACATGACCCCACACCAGTTCTCACCCAGGCTGCCTCTCCGATCTGGCTCATGGGGCAGCTGACGGAGCACCAGAGCCAGCACAAGGAGGGGCAAGAACAAATTTCAAGGCTGGGAAGGGAAGGTGGGAGGGATGGTACACACCCTTTTAGCACGGTTGGTTATCTAGGTTTAAACAGCTCCAGAAACTGCCCCCTTCATTTCTGAAGAAGGGGTCTACAGCAAAGACCATGAATATTTAAATGTTTACATTGCGAGGACAGAAATGAGCCAACCTGGAAAACGCACAACTACAGGACAATTCTCTCCACAACACCTGGTTAGTCCTTGGATGGCCTTGCTACAAAGGCACTTGTGCTGTATGATGTAAGATAGGTTGTTTCTTTCATTAATGAGAGAATTAGAAAGAACATTTGGCAGTGGACAGGCTGCCTTACAACTGCCTGCAGAGGAATTTTTCTGCATCTTGTTAAAATGATCATGATTAAGTCAACTCCTGATTTATGCCAACCCATCATTTTCCTATATTCCTATTGTCTGAGAGTTCTCATCTTTTCTGAGAACTTTGAGGAACTCTGAGCAGAGCTTCAGCAAGTCATGTTTGGAACAAGAGCCCGAGCTGATGCTGGGGAGTAAAGGAGTTCACATGCAGTGGGACAGAGCTTTGGACCCCCAGAATAATGGAGAACCTTTAAGACCCTTTTCTAACAGACAGTAACTCAATAAACATCCCCGAACACGTCTTCTGTTATAAACACAGTTTTGTTATATAAAAGCTTCCAAATTGAAAATGATCAATGTGCTTTTAGGAGCTATCAAAGATATATCACCTGTACTTCTTGAAAGAAGAGAGACAATTTTAGAAGCTACTGTCAAAGTCTGCTCTCCCCTCCTCCCTTGTAAACCAAAGGAAAGCATAGAAAAGAGGGACAGAGGGAAAAAAATAGTTCAGGTAATGCACAGCTGCAGTCTCCTGACAAAGTTGTACCAAAATTATGCTATGGTTTGGCACGCCATTCTTTCGCCTTGCCACTGCGGTTTTAGAGGTTTCTGTCTTATGCCAGACTCACAAAATACAAAGCAAAGGAACATGAGGGGTTAAGCAAATGTACGGTGAGAGGAAACATCTACAGCTTCAGCTGCGCCAAGATATTGACACTGTAGCTTCCTCTCGGCTACAGCAAGACCGGTGGGGAACAGCAATACATTGGGTAATAGAATCATAGAATGGTTTGGGTTGGAAGGGACCATAAAGATCATCCGGTTCCAACCCCCCTGCCAAGAGCAGGGACATCTTCCACTAGACCAGGTTGCTCAGAGCTCCATCCAACCTAGCCTTGATCACTTCCAGGGAGGGGGCATCCACAGCTTGTCTGGGCAACCTGGGCCAGTGCCTCACCACCCTCATGGTGAAGACTTTCTTCCTATTATCTAATCTAAATGCAGGGTCCCGTCAAGGACTAAAGATGACGGTGCATTAACTGTTCTTCCTTCTCCTCCTCACCTAGCTGCCAGAAGATACATTCCATGTGCCAATTTCTCCCTGCAACATTTACATTTAAAGCTCTTCTTTGAAATTTGAATTATATTGATGCCTATTACAGAAATAATCAAACTCCCCAAATGCCCTTTACTACCCCAAATAATTCTTTTAACTTAAAGATGCCTGGGTTTCACTACTGTATTCTGTTTTGAGCCTTGGTTTATTTTACATGCAGTCCTACATACGAGGTCAAGCTAGACTTGTGTTACTTTGCCCTTGTCAGAGAACAAAGGAAGGGGTTAGCACAATTAATATGTCTCAGCTTACAGGGACCTAAATAGTTATTAGAAGTTAGTGCACCTTGCATCAGACTGCTCAAAGTCATGCTATGGGCCACATAACCCCAGTACCCCTGGGGAAAAACATACAAATCACAGAATCATAGAATGGTTTGGGTTGGAATGGACCTTTAAAGGTCATCTAGTCCAACCCTCCTGCAATGATCGGGGACAAAGAATGCCCAAAGTTGGCCTCTCCCTGCCACCTCGAAAGAAGATGTCTCTGAGCTCCCAGAAAACATGTAATACAAAACCACAGAATGATTTAGGGCAGAAGGGACCCCGGAGGTCACCTAGTCCAACGCCTGATCAAAGCAAGTCTAATCAGATTGGGTTGCTCAGGAACTTCTCAGTATATGTTCAGCCTTGTGCCTGAAGGGTGTCCTGGTGACGGAGGATGCGGAGAAGGCAGAGCTACTGAATGCCTTCTTTGCTTCAGTCTTCAGTGCTAAGACTGGCCCTCAGGAATCCCAGGCCCCGGAGGTA
>Ga0065711_1047857_pt1 | contig 12107 bp, 16 predicted proteins | sample Hoacrofraction12_FD_59098 | JGI IMG/M metagenome (GOLD analysis project Ga0065711, IMG submission 59098) | Hoatzin crop microbial communities from Cojedes, Venezuela - Epithelial fraction 12 v2 (version 2) | ecosystem: Host-associated > Birds > Digestive system > Esophagus > Crop | place... | reverse complement strand
TGGACAGGGGGCTGCTCCCCCGGGGCCGGCCGGCTGCCGGAGCCCCCCCCGCCCCGCGGAGCATCGCTGCCGTGGTGGAAGCCGGTGGGTGCGAGGTGATGGAGGCGGCGAGCGCCGGGCTGCCTTTGAGGCGGGGGTCTGACCTTTGTTTGCCGGTACACCGGGGGTCCCGCTCCGCCAGGGTAATGCCCGGAGCCCCGCGGTCGGGTGGGCAGCGGCCTGGGAGGGCCCTGTGGGGGTTGGTGGCTGAGGGAGGGGTGGCAAGAAAAGGTGGGGGTGGGTAGATGGCGCTCGCAGAGGGGGGGGACGGTTTGTGGTGTTTCATGGTCATCTCTGCTGCTTTTTTTGTCTTCTTCTTCTGAATATGGTGATGTGGAGAAGGAAAATTTAATCCTGAATTATTCAGGCTGGCTAAACCGGACTGTGAGAAGTTGTAGAGCCCAGATAATACCGAGTGGCTGAGTGCTGGCATGGTGGGTGAGGTATGACGGCAGTGGGTGTGGTGAAGGTAACGAGCACCGCAGCAGCTGCCTCTACCTCAGCTTTTACTGCTCGGGAAAGAGCTGCTGCTTTGAAAACAGCAATTGTTTCTTTTAAAACATCCCTTCGACACCCCGCCGTAGCTTAAAAAGGATATTTTGGAATTACTTTAAAGGAGCAGAGAACAAAGCAGAAAACATCATTACGCCGCTGCGTAAATCGTTGGCACTTTGTGCCCGGGATGTTGCTGATGGCCCCGGTCAGCCCTCTCCAAAGGGGAGCGCTGGAAAAGGCAGGGGCAGAGGAGCAGGCTTGTGGGCAAGCGAAGCCTTCGCTTCCTCACCTTAGGGGAGGAGCTTGCTGGCAGGAGATGCGATGCAGGTGCCTGAAGTCACGGGCAGGTCAGAGAAAGCCAAGGAGGGAACATCAGTTTTCTGTTTCTTACAGGAAATTATGATGCAGCAGGTCTAAAATAAACAGGCGGAAGTGCTTTTTCGCACAACATGCTGTGAAACTGTGGCACTCTGCCACAGGATGTTCCACTGCCCGGTAGCATCAGGGGCAGCCGGACCAACGCGGAGCACTAAAGCTAACGGAGCAGGTATGGGAAGTTCCTGAGCTGCAGCCGCTGGCTGCCTGGACTTTCCCTGTCACAGCATCGTTCATCTCCAGTCGTCGTTTTGTCCCTGTGCTCCTTTGCACACCCACCGCCGAGGAGGGTGGGAATGTCTGGTCGAGGTCCTGACTTCAGAAATTCGTAAAACAGCCATTAAAGCTAAAAACAAAACTATATGTTGCTGATGCCAGATCAGGGCTGGCAGGCCCCAGCGGAGATTGGCCCGACAGAGTCCCTGCCCGTACCAAGGAGTGGCTCTGAGGAAGAGCTCCGCGCTGACAGATGCCCGTGAGGGTGTTTTGTTGTGGTGCGAGTGCCTTACAGTGCTTCATGGGGACGTTTCGTTAGGCTCATAAGCTTCAAATTAAAAGAAGCCAATATGATCTTGTCTGAATACTGTGGTGGGATGCAGCCTGGAGATCATTGCTTGGTGATTAGTGTTAAATCCATACGTTCCAGCAATATCATGGTGCTTTTTTTTGCCTTTTCTTTTTTTTTTTTCTTTTTTTGTCTTGTTTTGTTTTTTAAATTAAGAAAGCTGGAGTTGATTTCATTGTGAGAGCTTCAGGGGGTAAAACAGTGGCATTACCTTTGTAGTTCGTTTGGGTTTTTCCTTACAAGCTTTTTATTGTCACAGTCTTTTACTCCTGTGGATGTACTCAGGCCGTACTAAAATTAATTTCATGAGCGTTTAATTGACAGAATTAACAGTTTCAGCTTCCTTAGGCTCGATGTTTTAATTGAGTTAAGTTTTCCAGGCTGCTTATTCTCACAGATCTTTCTGAATCCTCTCCAATTTAACTTCTCTCTTTGAAGTGTGGACATGAGAACTGAACGAAACCGTTCAGTGGCGCCTTTGGCAATGTGGTTCCATGGACCTCCATGAACTTAAGTGGACAGTGAGTTGAACCATGAAATGGCAGAGGTTAAAACAGTCCTTGTCCAAACCCTCTCCCCCTAAAAAACACCCCCACAAAACCCATATTAGCATGGGTCAGGGCCTTGATGTAGTTTCTCCCATGAAGTATGGGGAGAAGTCAGGACTTGCTTCTCTTCAGCACCACTGCTGTAGTAAAGCCTAGATTAGCGCTTGTTTTTGCTGGTTTGTGCCCTGACGCTGATATCCTGAGGTTGATTGCTGAACAGTAAATGTGTCTCCCTGTGAGGACACGCCTTGGTTATTCCGTGAGCGCCGCTGAGATCCCATGCCTTGGTTGGCATCCCCATGCCTGGAGAGCGTGAGATGCTCCTGGTGTCCCTCAGCCCACACCCGCTCAGGCTGGGGAGCTCCTATGGGGCCCTGCCGCTCCCGATGCCATCCTGCACGCGTGCGTGTCCCTCGCCTTGCTGGAGTGCCACTGAAACTGGTAAGGTGCAGGAGCATTTCCAGTAACGTATTCTGATATTTTGCAGATGCTGCCCTTTTCCATTTCTAAACCTAATGAGTTAAATTTTGCTGGTGTACAATGTACCAAGGCGTGTCTGCCTCCAGCTCTGCGATGTTTTGCAGTCCTGAGCAGCCAGCAGGTATCTGGATGTGTGGCCAAGGTTTTACAGGTATTTGATTTCTGATTTCCACAATTCCCAGGCCCATCGCAAAGCAGCACTCGTTCTACAGGCACTGCCTTGCCTAACCAGGGAGGCAGCCCGCAGTGCCTGCAGCCAATGTCCAGCCCGGCCTTGCCCACCCGATCGGAGATCTGCGGTCTCGGTATCGACAGCGAAGAGAGCTATCTGCCCAGGGTCATCCCAGTTAAAAGGAACTGTGGACTCTGGGCGATTGCCATAGTGCCCTTGAGCTGACCAGAGTGTGGTCGAAAGCGGAGGTCATGCAGTTGCTCAGCCCTGAGCTGCTCTGGCATCGCTTGCCTGCCAGGAGGGGCCGTGCTCGAGGTGCCTGGCTCGGCGCAGAGGCACCCGTGCTTCCCTCGCTGCTGCTGCCGTGCTGCTGCAGCAGCAGCACTGCTCGCTGCATTGCCCTCGTCTGTGGTCCGTCAGCATCTAGCGGCCATGGGACGTCTTTGGGGTAAAGCTGTCTGTATATTTATCACCCATAGGAGCCTGTCTGCTCATGTACAGGTAAACGTGGAGGATTAGGCACGGTCTCCCTGCATTTTTGGTGCTCTAGTGTGATTTAGTACTTGATCCCGTGCTGCAGCAATCTTTGATCCTCTCCTGGGAGCATGTTGCAGGAACAGAGACGCTGCTGTGCTGCTCCGAGCAAAGGCCGGGAGCGTGATACAGCTGGACTGGTCTCATCTGGAGTCTTTAAACCCTGCCCAAGCCGGACGAGTGGGGCTGCTGGAGTAGGGGTCTCCCCGTGCGACCGACTGCTCAGGGGGCTCCCACCGGGCAGTGGCGCTGGGCTGAGCTCTGCTGCTGCACCTCTGTCCGCGCTGGCTGCGGTCTCTGCCTGCCTTCCTGTCCTGTTGTGTTTCAGCTGAAGACCTCGCTGGCGAGGAGGGTGGCAGAGGCACCTCTAGCCCGTATCTGATTCAACATCTCCTTGGTAATAGCTACCCTTGCTTCAGTTTGCAATGCCAAGTGGCATCCCTGCTGTCCTGAGCTGAAAGCACCCAGTTTTGTGGGTGATTGGCTTTGTCTGGAGCCTGCTCAGCTGGTTCATTAAATCAGATGGTTTCCTGAATCCTAGCTTTTTCCCTGTGTCCAGACAAATTTGATTTGACATGAACTGGAGTTGCTAGGAAATGGTAGAACAAGTGATGAGGAACGAAGTCGGAATGGCAAGCGAAACACTTCACTGGCAGAGAATAGTAAAATTACATGTGGTGCTATGACAAGGGGTTTTCTTTCTTACTGGATTTGTGTGTTGATCACAGACAGGAGGGAGATGAGGTTATTAGACATAGAAATGGAAATGTTCTAGCAAAAGCCACAGCCTGCAGTTTTACGTACATTAATACACTCTGATGGATACGTGTAGGAGAAGAATTGGTAAGAAAGTGTGAAGTTGACATAATATTCATACACAGGCCGGTAATCATAACAATTCCTGTTCCTCTAGTGTATCTAGTTACACAGTTCATCAGTGGCATTTGCTTCAGGAACACGTGTTTAACTAGCATCCGTACCACCCTCTGAAGCATTATTTTCCCTCTGAGGGTGACCGGAGCCCTGGCCCAGGCTGCCCAGGGGGGTTGTGGAGTCTCCTTCTCTGGAGATATTCAAGACCCGCCTGGACACGGTCCTGTGCAGCCTGCTCTGGGTGACCCTGCTTTGTCAGGGGGTTGGACTGGGTGACCCACAGAGGTCCCTTCCAACCCCGAACATTCTGTGATTCTGTGATTCTGATTCTGTGGTTTCTGAGAGGGATGCTTGAATATATGTGTGTGACTGCTACAGTGTGCTCTCAAGGACGGGGATCGCCCCGTGCCCATGCACCACGCCACAGCAGCCATGTCCTGTCTGGGTGCAGAGCCGTAGCCTTGGCCCGCTGCGATTTCTGCCTGACTGGAGCGTCGCCTCAGCCATGTCATCCGCAGCCAAGGAGTGTGAGCTGCTATCTGCTCGTGTCTAAAATCCAACAGAGGTCTTTCCCTTGTCTTTGGTGTGGGTTTTCTTTAATGAGATACAGCCAACGCATTCCTTTGGAGCTATTAGTATTTTAAGACTTAAAATATTATCCAAGATTGGACTTACAGTTTTTAATTTTCCTGTAACTGAGAAAGTCCCTGATTTTCTCTTAGTAGTTGTGTTTGTGCACCAGCTGTGTGGATCTGTGGGCAGAACAAGAGGTCCCACACATGAGAAGTGTCGTGGCAAAGCCTTGACCAGGTTGTCCGATGTGGGACCGATTTCCTTCAGCTGTTTGTGTGCAGTGGGGAAATGATTACGGGAACGGTCTGAAGTGTATTTGTTTAGGTGTCGTTCCCTGGCATATGGAGTTCTTTTCTCATCCTTTTTTTATATGAAATTACAGCAGATGTAATTTAACATGGAGGTTTTGGCTTTAGTTCTGACACCTCCTCCGAGCTTCTTTTTGTGCCTTCCCAAAGGCTGGTGCTTCCTCTGGGCTGGCATTTCCATCTTCACAGCCATTTGAGGAACTGATTTGTCTTTTCTTGTATCTGACTTTTGTAAGCTTCTGTGGTGTTGGTGTGTGTAAAAAGGAACTAAAAAAAAATCACTTGAACATTTTAGAAATGGTGGCAGGTTTTGTAACCACAAGAAGTGGAAGGCTCAGAGAGACAGAACTTGAGCCATGCCTTTATGGGCAGGCACTTTCCTTTGTGCCAAGCTTGATGTATGCTGCTTCCAGAAACCTCAGTTGGGGAAAAATGTTGAACAGAAGGTTCTGGATATAGAAAACACCCTGTTTCTGTAGTGTCTTATTACTTCCTAATCTCTGGACAGAGGCCCCTGGCCTGGAGGATCCTGGCCCCGGCTCTGGCTGCGTGGGGTGGTGGAGCCGGGCAGCCCCCAGCACCCCCCAGCCCTTGCTCCCGTTGCCCTGTGGGGCTCCGCAGAGCCTTGCTAACAGCCTGCAACCGCAACTCGGTCAAGGCCCTTTGCGGGGTCGCCCTGGCTTCATTAAGTGTGTCAGGATTAATGGCATTAAGATCCTAATTGGTTGGACTGTGTGCCTAACACCGCGCAGCGTTGGTGGCAGCCTGGGGTTGCTTTCCTGCTCACATGGGAGAGTACGGGTGGGATGAAGGCCTCTGGCTCCATGCGCTGTGGCAGCCGCAGCCGGGAGCTGGGCTGTGTGATGGGTGCTGCTGTGACGGGTCCTGTCCTGCTCGCCGAAACACGGCTTGACAGGAGCTGGCAGCGCTTGGCTGCTGGCTTCTCTTGCCTAATCTCTGGTGACAGGGATGTCCAGGCAAGGTGAACACTGGGTAATTCAGGGCCTGGATGAATAATTTGAAACCCTCTTGCCTTAGCTGTCTTGTCTCCAGAACCCGGCAGGGGGAAGTGCTTGCATTTTGCTCGCTCAGCTGATGTGATGTCTGTCTCCTCTTTCCCCAGTTCCTGTGGAGCAGTGTGTGAGACACTGCAGTCATGTCTGACTTCGTAGAAAGTGAAGCAGAGGAGTCGGAGGAGGAGTATAACCAGGAGGGGGAGGTGGTGCCCAGAGTAACCAAGAAGTTTGTAGAGGAAGATGAGGATGGTGAGTCTGCCGAATTGTCTGTGTGCCTCGCTGCTCTATTTTACATCCCATGACTCTGCAGATGGAGCAATAACTGTGCTGTAATAGCATGGCCATCTGTGGCTGATAGTCTCAGCTGTTTAAGTGCTTCCCTTCCTCAAAGTGCTTAGACGGTTTTTATATTTGGCAATGGAAAACACACTGCTTCACCCGCTTGGGACTTGCAGTCACACAATTTGATAGTAAATAGTAAAAGCAGAGGAATTCTCCTAGTGTGACCACACCACCTGTTCCCTCTGCAGAGCGAGCATGAGACCTCAGGACAAGAAGTGGGGTTCTGGCACGAGCAACTGGCTGGGCTCTGTGTCTGTAAAAGTGTTCAGTTAAAACTCTCTGCGTGGATAGTGTGAAGGAAGATGCCATTTGCACAGAGCCGAGAAGGAGTCTCGGTGGATAACCAATGAGTACATGTCTAACACTTGCTGCTCTCCACCCCAGATGAGGAAGAGGAGGAGGAGAATCTTGATGATCAAGATGAGCAGGGGAACCTGAAAGGATTCATTAATGATGATGACGATGAGGAAGAGGAAGAGGAGGAAGAAGCCAGTGACTCTGGAGACTCTGAGGACGATGTTGGCCATAAAAAGAGAAAGCGCAGTAAGTTTTATGGTGACTGTTCGTAGCAGGCTGCAGTGTAGTGCTGTCACACTGCCCTGCTGGAGAGCAGAGCTCTCCCTCTGCCCTGGGTGTCTGCGTGGGCTGGGTAAGCCGTGCCCTTCTCACTGGTTGGTCCATTCCTGGATCAGTAAAGGGGGAGAGTAACTCATCTGTGCTTTCTTCTCTTAGCTTTTGATGACCGCCTGGAGGATGATGATTTTGACCTCATTGAGGAGAACTTGGGCGTTAAAGTCAAAAGAGTGAGTTGTGTTCCTGTGCTGCTGTTAATGGTGTGGTGCGTCTTGGCACGCAGGAGGGTGGGCTCCTGCCGGGAGTGAGCGAGTGGTGCCTCCCGTCTGCTCCTGCCCCCTTGGAAAGGGAGAGCCGAGTGCTCGAAGGGAGCAGGATCTCTCCCTGCCCAGGCATCTGGGAACTGGCTTCCTAGAGTTTGAAAACCACTTTCTTCTGGTTCCCAAAGTCTGCTGTACTCCTCGCTGCCCACCTCTGCAAGACAGTCTCGGAGGAGCCCATCTTCCAATAACTTTCTCCTGCGTGGTGCTAACCTCGAAGTCGGCGCAGGCTATTATGAGCTCTCAGGCTCCTTCCCTAACACTCGCGAGAGGCACAGCAAGCCAGGCTTGTCACACTGGTAGTGACGGCACGCAGGCGACACAGGCCTGGGTGCGACGCAGTCCTCAGCAGGCAGTTACGCTGAGTACATGCTGTGCCCAGTGGTCACCAGCAGCACAGCTCCCAAGTGGGTGGCTCTTCTCCTCTGCGTGCCTGGGCTGGGCTCCATCCTGCTCCAGCTCGGGGGCCTGCGGAGGAAGTACGGTTCTGGCCTGGCAGAGACCACACTGACCTTGAGTGTCTGTGCCAGGAATTATGTGTGCTAACAAGCCTGTTTGCTTGCAGCAAAAATTCAGACGTGTGCGAAAAATGTCCGATGATGAGGATGACGAAGAGGAAGACTATGGAAAGGAAGAACATGAGAAGGAAGCCATTGCTGAAGAAATCTTTCAGGATGGTGAAGGCGAGGAGGGAGGAGAAGCTATGGAAGCTCCTGTTGCTCCACCAGAAGAGGAAGAGGAGGAGGAGGAAGATGAATCTGGTGAGTATGGATGACCAATTACATCCAAAGTTTGTCCTAGGATTAAAGCACAGAAACCAAGTTAAGACTTTCTCTGAGCTATAAAGTAACCAAGGGCTGTAGCCCTGTTGTGGTCAAGCTCTGCTGGTCTGATTAGTCCAATCTTTAGAACATTTCTGGGTGGCAGGTTTAGTTTGGCTGTCTAAACCGCTTTGTCCAGAAGCACATTACATGTGCTGAGGTTGAACGTCTCCCCTAAGCTGCCTCCAAAATGGAAATTGTTCAAAGGAAGGAAATCAAGGCACTGTTCGGTACCTAGTAGCACAGCACATGCCTGCCCTGCTTCTCCTCTTCAGCACTGGCCCATCACCACTGCTAGCAGCATACTGAAAGAGTTTTGGTTTCTTTCTGTCTGCTGTCCAAAGCAGCAAGGCCTTTTCTGACTGCATTTTCACTGTCCTGAGCTGCAGATAGCTGCCGGATGGCTTTGCCTGTGTTTGGAAGTCTGTTCTAGCTTGTTATCGTGTTTCAGGCTGCTGGAATGTCTGAGGTTGGTGTAGGAGATGCTGTGGGTAGCTGGGCAGACTGACAGCCAGTGGTGGAGGCTCATTGCTGCACTGACTGAGCTGAGCTTTGTCCGAGGTACTGGGTGAATATGTGAGTGTCCTGACCACTAAATTGCTTCTCAATGTCCAGACATCGATGACTTCATTGTGGATGATGATGGACAACCTCTGAAGAAGCCAAAGTGGCGAAAGAAGCTTCCTGGATACACAGATGCGTAAGTATTGATTGGAAATTGGCCTGGAGCCTCAAAAACAGTGCTCAGCTTACTTGATTCTTGCAACTGCAGAGTGATTCAGCTTGTGGTTGGATACCACTGGTCTCTTTCCCCAGAGAAACCTGGTAAATTTAAGCGTGGAGCTTTTAGTCTCTGATTTCTTAAATGTCCTTACTCCCCTGCGTTTTTTACAGGGATACCAAAAACAGTCCCTGAAGAGAAGTATTTGCAAGTTCAAAGAGTTGTGTACCTATCCATGATTTTTCAGGCTAGGTGCAAAACTAAAGCTTAGACGTAGGTGGTCTGGCCTCTTCCGTGTGGCTAGAAAGATGTTCTGTGAACTGCACCATGGGCTGAACGATAGTTTTTGCCTTGCAGTGCTTTGCAGGAAGCCCAGGAAATCTTTGGCGTGGACTTTGACTATGATGAGTTTGAGAAGTACAATGAGTATGACGAGGAGATGGAGGAGGAATATGAGTATGAGGATGATGAAGCCGAAGGGGAGACCCGTGTACGACCCAAAAAGACTGCCAAGAAGCGCGTCAGTCGGCGTAGCATCTTTGAGATGTATGAACCCAGTGAGCTGGAGAGCAGTCACCTAACGGACCAGGACAACGAGATCCGCATCACAGACATGCCTGAGAGGTTCCAGGTGAGGGAAGAGGGTCCTGGTGTGCAGGCAGAAAGCATTTCAGCTCCCACCGAGTACAGCAGGCCTGGGACCCGCAGGCCGGCTTTCTCATGGATTTTGGCATCTCTTTTTCCTTCTTTGAAGATGCCACCTCTCAAACGTATACGCAAAACTGCATTCAAACATAGCGGTGATGTGAGCTGTTGTAGCCCGGTTTTAGCACTGGCCGTAGTTTCTCTTGGCCACTGGGTGCCAGTGTTGCATTCCTGGGGGTGGTGCAGGGCTGTGCTCTGCTGAGGTGTCCTTCCTTTATGCTGGGTGCTGTCAGTAACCCCGTGAGTTGTGTCTCTGGATAGCTGGAGTGAAGCTGCAGTGCTGGAGAAGGTTTGGTAGGGTTTTCTAGCCTAACTGTGTGCCAGCCAACACGTAACTGTTGCGGACAAGGTGTTTCTCTAACGCACTTTAGTCCAAGCAATTGGGACTTACTGCTCTCGAGGTGAAGTCCTGTTTGTGCTGCTAGGGATCATTCTGTTATCTCATATTTTTGTCTTAATTTTACCCTGTAATCAGGTTTTCCCTGAATAATCCATGTTCTTCAGTCTCCCTTAAGTGTATGTTAATGTATTTCTGTGCAGAGGCTTGTTACCCTCCTTTGTAAAATGGGGCATCTGAAGCTGCCAGCTTTTCAGAAGGGCCTTTTTTTCCCCATGCCAGTGTGCACAGCACAAGGGAACGCTGTGTGTAGTGTCTTCTGGCCATATGTGGCCTGTTCAGATGTTTTGTCGTCTTCACGGATGTCAGCGATGATTAGAGCAGGCCTTCTGAAAGAGAACTGGCTGGGACTAAATGCCCAGAGAGGGTTTGCAGCTGCTTTATGTTCTGTTATTCTGTGGCTGCAGCAAGAAGAGTGGTAGCAAGGCTAGAACAGGCACGGATAGATTGGAACAGAGGATGTAGCTGCAGAGGGTTTGGGAGTCTGGTAGGAAGTTCAGAATTGTCACGGAAGATTTTGCACCATTGCAGGCCTTTCCACAAGGCTTTGACAGCATTGTTAGCTGCCTTTACCTAGTGTAAAGCTGATGCAGGTTTCCTGTGTGCTCAGAAGATGCAGGCATTGAAGTGCTATCCTCAGCACAGCTGTGTGGTTGTGGGAGGTACTGAGACCCCGTAAACAACCTGCAGCTCAAAACAGTGATTTCCAGGCTTCTTGAAGACGTGGTAGCACAAGCCCTGGTGTTGCACATGCCTCTGTTCATCCTGTTGTCTTTTCACAGTTGCGATCCATCCCGGTGAAGAGTGCTGAAGATGATGAGCTGGAGGAAGAAGCTGACTGGATTTACAGGAACGCATTTGCGACACCCACCATCTCCTTGCAGGTAAAGGACTATGCCTAGGACTTCTGTCCTAAGAGGACTTGAAGGTGCTGAAGATTTCCAGCCCAGAGACATTGTTCCAGGAGTCTGCTCGGGGGAATGTGGTGCCCGATATATCTTGCTTTCTGGTTTTCGCATCCATAAAACAGGGCAAAAAGGAACAGAGAGAAGTTGCAAGAATAATTGTCAAGAATGACTGAAAGATCTCTGAGCCACTGTGCACTTAGGACTAAATTAGTGTTAGCCATGATCTGCTTTTACCCATCAATTACCTTGGCCAGATGCTGCTTTTGTGTTTTCCTTGAAGCCAGTCAGGGCTAGGATGCTTCTCTGTGGTCTAAAATCGGAGCATGTAGCTAGGCCTGCACTCCCAGCTAACAAAAGCACCACCATTTTCCACCCTTAGCCAGGGCTGGTCTTTTGGGGGTCAGCTCAGGAATACGATCAACACAATGTGTTTCTCCTTTTAGGAAACTTGTGACTACCTCGACCGTGGACAAGCCAGCAGCAGCTTCAGCCGCAAGGGGCCCAGCACCATCCAGAAGATTAAAGAAGCCCTGAATTTCATGAGAAATCAACATTTTGAGGTAACTCACAACTCCATCACCAAGATAAGGTCTAAGTTGCTGTCCCCTTATCCCAGCAGGTTTAGCAGAGGGGCTGCTGGAAACATTTAGAGCAGTGAACTAGAAGGGGCTGAGGTACCATTCCTGGTTGCCTCTCCTGTGACAAAACGATGCTTCATTGGAAAGTGCAGCTCATCTTCTGTGAGCGCTGGCCACACAGGTTTTTAAGGCCTGTTTGATGGGGCTGCTCTTGTCGTATTTCCCTGATCCTGGACAAACTGATGCTAAATGAGATGGAGGAATTTCAGAGTATTGAGCCTTGCTTGGTCTATTCCCACATGGAACAGAAGCACTGTCTGGACTCCTGGCTGCCAGGAGCAGCCTAGGCTTGTGCTTGGTGGTGATGAGTCTCATTTCTGACCCAGGTCCCATTCATCGCCTTCTACCGAAAGGAGTATGTGGAGCCAGAGCTGCACATCAACGACCTGTGGAGAGTCTGGCAGTGGGATGAGAAGGTGAGGAGTGTTTTCACTGCTTGATATCCCACCAACATTTAACATGTCTTCCCACCTAGCCTGATACTTACAGCAGATTTTGTTTTGGCCGTGGAGACCCTGTATGCTTTTTTTTACCTTTTTGTCATGTTTGCTATTGTGGTGGTAAAGGGTTAGCTGACAAGAGGGTTCAAAACAGTCCTTCCTCTTCACGAAGTTGCTTTCATGTAGTGACCTTTCCTGCAAGGAGTGCAAGTTTCTTCTCTACTTTCGGGTAGATCCAAACCTTGATTTTTTTTTTTTTTTTTT
>Ga0065711_1047856_pt1 | contig 12107 bp, 4 predicted proteins | sample Hoacrofraction12_FD_59098 | JGI IMG/M metagenome (GOLD analysis project Ga0065711, IMG submission 59098) | Hoatzin crop microbial communities from Cojedes, Venezuela - Epithelial fraction 12 v2 (version 2) | ecosystem: Host-associated > Birds > Digestive system > Esophagus > Crop | place... | reverse complement strand
CCCCCCCCGTCCCCCTTCTTTGCTATTGATTTAGAAGTTAATTTCCCTCAATATTAAAATACGTAACGGATGACTGCTGGCTGAAATCTGGAGCTTGCAGCCAGCTATCTGCTGAAAGAAAGCTCTCAATAGCTATGGTGGCAGATATAACACACTTACAAATTTTTTACAGACGTGTTACCTTTACTATTAAGGAAGTAGATATGAATAAGACTCAGTGCCTTTTTAATGGCTGAGATTAATTCAAGAGCTTTATTCAATGTAACTTTTTATTTCACCGCAAAGGGAAACACATTGGCTGATTTCCCTGGAATCCAAACAGCTTGCTAGATATCAGAATAAAGCTGTCCTTCGAAAATGCAATTGTATTTTGAAACTTATATAAAAGAATACAAATAGTCATATTTTTCTCATTTTTTCTTGATACCTCATAGACACCATGTGGCATGTGATGTGTGTTCTTAGAGAACTGAGAAATCTAGATTTTTAAAAGTAAAAGCAAAAATACCACTGATTTCAACTAGACCTGGAGTTCACTGAAGTCCTGAATTGCAATGGAAATAATAGCTAGATAATGTGAAGATAAATAAAAAGAAAATCACATTAAAACAATTACAATACTGTTTTGGAAGCCAGAATATGTTGAAAACCTTCCTGAAACTTTGGTCTCAGAGAAAAGGCAGCTTTTCATTCATACTTGTTTTTCAATATGTTCATATAGTGTGGCTTATGTGATACCCAGCTGTTTGGTAAATATGATAGGGAAATATTATGGTTGAGTACTAGCTCTGCTTGTGCTTTCTGAAATAAAAAAGTGCAAACACAAGTATCATTTTTATTAAAAGATAATTGACCTTTTTCCAAAATTGACTGAAGTTCTGTTTAAGCTTTAGAGAAATATGTAGAAGAATACAGGGATTCTTTTAGTTAAAAAAAAAGCTGAAGTTAGATGTGCTTTGTAATCAAGAAATCAATTAAAAATAAAAGAGAACAATGCTAGTACCACCAGACCTATATGTACACTTATACAAAAAAACCTTGGTTGCACTCTGGTTTGATAAACACAAGATACACTGAAATTGTCAGCCCATTCTTAGATATGTGAAGCCTCCCCATGAAACATGCATTGATTTTTCATGACTGCTTTGTGTCACATATGCCTGCCAACTACATTGTGAAGCAAGTGATGAGCCTAGAGTTGTACCAACACCAGTTGCTGGCCCAGTATGACCTAATTCTACAGTACTTCCATCTCCTTGAATCAAAAACAAGCATATGGTGACAGAAAATGGATGCACAAAAGGGAGCCTTGAACAGAGTGGAAACAGGTGAGGGAGTTAAAACATACAAAGAAACAATGCATAAGAAAAACAAAAGATGTAGATAAGAAATACATGAGAAAAGAGAAAGTAAGGATCAAAAACTTCTAAGAGAAAAAAAAAGATCAGGATATGAAAAAAGCACATAAGGCTAAGAAAATAAAGCACATAAATTATGAATTGAAACTAAGAATCAGACTTGTTAATTTAGAGGATAAAACGAAATACTAAATGCAGAATCCAAGAGAGTAGCTATGATTTACCAAACTCTTTGCAAGTCAATTCCAAACTCCAAGTTGAAGACAAAGTGAAAACATTGGCCATGGGCAGATATATTAAGAGGACACAGTAGACCACATACTAGACTACTCATGTAAGCACTCCAGTTATTTAGAACAATTAAGGTTACTACGATTTTAAAATTGGTAATAGAATTTAAGCCCCTGAGCCCCTAAGACACAATTTTCAATGAAAACTGGAAAATTCTTATTTTGTTGCCTCCATCTGTATTTACAATCTTGCTTTTAGGAACCCACTTCTGACATAACTTGTCCTTATGTTTAGATCTCTTACCAGAGGTTAATTTTTGCACATATATAAAGTGCAGACTTATTCGCATACATTTGAAGGTATGTCCTGCAAGGGGTTAGTTTGTCAAACATGCTACATTTATTTATTCATAGTATGGTCTTGCATCCATTCATTACAGACTGTATCATATTTCAATTTTAAAGGACACATGAACAATTTCCTTCCTCTCACCTGTTCTCAAAACCTTGCATACTTACAATTAACCTCTCTAACTCAAGATCAGCATTCCCAGATAAGTGTGGTCATGCTTGTGGAATGTATTGTTCCATTCTATTTAAATATGATTTGTGAAAACAAACAAAAGAAACAGAATGAAATAGAGGAAATAAAGATCTTGTAACACCTGTATAAGCAAGAGCAGAGTTTGACTGGAATGTACTACTTTGTTTTTTTTTTTTCCTTGATATTTGAATTTGTTGAAAGCTGTTTATAACTTGAAAAGATGCTGGACAATGAAAGAGGAAATACCATATTAAAAATCACTTCATCATATCACAAGACATGAGAAAAAGCTTGTTAGTAATGTCATACTTGCATTCAGGTTAGAAAAATCAGTATGTTCAATACAAAAACTGCTTTCAATATTGATGTTCAGTTATATGGCCCTTAATACAGGACACAGCTTGCTGAGAGTATATTTTCAACAGAATCTGATAAAATGCAGACTTTGAGGACAGCTGAACATATGCACAGTGCTATGTTAGTCAATAGGCCTAACAAATTAATAACCATGCAGAAAGCAATACTTTAGGGAATGAAGTTACAGTGGCAGGAAGTCCCTATCTAGTAACAGTAGAAATTTATTCTTGCATATCTTTGAAGAAATAGGCCAAAGCTTCAGTTGCCGTAAATCGAGAGAATTACACTGGCTCCCATGCAATTGCATCAGTTCATGTCAGCTGAGATTTTAGCTCTAGTGTACCCACAAGACCACACAAACAGCCCTCCTATTCAGAACTATTCAGAAACTGCCAAATGTTTTAACTTTGTCGTACTAAAGATAAGACCTAGTTCTACTTACCTCTAAGAACCAGGTCTATACTACTCTAAATGAAAAGAAATGTACGAGGAGTTATTTGGGTCAGGCTGCAGTACTTCCATGAATATGTAACCTAGACAATAAAATCATAGGCACACCAGGTTATTGGAATTTCTGAAAGGACTATTTCAATTTAACAGAGATTGTTGTCATGTCTGCCTTCCCTCTTTTGCTGTTGAAGTTCGTAAAAGCAAATAAGCCCAAGCTCAAACTCTATGAAATAAGATAAAAATCATAAAACAATATGCTCTATTTTTGCCAAATACACTCAATCCTTTTCCTTTGAAGTCGAAGTCATTACACAGTGGCTAAACCTGTCCTATTTAAGGAGTTTAGACCTTGTTTTCTAGACTATAAGATTAAAATTTGATACTTAACTAAAACAGAAGTAAATTACAGAAGGATTTCTTCCATTTCCAGGCAAAGCTTGGTTTCTTTTCAATGCCAATTGCATGACTAGATGCAGCCATCAGCTGTTTTTATTCTACATGATTATTTGCATAAAAGACTCAACAGGAAAGACTAAAGATATGCAAAATCTTTTTCCTCTTGTTATTCCAGCTCCAACGGCTTCATCAACAACATCAAATTACTGCCAAAATAATGCTCAGTCTCTTCAAAATGTGGATAGATATTCCTTTCCCCGACTAATTTAAAGGTCCTACACCACCAGATACACAAAAAATATTTCCATTTTTGACTACCAAAGTTTACAACATTTTTGATGATATACCTCACAAGCTGTTCACAAATCTGTTTCTGTACTCCTTTCTCTACATTGATTAATGAAGCAGATTGAGTTCCCTTATATATAGCAAGTATTTCTACCATGGAAAACTCATCAAATTACTCTGAAGTGCTTGGCTTCATGAAAGAAAAGCTAGACCAAATCACAGAAGAAATCTCTATCTCCAAATGTTTTGGGGCCAGACTGAGCAAGGGAGGTGTAAAGTTTTGAAATTATGCTTTAGCAAGATGAAAAGAAGACAGAATTTCAAGTGCATCTGCAGTTCCAAAGAAACCAGCAGGACTGTCCAAGTGCTGAACGTGGATCTGATTATCTTGCTGAATCCAGGCTAGAATATGGATGGGAGATCTGCTCCAGGAGAATAACATGAAATGAAAAACTCTGCCGTATCCTTCCCTGTTCCAACTTCCAAGCCAATGAACAAGCATCCCTTTATTTACGCCTACTCCTTTGTTGCTACTTTGCTGTTGGCTGTGTCCACTGTATTTGAGAAGCTTCAGTTTTGTCTTTTGGTGCAGTAACACCTATTTCATGCATTTTAAAGTGTCCCCCTTGCGAATAACCTCACAGATAGCTGACAAAAAAGCAGAGTGAAGGAAGAGACAAATGTGGGTTTAAATAGTGATTTAAAGGATAGCAATTAACAGGTTTAAATGTACAGGTTATCTGATCTCTACAGGGACTGTTCTTTGAAATTAACAGTACAGTTGTTACTGTGAACTTTTTGCTACAAAGGAAGGGCAGATGCTTATGAGGATTTCAGAAGATGGGTGCCACGGCACTACAGGATGCCATACTGTTATTCTCAGTATTTTCAGATAAGAAAGTTAAAACAAATCCTGCCCTACTTGTCTAAACCTTCTTACTACTCTTTAGGTTAAAAATATCATCAGATCAGCTGAGGATGTTCCCCTTACAGGCTTATACCATGATAGAATTCTACTTTTCTTGGAAAAGCCATAAGTCAAAAGGATGCTGCTCCTCTGATGCCTCTAAAATGTTATGTGTTCTGCTCTAAAAAGCCACAAATATACTGAATTTTGTTGCCTGGGCATCTCCAGAGAAATGTCCATATGACTGAAAAGTGACCCTACTGAAGCACTGCTGGGTACATACTTAAAATACAGACGGTAGAAATCGGTGCTCACTTTTTATGTGCAACATTTTTCAAGTTTAATAAGGAGGAAGAGCAAGCATATTTCTGGTGGCAAGAAACTTTTTTATCCCCCTGCAACTGGAATCTTTTGAGGGTGGGAAAAAAAGGACTCTTAAAATAACAGCTTTCTAAATTTTTGACATGTCTAACAAAAAGAAAATGTAAAGGTTCCATTTTATGCTACTGCCTGCTGCTTAACTAGAGTCATAAGGTCACTCTGTAACACACTTCTTTTGTGTGCATCTAGGTAGTGGTGAAGAAAGGGAATGCTGCCAGTTCTCTAACTAGGTATTAAGCTTTCTCTTCCCTTCTGCCCCACCTGTTTACTACCTCCCTCCTAACCCTAAACTTACAGCCCGGGTTTTCAGCATGTTTGCTTTAAAGCCCGAAAGGTCTCTGCTTAGAAACATTCTTGACCCTGAAAAGAGATTTTTCTGCATGGTTTCATATGTTTTTCTTATCCAAACATAATGTTACTGTATTCTAAGGCAGATTTCCTAAAGTACTGAGGCCTAAAACGGCACTGTGAAGCACCTAATATAATACCTTTTTGTTAATCGTGGTAACTTTTTCACGCCTTGCTCTGACTTGCACAGTATGCACAACTTACGTACTCTGTCTTGGGGATGTTATCAGAGGAATTACACACATCTATGTTTTCTTTCTTCTTCAAACACAAAATAGGTTTAATATGAAATCTGAACTAGGGTGTAAAATTTTGGAAATTTTAAAACTTGAATATTTATTTATTTAAACTTAAATTTATATATTTAAGCTTGAAATTTATTTCCACTTCACTTTTAGATTTCCATTGTCTCATTAGCTTAAAATGCTTTTGCAAGCATCTAGGCTGCATTCAGTAACCCAGTATGAATGGCCATTGAGTAGGCAGAGTCACAATTACAAAACCTTGGTATATGATAAACGTATTTAACTACTTACTACTCTTTCCCAGAAAAATATGCTATAACAGCATTTCTTTTGCATTCTTTTCCTGGCTATGCCTATTAAATTTAAATTTAAGAGACAAATAACTTGTTGATAAAATCAGTAAAAATAAGTTTGTTTTTTTTATGCAAAATCCATTCTAAAAAGATTTGAGTTCTTTTAGAAAATAAATTATCATCTCCACATGGTGAAGAATCCAGCCTTTCTTACAGCTTCTGTAAATAGCATTTTGTATCAATGAGCAAGGTGGCATTACAAATACTGGTATAACACAATCCTGCCCACGAACAGTGATATCTTTCTGCAAATACATAACATAGGACATAATAATATCTGTTATATCTGAACTTTAAAAATAATTTTTAACCAGTCATTTTGCAGTTACGATTTGGTTATAGCTAATAGGGTATTATCATCTGAGAGACAAAATAAAATTTCTGTATTAAGAACAGTTCCAACCAGCAAAAGTAGACTTTCTAACAGCTGTTTTCTGTTATGTACTGCTGTATTCTTTAGCTGAAAATTACACTGATCACAAACCTGTGGTTGACCATTTCCTCAAATGGAGGCTGACTGCCACCTTCAATGAGCTCATAGAGTTAGAACGAGGTCTTAGAGGCAAAAAGACAAAAGTTTCTCATCAAACTTTAGATGAGCAAAATAAATTAACAGAACCTACAAGCACCAGTCAGAGCCAAATGCACCTTCTTTGTGAACACAATATGACTGGAACCTTTCAATCCTTAAGATAGTTCTGGCACAACCTCTTAAGTACTTTCCCTGTGTCTTGTCCCACTGTTGGAGCTCTTCCTGTAGCTACTCTTGGTGAACCTCAACTGGATGTTTATCAAAAAGCAAACTGAAGAAAGACAACCTTTTCAGTGCAGAGTGGAGACACGTTTTTCTGACGTCAGTATGAGAGTCAGTCAGTGTATTCTACTGAGTACTGCGATGCAGTAGGTTAAGTCTGTTTCTATGCTGATGTTCTTGCTTGATAGAAAATCACGTTTTCAATTTTTCTATGTCCCTAATGGATGACAGCAACAGTGAGAACTAAAATCACTTAACTCAGACTGTGAAAGGGGACTGTTTTTCCTAAGAAGGAGGCATCACTTCACACTATGTACAATAGTGTTTTGCAACAGGTTTTTAAAAACATTTAACAAGACATCACAGACATTACAGGTGCCTGTCCTTTTATATCAGGTAGAACTTCACTGAAGTACCCTGCTTCGTGTGAAATGGCAAATTGTGTAACTTATTGTCTACATCTCTTTAGTGTTTAAAGTACAGTTCCAATCTACTTTTCAATGGATGCATTTTACATGTCAAATGTTGCCAAAATAGTAAAACGTACACAGAGAATTTACAAAAGACACAGTAAGAGATACAGTCATCTTACAGAAATGTCTGTAATGTCCAAATGGTTAGTTGTTAAACAGTTAACAACTTCCTATTGCAATCAAACACGTGTAAACACATACTATTTTCAGGTCTCTTTTTATTCTAGTTATTACACCATGAAAAAAGAATTTAACCTGATTAGAAGAAATCACCAAATTTTTTTATTAAGAACAGCTTGCCCATAAAACCAAGATTTGCATGACAATTTAGCCAAGCCCCTTCCTTCAGGATAGTCAAGGGTTTCCAAAGCCATTCAGCAGCAAGCATCCTGATTTGACTTCTACATTCATGTTTTAAATTAATATTACAGTGCTGTTCAGCACCAGCAGGATTTGGAGTTGCAATACCATCTGTGGCAGTTGCACTTTCTCATGGGTGAAGTTAAAGTATCACAGTATATTCTCAGCATTCACACTTGTTTCTCAGTCACTTAAAAAGATTGCAGCTGCACTGAAATTTAATTCTGCACAACACACTAAGAGGGCAACTGAACTACTTGTAAAATTAGTCAAAGCACGGTGAAAACTTCCTGGTATTAGTATGTGTAGGAGCCTTTACACGTGGCTAGAGCTTTGTGTGACATTTAATAAGACCAGTTCACCAGAAGAGAAATCAGCCTTACCAGTCTAGTACTTACTCTACTAGGTTTGAGTGATGAAAAGAATGACACAATTAGGTTGTCCAAGACAATAGAAGTGAACTTTAATTAAAAACAGTAGATCAGCTGAAATAAGATAGAACTAGAACTGCTGGTTCTACCTAATCTCTTGATTACAAACCTAAGAGCTGGATGTTGTCACAGTGCCCTCTGGCTTCATGGCAGTAGGATCAGGCCTCATTTTCCCAAGATCTCGAATTTGCACCCTAACAGCATTTTACAGGGCATGTTGCCCTGTGGACTTATTTATTGTTCAAAAACAAGAAGAGTGTACAACCTGAAGCTGATTGGATGCACACAGTGCACTGGAATGAGGAAAATGGGATTTTCTTCACAGACACCAGTCCTGATAGGCACAATCACCACTGAAAGAGAACTAAAATATACCGAGCATTCTTGTAAAGGATTGGTTCCACATTCTTTCCACACACTCTGCTAACCTCTCATCCCATACGCCCAGAAATAAATGTGTAATCTAACGGTTTTCAGAGTGTTTACGAGGGAGACTTGTGAAGTATTATTTCAGTGTGAGAAGAGAACTGATTTTTGCTGATGAGATACTGTCTTAAGACTGTGCAGCCTAGCAAAAACATACTACAGGTTTCTGTTGCTCAGAGCTTGTGCAATGGCTTTTCTTTAGTTTTTTTCACCCAGGCTGGAATACTTGGTCTGTGGTCACACAGGATCTTTGCACTTATATCAGATTTTCAAAGAGCGAAAACTGGAAGTTCAAGCTGGCACTTGGTAATGGCTACACATAGGTAAGTGTTTGTTGCTCTTTTCCAACAGATCTTCAATGGAGTATTTACACAGAATGTTTAAAATGTGCACAACTACCCAAAGCCTGCAAAAGAAGACATTTAATGTTTTACAAAGAAAATTTTATCCCGGCAGATTTAAAATGAGTGCAAACATACTGAACCTGTGAATAGACCATCTCTTGCAACACTGGCTTCATTGTTACTGTAATCAGGACTACAGAATAGGATTCAGGGAGATAAGCTGCGTATTGATCTTTTACTAATGGCTTGATAATGTTTTGGCCACTGGGTAATATTTGAGAAAGTCTGAGATGGAAAATCACAGCTTGTATAAAAAAATCACTTCTGATGGCTGAGACCACAGCATTTTGAAAAAAGACCAACTGACAATCAACCAAGAGACCCAGTGTTTTCAGGCTTTTTCTCACTCATCTACATAGCTGTTGTCTATATGACCATGAGTGTTCATTCATAAGAGCTCCTTCATTAAACTCAGTTTAACTCTGTCCATGTGTCAGAGAGGCAGTAGTAGACGGTATGTGAAGCTGTAGTGCCCATAAGTTGTTTGAACCCCCCACTGCACACCAGAGTGCAGTACAAGTATAACCACAAAACCACACTGTAGTTACAGCCACTGCTGTGATAATCTTTTGAGAGGTAGAATGAATGTGGTGTTATTTTGCTGTTTGCTCCAAGGTCTCCCTCAATGATAGCTGCTTAATTTTGCTTAGTTTGGCTAGTGTGGCTATTAGACTCATGCTGGCAAAGTCAATTTGACTCTGTGAGACTTCCAGTTCTTAAGTCTCTGCTCTCCCTTGGTCCTAGTAACGCTGCCATCATTCAGGGTTCATTCATGCTACGTATTGACAGCTAAAAATCAACAAAATCACAGAAACACCTTGATAATTTTTAGATCATTGCCTAAATGATGTGTTTTCTTAAAGGAACACTAAAATGTTTAAAATACTTCTAGTAAAATTTGCTCTTCAAACAATCCAAATAAAATGTTAGCATGTCTTAAATATAATTAACATGTCATTTAGATTAAACTAGCTATTGAACATTAATTAATTTTAAGTTAATTATTCAAACAGATTTATGGAGCATTAGCAGATATCTACACATATAACATATCTCAAAAACATTTTTATCTTTCGTAAATACATTGTAAATACATCACTTAGAGGCATCTTCTTTCTTTTCTATTCAGCTGACTTCCCTCTCTAGGAAGTAGAAGAAGCCAAAAATATCTTATTTTTATAGATCATTTTGTCTAATGTGGTCTAACAGACAAACCAACAGACTCTGTGTCTTTCCCTACTTGATTTCCTTGGTTTACTGTCTTTACTTGTTTTTTATTTGCCTCATGGTTTCCTCATCTGTGAAATGGAGGCCATAATACTTCTCTATATAAAACCCTCTGAGGTCTAAACATAACAAATTGTTAAATAAAAATTAAGCATTATTTTTACAATGCATGCAGAAGAAGGGGTATTACAGTACCAAGAGTACGAACTGTCATCAGCACTATAGTATTCAGTCTCCCATATATATACTGAAGTACAGATCATATTGATTATAAAGAGACTAAGAAAGAAAGAAAAGAATAGTGTCATCCTCATTTTACTCCTAGCGCTAAAGTTTCAAGACAAAATTCAGGGCAAGATCTACAGCACGCTTGGCAAAAAACTCACAATGCAGTCAGCATTTTCTCTTAAAACACAGGGAGGGATGATGGCACCATTTCTTTGATCATAGCTAGACCAGGTCTCATGATTAGATCAGTTGCTCCAGAGGCAGGCAGTTCACTCCTTGGAGTCTCAGGTGCCATATCTTTACCTTTCACCTTCTAGAAAGCTGCAGACTATCTCAATGGTTGTGCTCATCCTGCCAGTTGAAGCTATCCCATCGTATGTAAACTCCAGAGATACTAAGGCTGAGTTATTACAGAGGAAGTCAACTGACTTTAGCACAAAGGATGTGGGACTCAGGCTGGAGAAGTGAAGACTTAAATTTCAGCCATTTCCTTCAGGGTTCTTGCAAACACACTGTTTTTTGGTGATTATTAAGTGCAAAGATTTTCCATGTAGATCATTAGATGGTGGCATTACTCATCAATAGTATTCGAAATGAGAGCAGATGAAGATAGAGTGCATGCTGTTACTGCTGTCTGAAGCCAGACTACATCCAATCTTTCTAAAAGTAACTGTAAATCTTTAAAATACATGTTCTTAAGGAACTAATACTTTGTTACTGCAAAATAGCAGTTCTTTCTCTTTTCATCTTTTTTCTTTTCTGAACTGTAATCTGTTAGCTTTGTACGATGGCATGACTGGCTGGGTAGATGAGGGGAGAGCTGTGGATGTTGTCTACCTCTACTTCAGCAAGGCTTTTGACACTGTCTCCCATAACATCTTCCTAGGGAAGCTCAGGAAGTGTGGGCTGGATGAGTGATCAGTGAGGTGGATTGAGAACTGGCTGAATGGCAGAGCTCAGAGAGTTTTGATCAGTGGCACTGGGTCTAGTTGGAGGCCTGTAGCTAGTGGTGTCCCCCAGGGGTCAGTACTCGGCCAAGTCTTGTTCAACTTCTTCATCAATGGCCTGGATGAAGAGTTAGAGTGTACCCTCAGCAAGTTTGCTGATGACACCAAACTGGGAGGAGTGGTGGACACACCAGCAGGCTGTGCTGCCATTCAGCGTGACCTGGACAGGCTGGAGAGTTGGGCAGAGAGGAACCTGATGAAGTTCGACAAGGGCAAGTGCAGGGTCCTTCACCTGGGGAGGAATAACCCCATGTATCAGTACAGGCTCAGGGATGACCTGCTGGAGAGCAGCTCTGCGGAGAGGGACCTGCGTGTTCTGGTGGACGACAAGTTGACCATGAGCCAGCAGTGTGCCCTGGTTGCCAAAAAGGCCAATGGCATCCTGGGGTGCATTAAGAGGAGTGTGGCCAGCAGATCGAGGGAGGTTCTCCTTCCCCTCTACACTGCCCTGGTGAGGCCCCATCTGAAGTACTGCATTCAGTTCTGGGCTCCCCAGTTCAAGAAAGATGAGGAGCTACTGGAGAGAGTCCAGCGGATGGCTACGAGGATGATGAGGGGACTGGAGCATCTCTTCTACGAGGAAAGGCTGGGGTAGCTGGGCTTGTTCAGCCTGAAGAAGAGAAGGCTGCGAGGGGACATTATAAATTATTATAAATATCTTAAGGGTTGGTGTCAGGAGGATGGGGCCAGACTCTTTTCAGTGGTGCCCAGTGACAGGACAAGGGGCAACGGTTACAAACTGAAGCACAGGAAGTTCCGTCTAAGCATGAGGAAGAACTTCTTCCCTCTGAGGGTGACGGAGCACTGGAACAGGCTGCCCAGGGAGGTTGTGGATTCTGCTTCTCTGTAGATATTCAAGACCTGGCAGGACGCAGTCCTGTGCAGCCTGCTGTAGGTGACCCTGCTTCGGCAGGGTCATCATCAGACTAGATGACCCAGA
>Ga0065711_1047855_pt1 | contig 12108 bp, 16 predicted proteins | sample Hoacrofraction12_FD_59098 | JGI IMG/M metagenome (GOLD analysis project Ga0065711, IMG submission 59098) | Hoatzin crop microbial communities from Cojedes, Venezuela - Epithelial fraction 12 v2 (version 2) | ecosystem: Host-associated > Birds > Digestive system > Esophagus > Crop | place... | reverse complement strand
ATCTTCTAGTCACTTCAAAGCACAATCCAGACCACCTATGTAATTTTGATATCAGTGGCACAAGGGAGAAGAATTTAATAACATCTCAAGATACAACGTGGAATGAATGTCTTAAGAGGAGGCAGGAAGGATCTGTTTTACCACTTGGGGTCTGCTCTTCCTACACTGTGACCAAGGCCTAGGCAGTCTCTTTTTATGTGGCCTCGCTGTCTCAGTCTACAGCAGGTCGGACTACCCAGTATACCACACATCTCAGAGGAGCTGGCAATGGGTCAGGCCACGCGAAGAAGAGTAAGTATCAGTTTTCAAGGGGACATCTAGTTCTTAGAGGGTGTTTCAATCATTCAGTCAGCCCGAGTGCAGACAGCAAAAGGTTAGTAAGAGATTAGTGCTTCTGTACCTGCTTTAAAGCTCAGCTCATCAGCCTCCTGTCCTGTGTAATCATACAGCGCTCGTACCCGTACACCTGGTACCTTTATGTCCTCCTCGTGCCCGTTGGCATCCAGGCACTTCTTGGGAGTGTCCTCATCTGACCACTCCGAAATGTCTTCCTTCCCTCCGCTTTGTACGTGGAAGGAGAGAGAGGACAAGATAGTTGTTAGTAGACTCATCTCTCACCCACCTCCTCCTGAATCGTGCACCACCTTGACTCCTCCCAGGACTGCTATGCTATAGAACAAGGTGCAAGAGGCCCAACAGCCAGTTAAGGAGAGATCCCAGGAGATACTAGATTTGGTTGAAAGCATCCCAGCACTAGAGCCCTGAGGGCCAGGAGGGTAACTCCTTCTCAAAGTATTTTCACACATGCACACTCTTCATGACCTCATCCTACTCTAGCAGGCCGTCTCACACAAGGAAGGCCCATTCTAACTGGAGAGCCCAGCTGCGTCCAGAGTTGTTCCAGCCAAGAATAAGACAGACAGGAAAAGCCGTGTCTCCCATCCCAAAGAACCATGTCTGGAATGCCGTTTTCCCAAGTCAGGAACAAGAGCAGAGGGGAAGGGCAGCAGAAGACAGGCACCTGGAACCCAAAACACCCTGAAGAGGCTGTGTTCCATACTAACTTCACATGGGCGAGTGCCCTCAGGCTGTCATAGAAGAGGCTGTTCTCCTCCTCCTCCTGATAGGAAAACCTGTAGATTGGCAAACAGGGCCTCTGAATCCAGCAGACTGTGAAATATAGTAGTAGCCTTGAGACACCTCTATATCCCCATTCTTTTCTGCCCAGTTCATTTAGGCCAGAGTTCACTGTTTAAAGCAGAATAGCTACTGGAACTGTAGGACACGAGTCTCTTCAGCCTCTCCCTATTCTCCAGCTCGCTTCCTGGCAAGGGAAGCGGCAATACCCAGACTTGTCAGGTAGTACTCAGCACCATGCCAGGTGAGAGAAACAAACAAAACCAAACACCTGCATTTAGCAAACAGTACAACTAACTGGCCAGGCTGCCAGTTCACAGCTCTCCTCACCTTCTCTGGGAGGAACTGGGGAAATACAAGCCAGAATCTCACAAAGCATTAGTCTGACCAGGCCAGATCTCATCACTAGAAGGGTCTTTAGAAGGAAGGCACCCTGTGAGGCAGTACATACCAGACAAAAAAACACCAAACCACACAACTCACAAATCCAAAAGTGACACACTATCCTAAATCCCCTTTTGTACCCTGTCTTTTCCAGTGGCATGGGCAATGCCATGGGCAAGAGACAGGAGATTACAGAAGAGATCATTCCTATCAATCCAACTCATTCATGACCCTAGGCAGGACTGTACTTTCCCTAACCTGATGTATCCCAGACTTCAGCCCTTACCCTTGCCTTGTCTGCAGAGGGGTCTGTGAGACAACACCATCCCGTGCAGGCAAAATGCTGGTCAGCGTGACATCGTCAGCCATCTTGCCACTCTTCTCCTTCTTGGTGATTGGCCGCTGTGTTTCAAGGGACCACTCCTGTTCAGGGAAAAGCAGTAACACCATCAAGCCACTCAGATACAGAAGCTCTGTGCATCTTCTCTGATTAATAGAGAAGGGCAGAACACCAGGTTACACTTCAGTTGTGGCTGGTCTGGCCAACCAAATGGCCTTGCTGACATAGCAGGCTCACTCCTGTTGAATCCCAAGGTGCAACGAGAGAGGCTGTGGGAAAATAATAGAAACTTGTCGTAAGGCCCTGAGCACCAGCTCCTGTTCTTTGACCTTGGAGCTGGATGGCTGGAGTATTTGCAGTTTGGCAGGGTTGCACGTGTCCTTTTGGGCACCAGAGAGCTTGCAACACAACAGAAGTTTTAGAAGAGCCTAACATCCTGAGCCTGCCAAGCAAAGACATGGTTTCTCCAACACAAGACTACCAATCCACCAATTTCAGTAAAGCAGCTAAATGTTTGGCAATAGTAGTAATACACTCTAGAATGCTACATCACCTCAAACTGAGGCCAATTCATCGCCATGCCTGGTCCATGAGTGCTGCGCCACCACTTCAGATCCTCTTGGTTGTCTGCAGCCATGATGACTTGGTAGAGATCTCGATACAACGCATGAAAGCTATGACGAGGAACAGAAAGAACCAAGTAACCAAGTCCCTCAGCCATTCCCCAAAAGCCAAGTAGGAAGGAAGAGCGTAACCTCATGCACAATTACATAGCATCCAAAGTCCCACACGAATAAGCATGCTAGAGCAGCACCTGTTCAGCCCTAGGAAAACAGAGCCACCCTTACGGAAGGGCCAGCCTGGCAAACGGGACAGGCTTGTTTGGTGTAGCAGTGGCTAACATCTGCTGGCTTTCAGCGCAGCTCATCGAGTGAGCACTGAAAGAGCCCAGCACATTCTTGCATACAGACAGGGAGGTGGCTCAGGTCTGTTGCCTCCACCTTAGAAGTACAGGAGCACAGAAGATTTTTGGTTGTGCCCGTTTTCCTTGTGTAAGCCCTACTTAAGGGCAACTTGTGGGCTTACGGTTATCATTATCTCACAAAAGGTCTCTTTACTCAGGGCAGAATGGGTGTAACAGCTATAGATACTAGAAGGCAACCGAACTGCATTCCTCGGACTGGGATTACATATAGCAATATGGATGCATTTCATAGAATGGAAACACACCCATAGGACACTACTGGACAGTAGCGGAAGAGGAAGGGTTCAGAAGCAGAAAGAATCTTCTCTGGGGAGCCTGGCATTGTCCAAGGTCAGAGGCACCAGCACTGGTGAATATCAAGGGACCAAATGCCAGTTCTAAGACACACTTGGAAGGAGGAGGAGTGAGACCTGGCAGATGCAAGCAGGCAGCTCCTTTTCAGAGACACCAGAATTGGCACCCCTCACCAGAGCCCAGCGCAGCCCAGGCTGGCAAACTTCCCTTCCGTGTCAGGGCTGGTACCTTTCACTGGTGGAGAGGTTGAGATGCTGGTGCAGATTCAGGAACATCTCCTTAAAGAAGCACAATCGCTTGCGCTCTGCTTCCTGACAGCCCTCAAACACTTGCTCCATATCCTCCATGTAGCGGGGATTGTAGCGGTTCAGCTCTTCCAGCATCTTCTCGTATTGATCCTTGCACTGTATCAACCCAGGAGGACAGTAATGGTGAGATGTGTTGCCTTGATGTCAAAACAGTGACACTCCCCCTGCTCTGGCTTGGGACTGACAAGTTTTTTCCCCCTGCACTGCTGAACAAATACATCACAGAAAGAAGTCCTACAGCTGGTATCCCAGTCCACTACTCCTCTAATATTCTTGCAAGTTCTATGTTTCTAAGTTTCTTGCCACTCTCTTCCATAGAGGACCTTCCACACTTTCACTCTCGTGGGCAGGCAAACCAGCCAATTTTGACAGTCAAATCTTCAGCTCTGCAGCTCCCACCCCCTGCATCAAATCTTCTACTTTTTTAATTTACTTATAACTTAGATCTTACCCAGCAGTAAAGACAGAGAGACCTTAGTTACTGAAGTCTCCGTCCAACTCGCTAAAACGTCAAACAATGGGATCTCACACCTCCTTACAGGCTTCAGCAGGAGCCATTTCACTGAGCGACATTACACCCAGTGCTTTTTCCTCAAGAGGAGTGTCCTTGTGACCCACATCCATACAACACACACTCACCTTCTCAGCCTCCTGAGTGCACTTCTCTACACGCTCCTGCAACTTGCGCAGCTGTTCCTGTGAGACAGATGAGTCTGCCTTGGCATGGTTCTCCCTTGTATGGGCTGTTTTCTCTTCCTTCCGGGCTGCATGATAGTTTTTCTTAGAAGTCTCCACCTGTAGGAGGACGATGCAGAGAAAGCCATGATCTGACCACATAGATCCTCCATTACTCAGAGGGGGCATGTTAACATTTGTTACAGTCAGCAGCTATGGTTTCAGGACAACCTAATAGGAATGCTAATTTGGCATTTAGTAAACCATGCTCCAAAGGGAAGAGGTGCCTCCAAATGATCTTTTCAGTGCTCACCTGCCGTGCAGGAACATAGAGCCTGTTACCAAAGTCTTCCCACATGGGAATGAAGCTACAAAACCACCAAGAAGAGACCATCAAGACACCCCTCCCTCTCTGGCGTTCTCTGCTACTCTGCCTAAACCCAGTTTGCGTGCCCAGTGGCTCTCACAATCAGGCAGCCAACTCAACTGCCCTTATCCCTCCTTCCCCCTTCACACTTTGCTCACGTCTTTCATCTTCTTCACCCAGGGTTTCTGGGCCTTGCGGAACCCATCCTCTGCCTCCTTTGTCTCCTTGAAGCCTCCAATCATCTGCTTGTGGTAGGCCTCCTTCTGCCAGGCCTTGATCTTATCCGAGTCTTCACCAGCCAGGTGGTTCCGGACAGCTAAGTGAATTTCACTCAGTTTGTCTGCAGCTGTCAGGAAGGCATGCCAGGCCTTCTCCAGAGTGCCATACTGTGGACCTGCAGGAACAAGCACCAGAGAGGGCTCTTACATCTCCTGCCCACAGAAGGGAACACAGGTTCTTTTCCTCTTATACACACATCTATCAGTATGGAGTCACTTCCTTAACTCTCCTCCATCACACAAGTCCACATTGACCGGTCTCCATGCAGTGCCAACAGGCAGCATCTAGACTGGCTGTTACAGCTGGCCGAGACAAGCATTTCTTTTGGGCAGCCTTAGCTGTCCCAGATGGTGCCTGCTAGGAGGAGGATTCTGTAGAAAATTCTCTTCACAGATCTGGCCTGAGCTTCAGGACAGATAGCAACACTACCTCACCACTGAGGCTAAGTTTCTGCTTCACAGACCAGGAGGTCCTTTGGGGCATCCATCCCACTGTTTCCCATTACTTTGTGAGACGCTATCACTTTGAGTCCATTGCCACTAAATCACAGAATTAGTAGTTATTCTCTGACTGGAGGAGGAGGAGAGACAGCCAAGCCATCCTTAAAAGAGGAGATCTGCAGCGTGATTTAAGACTTGGACTGCCCAAGGACTTGCCAAACTAAACAGTTTTTTTTGTAACCAAACACCTGACAATGTAAAGAACACTCCTCCAAGTGAATCAGAGTACTGGCTACAAAACACACACACACACAAAAAGACATCCAAGAAAGTCACCCCCTTGCTGCAGAAGGGAAGCCTGTCCCCCAATGAAACACTGTCACCTCAGTAAAAGCACTCAAGGAAGAGAGTGCAATGATTGCATCCTGTTCCCAGTCCACCCTGCCAACTTTACCTTTCTCTACACTGGTCCTCCACTTACGGGACCACTCTGTTAGCTGCTGGGCATAGTTCTTCTCTATCTTGGCTCGCTCCTGGAAGCAGGAGATTAAGTCATTGCAGAGCCGGTACCCATCATCCACACGCTTCACTGTCCGCCTGTAGTTTCCAGCCTGAAATTTCACACAACATCATCATTTATACTGTACTGACTTTCATGTTTCTTCAGAACAGACAGCAGCAGGTCAATCATTGCATGGGGAAGGAGCACAGGCCCTGCTGAAGCCAGCAACTGGGCTCAGACCCTCCTCTGGCACCCTCTCAGGCAGGCACAGCAGTGGGGGGAAGAAGGTGAGATGCTTTGCTTGCCTCTCTCACAGCTCAGATCAGCGTCAGCTGAACAAGAGAGGAAAGGGTCACTTCCTCCCTGCAGTAACACACAGCGTGTTACTGAACCTCCCCACAGTTCCTCCCTTCCACTCCCCAAGAGCAACAAGTCACCCAGGAACCCGAAACTCAACCCTGTAATTCCACAGGTGGGAGGCAAGAAGACACTCCTACCTCCCTCACAGTCTGATTATCCTTCCTTACCTCCCAGAAACTGCCACCAGGAGCCTCCCCGCCAGCATCATCTTCTGATGACATCACCCCTGTTTTCTTGCAGCAGAGAATTTTTGCAGAGTTTAGTTAAGCTGAGAAGAGAGAAAAAGTGATTTCTAACATAGCACTGGCTGAGCCTTTGCAGAGAGCGCAGTTCTCCGTAACTCTTGGAGCTGGAGGACCCCAACTTACTACCCTGCAGGCAAGCACTGGTATCACTGCACCTCCAGCAGCAGATGGCTAGATCCAGCAGAGATGCTCAGGACTGCACCTGCCTCCTCCATCCCTGCAGACAGAAGACCTCCCTGGCAGGCCTGCAGCACATTTCGAAAGGATGTTATTAGAAGACCATCTTGCCAAACCTCAGCTGTACAGATACTGGAGATGTTAGTGAATCCAACACTCTTCAGCAGCACCAGACACCTCTGCAGAGATGCCTTGCTTAACCAAAGCCCTCAAGAGGGTAGCAAAAGCTACAGAAACTGAGGTAGCTAAAGCTACTTGAAATCTCCTTGAAAGACTTTAAATAAGTCTTCTGTCAATGGAGAGGACTCCAGCTTCCCAGTATGACTCAGGATTATGGAATTACAACAACTGACTGGAGAATACAAGGCTAAGCAGTCAGCAGGCAGCCATGTCTTGAATAGGGAGGAACCCTGTAAGATGCCCACCAGCTAAGTTGGGCTTGAGCAGAACTACAGACACACGCTGGGGCATACCAGCCAAGCGGCACTGCAGCACACATGCCGTTACCCAGCAGCACTGCTTCCCCAGAAACGTCCCTGTAGAGCTGGTGTTTTCATTACTCACAACTCTCACTGCATTAGGGTCAAAATCTAGGCTGGAAGATAAAAGGTTCATCTCATCCTCTGTCTCAGAACTTTTGCCCATTCCCCTGCGCTAGTCTGTGCTGCCAGTTTGTTTCTGACGTGGTGTGACACTATGAATTCCTTGGAGAGGTTCAGGATTGCTCTTGTGCAGGAATGAGAGAGGGAGTAACGGAAAAAGGTCCAAGCCCAGTCACTCACACACAAACCCACTCCATTCTAGGCAAACCTGGGTTAATGCAGCATAGATGTCCTTTGCTGCCACTTCTCCTCTTGCACATTCCTAGTTATAAAAAGCTTCCCTCACACCCCAGAGAGGTATCTGCTCATTCTGCCAGCCCACAAAGCACACAACAAAGATGAAGATCAGGTCAAGAGTCCACATGTCCCACCTCCTGCAAATCCTTCACGCTGTGAAGCACCCCAACACAGACTACAGGAATTTCCTACATTTCTTCTGGAAACAGTTTGGCTCCGTTTGCCCAGTCTCATCCCACGGAGAGAGTCAGGAGTACATTAATGCTGTTCCTCTGGGTTTCTCCAGAAGGCTGAAAGTGCTGAATTCCAGTCACAGAAGCAAGTCGTTAAATGGGACGTGACACTCAAGTGAAACCTGAAGAACACCTCCACCCATGCCAGCAGCTGTCCCTGTCCTCCCTCCCCACCATTTGTCAGCAGGCTGCAAAGCTATCTGACATGCCTCTGGGGCACGCAACTCTACTCTTATCCCCAGTAACTACATACCTGAAAGCTGAAAGTGAGATGCCACAGGGGAGCAGTGGGCAGCTGGCAAGTATGTCCCGTGCTCTTCAAACGTGAAAAAGACTGGAGGAGACAGAAATGGGCACAGTTAGACACTGCTGCTCCTTTGTGGGGATGCTGCCTGTTCTGATGCACCACAGTCCTGGGGGGGTTCCCCCCTTCTGCCAGCTACTAGGAGGGGCACCCCCTGATATAGCAGCTGCAGCCACTGTGCCTCCCAAGATGCCACGTTCCAGCACGCAGGGAAGATGCCAAATCCTTGTGTCACAAGATCTAGCCCCAGAGAGAATTAAAATAGAAACATTGGGGTGGCATGACAGCACTGTGCAGGAAAGGTGGCATCACAACAGCTGAGCAAAGGGAACGGCTCAGACCAGAAAGGCCTAAAATAAGCACGCTCCCCAGACACTGCATGCGGGGCCTGGATCCCCTCACTGTGCAGTGTCCCGTTTAGCAAACCCCACTGCCTCCACGCACTGCTGCCCGCACTTCCACACGTAGCTGGATTTAGGAGAAAAAAAGAAGGACAAACATATACGTTTTCTCCACTTCCTTTTTACTAGAGATGAAAAGGACTTATATACAAGATAAAGGGCTTGATAACTTTACATTTATAAAAACAAAACCGAAACTTACAAGGATGCATATTCTGATTTAGAGGCCTGGACTCCTTTTAGTAGCAAAGCACCTAGCACTGCCCTGGCAGGATGCAGCTCTTTACCAGCAGAGCTTTTCTGACCCTTGGTTCTGGAGGCTGTCCCCATCACATTCTCAGAAATACTTTATTTTGCATTATGATAAAGGTAACTGTCATCAACTTCCCACAGAGGGAAAGGAGGTAAAAGGCCTGCAGAGGCTAAGGGAAGCGAGGGCAGAAAGAGGCATTTTTGTTTACCTCACATTCACTTCCCTGAAGATTTACTTCAACTTATTTAAAAATTACTTATTCTTGTATATTCTCAATATACTTATTTACTTCAATTTATTTAAAAAACAGACAAGCAAACAAACTTTCTACTCAGTCACCGATATCCACTTGGCTGAGGCTGGAAGGTTACAGCAACAGCAAGTTAATACAGCTGAGAGCAGAAACTGCAAAACCTGGGAGGAAGTGGTATTTTTAGCCAGACATTAAGACATTTTGGAGGAGGAGTGAAAGAAGGTAGCAAAAGAGGTGGAAGGAAAGAAAAGTAGACTGGGTTACTGCAAACAGATTAGGGACCTTCGGTGAGGAAGGGTTGGGGGGAAAGAGTTGGGACACTTTTGCATGATCCAGGTCGCTAGTTAAGAAGTTATAGCTCATCCTAAACCTTCTCAGACTTCCCAGTGGTCCGCAGTAAAACCAGGCTACACATTCCTGAAACTGCCAAGGTTAAAAGAGTTAATGAATAATTAGATAAAAGTATACTTAAATTTGCCCCAGACCCTTCCTTTCTTTCTCCTGATGAAGGCATAGATCAATTAGGTATGACATATGAAGGCTGTATCACTTTTTCCATCTCACACCCCCATCCCCACTTTATCAGGAAGCAGTGAATCACAAACGTGCCTTCCATCTCTGGTTTCCAATTCCGGCTGACTACACAGTGCTAGAATCTGGGAGTAAATGTGGAAAGCTGTTGTGTGTCAGTGTACTTATTCGTTTGAGGGTCAGTCAAGCAAAACACACACCACCACCACCACCACCCCCCCCCAATCCATTCTTTCTGGAGTTTCCACATTAGAATTTGAGTCATACCTACTTATTTTCTCAGGAGTTACAAACCCAAATAACTGTATTTACTACCACTAAGATCAACAGGCTCTGAAACATAATAGTAGCTGTGCTGGATCAGACTAAGAGTTCTCGTAGACTCATAGCCTCTGTAGACAGCAGCCAAAAGCAGGTACCTTCCCTCTCTTTGAGAGCAGAGCAAGCATATATGATGCCTCCATGCATGCTCTCCAAGCCTCTAACCATTTGTTGACAGGAACTTCCAAAGCTGGATGTCGCACCCATGAATTTAGTAACACTCAGATTTCTCTTCCATAATTCCTCCAATCTGCTTCTGAACCTGCAGGAGTTTTCAGCATCCACAATACCACATGGCAAAGTATCCCACAGCTTAAGGCTATACTGTAGTCGTAGGCACAGCAGCTAGGTGTGAGACAACAATAAAGTAGTATAGTATTTCTACAGGCTAATCTCCATGACCTGAGTAACAGCCAGTCACGTACATATTTCCATTGCAGTTGTATAGACTTTATAGAAGTCCAGAAAAATCTATCCTGGTAGAAGCAAAAAGGCCAGAGAACAAGGAGGACCCTTTTCTGTCAGGCTTTTTCTGGACTTTACTGACATGGGCCCACAGAGTATGTCAGCAGATCAAATTGGATCTGCACGCAGACGTAGGGAAGGTACTTAGTACTGCACACAGGGGCTGAAGAACAGCTGCTGCTGTCACCCTGAGGCCTAGAAGAGCAAATAGATTGCCACTCCACCCCCTCATGCCTAGTTATTCGCAAAACACCACATGTGTTGTGAGCCACCAAGAGCTTGAGACCAGGGGAAACCCGAGTTTGCCAGGAAAAGCAAATATATGAGTTACACATGCCAAAGCCTGGAGGTTGTTTTACAGCAAAGTAGAGATGACAGGGCTACCTTGTGTACAGCCTGATATAACAAGAGGTACCACATGATTCAGGAGGGCTGGCAGAGCCTGTACAATATGAGCAACATAGCTGGAGTTATATTGGGTCAGCTAAGAGTTATATATGGGTCAGCACCACATTCAAGACTCACTCTGATGCTGCTGCCACTTCTGTCAAGAGGAGGCTATCTAGCAAATCATATTTGCAGGGCAGAGGAATGTCTGTCCCTACCTTCCCGCCTTCCTCTTTCAGCTATCACAGTTAAAAGCTACTTGAGACCTCACTGCAGCTCCTGAAAGGCAAGCTCTTCGAAGGAGGCAGAGAGTTACTACATCTCTATTCACTTCACACCTCCCCAGCATTACAAGCAAGGGCATCACAGACACCACTACGACGAGCAATATCAGGTAGACACACTGAACCAGGCAAATGAGATTTCTGCAGAGCTACAACGCTTTGTGCTAGTAGCGTTACAAAAGGCACTCCCCACCTTCCCCCAAATACCTGCTCTCACTTATGACCAACATAGTGATTAGGCCACACCTGCTATCAGCTCCCTGTTATGTTATCAAAAACCAGCTCTTGGTTGTTAGCTGCAGAAAGGTAGAACGGCTCATGACTGCCTCACTGGTACTGAGGTCCATGCCAGAGGGCTTGTCATGGCAGAGCTGTTTCCACCTTTAACCATGTTGTTAATCTCACCCCTGCTGCAGTCAGTCACGCATCTCAGACCACAGATCCCTGCCCTCAGCCCAAGGCGTCAGGCTAAAAACCTTCCCTTTCAAAACATGGGTGAATCTGGCAACACACTACAAGGTATGTCTTTTTGTTTCATGTTTGCATAACATGAGTACAACAGGGCCCTGATCCACAAGTAAAACTTCTAGACCCAATAGTAATAACCACCCTTCTCCACTTCAGAAACCTTTCCCTAAAACACGTAAACCACAGAGATCCTCTTCCCTCTACACCACACTCCAGTACTTCCAGCCTCCAAATACCCAAGGCACCACTTCTGTGCATTGTCCAACTGCCTCCTGAGACTTCTTGTGAGCAATTGTTTTCCTAAGTTTGCCAAGAACAAGCCTCTGAACTCTACAAATGCTTGAAGGGCTGGTGCATACAGCCCTGCAGGAATTCATCCACAGAAACAGAGCTTGTACGTTGTGCCAAACAAGGCCTTCTGCCCAACTCCTCTCCCCCTCCCCAAGTGCAACAGCAAGTGCTGGATGCAGACACATGTAGGAACAAGTCGAGTTGTATTTATCTAGTAATAGCAACTGGGGCTGTGGTGGAGGCACATTTTTATTATGGACCGATTCCTATATAGGTGCTGAAGTCAAGCTAAACAAGAGTTTTAATCAAGAATGGGCTCCTACTAATTGATTCCACCTCAAGACAACAACTAACACCACAAGGCAGCAGTGTGAGATTTCTGTGATTGATTTGTTTGATTCGCAAAGAGTCACTTTTCCTGTACAGCAGGCAGTGGTGAAGGTATTGTTTTCACTCCAGGGCACTTCTGGTATAGGTTGCAGATAAACATTCCAATCTGAACAATCCAAATACACAAAAGGATGACAGCCCCCCTCCCCTTATAGAATGACAGTTGTGAAAAACCTTTTTTTTTTTTTTTTTTAA
>Ga0065711_1047854_pt1 | contig 12108 bp, 13 predicted proteins | sample Hoacrofraction12_FD_59098 | JGI IMG/M metagenome (GOLD analysis project Ga0065711, IMG submission 59098) | Hoatzin crop microbial communities from Cojedes, Venezuela - Epithelial fraction 12 v2 (version 2) | ecosystem: Host-associated > Birds > Digestive system > Esophagus > Crop | place... | reverse complement strand
TGGACAAGGTCCTGTGCAGCTTGCTGTAGGTGACCCTGCTTCGGCAGGGGGGTTGGACTAGATGACCCACAGAGGTCCCTTCCAACCCCGACCATTCTGTGATTCTGTGACTGCATGAAGGCTGCAGCAGCGTGGGGGGTCAACCGCACGCAGCACAGGGTGTGGAGGCACCAGCTGCAACACCATGTGGCAACTCAGAGGTCTGCTAGGTTTTGTGACCATTACCAGTTTGTGAGGTGCCACACTGCATTTGGATTTTATCCATTCTCCGCGTACTGACACAATGAAAAGGTGACAAGAGTATGGGTGTGCAAGCTGTTGCCAAGAGCTGCCTGAAGGATGGGAATTTGCGTTTGCTGCCAGAAATAGCAGCAAACCTGAGCTAAGTTAGAAGAGAGCACTGAGCAGGAAGAGATGGTGTGAGAGGAGCCAGAGGGTAGAAGTAGATTAGATAGAAGAAAGAAATTCTTCACTCTGAGGGTGGTGGGGCCCTGTCCCAGGCTGCCCAGAGAAGCTGTGTCTCCCCCCTCCCTGGCAGTGCTCAAGGCTGGGTTGAACAGGGCTGGGAGCACCCTGGGCTGGTGGAAGGGGTCCCTGCCCATGGCAGAGGGGTTGGAACCAGATGATCTTTAAGGTCCCTTCCAACCCAACCCATTCTATGAGTCTATGATTTATGGGTTATTCTGTCTTCGGGTGATTCCTGTTTGTTCAGTACTGGGTTTGCGAGAACAGTAATGAGGCAATTAAAACCTACAGATCTATTGTGGTGAAAAGCAATATGTCCTAAGTTCAGTATGGTCCCCAGAATACCCCTGGCTTCTCCCAAAACTGCAGTATTTTGAGTTGCATTGATCTGTGTGAAATAGATACACACAGATACCTATGCTGGCAGGTAGAGGATCATTTTTAAAGGTCCCTTATAACTTAAGGCATTCCTCCCTATGCACGAGTGTAGCTGTTACAACTGCAGCACACAGCAGTGCCAGAGATTTTGTCAAGACAGTCTGTAAATTCCTAAAGCAGGTATTTCTTTTTCAGTTTAAATTCAAAATTTGTTACAGTTCCTGAATAGGGCACAACCAGTCTTCTAGAAAAGCTTGTTTGTTTTAAATATATTGCAACACTTCAGGCTCAGGAGAACCTATGACCAAAAAGCCTCATAAATTTTACCAAGTATTATGTATGCTTTAGCAATACATTAACTCCTCATCTATCTTATTGAAAGATTTCACCACTCCAGCCATGTAGCTTCCCAGTAGGGAAGTCCCAGAACAAATCTGTTAGCACTGTGAATAATTCTGTGCAACTCATTCGCATCAAAACCCATTCCTTCAGCACCAGCTGCCGTGATTAATGCTGTAGCAGTGCTTAGGGCTCCTTGCGCCAGTTCAGCTAAGGGATATCTATATTTAATTTTACTGTTATTCTAGTATGATCTAGTTTTGCTAACATCTACATTCCTCATCTAATTTTTTTTTTTTTTAAATGCATAGAAAGCACTTCTGGTCCTGGAGGCTGTCTGTCCCACCTGCAGCAGGAGGTTGCAGGTGGGAGACACCTTGGTCTTCCCTGGGGATTCGCTTCATGGCTAAAGACCTCAACAATGCCAAGACTTGCCTGAGCTCTGCCCTCAATCTCCTCCATCAACATTTAAGCCAGTTATTTCTGCCTTGCTCTTATCTGTGCATCACAGACATTTGAAAAAAGCAGCCTATGCACACAAAAACATATTCCTTACAAATATTGTCTGTATATTTGCAGACTTTTCTTCTCTTGTACAGCTCCTCTCCAGAGTAAGACCCCATTCTTCCCCTGGGACCCACCGGGAAACTGTCCTCAGGGACAGGGAAGCAGAACAGAGCTGGCAGATCTTTAAGGATGCTTTCCACAGAGCACAAGAGCTCCCAGTTTCCAGGTGTAAGAACTCAGGAAAGGAAGGCAAGAGACCAGCATGGCTGTGTCAAGACCTGCTGGTCAAACTAAAGGGGAAGAAAATGCACAGGCAGTGGAAGCAGGGACAGGTATTCTGGGAAGACCACAGGGACACTGCCCAGTTGTGTGGAGATGGGGTCAGGAAGGCCAAGGCGCAGCTGGAGCTGAACTTGGCAAGGGATGCAAAGAATAATAATGAGGGCTTCTACAGGCATATCAGCCAGAAGAAGGTCAAAGAAAGTGTACCACCCTCATGAGCAAGACTGGAAGACTGGTAGCAACAGATGAGAAGGCTGAGGTACTCAACAACTGTTTTGCCTCAGTCTTCACCGGCAACCTCTCTTCCCACACCTCTCAAGTGGAGGGACCACAAGATGAGGACTGGGGGAGCAAAGTCCCTCCCACTGTAAGAGAAGATCAGGTTTGCGACCACCTGAGGAACCTGAACATACATAAGTCTACAGGACCTGACGAGATGCATCCCAGAGTCCTGAGGGAATTGGCTGATGTAGTTGCCAAGCCACTCTCCGCAATATTTGAAAAGTCACAGCAGTCAGGTGAAGTCCCTGGTCACTAGAAGAAGAGAAATATTGCTGCCATTTTTAAAAAGGGTGGAAAGGAGGACCCTGGGAACTACCGACCTGTCAGCCTCACCTCTGTGCCTGGGAAGATCATGGAACAGATCCTCCTAGAAGCTATGCTAAGACACATAGAGGACAGGGAGGTGATTTGAGACAGGCAGCATGGCTTCACCAAGGGCACGTACTGCCTCACCAACCTAGTGGTCTTCTATGATGGAGTGACTACATCAGTGGATCAGGGAAGAGCTATGAATATTGCCCATCTGGACTTCCATATGGTCTTTGACACGGTTCCCCACAACATCCTTCTCTCTAAATTGGAGAGACACAGAGTTAATGGGTGGACTGTTCTGTGGATGAGAAATTGGCTGGGTGGTCACATCCACAATGTAGTGGCCAACAGCTCAATGTCCAGATGGAGACTGGTGACACGTGGTGTCCCTCAGGGGTCAGTACTGGGACCAGAACTGTTTAATATCTTCATCAGCGACATAGCAAGATTGAGTGCACCCTCAGCAAGTTTGCAGATGACACCAGCCTGAGTGGTGTGGTCAACACACCTGAGGGAAGGGATGCGATCCAGAAGGACCTGGGCAAGCTCAAGAAGTGGGCCCGTGTGAACTTCATGAGGTTCAACAAGGCCAAGGGCAAGGTCCTGCACTTGGGCTGGGGCAACCCCCAGTATCAATACAGGCTGGGGGATGAAGGGATTGAGAGTAGCCCTGCCCAGGAGGACCTGGGGGTACTGATGGATGAAAAGCTGGACATGACCCGGCAGTGTGCACTCAGACCAGAAGGCCAGCTGTGCCATGGGCTGCATCCCCAGCAGTGTGGGCACAGGGCGAGAGAGGCGATTCTGCCCCACTCTGCTGAGACCCCCCAGGAGTTCTGCGCCCAGCTCTGGAGCCCTCAGCACAGGACAGACCTGGAGCTGTGGGAGCAGGGCCAGAGGAAGCCCCAGCAATGATCTGAGGGCTGGAACCCCTCTGCTGGGAGGAGAGGCTGGGAGAGCTGGGGCTATTCAGCCTGGAGAAGAGAAGGCTATGGGAAGACCTCATTGTGGACTCTAACTACTTAAAGGAGGCCTGTAAGAAAGATAAAGACAGACTTTTTAGCAAGGCCTGTTATGATAGGACAAGGGGTAACGGTTTTAAACTAAAAGAGGGTAGACAGACTAGCTATAGGGAAGAAATTTTTTACAGTGAGGGTGGTGAAAGCCTGGCACAGATTGCCCAGAGAGGTGGGAGATGCCCCATCCCCGGAAAGATTCAGGATCAGGTTGGACAGGGCTCTGAGCAACCTGATCTCCTGATCTGGTTAAAGATGTCCCTGCTCATTGCCTGGGGGTTGGACCAGATGGCCTTTAAATGTCCCTTCCAACCTAAACTATTCTATGATTCTATGATCCCTCACATCATAGTTTACAGTTTCTGGACTGGGAGCCGCTGAGCCCAATCTGGCCACCACCTCTGGCTCCAGAGGGGAAGGAGGGAAGAGCGTGAGCAGGCATGGCTGGGTTTGCTTTCCCTTGCTAATCTCCCTGCTCCCACCCATCTTCCACCTTCCTGTTTCTCCGTATGTGAGCCATGGTGCCAAAGGGGTGTCCCTGCACCCTGGCTCCCATTTTGGGGTGGAGGAAGGGGATTTTTATGGCTGTCCTCCATGCCTTCATGTCGACCTGTAATTGGTTTCCTTGCTCACTCCCAAACAGAAATGCTCCCCTGCCTGGCATTTTGCCACTTTTTCCCATGAGACCCGTCAAGATGACCTCTGCCTTTGCCCAGCACTGCATCCATCCGCAGAGGATGGTGCCAGACATAGAGCGAGGGTCCCCCACATCGCTGGCGCAGAGGTACCCTGTGGCTCTTGCTCCAAAATGTGTCCTCTGTGGAGAGCACACAAGAGCACGTTGAGCACTGTCACAGAGCCAGACCAGCCAGCTACAGAAGTCACTTGCTGAGCCCTTTAACAGTACACTAGTAACCTTTTTTTCTTTTTACATGGCTTTCAGGGATGATATAAAATTTAATAATGTTGCTTTAAAGGCATTATCAAAATTTTGGTGCTATTCAGTGTATTTTCTAAAAAGGCAGCTGTGGCTCTCAGCTTATGTCTAAAAACAACATGGCTCTGGCCTGCCTGTGCCCATGAAAGGGCCCTCACACAGGGGAACGTGGCCAGCTGCAAACCTTATAAATTAAAATGAGATCTTGAAATTTTTTTTTCTAGTGTCATGCCCTTTTAAACCGATTTCACAACTCGTGGGAGGTCTGCATCAGTTTCTTTAATCTGTACTAGTCACCTTACTGTTGCCCTCGGCCAGCCTTCCTTGAAGCCACCGCACCACAGACTGAGCTGCCTGGGGGCACTTCATAACGTGGTTCAGCAGAACATTGAAAAGCCATCTTTTACACCGATGCAGCCCTCGCAGGCAGCAGTGCCCTTTCACAGGCTGACATGCCAGCAAACAGGAAAGGCACAGCACACATCCCACCACCCCATCCCAAGAAGGTATCTTTATTGCATTATGAAATTATTCTATTTATCAGATTCACTGGTTTGCCATTGCAGTGCTGTACTAACGCTTTAATATTCAGGGAATAGCTTCACCTGTAGCAAGACCATCGTGCCACAAGTAGCCCCTTGCTCCAGGAAGCCTGAAACCCCCTGGACAATCCGGCAGAGATTCACCAGCAGCAGCAGCAGCGCTGCCTCCATGGCCTCCCACCCTCCCGCTCTTGCCAGCGTTGTCCATTTTCCACCTGAATTCCATTTCAAACCACAGATAGAGTATCTGCTTCAACACACATGCTGCAAACACACGGCTACACGCAAGCACAACCAGGGCAGACCGGCTGGATGAGCTGCAATTCCAGAAGCTGATTTAGAAACACAAGGACAGAATGGAAGCCAAGTGCAGCAAAATCTGGCATAGCTGGACATGTTTAGGGAGCTTGCTATACACTGCAAGCTGAAAAGCATTTATAAAGCAGATGGGAGGAAGAGAGCCTAGGTTTGATGCCACACAGGTTCAAAGGCTGTCAAGCTGGTTTATGTGACAATACCTCATTAACGGCCAGTATCGCATATTTTATTTTCATGCCTACACTGATAAGAAATGCTGTTCAACAGCATAGGCTGAAACTCAACTCTGTCATTGGAGATTTCAACACTAACTCATAAAAGAAGAAAGCACTCAGCAGAATCCTGCAACAGCAGGGTCTTCAGATCCTTTTGGGAAAAGAGCGCTATTCAGGTATTGCTCAAAAATTCCCCAAGACTGACAAAAATAAATCTCTGCTTCCAGATCCTGAGCAGTTCTGAAGCACCTCTTGCAGAGGAGTTTGTGCTGGCCTGGGGGGGCAACCATGCCCTGGCCCCACACGAACAAAGAGCATCTGCGACATCCAGCACTCACTTTCTACACCTAGCACTACCTCAGCTCACGCGCTAATTAAACAAAATTAGTAGGACGAAGTCCACATTTTCTGATATTTCAGTCACCCCACAATATCCCTTTAAAAAGCTATGGGCAATGACAAAACAGCACAGATATTGAAAACAAAGTATTAATGGATTTCTAGTGTTTCAGACTTTGCGATGACTTTTTCAAGCACGGTATTAAATCTGTCCTGGTGGCAAGAGCACCTCTTGGCCTCTACATTATAGATAATGTTACATAATCTTTTTTGACATCCCAGCCCCCCAAAGATGGGCCCTAACTTGTTTGGGTTCCTTTCAGGAGGACATGAAAATCTTCATTACAAAGACACTTCTGACTCCTTTCAGTAAAATACTTGGGCATGGCAGGTGACAGCAGACAGTTGTGCAAGCTGAGTTTGTGCCACAGAACAGCCGGTTGCAAACACGAATGCTCGCTGGAGTCTTACTGTGCTTCAGCAGAGCTGAGCATGCCCTTACCATCCTTGATTGCTGATAAATGGCAACACTTTCCCCAGGGTGTAATCAGATAAAATAAAGTCATGCAAAATCTGGAAGAGAGGGTTTGGTGGGGGGTTCTTGTTTGGTTGGGTGGCAGCTGTGGGTTTGTTTGCCTTTTTTTTTTTTTTTAATAAAAAAAATAAAAGTGCATTTCTCACTTTCTTTTAGCTCACTGAAAACCTTTTGTCCTTTCCAGGTAACATCATTGGTTCTGGGATCTTTATTTCGCCAAAAGGAGTTCTGGAGCACACCGGCTCAGTGGGACTGGCTCTCATTATTTGGGTGCTTGGCGGTGGGGTGGCTGCCCTTGGCTCGCTATGTTACGCTGAACTGGGAGTCACTATCCCCAAATCGGGAGGGGATTATTCCTACGTCACAGAGATTTTTGGTGGGTTAGCTGGGTAAGTACCCTATCTCTGTAAAGTAATTTCAAAATATGTTTATACTAACTATATTAAGTGTGGAAAAGATAATCTGACTTGGAAGAGACAGGGAACATTTGTCAATAAAATGCTTTTGCAAAGTCATTCTTTCTGCTCTCATTAGAAATACCAGATCACCCCTGTGCAGAGCTGTGGATGCTTTCACTTCCCTCTCTGACTCAATGAAGTCCATAAAAGGAAAGAATGACACTGTAAATGACACTGTCTCCAAGTGACACTCCTGCATGACACCCAGAAGTGGTCAGTACCTCACACTGAGAGCTCCACGCGCCAGGGAAGCCACGCTACCTGGAGCTTACCTGGAGACAGAGCCGTGGTCTCGCCTCCCGAAGCGGGGAGCTCTCGGCTGCGGGAGCAGCTCGCTTGCTGTCCAGGCTTGCAATGCACAAGCCATGTCAAAAAAGCCCAACCTTGTCACCCGAAGGGGAGCAGTGCTCCCGTTCTTGCTTTGCAAAGAGACTTTACCTTTTGTCCCACAAAAATAAACCCTGTCAGAAGTATGACAAAGGGTTATCTTAGGCAAGAGGCCTCCAGGTAGGTTTTGGTATAAAAAGGTCAGGTTTTCCAGTAAAGCAGGGCTGGAATTGCACCCTGCTGCACTTTGCTGAGCCACCACTTAAAGCCTGCAGCTTTGGGAAACCCTGACGAGGACCTCCAGTTTTCCACTTTGGAAGCGCCCATTCCCCTGCTGGAACTCGCGTGTGGGGCTCCGAGCTGAGACGGGAGCCTGCACCGTGCCTCCCCCGAGGAGGGAAACACCACTTCTCCAAAACTTCAATTCTCCGTTCTGATTTAATCCTTCTACAGCAAAGAATATCAAATTCAGCACACAAAGGTTTAGTGCATCTGCCAAAGGATTTTTCCCAGTGGCAAATACGGATGGTTTGGTCTATTCACACAAAGATGTTAATTAGAGGAGCACATGCCATACCCAGCCAGACATTTCCTCTTCACTTCTGTTGTCTTGTCCCTCGCTCCCAAAATCATCCCCATTTACTATGTTTTCCTGCATAGGTATAAGGAACAAAGAAGTAGTGTTTGATGGTAACGGCCACTGGAGCACTACATGCCCCAGCTTCTGTGCCTGGCAGTACTGATAGTTGGTTGCGTAAAAAAAAAAAAAAAAAAAAATATATATATATAGTAACACTGCTAGGTGTGATGTAAGAAGGTGAGTGGAATAACAGAGAGGGAGGCAGGACAGGGCTATCTCCTGAGCTGGCAGCCGCTCTGCATCTGAGTACAGCTGAAGGCCAGAGCACAAAATGCTGCTGAAAGCAGGGGGTGATGGCAGAACTCGGCTGGAGATGACCCCGCAGAAGGGACGCCTCCAGGCAGCTCCAGCCAGGGCAGAAGGAGGAGGCAAGGGAGGGCCCCTGTCACACTGGGCTCTGGTCTGGTACCAGCGAGCAGACTTCCCGCCTTCATCCTCATTTAGAAGTCATCTTGGTTTTAAATAGCACTTGCGCATGAGCGCGTTAACTGCAGGGAGTGCGTCACATCCCATGCTGCTGGAGCCATCTGAGCACAGCTCATCTGCGTGCACACGGGAACATGTCTATACAGGTCATAAAAAGAACATTACCCAAATAGTAAACAATAGGCTTAATATGTATCTTTGCAGAAGAAAATAAATAAATTCAGTTTCACAAAAACCCCACTAGTGCATTTCTGATAAATACAACTTCTGAATGCTCAGCAATAACATTGCAGTTAATGTAGTTGCTTCACCAGCAGTGACTGACGACTGGACAGATGTCCTTACTAAAAATCAATAGAACTGAAATCGTCAGAGAGCTCCTAGTCAGAGCTTTGATAAGTGTCACTCCAAACTGCAAGTAAAACATGCTTCAAGTACACTTTTATATTTCCTTTTTGCTGTTCTTGTTGCAAAAATCTAAAGTTTCCAAAGGCGGTATTTCTTTCAGCCATGTAGGATAGCATTAGTCATATTCAAACGAGTTCAAACTTCCTTAAACCACTTCAGCTTTTCCCATGATAAGGTGATCTGTACTACAGCATCTATTTCAAATTGTTTTCTTTTCTTAATGATGCACAAGTATGGTACACTCTAGTTTAATTTTGTATTTTCACAGGCTGCTTTGACTCTGTGATCCTTTGTATCTAACGTGAAGTCCTCTTGGGAGTACAGGCACATCCCAAATACATGTCTGAGAACCAGTTTCACCAAGTCAACTAGACTAATAGAGATCCAGATCAAGCCATGCTGTTCATTTCTTTCCACAGGTGAAGAAATTAGTATGCAGAGATATCTGCAAAAAATGTAGGTTTTGTCCAGGGATGACTGGCACTTCCACACAAGTGCCACACCTTCCCAAATGCAGCATGTCCCACCACAGATTGTCACTTCTTCCAGAGCGTTTCTAAAATGGGGAAAAATAATCTAATTGGAGACATTAGCTAACGCACATGCACATTGATGGGAGGACAGCCATTAACTTCAGCAGACTTTGGATCAGACTTGGCAACATTAAACACAGCAGAGGCCTTCTGGCTAGCAGCCATTGACACTCATTACACATGACCACGGGTTGCTCAGAAGAACCTCAGTCAGTAAGGTTATTTCACTGTCCCTTTTGCCATTAGCACATGCAGGAGTTTGGATTTCCCGCACAAAGTCCAATGGTCAGAAAAGAAAAAAAAAATTTTTTTAAATCACAAACACAGGTGCATTTTTTTTTTTTCCTCTACATTCAGCTATCTCTCACCTTTTTCTAAAGGTCTGATTGCTGCTTGGTTGGAAACGAGAGAAGATGCAACGTCTCTGGTTGTTGCAGTGCTGTACATTACCGAGTAGCTGTGGAAGCTCATCAAGCAGGGTGCAGCCCCCGCCTCCCCCAGGGCCACAGCTCAGCCCTCTGAGCAGTAGTTCCCCCCCGCCTGCCATTTGAAGAACCAGGCAAAGCAACCCCGCGCTTGCCACGAGGACCCTTCCCCACGTCGGGCTGGGTTCCCTGTGCTCCTGGCGCTGGCTGCCGGGCAGAAAGCGGCCTCCAGCCCCGCAGCGTGCACCTTGGCTTGTCGAATGGTGCGCACCATGATAGCGAGGACATCTGAAACTCAGATACATCTGCGGGAAATTTCAGCCCTTGCCACTTCAATTAATCATAGCTAATGTGGAACAGTTGTTCTTTGCTGAGAAAATTGTACTCTTAACTTATCCTACACAACAGATGATAAAAGGTTGTGCTGCAAAAGCAAAGACTTCCTAGAAGACTCGGAGTATTGGGTAATAATTGTACCAGGATTGATTCCCACCTTCCAGCCCCAGCTAATGCCACCTCCCCACAAGCAATTTGGCTCCAGAGCAGCCATCCCCCAGCCGGCTGGGCCTCCAGGTCCCAACCCTGCCCCGGGCAGCTGCTGACAGCACCACGAGACAAGGCAAGCGATCAGTGGTGCAGCCCCAGCCCCCAGATGCTCGGGGACACAAACATGATCTGAGTGACCAGCGCTGGTGCCTTTTTCTCACAACCAGGCTATAGTTAAAACTTGCCTAGAAGAACAGGGTAGAAGCGGGTCTACATCTTAGGCAAGCTGCTTTCTTGTTGTAAAGTCGTCTTACATTGGAGCTTCCTATTTGACAGTGCAACTTTGTCACCCCCTGCTAAAATTCTGCTTTTACTTTAATTGCTGTTACCAGTCCTATGGGTATTTCAATTCAGCATGAAGCAAATCAACTGTCAGGAATCTATTAAATTATTCACATTCCCATTAAACTGCACTGTGCCCAACACCAACTGTAATGCGCTCCACATTGCAGCATAGAAGCAAGGGCCCATTTTGCCTGAAATGCAGTTTTCAGACTCACTCTTCCCACTGAACATTTTTAGCTGAATACAGTTCTCTGCCCACAGACAGCACATGGGCTCAGGTAAACGTGGTGGGAAGAGCTGGTGGCCTCTGCCCAGCAGCCCCCTGCCTGCGGGCTCACACAGCGGGGGCTGAACTTGGCCTCACTCAGCACCACCAGCATTGAAACCCTGTCAGCAAATTATTATTGCAGTCTTTAAGTCATATTTAGCCTTCAGTGATTTAACCCAAGGGGTCCATGTGCTGGAGGCTTAACTTGTCCAGCGCTCAGGCTCCTGCTTGCAGAGCTGCCCCAAACTGGGTATGCCACCCTCAGCACCAAACAGCACAAAGCAGTTACTGAAGAAAACTGCTCCGAACCACAATGAAAACGTAAAAGAATAGAAAGAAAAAGGGAGTCACACAACAAAATAAAGAGAAAGGACAAAAAGAAAAGCCAAGGGTTTTAAAAACAGTAGTGCCATTTGGGAAAGTAACCAGCTCTTATATAATACCAGTTTACCAAATTAACTCTCAGCTAGTTAGTAAGAAAAGCACCAACTTGCCCCATACTTGTCAGAAACAACAAGGCAAAGTAAAGGATGGAACCAAGTACTCACCATCTCAGCCCGAGGAACACAGAAGAAAACGCACGCTCGCTCGCTCGCTCGCTCCCTCCCAGTTAACAGGCCCAGGTGGGACCTCCCCACCTCTGCCAGATTTAAGGGGCTGGCAGCAGGCAGCATGCTGGGAGGGTGCAGCCTTTAAAAGAGAAGCCCATGTAATCTAGAAATTGTACTAGCTTATCTGGAGATGTCACTTCCAATCCTCGTTTGTGCTGGGCATCCCTGCGCATTACATTTGTGCGTGTATGTGAAGGAATTAACATATATGTGTCTGTGTGTGTATGTACATGGCAAGCAGGATTTCACTTTCTTGCAATGACTGCTTCTCACTACAGAAATAATAATCCCTCAAATATTTAAAAACCCTAACCAGATCCACTGCTGCTTTTATAAGATCGTTACTTTTTTCCTTTTCCCAGAGTGAGAAAGCAAAATAGGTCACACGTTGCATTTGCAAAGGTACCTCATTCGGTGCAATCCCCTGCAGCTGGAGCCCCGGCTGGGCTATGGCAGAATCCTGCAGCACTAAGCTGCCCTGGCCCAGGCCACAGAGCCAACCTGCATGGTGATGAGAAACCCCCCAGTGATGGTTGGGGAGCCAGTAGCAGCCCCAACAGCTGCCCTGGCCTGCAGCTGGGGGCCCTGCTGAAACGCATCAGGGATCACAGAATCACAGAATAGTAGGGGTTGGAAGGGACCTCTGTGGGCCATCTAGTCCAACCCCCCTGCCGAAGCAGGGTCACCTACAGCAGGCTGCACAGGACCTTGTCC
>Ga0065711_1047853_pt1 | contig 12108 bp, 10 predicted proteins | sample Hoacrofraction12_FD_59098 | JGI IMG/M metagenome (GOLD analysis project Ga0065711, IMG submission 59098) | Hoatzin crop microbial communities from Cojedes, Venezuela - Epithelial fraction 12 v2 (version 2) | ecosystem: Host-associated > Birds > Digestive system > Esophagus > Crop | place... | reverse complement strand
TTCTATGATTCTATAATATACAGGAGCTATTTACAGTGTCAAGACCCATGGACCAAGAAAATAGATGGAGTACATCTCATATCTGCGTTTTTATCATTTACAAGTGTTTTATTTACTTGCTTGCAAACAAAGCAGTGGACTTGGCAGATTTGAAGCATTTTGCAATCGATTTGTCATGGTTTAGTAACCAGGAAAGCCAGGACTGTTGTTTGTTTGAAGAAGTCTTTTGAGCAGCAGTTCCTGGATTTGGTATTGGGACTATATTTGAGGTCATTGACTCCAAAACATAAGTGGGACCAGAGGGCCACAAGCTCTGCTTTTAGTCCAGGCAAGCAAGTGGTACTTAGGGATTGTTGCCCCCCAAATGCAGAGAGCTGTGGCTGTGCCAGAGCATAGTGTGTAAGCTAAAGGGAGGGACTGGTTTGTGTTGTGTTGTTTGGGTTACTGCTTGCTCGGAACTTGCACAGCAGTGAGTTGTAAAATTGTGTTTGCTACCTAAATAGATCTGTATGGCGTATTTAAAGTAAATCTGTATGGCATACTTACACATGGGGTGTCAGTTGGCCTAGGGCAGCAGGAGAGCAGAGGTTTCCAAAGCCACTGCAGCCACGGGTAGCAGAGAGGCTCAAGAGGCTCAGGCGTGCACATCCAGAGAACATGGATTCACAAAAACCCTAGGGGAGCCAGGCTTCCAGTGAACCAACATGCCCGGGTCTCTGCATCTTGAGAGTCTGCCTTTTTCTGTCACAAGCTGCAGGGACTGACGTGGGCTAAATAATTTCCAAGCACAGTAGGAACGACGCAGGATGCCCAGCTGGCAATGGAGGAAGTCCTCCCTCAAGCTTTCCAGCCAGCCAAAGGACAAACCTTGCCATTGCCTCCTTATAAAACACTCATTATGTGTAGGAGGCCTCCAGAGAGACAGGATTGGCTGGAGCTATCAAACATTTGGAAATTTTACCGTTGACAATTTATTCTGTTTTTTTTTCTTTCTTGTGCTTGCAGACTGGAAAATTTTTTGGTGCAGTGGATGGCTCAGTAATGACCCAGCTGCTAAACACGGGCATGTTCAGGCGGTAAGTGGGGGATCTCCGCTCTGTACTTCACTTTCTTCAGCCAGTACGTGGGTCAGAGCATATTGGGCCCCATAAGCAGCAGCACTGAGCAGGGGAAAATGCACGTGCTGGTGCATGTAGCTCTCTTATTTTCCTACAAGAGCTCCTTTAGCCAGCTGCCCCCTCCCCTGACTCCCTCAGTCATCGTCACCACACACCCTTGTTTCTCCTCATCTCCTGCTCTTCCGCCTGCTGCAAAGCACCCAGAGAGACAGTAACTCCCAGTCTCCATGTGGCCCGAAGGCAGCTGCTCCTCTGTCTTTTCCAGGGCAAGATGCTATGGGAAACACTTTTTGGGCTTTTGGGTATGAAGTGCTGCAGTTCCCCCTGCCACTTGGAAGGCCTTTCTATGAGCAGTTGTCTGAGAGCTCCTCCAGATGTGGCGTTGCAGCTGGCTGAGCACATTTCTCTCTCTTCTAAAAACACTTCTGTTTGTCTCACTCCACTCCCCCAGCCCATGTCAAAAGAGAGTTCAGAGTTTCAGCGGCTTGAAAACAGGAACTAGGGGGACCTGAGGTAGATAGGATTAAAATTCTCCTCTTCAGAGCCTGCTTTACTCACCGTCTGAAATTAGGGACATATTTCCTCCTGTACTGACCCATTTACATCAATCCAGGGCCTGTATTTCTCGCTTTGCAAGAGCCAGCTCTGGCCAAGCAGCAAAGACCGGTGTAAGCAGGCCACTGCTTTAGTCCCACCATACAGGACATCTCTTTAGACAAAGCTGATGCGTGTCCCCCGCGGGCAGTGGCATTGCTTGCTTTTGACTGCTTGCTTCTTTTGTGCTGATTGCAGGGTGACCATGTATGATTATCAAGCCATGTGCAAAGTACCCTACCACCACCACAGCGGTGCCCGGCCTCTGCTCAGCGTACGTATCCCTCCGCACGCAGCCTTCTCTGGGCTTGGCTGTGGAGGCCTTCTCCTAGGATGTTTCCAATGCGTTGATGTAGCACATTCCCTAAAAGAGTTTAGTGACTGTTTGCTTTCAAGTGATAGGAAAGTCCAGACTCACTAAGGCAGATTTCTGAGGCAGTGATGGCCACTGATGGTGGTTTCCAATTCGGCTCTTCACTGCTATATAGGATCTCACTGAAAATCGGAAGGACTGGGGAGGGGACAGGAACCAGACTATGCCAGTCTTCTCCTAAAAGCTGAGGTACCAGCTTGCAGCTGAAATGAACAGAAATGCTTTTGCAAGGCATGGTTTTACTCAGAAGCTCAAAAAGGAGAGTTACGCTGTCAGGGAACAGAGCATCTGGGAGAAAGCTGTCAGCTTCTCAGGGAAGCATGAGTGGGCTTGGAGCAACAGAGAGAGGGGTCAGAGCTGCTGAGAAACGCTGCTAGCCCAGGGAAGAAGCATTCAGAGTGAACAGTCTTGCCAGTACCTAGATGCAAGCTCTCTTTAGTCTGATACAAGCTAATAATCTAATCCCACTCTACTTTCCTAACCTGGCCTCAGACAGGCAGAACTAAGTAATTACTCAATGCTCAGGCCATTTCAAACTAGTTGAAGCAGCCCTAAACAGGGATGTGTTTATTGCTGTTATGGTCGTTTTTTCGATAATTTAAAATATGATGTGCTGGAAGTACATCCTACAGCACAATTTGGTCATTTTTTCCCAGTAAAAGAATTTTCAACAAAATATTTCTTTTTAATAATGTGTTACATTTTTGACAATATATACATTTTGGCAATAGCTATACTTAAGATGGATAGATAAGATATTGTCATTGCAGTGAAAATACCTGCTTGGTCGTATCCTCAAGAATTTTGATTACTGAAAGAAATGTCACAAAACACAAACCACCAAAAACCAGGTGAACTGGGAAAAGAATAAAAAGGCGAGCATTCAGCCTTCATCTCTCCCTTTTGCCTCCTAACAAAACCCTCAAAAAGGAAGAAATCAAGAAAAGTCCATTTTTCACCTGTATTGTTCAAAGGAAAAATCGGTGAAATTCCCAACCATCTATATGTTTTACTGTTTGCTGATTTATTTTGGCTGAAGGTGCATCAGTTAGCAGTAATGGAACATTATCTTGTGTCCTGTGACTGCTGCATCGGTTTTGGGTTTGAGGATACGGGCATGATTATGAGAGGGAGAGATGAAAATTAGACATGGTTACCATGAAGAAAAGAAGCAGCAGGATCATTTGCAGATGAATTGTCCCTGGGACAATGCTGGGTTTCCAGTTTGTAGCTGAAAAGCAGGAAGATGATAGAAGTCATGCCATCTTGAGGAAAAGCTGGCTGAAAGCACGGTTAAGCATAATCAGTCAATGGCAGATAATACTAAATCCTGGGCAATGCTGTCGCTTGTCCCAGAAACACCACTTGCTATCAGAATATAAAAGCATCCTAAACTGGTGGTGTCCCATTTAGCTGTGTTTCTCTTCTGCTCTGAGCTCTCAAGGTCATCCATACTGGAGAGAAATCATCAAGCAATTACATCTTCAATGTCCTTCATACATTTGTGATAAACTCCCTGACCCTGACGGGGAGGGGGTAAGGAGATATTATTAGTAGCAAGGCAGCTCCGCTGGCTTTTGATGTATTTTGAACATTTTCCAGTGATGCTCAGACCTTGAATTTCCAGCCTGTCTTCAAGAGCTCTGATGAGTGGAGGGAATTGGTCTGAAACGTGGGGTCCTGCGTAACAATTATAAACTCTCTGACCAGGTCCTTATGGTATTTCTCATTTCTTTTTTTGTTCTCCAGCCAATTTATGCCTTTCTAGCTGCAGTGAAATGGCTGATAAGTGATTTCCTCATGTAAGTACCAAAAGATGGGGGTGTTTGGGAGGCTCAGACCAACGGGGGCAAGAGCTGAGAAAGCTGCAAGTGGAGGCCCCCACATAGGGCAGTGCTGTCAGCCTTCTCCTGACATTCAGCTCAGCGCCTTGCTCCTGGGAGACAGAAAGCTATTACTATTCCCATTTTGAGAGGCAGAGGCCCGGAGCGGGTCTGGGATTTACCTGAAGTCACTCAGTACAAAGTGGCAGAGTCAGAAATAGGACTCGGGTCTCCCGGGGCCCCGTGCAGATCCTTGATGCGAAGTCCTCTTGCCTGTCTCCTTTGCCTGTGATGAGCCAATGCACACCTTCACTTCGCAGAGGGCAGAGGCTGAAGGCAGGCAGGCAGGGAGCCCGGGTCTGAGTGACAGGCAGTGGAGGAGAGAGCGGAGGCCGTGAATCAAGCTCCAGATTTGGGCTCACCTCAAACTGCTGGGGTGAATAGGAGTTCAAGTTCAAATTAGGATGAAAGTGCTCCTGCTCAGCTTGCTGGGTGTGCAAGAGGCAAGATGTGGAAAAGATCCGGCTCCTAGGGCTTGAGCGTAAATCAGAATAATTCAATGTGATGTGCAGCTACCTCTGTGTATCCAGAGTATGGGCTGCCTGCTGGCCATCCATGCCTGCTCCTCAGGTGGGTCTCACGGTGACTGAATCCCCTCTTGGCCTCGGGGGCTGCTGTACTCAGCCCTTCCTTCGCTGGCAAGGCCCCCACACAGTATCCACTTCAGGTAAAAGCCCATTCAGTTGTTCCACATGATGAGAGCTACACTCTCATCACATGGAGGCGAAAGAAAAAGAATTAAAAAACCCAAAACCTCAGACTTCCACTGCCAGCAAATTTATAGTAAACATTTTAGAACTGATACTCACCAGGCAACGGAGTCATCTCCCTGACACCTGTATCCTTCCAGGCTGCTGAAAAAGCATCCTCTGTTCTTGCTCTTTTGACAGCTTCCTTTTGGAGTTTAACATGAGTAGCTTCTGGCACTCAGACAACTTGGCAGATGGTGAGTACACAGAAGTCCAGCCGCCCCATAGCATGTGAGTGTTAGAGCTGCTGGTGGCAGAAGAAGCTGTACAGGGAAGCCTGGCCTCGTGCGAGAGGCCCACCATCTGCCCTGCCACCTCTCCCTCTGTGGACCCTGGAATCCAGCTTCCAGGTCCCCCGATCACTCTGTCTCCCCCCACTCCCACCCCTACTTCAGGCTGCCACAGCACCAGAGTGGTCAGGGTAAGGAGCTTGGAGCACGCTGCTTGCTTTCCTCAGGGTAACTGCCGGGGTGGGGGGAGGCTCTGCTTTGCAGGGACCCCCATGCTACATGCAGTGGGGTGAGAGAGACCATCGGTAAAGCCCTGCCGTTGGAAAGACTCCCTTCCAGTCTTTCCTGAGGGGGTCCTGCGGGACAGAGAGAGCAGGGCTGGAGCAGCAGGCTCTGCAGAGCCTAGTGCGGGTCTCGGGAAGCTAGCAAGAAGCCTGTAAGGTTCAGTAATGCATGGAGGGTCTTCACTTGCCCGCTGGATGCTCTCTGGAAGAGAGAAGATGACGGCACACGGTGTTGCAGAGCAGCGAAGTGCAGCGGAGGGGTATGTCTGGGTTGAAATCCAGCAGTCCCATCCCTGCCCCGCAGGCAGGGGGATGTTAATGGCCCGGAGGTGACTCGAAAAGGAAGGTGAGGAGTGTTCTGCGCAGCCATGTGGGTGCCGTTATTACCTCCTCACTAATTATTCAGCACTACTGGTGCTTTGAGTGGGGACAGTGGTACCTTCCCTGCTAACTGTGGGGCTGAGTCTTCTGCACTGAACTCTCCTGGCAGAATGCGGAAACAGTCACTTTTAGAAAGCAAAATTACCTTCTAGTCAGAGAACCAGCCCATGGCTGGGTACTGTTTAGGTCCCGCTCAACTCCTCCCAAAAGGGTCACCAGAGATGGTGGTAGAAGTTGCAGCCCTGCTCTGTGTGGCCCTGGCTGCTGCTTAACACACATGAGGAGAACGGGGATGGCCCCTGCAGAAGTTGGTGGGGAAGAGTCCGGTGAGCAAGTCTAGCACCTATGGCAGGGCAGGAAGGACTGCTCTTTCTGGAGGACAGACGGACCTGGTGTTCCTACAGGGAGTTGCTGTGGGTGCTAAAGGGTTGCAGTTTGATTTAGTCTGTGCTTCAGGAGGTCTGAGGAAAAAGGGAGGGGGGGGATTCTCACTGCTGCCCTGCTCATCGCCATTTACTTTTGTGGTTTCTTCATCTCCCACATCACCTCCATGACTGCTGTGTGCAAATTCATCTCTTCACTGCGCTGCCATCGTGTGAAACTGTCACGTGGTTCCATCTTCATGGTGTGTCTGTGGTGTCATGCCGCTTTTCCAGCCAAGGCTGTCTTCCATCACTGTAAGTAGCACCACTTAGCAGCAAAAAGAGGAGGATTTAGCTAGAAATCCCAGGCTAGGAAAGACTTTTTTCACCCTTTGGACAACGGGGAACTTGCAGAAAGGTGTGACAGGGACAAAGCAGTGCCTGGCTCCGTTTCCCTGCACTGCACAGAAGCAAGCAGCGCTGTTGCTCGTTTAGCTGGCCGAGCTGGTGATTGGCGGTCTGTCCCTGAGCAGTCAGCAACAGAAGGGACACACCAGCCTCCTCAGTGACTGCAGATGCAGACAAACCCATCACAGTACTGTGGCATAGGTGGGCCCGTAGCCTGTGTACCGTGGCACGTCCTTCACTTTTGTTCGCAGCTGCCCCGTTCTTTTCAGTTGATCTGCCAAAACCAAAGACCAAGCCTTGCCTTCTTGCAGGAAAAACTGTGTGGGTCTCGTAGACTTCAGATATTAAGAGGCAACTGAAGTCTTCTTTTCCATACCCCATGGCTTAGCTCCTGCTGACGAATACCAGCCCAGCTCCAGGATAATGCAGAATTACTTTCAAGCAGTTCAGCTGACAAGTATATGCTCTAGCTCATAAATCCGCTCCTACAGGCAAGTTAGAAATCCCTCCAAAATGGAGTCCAGACTGTGGCTGTGTTTGTATCTCCCTGCTTCCATATCTAGTTTGTATTCGCTGATTTGCTCTCTGCCCAGCAAGACGTATGTGTGAGACAGAGACAAAGAAACAGAGACAGTTGGAATGTGCCTTACTGTACGAAAAAGAGGAAGAGAGACTGTGGCTATGGATGAAAAAAATAAGTGTCCGTGGGGGGGAGGGAGTAGCAGGGTGGAAGAATACTATTGGGGCTGGAAGAAATGGGTTGCACATGTTGTTAAGAAGGGGCTGTAGACTTTCGCCAGAGACGTTAACATTTTCTTGCCTGCATGCCAAGGCTGGTGTATGCAAAAAGTGTGGAGAGGAGACATTTTGTGAGAGAGAAATTGAGCACACATTCGTTCAGGGATATGTGCAGAGGAATTAACGGTCGGGGATCTAATGCCTGGCTGTGCACCTCTGGCTCTGCAGCACCGAGCCTGTTTCTGCTTCCCAAGTTCTCTTGGTTTCTGGGAGGAGGAGGCTTGCCGTTGAAATATGGGCATGATATGTTCAGACGGCACTCACCATGCAAATCTGCTTTTCAGAGGTAGCGAGAAGACATGTTTGCTTCTACAGATTTTTCACTGCTCTCAGCATCTCATTCCTGCCTGTGTTTGTAAGGGCTTCTGCTTTTATGGACATCACCACAGGTTTGAAAGCCTTTAATTAAGCCAAAAATACTTCCAGCCAAGGCATGCAGCCTAGAAGGGACTATTTCTAGAAATCTGTAGCTCAGAAAAGTTTCTTTTTTACTGCATGATTGTGTACACAGAGGATATTTTATGAGACAATTGATCAAATTCTGTGTTTTGTATTTGTAACCAAGTGGCAGATTTTGTCTCTTGTCCCAGAGTAAATCCACTGACTTGGGTGCAGTTATGGGTGATTTCTGCTGGGGGAAAAGAGTTCACAATCTGGGCTGCATAGTTCATAGCAAGGGATGGCGGCTGCCTTTGCTGCTCAAGAGGATTGGTTGCCAAATGTCTGACAAAGGCTTTCTGCAAGTGCAGATGGCAGCAACGACAGCCTGGAATTAACTCACTCTTTGCTATAAAGTTTGCAATTTGTTATCAGCTCCTCTGACTGTTTGCTAATCCCTGACCACCAGCCTCTGAGAGTGCTGATAACGTTTTGATGTCCAGCGTGTGCACGCAGAGGCTCAGCCCAAGCGTTTTGCTGATGATGTACACGCTACTAGGTGCCTCTGAACTTCTCAAGACTGCTGCAGCTGCATGGCTTCCAAGCAAATTAAGTGGCAGTAGGCTTAAGCATAATCTCTGTCATAGGTCTTCTCTCTGTGCAGAAGTTAGGAGATTGTAAAGTGGCTTCTTTTCATTTAGCCTGTGCCAAGAAACTGATTTAAGACGGTCTGTGGAGGGGACTTGTGCCAATTTAGCACGCTTTAAAAATACAGCTTGGTGCACGTGATGAGGTTAACCCAGAGCAAGTCAAATTGCAGCTGTTTGTGAAAGGCTGCAAACAGAAACACAACTTCTGTTGGTGACTTAGCCCATACTGCGCTGCAGAAGTGACCCTGGAGGCGCTAAGCCCAGGGCACTTCCCACCGCTGACCTCCAGATGCACAGGCTGCTCCCGTGAGTGCCACCACAGCGCAGTTTGGCCCAGGATTGCCCCTTAAGTGTTGCCTCTCTGGTCCTGTGTCCAGTGCTGAGGTACAGCCTATGCGTGCGAGTCAGGCCAGCAAGCAGTGCTGGTCGGCACTGGCAGAGGGTGCAGGTTCATCCTGGGTGTGGGTTCTGCAGTCTCTTTAGTTGCCTTGCTCTTGAGGCCCGGCTGTCCAAGCCTGAGTCCAGCACAATGGCCCTGATTCAACGCTGGCTGAGGCTGGGAGGCCTCAAATCTCCTTCCATCCCATATTTTCCAAGCCAATGGTCTGATTCACCCCCTCCCTGAACCCCATCCTTCACATCAGTGGTTTTTATATGACTAGCTCCATCCGCTCTGATGACATCAGGAAGCTGGAGCTAGTGGAGGATGTCATTCTTAGCCAGGGATGGGGGAAAAGTGAGGACCTGGATGAAGTCTCTGCTATGTCAGGACCCTTTGCCACTCCTGACATGAGCAATACGCTAAATTCTTGCCAGCAGGTGTGCCCCAGCTTTATCAGGTCACCTCTGTGGGTGGTCATCCCAGCTGTTCTTCTGAGCAGGGACCAGCACAGTCCATCACCGCAGCTCAGTGCTATGAACCGGGGACTCTGACAGTTCGAGGCTAAGGGACCAATGCGTGGTCTTGCCACCAGCATGTCCCTAAGAAGGTCTGTCCCTGGCCCAGACCACAATAGTCTGGCCACCTGTGTCAGAGTTTGGAGCTGTTTTCCAGCCATTAGCACAGTGGGTGAAGGCAGAAGAAAAGGGCTCCCTCTCTGCCCCTCACGCTGCTTTGGTCCATCAGGGACCTCACTGGCCAGGATACGGTGACCAGCCCTGCAACTGGCCTGAGCTGGAAAGCATTTGAAGCTTCTCTCCTTTCAGTGTAAATGGGAACATTCTGCATGTTTCATCAGAAATGTCAAAGCCTTTGAAACTCACCTCAGTAACAGGCTCTTCTGCTGCTCGTCCTGAATGTCCTCGGCACTGGTCGTCCCTGTGCCAGGCACCAGTCAGAGCCATTCTCCATTCGCAAAAATGGGAGAGGCTTTTCTGTGCTCCTGCGGCGGGGGCTTGCGCAGAGGGACGGCGCATGGTGACAGACCACAGCCACGCAGCTCCTGCCTGGCAGCACAGTTGCTGCTGGGCCCTGAAATGACGAGTTTAGCTGATTAATTTAGTGTGAATCCAGGGTGAATGTGGAATCATGGCATCATGCTGAAATCAAGCCCTGTGTGCTTCTGGATCGGTGCAAAATGAACCGCACCGTGCTACCGAAAGGTGGGTCCCGCTGTCTGGGGGGCCTGAAGCAGGAGGCTGCCTTGTGAGTGGCATTTTGAGAGAGTCCAGCAGAAAAGCACGAGGCACACCTACCCGGGACAGTGTACTGCAGGAAGGTGTCTGAGCACCGTCACGGTCACCTGGGGGAGGCATTAGAGGGGAGACTGGGCTGCAGCTCCTGGCTGTTAAACAGCTGTCTTCTGTCGCCAGATTGGTGCGGTGGAGAGAAAAATCAGAGAAACTCATCCGGCTTCTCTCTCCCACGTAAGCCGCGTTGTTTAGACGGCAGGCTCCGCCGGCTGCTGCCTCATTCCCTGTGCTCCAGCAGCGTCAGGGCAGCTCTCGGTGAGGGTTTCACAGTGATGCAAATTACCCATCATGATTATGGATGCCCTCTCGGTGCCTTCTTACCGTACATCGACCGATTAAAACCCACGTTGCTGCCTTTTTCTATAAATCTTCAGCAAGGGACAAGCTGGTCATCCTCCTCGTCCGAAGGACTCCCTTCCCTGCCCGTCCCCCCCGGCAGGGCTGTCTGCAGCCGCTGTGTGGCTGGGGGGCTGTGAAGTGAGGCTTTTGTGCTCTGACCCAAAGCTGATGTAGAAACCATTTCTCATACTTCTTGCTGGCTGAGCTGCAACCACCTCTCCCCTAGCAACAAAGCCTCGCATTTCCATCAGCCACGTTCCCCTGTGTCTTACAGAGGCAGGACCTGGCTTCGCTACCTCCAACTGCAGAAAATAATTGCCAGAAGGACCCAAGGCAGTAGTTTCAGGCAAGGCAGACTTCACTGAACTAGAAAGGATGCCGTTGCTTCTCGAGGGAGGCTCAGTAAGGCGGTTCAGCAAGGCGGTTTAGCTCCCCCTCATCCCCAAATTAGTTTGGGAGTCCCCCAGAGTGTGACTGATGAGTGATGGGGCAGCTGCTCCCTGCCTCTGCCGTGGATGGCTCCCTCCAGGAGCCAGTGCCACACGTTAGCTGGGTCTCTGCCGGTCCTCGAGAGCTGTTGTCTGCTTCCCTGCAGTCTCAGACCATATCTGTTTGCTAGCAGTGCTTTCTTTTTAGAGTGACATGTGTTCAACCCCTCAAATTACCTGCTGTGGGCTCGTTCTGAAATGTCAGAGGGCTCGGGAAGGATCAGCAGCTGATGGGGACCCCACCACAGACACACAGGGTCTCAGCAGAGGCAGATCCCTCAGCACGGGCCTTGAGGACCGGCCCAGTCACAGCTCTGAATGTTTAAAAAAAGTGGATGAACCAGGCCTGGGTTAGACAGGAGGGACCTTATTAGCACCGCTGGTTTGGTAGAACCCCCCCTCCTTTGAAGACGGGGTACCAGTGCCCGCATGCGCCTGTGTAACTGCCCATGGGGGTCCCTGGGGTGCTGCAGCCCCACGGCTGTGGCTTCGGCAGGGCAGGGTCCAGCCTTGCTTCAGGACGGTGAGTGGGAATATTGGACGCATGTCTCACATAGGCCGGTTTTCCCACACCACCTAGTGGGAGCAGGGCTCTCTGCCCGGCTGCTTTCTGCAGCATCTCCTTCCCCTTCTCTGGTGGGCACCTGCTCTTGGCCCCTGACAGAGCGGGGACGCGGGGCTGCTCCTGCGACCTACATTGCCAGCTTAAATGCTTCCACCTCAGCGCAGACCGCTCCCATACGACCCTCTGCCCTTCATGTCTCACCTTGTCTCCTTACCGTTGCAGCTCACAAGCACAAGAAGCACGATACCTTGCAGCCCTGCGACACCGAGTACCCCGTCTTCGTGTACGAGCCGGCCATCGAGGAGACCAACGGGCTGATCGAGTGCGGAGACTGTCAAAAGTAAGACTTGTAGCTTCCCTTTCGTCTCGGGGCTTGCGCCCCTGTCCCCAGGTCGTGACAGCACGTGAGCCTGGTTGCAGGGCTCGCCGGTGACGGCAGTACCCTGAGAAGAGTCTCCTGCCGCTGTGCCCATCGCGTGGCCTCTGCCGCAGCCGCAGCGCTGGCCACAGAACGGAGCTAAACAGCTGTGCTGGGCAATGAGAAGGTGAAAGGACCAAGTTACAACTTATTGATAAAAGAGGATAAAAATTAAAATCATTTGTTAACAAGCAGAAATGGCAGTAGAACGAGGGAAAGAGCATTTAAAAATATACATATCTTTCCATTCCAGATATGTCAGAAAAGAACTTTTTCTGTTTTTTCACATTTCTGGCAAAAGTTTTCTCCTTAGATAATTTTCCTTTTTGCAGTGCTTTCAGCTTTCCTTTTCCTTTTTATGTTTTCCCTCTTTTCTGTTTTTCTACAGAAAAAAAAAA
>Ga0065711_1047852_pt1 | contig 12109 bp, 6 predicted proteins | sample Hoacrofraction12_FD_59098 | JGI IMG/M metagenome (GOLD analysis project Ga0065711, IMG submission 59098) | Hoatzin crop microbial communities from Cojedes, Venezuela - Epithelial fraction 12 v2 (version 2) | ecosystem: Host-associated > Birds > Digestive system > Esophagus > Crop | place... | reverse complement strand
CCCCCCATACCTGGGTGAGTTGAATACGTGTGTTGATTTGGCAGGTCTCTGCTTTGACAATGGAAGGATAATGATGTTTTTAACAGAGAACAGCCACTACGGTGACTACTGCGATGCCCCAGCTTTTGGATAGATTGCTTCAGGCTCTCAGCCATTTCGCAATCTCTGCTTTCGATTTTCAACAGGTTTTAGGTGTCAAACATGGTTGCTCATTACCCAAAATAAGTGCAGTTTCCTCCTTGAGGATATTTGTATCTTTGATCAAGTCAGTTCTCCCATCCCAGCACTACGTTCATGTGAAATAAGCTGACAACACTCAAAGAACTTCTCTGGCTCTGTAGCAGATCCAAGTATTTCACAACCATATCCAAATCCTCTTAGTCCTTCCTTTCTAAAAGTTCCATATCCTCAAACTCAGAAAAGTAACTTTTGTGTGTGTTTCCAGGTCATCAAGCTGTTCCCCCCACTACAACCCCTCCTCTCAATTTTCTTTCTCAAAAGCTGCATTATGAAGAGTAAAAGCAAGTAGATCGCTCCCTTTCACTGCTTCATGCTTTCCCACATCCGGCATGCCACCACCACATTTTCTGTTCAAGTTCTCCCAACATCCATCCTGTCAGGGACAGATGTTTACCAAGCAAATAGAAAGCTGGACTAAGCTGAAGTATCTGTGCAGATACTAATATGCCGGAGTTTGAACGTATACAGGGAAATGTTTATACCTTCTCTGGACACTGTACAGAACGAGCTAACACAAGAAGCGCGATATGTAACATCCAGACCTTAACGTGCTGGTAACAGACAAGCATATTTCAGAGTCCACTCCTGAATCCACAATGCAGCTTAGCAGAACCAGGACTTCACTGTATTGCCTCTCACTCACATACGGTGAGTTCTCCTGATGCAGGCAGCTGTCACTGTAAATATTATTAGCAGAGCTTGACCTGCTATGGATAAGCTTACTTACACTGCTACAGCTTCTGTACAAATATTCAGAAATCCATCAGAATGAGCAGAGACCAGTCATCCCAGAAGATCACAAATTATATCATTCTTTACTCTGGGAAATGTGGTAGCAGACAGTATCCACATCCATTGACTGGCAGATCAGGAATGCAACAAGATCTTCCACTGGCCTCTTCTGCCTGGCATGTCTTCTCTAACAGCTGCCAGGCCCACGGCCCAGGTATTTCCTTTTAAACTTTTTTTTTTTTAATTTTCCCTTTTACATGCATACCTTTCCTTTTTTACCTCGTTGATGACTTCTGCCTCTGACACATCACAAAGTAATAGTTTTCAATAACTAACACAGACTACATCAAGTGTCACACCACTGCACCAAAAGCAAAAGTCTGCATAATAGGAAGATAATGAAGAGCAGTCACGGACTTCAAAGAAGAATCACAAAGAACTGAGAAGCTATTTCACACTTCGTTTTCCATTTGGTCCCTGTCCCTTTGGGAATCATGTCAATAGTGAAGACAAACAGTGAATAAATTTAACAGCAGCCTAAAATCTGGATGCAAGATGCAGCAAGCAGAACTTCCCAGGATAGCCTGCAATGGCTCGTATGCACAGCCACATGAATGCCCAGTTGCTAGATGGTAACTACATGCAGTGGACCTCAGTTCTTTTTAGGTCTATTGTGAAACCCCAACGTCACTTCTTTCCAGCTGCCCCAAAGACATACCACCACCATCATACAGGGCTGTGCTCTGTATCAGCACTGCTGGTTTGATGGTCTGAGTCCAACTCTTGTCCTGTATTATAATTTTGCTGGGTAAGAATTAAGCCAAGGCAACAAAGCCCCTGGCACAGACAGGGTGATGCGGACAAGAAGAGCATTTTGGATGACTAGCTCTTGTGGGCTAGGAAAGTGGTCTGGCTGTTGGACAGAGAAGTCCCTGCATTTGCTGCAGCCCTGCCAGAGGTCTCGTAGCCATGCTGGCCAAGGTCACTTCAGCTGACGTGCCCTTGAACTGCTGCAGGCAGAGCACCTGTTACTATGGGACCTTGAGGGAAGGCAGAGTAAACAAAGTGGCAGCTGGAAACAGGGGCCAGGATTTCAAGTAAACATCACATGCCAGAGAGTTCTGAAAACAATGAACTTAGATTCCAGCAGCAAAAGCATCCTTCATGCCTCTGCAATGTTTGCTTGGATCTTGTTATGCAGACTTATCACTTACAAAAAACTAACCCTGCTGATATATGAGGACTAACAGCCTTCACTGTTGGAAGGATCAGAGAAAAGAAACGGCCTCATCCTGTTTATGTATGCTTCTGCAGATCTGGTCTAAGCAGTAACACAAGATGCAACACAAACTCTTCAGGACGGAACAGTCTCCTACACCTCTTGCACCCAGCCTGGCAGGACACAGCCCCAGGAGCAGGTTCCTGTATTGACCACAGTCACTCTAACAGCAGTAAGGCTCTGGTGTTCACACAAGCTCTCGACACAGTTACCTCTGAAGCATCCACACAAGCAGGACTCAGGACTCTTTCAGAAGCACACCAGGGTAGATGTGGCATAGGAGGCAAGCAGTGCAGAGGACAACACGTATGCCACACAGAGAGTTCAGACTAAAGCAGACTTGCAAGCTGTCACCTCCCCCCCAGATTTGCAAGACCCAAGTATAAACTATGCAACTGCTCTCTCACTTTCAAACCTAATAATGGCAATCCTCTTTCTCAAGAAGGGCAAACCTATTACACAAGCGCAAGGCTACTGGGATCTTCTCCTTACCCCCTCCGTCACCCTTAAGGCTCAACTCTTCAATTCCTGTTCTTACTCACAAGCCAATCCTAGCACAAGTAAACCCCACCTAACACCAGCAAAGACAAGAGCACCCTTTCATCTCTCAGCTGAGATGGAAGAAGCCTTTTCATGCTCATGCAGAGACAAAGCTGTAGCAAGCATCAGATCCCTGTACATAAGGACAACTCTTCATGGACAAAGAAATAGATCTCTTGAGCTTTCTTCCTTTGCTCCTTCAGCTGAAAGCAGCCTCAGCTCTTCTACTTCTGCTCTGAACTGTCCCCCAGAAATTCTATCCTTTGTTTCCCAAATCACTGAGAGAATGCACAGGGAAATATTATTAAACTGCAATTAAGACTGTGCAAAAAGACAAGCACAAACACATACGTACTCTGCCCATAAAGATATCCTCTGTTTGCTCTGGTGTGGTATAAATGAGCAACAAAGATACCTCTGGAAATTCAGAAATCACTACATTAAAAAAAAAAAAGTATCTCTGTATGTAGCAAGACATTGCCACATATAAGAAATTCAAGTAAGAAAAGGCATTAAATACAGCAAGCAGGACTGCATCCTCTGCTTCCTCGCACTACATCATCAGCTGAAGAAGCAGAGAGATAAGAAAGTCTCTAACTGCATTACTGTTGTGGATAATGTGCTGTGAACACAAAACCAAGGATAAAAGGCTGTCTAACGAGTCACTAATACTTAAGTCATTAAAATCTTTCTGTGCTTTTCAGAAAAATTGTTCAATTCACAAAGTAGCATGCTTAGCTACTTAAACAATTGAACCCTTTTCCTAGCATCACAGTATGACACAAAACGTATCATGTCAAAAGGGTTATCCGTAGGTCAGCAGTGGTCTGGCCTAAACACACTTACATATCACTAATTAAAGAAAATCAGATTCTTTCACTAATACCCAGCTCTTTGATAATCCAAGTGGTGGCCCACAGGCTCTTCCCATCTGGCCTGTCACCTTTTGTTTTACAGTCTCAAAAGAGACAAAGCACCTCGGAGAACTACAGATAACACCCTGGGCTTTGTACCTCTGACGCACCTCCCAACAGGCCATGGTCCAGACACCTGACCAAGGGAAGGAATCACTTCACTGTGCCTTGGGCCTAGATGGCTTCCTACCATCCTCTCCAATGCCATTTTCTACGATCCATCTGACAGCACAGCTAAACAGCCCAACTTTAAAAACACCAGTGTTTCGCAAAGGTAACTGAGCTTGCTCTTAAGTAGCACCCAGAGTTGGAATACCTTAAGGCACAAACTGAAATCTACTCAACAGAGAGGGAATGGCAGTTACCCTGCAGGCAACCAAATGGCCAAGGTGTCACTCAGGCTTTCCTTTAACACTCACTCCTCAGAAGCATTAAGCCTGTAAGAGACCTGTAAGAGATCATCACACATAGGAGAATGACAGTGAGACAAACACTGTCCCCACAGGAGTTCAAGCAGACAAACATCTGCTCAACACAACACTACATTTAACACAGCGAGGCAGAGTCCAGCAGCTGCAGCACATCCAGCCAAGGGAGGAGAGCAGACAAGGAGCTCTCATCCGAGCCCGCAGAGCACAGACGGGTCCCTAACAGGCAGGGTCCCTCAGCAAACGGGAGCAGCACGCTCGCCTGCTGAACAAATCTCTCTTGCAGTAAGGGGTCACGCCTCACACGGCAATTGAGTGTTCGACAGCTGAGGGAAGCTCACGCCATTTAGACTTCCAAGCCCAACAAAACAACACTCCACAGGTGAAAAATCCAGATTCCTCTATGAATAATACAGCTTCCACTGTTCTAAAAGCAGGAGGGGTTTCTACATTCTCCAGAAGTCCACCATCAGCAACAGACTCGGGAATGCAGAGCTGATGCTCCAGATACTCCAGCTTCCTTGGCGACTGCATGAGGAGAGCGATGGTGCCTCTCAGAACCGCCCCTGCCAGTCACCACTGGGAGTGGGTGCTTTTCGCAGGCACTTCAGCGAATGCCAGAGGCAGTCTGCAGAACACTGCCTTCCAGAAGCAATTACCATTCAAATACCAGCCTGGTTTTATTACCCTGTAATTTGCATCTGTAGGGTTCCTCATCAGTTACAATGGCCAATGGCTTTCCTAACAGAGGTGTCAGTAAGCTGCACATCTCCTTCCTCTTCCCCTCCTAAATCTTCCTTCCCTTTGTCTTCTTTCCTTTATTATTTAAGTTTGTAGCTGAAGTGTGACCTTTGATAGGGCTTCCTTTTAGGCTCCTACACTCACTCACTCCTAAACTTCACACCTTAGTTTCCCCCTTTCAAAAAGACCAGTACACACATAGGTCTCTGAAGTGTTGAGACTGTTTTGGCCGTTTTTAGAAGGGAGAAAGGGAGGAAAAAGCAGTTAACTGGCTTACCCAAGATCAACAAGCCAAGAAACTAAGGGCTAGCAAAAAGCTTTGTGCTTGTGTCACGAAGTAAATAAGCCGTGGCAAATGCACACCAGAACATTTCCGATGGCGATTATGGCTTTGCTTACAAAGATATGTCTATATGAATTCTATTATGAATGGCACCAAGACAGCAGGTTTTATGTTCAAAACAATCAGAAATGACCTTCCAACTCCCATTTGAGAAAACAAACAAAAAATTATTTTGAAAACACTGTGTTTAGAATTTCTATTCTAGTAGCAAAACTACTAGAAGCAATTTCTGGAAAACCTGGCTTTTCCTAACCCCATTTTTCAAGCCTTCCTGCTTCAGAAACTGTGACAACATTGTAACTCCAGCTTGCACTAAAAACAATCAGATTCAGGTTTTTCCATCACTGTCTGAACAACAGAGAACCAACTCTATTTTTTTTGGAGGCAACTGAAACAAGTACTTTTCCTGATCATCTTCACAATTGTTTTATAGACATGTTAAAGGTTTCCTTCCTAGAGTGAAAGGAAAATTGTATGAAAGCTGTAAATTATTTCTATAGCCATCAAAGAGTTTAGAAAGCTTGTCTTTTTCCTCAGAAGTAGCTTAGAAGTTTTGTCTTTAAAGAAATCACTTGTGCCAGCGACGTTAAAATATCAAAGGACAGATGAGGAAAGCTGTAAATGCAATTAATATCTGCATACAAAGGAAAGGAAGTAGCAAGCATATAGCCTGACGTCCGTTAATTAAAAACGAAATACCAGATTAAACCCAAACTGGTCCAAGCTTCTAAACTGACAAGGTTTTTTGCTGTTGTTTTATTTTTAAAAGACAAATATTCAGAAAGGAAGCAAGGGAGTATAAAAAGAGCCAAACCAGGAACCCCAGCTCTCCTGCCCCCATCTTACTGCATGATCATCCATGACTCCGTATCTGGGTCCATCTAGCTCACCCTCTCCCCTTATCAGGCACACCCTTACAAAGTGCTTCCTATTTAACTCTCCCATTGCAGATCAAAGCACAGGGAAGAAATGCTGGACTTCTCCGACTCCAGCAACACCTTCAATCATCTACCCCTACTTTCCACATCATCTTTCCTTTCACACCTATTTCTCCTGCCCTGAACAGCACTACACCAGCATCCTCTTTTCTCCCCAGCTCACCATTATCCATTCACCTCCACCTTCATTCTCCATTCTTCTCCACAACATCCCTATCAACCTCAGAGACATCCCTTTCCTTGCTGCTGAACACTTCATCACTGACATGTATTCAGCGAGTTTGTAACCCAGGCTCGAACCCACCCAGTCAGCTGAAAGGTCATTTGTTGACTTGAACTTCACAGTATCTTTTCTTTTTTCCTTCCTGTTTCCATCCCTGTGTACTCCTCTATCAAATCCACCCAGCCCACTGTGTGGCTTTATCTTGGCTCTTGTAATTCATTCCATGCATTCCACAAAGATCCTCTTAATTTTACTCCAAATCTCAGTGAGCTTCTGGTCTTGCTCCTTGCCCTCTCAACTCCTCCTTCACCGCAACAGATCTCAGAGCACAGTTATTAGGGGGAAAAATTCCACTCACACACACAACAACTTGGAGAGTTCGCACTCTGCTTCAAGCCTGTCAAATTTAAAATGGCTCTCTGATATCTCAGAAACGCCTGCCATCAGCTCAATATGGCTTCAAAGCTCCCTTTATTCCTCCCCAGCACTTTCCAGTCTCCTGCACCACTAGATACCCCTTTGTTTGATTAAGACTAATCATAGCTTAAGGATGCACAGACAGATAAGCAGCTGCTGAAGTGACGGTGTATCAACTCTGTCTTCCAGACGAGCAGAATTTTTTTCCCCACGTGCGAGAGTAAGAAACAGGAATGATTCAGTGACCTACTAAAGAAGCATGTGGAAAAACATGAGTAAAGCTAAGACCTGAATTTCAGGTTTCCTAGCTTTAATTCCTCTTGCCACTCAGCAGAAAAATGAAAATGGGTAGGGGGAGAGAACTGGAAATCAATGTCTTAATTTCTGTTGCCACCAAACTCTACTTCATTCAAAGCACATCATAACCACGCAACACAAAATCTTCACTAAAAGTAACCCCAAATCTCACAGTTGAACCAAGCTTCTTCCAGACCACGCAACAGTTATTTGGAACTGGAAATCTCAGGACAAAGTAGCTCCCTCCTCCCTATTCAGCAACCCACCAAAAATTGTGATTATGAAATCTATGTTGTATTTAAACCAGAAAATAACATCTGTTTACTGTGGGAAAACACAGGACAGGAGAACTACAACAAACGTATAGATTAAATGATAAATCAAAAGACGGTATCCATGATGAGCTTTTTTTAATGAAAAACCTGACTACTGTGCACCACACCTCTGTAGCAACTCCCTATACAGCCAGGTCTGCAGAAACCCATACAAGCTTGTGACCTGCAGAGCCACCAAAACAGCCAGGAGCACAGCAAAATTATGTGTCCTTGTATCTAAAACTTTGTCTACAGCATTTGTCTTTTCTTCCTATAAGTCACGTGTAGCTCTGAAGACATCAAAACCTTAAATTCAACCAAGGCCTTTTCACACTACCACTATTAGATGTTTACTTTCGCAAAAGAAATGCATCTTTGAAATGAGAACAGCTCAGCAATCTTTCTGCAAACCTTTCTGAGGTTCAAGGTTGTCAAGGTGGAATTTAACAGTGCATCTTATACAGAGCTTAAAAGCTTGTGACCATATCAAGCATTTGACATAAGCAAGGTAAGAGGCTCAGTAACAATGTCCGGATTCGTACTGCACCCTTGCTTTGAAATGACCTTTAACCATGAGTACTTACAACAAGGCAACTCTGCTCAAGTTAGGCTTAATTCACAGGATGAATACAGGTGGGTTTATCAGAGTAGTTTCTACAAGCAGCATATAAAACATGTAACTGAGGTCTGGAAGTTTTTAATCTCAAACCTGCTATCACCATTGCCATGAACTTCCCAAAACACAGGCTGCATTAACAGAGAACATGTGGCAAAGGTGCTTTGGAAACAAGCTGATCCCTAATGTCAGTCCACTGACGAAGGGAATATTTTTGGCTTACATCTACATGAAGTGAAGGGGCCATATTGCTAAAGAGGAGAGATGAGATCTAGAAAAGACCTAGCAAGCTTTTCAAAAGGTAGCCTTCGTCACAGTTCCCAGACCCCACTCTCCTGTCCTGTGCAATTACAACAAGCAGGATCCAGAAAGGTTTAGACAAGTATCTGATGCCAGAGTTAACACTCTTATCTGAAGTACAACACCCAGTATGTTCCTTAGGCTCTTCTTAGAAGAAGGTGAGAGAACTCTGAGGCTACTTAATAACAAACAACCCCACAAAGTCATCTTAAATTACCCTATCATATCCTGCAGCTAAGTAAGATGGACATCAACTGGCACAATAATAGGCAGCAGCAGTTTAAAAAGAACACCACTCACATTGACCGTGAGAAGTTTCTTTAATAATTCATAAAATAAAGCCTATGCTTCGTTTACATGACCACGCACAACTGACTAGCCCATCCTCTCAACTGCAGAGATCTTCTCCCCAGCACTGCACGAGGGGAACCTTCACAAAGAAAATTAATGACTTGCAGAGTCCCAGAGTTTGAGCAACCTCTTATTTCATACAGGGCATGGATAAGACACACCGGGCGAGTACTAACTGAAGCCTGCGCTGCCACTTCTCCATTTTACACCTAGAGAAAATAACTAAAGAATCGACTTAAATCTGCTTTTTCCAGGAATAATACATTGTATTTTCTGCTCCCTGCAACAACCACACGAGTCGCTCCAGCACGGTTTACCTCTCTACCACCTCAGCATCAAAACCCTAGAGATAAACTAGCACAATGCCACTGAACCTACCACGTTTTTCAGCGCTCCGCGTTCACAGTTCAGAATATGCAGATCTGCATCTCTAAGTGTGCTTTTCAGGTTTCAGACCTTAAACAAACTATATGTCACTGTCCCCAAAGCACAGCTTTCCACAGGGAGGTCTAACATCCCCATATTCCAGCCTGTTAGGGCAATAAGTGGTTTCCAGTGCCCTTTTGTAAAGTGTAATTATCACTTCACACAAGCCTTCCGCCTGCTTTCTACCAGGAGCTGAACATTATTCTTCTGCTGAAGACAACAGCTCTCCAAAAAAGCAAAAAAATTCTTCTGTCACAATCTCATGAAAAAAACTTCATGATATGCTGTGGTCAGAACAATTCATAATAGAGTTTAGTTTTGGGAAGTTACTTTTGGGTAATGTAATTATTTGGATAATTGTAAAGTTATTAAAGGGCTTACTAAATAAAATATCAAGATTATGTATCATTTGACTTAATTCTGCTTAATAACCACTGTAGGCCACATAACCATTAGCAGTTTCTCACTAGAACAAACATCATCAAAAGTAATTTTCATTTTGGAAAGCATATATTTCTACATCTTTTTACCTTTAAAGTGGCCTGCCTGACACTGGTTAATTACGGCTGCCTACATACATCAAGATCTGAAAGGTCACATTGTTTTAAAGGGCTGAGATGCAGGGACTAGAAGAGGAAATACAGGCTTCTTTTACCTTTGCCAGCATGGTACAGTTTCCACAACCAATCTCATGAGAAAAATGGGTGACATTTAGATAAAGTACAGCCCACGTGATACCCGTTGTAAACCAGACTGTTTATAAGTTACTTATTGATTTAGACAATTGTTTTAATCTCCTAACTGTACAGGGGCATATGCTATGGTCATATTTTCCCCTGTGAAATGGCTCATCTGAAATCAGGATTTTCAACCCGTGCAGCTGGATATGTGACTGAAAGAGCTATGATGAAAATTAAAATCAGGTTAGCTTGCACTGCTCAAAGGCATGAGGGAATCACTTCCCTCATGTTCAGCAACAGCTTTTTTATCATAAAAAGCTTGACAGTTAATAGCACAAAGCCGTATTAAAAAGAAAAAAAATTAAGGTACAATTAAAAGAGCCCAGGCTACACTGGGCATCCCAACGTGAACATGATGCAGCATAAAATTTGGTGACTTTCAAACGTAAACCATCCTAGGTAATGACCTAGGTAATCTAGCAAAACTTTGCTTTCTAGCTCATTGGTAAAGCTAACGGATACCACAGTTTAGTGCTTCTTTTTAAAACTTTAAACACTGAAATACTGGCAATGCGTGTCAAGTGTAAATAAATATTACACACAGAGCTCTGTGACAGCAACTTCCTTGTTTTTGTATTTAACATAGCTGCACTACCCCAGCTCCAGAAACAGGATGGGTTAGCTCATGCCCCTCGTTCCTGACTTTGCAACAGCCACAAAGCAAAACCCACATTTTTTCACCTTCGTATGTCACAGTTTTCAGTCCTGGTTTCCACTCCCCCAGTTCTTTTTCTGGATTAAATTTCTATCCAGCAAAAGCAGTACAAAAAAATGTAAACACAGAATCTGCGTGTTTTGTCAGTGCTAGATCAGACAGACAATAATGAGAAAGCTACAGCTGAGGCAACAGCGATGAAGACATCCCCAGAAGCCAACCAACTCCAAACCAAACCTGAAGCACAGCACAAAAGGCAGCTGCTGGTTATCCGAGCGTCGTGTGTTCCCCGAGGAGGACACAGACAGCAAGACTTCTTTGAAGGCAGAAAGGTTCAACCTACAAGCTTAATCAATCATTTGTTAAATGGTGATGACTCCTCATCTCATACCCACATTCATCACCCCAAATTAGGCTCTCCAAAAAGATTTTAATCCTTTTTAGACACAATTTTGGTTTGTTAGGCAGATTAAAAAAAATTTCTCACAAAGCCATCGAGTAAGCAGGCTGAATCTGGGCAGGATGTTTCATGGCTGCAACTAAGCAAATCTTACGGTATCCAAGAGATACAGAAGTATTAAAAATATGCTTTTCTTCGGTAGCCTCTAAGAAGGTATTTTCTGTACCTTGCTTCATACTACCACCAAGCAGCATAAAATTATTTCTGCTAAAATAGATTCAGTGCTCAACTTCTGCATCTACATCAGAGGTCAGCATTGTCAAATTAGTATCACGGAATTATTCCTTTGCTTTAGATGTGACCGTCAGTGTCAAAATCCCAAGGACGCACCAGTGGAAGCACAACATAACACAAAGCTGATGGAGGCCGACGAGAAGATACACGAGAGAAGTCTAGTTCTGTCCCTCATAATACTCGTGGTTCCTTTGCATGTTCCTCTCCACTTGTACAATAAAGGCAGACTGGCTGATTTTTAGTCCAGTCCCATATTTTTGTTTCTTTCGTAAATGCAAAGAATTTGCACCCATTGTTGTACGCAGCTATCTGAGATTTGCTCTCTTGACAGTAACTAATAACTTGCTCGGGAAACATTATCCAAATGAGAAGATTACTTACGTTACATTTTCTCGCTAACCGTACAGAACGGATAGGTCTATTGTTTCCTCTTCGTTGAGCAATACTTAAATAGAAAAGGTTTTTTTGAGCGGGAAGCTCATTTTCTTTTAGCAAGCTAATATGATTCCTATAAACAAAAATAAGTATTTCTGCTTATATGCTCAGAGGCGTTTTCCATCATTCCTTTTAATCGACTTCCCAAACATGCTCAATAGAGAACATCAGATTGGATCCAGTTTCTGCTTTATCACACGGAACAAAAGACTCGAGCAAGCACACATCTTTCGAAAACACTTCTGTTCCATAGCTCTGCCTCCATTTTGGACGACAGACAAAGGGAGTAAGTGTGAACATAACGCCTTCTTAGAGAGATGAAAAGGAAAACTGAAGTCTGAGCAAAAGGCGCGGATAAACCCAGGAAGTGCCACTACCAGCTGCGACCACCGGGACAAAGGAAACAATGACAGCTCCCGCTTTCTTGCATTTGTTATAGAAATAAAATTTGGAGGGGGGAAAAAGAAAAAAAAAAAAAAAAAAAAA
>Ga0065711_1047851_pt1 | contig 12109 bp, 9 predicted proteins | sample Hoacrofraction12_FD_59098 | JGI IMG/M metagenome (GOLD analysis project Ga0065711, IMG submission 59098) | Hoatzin crop microbial communities from Cojedes, Venezuela - Epithelial fraction 12 v2 (version 2) | ecosystem: Host-associated > Birds > Digestive system > Esophagus > Crop | place... | reverse complement strand
CATCCAGGTCGTTGATGAAGAAGTTAAACAAGACTGGGCCCAGTACTGACCCCTGAGGGACACCACTTGTCACCAGCCTCCAACTAGACTCAGCGCCCCTGATGACAACCCTCTGAGTTCTGCCATTCAGATAGCTGAACCCTTTGCTACTCTCTGAACTCCATCTTTGTAGCACCACAAGTTTGTGCTGGGAACATGTTTGAATACCACCTTAACAGGGAAAAAGGGAAAAGAAAGTTCCACAGCGGTGTAGCCTTCCATTAATAGCAGTTGAGACATCATTGACAGTCTTTCCAAGCCTTTCTTGAGATTTTAATTTCCTTTAGGACATGCATTAAGTTTAGTTTGTTTGTCGGTATTTTTTCTGAAAGGTGCTACTTCAGCAATGGGACAAGCTAACGGAGGTGAACAGCAAAGCTGCTGTTGCAGGTGGCCTAGACAACTCAGTCTGGGTGACCTGTTACTTGGCAGCTTCCTGAAATTGGTTTGCTGTAGGCAGGTGACCCAGGTGCTTCCAGCAGACCAGAAAGCCGAGCCAACGGCGAGCACTACAGATTGTTAGCAGTTTAGCACAGCGGGGTGGCTGCTGCCAGCAGCCTTTGGAGCAGGGGCAGCCCTCGCACTGTGCTGTCTCCATTACACAGGATAGAGCAGTTGGTGGCAAGGAGTTTTACACTCTAGTTAACACCCACGCTGTCTACTTGTGTGTGTGTGTGAGGGCTGAGATATATCCTAACTATTTTAGGGAAATATGTCATTACTATGAATTAGAAATACATATAGGGGACTGAAAGTTTGGATTAAACTCCTGTACAGACTCTGTTGAAAGGTCCCCTGATTTCAGTTTCTCAAACTATTTCCAAAGTGAGTTAAGAAAATTAAGACCATCTTTATTTAGATGAACTTCTCAATGGTGTAATGTGGTTTTAACTAATCTTGTATAAATTCATATCCTTAATTTATATTACTCTATCTGAGCACCCTTTGATAGAAGAGGTAGAAACATAGGCTTTAAAATCTTAAATTCTTTTAGACTTAGCAGCAAGTGGAAATGCTTGTTTTGAGATCCCATCTTTGTGAGTGGTTTAACAAGATGATTTTTTTTTTAATATGTATAAGCTATTTTTTAAATGGGATGCTTACTTTAGAAATAGCAAGGATTTTTTTTCACAAGCAGATACTTAATATTTCTCAGTTATTTTATATGCCTGACACTTTTGCCAACATGGAATTGGAAGAGCTGTTTTATTTTTTCAGCCCCTGAAGTACTGGATTGCGAATCTTATTAATGTTGTGTGGTTATATTATATTGTGACTCCAGGTTTATTCTTCCATAATGAATATGGAAAGAAGATTTTCAGTTTTCAATGCACTAGAACATCATACCTGTTATTATTTCTTATTTTCCTCCCTGTGCCTTTCAAGTTGGAAGGAAGCCCTTTACCTCAGAAATGTGTCTCTTTCTCTGTGAGCCTTCAAAGCCCCTCAAAGCCTAAGGCTGGCTGCAGTAATCCTGCTTTATCCCTTTTTTTTAACCCCTAAAAAGAATTACCTATGTGAATCATTACTCATGTGAATCTGCAGTACTCATTTTGTTGTTGTTTTCAGTCTCCACTTTCAATGCTTTTGATGATTCAACTCAAATTTTATCACATGTTCACTTTCAGGGAAAGTCTTTGAGGGACTTAAATTCTTCTTCAATCCTACCTCCAAGTAACACAATACTCTGAACCTTTGGAACAGAGAATGTGTGTGTGAATGTGTGTGCATATCTGTGTAGGTTCACCTGCTTGAGGGATCCTTTCTTCAGGCTGTGCCTTACCTGTTTACGGATTCAGTGAAGACCGCAGAAGGATTATACCTAGTGGTCTTTGGCTCCAAACGCTCAAATCATCTCTAAATTGGAGATACCTTGGCAGTGGACAAGGGAATAGAACCATAGCTTTTACAGACACACTTCAATATTATATGTTTAACCCATAATTTATTGCTAAAACAAATTGCTTCCCAGACCAAGTACTCCTGGGGAGCATGAAAAAGTGTTTTTATTCATGGAGCTCTTCTTATGGGGACTTTCATTTTGGTCTTTTTTGTTCAGTTGTTCTGTTAACCTAAAATAAAAAGCTAAATTGGTTAAGCCCTGTGTATTGTGGGAGGATGGGGAGGAAAGGGTATATAACTTCTGCACAGTTAATCAAAAATCCTCCAAGGCTTGGACTGGACAAATCTCTAACTTTGAGATAACCTCCTTTTTCACCCTGCTTATAAACAGCAGCAGTATAAACAGTCTAAGCAGTTAGTTACATGCTCTTTTGCAGTTGTCAGTAGCCTCAGCAGCAGATCCCTGCATCAGTCCCCCTTCCTCTAATCTGTCCTGTAGTATGGGAGGAAAGAAGGGGAAATCAGAAGTGAGGGAGATGCCAAATGAAGAGGATAGGAATTGTCAGCTGTGTTGAAGCAATAGGGGCAGTGATGAGGGAAGGGAGCAGTAAGGTCCTTGAGGAGCTGGGAAGACTTCCACAAGCTAAAAACAACAGTTATTTATCCAGTATGTTCCCTCTACTGTAAGAAAATTAGGGAAAGGTAAGAGATTAACTCCTCATACAGGAGTTCCTGCCTGTGTGAGAGGAACAATGCTCCAGGGAGAAGGGACTTAGTCTCCAGAGCAGCACTGAGATATGAGGGCTGACTCTGTTCTTCCCGTTAGGACGAAGAAATCATTCTTCCCATTCTGCTGAAAACTAAACGACTATCTGAGTGAATAAATTTGAAACGAACAGCTAATGAAATCTAAAATAAATGAGATTACTGAATCAAATAATAGAATGCAAAATATTTGTGTAATTGTATAATTCAAAGCTGTTGCAATATTAATGAATATTATAATACAATGATTAAACACAGGATTCATTTCCATTTTGCAAATGTGCCTAAGCCTTTAATCTAGCAGGGTATTATAACCTAGGTAAATTTTGTTAAGCCCTTCTGTGAAAGCATTTTATCTAAAAGGCACAACTACAGACCCCTTCCTGTTCAAAGGGCGCATCATCACTTATTGTTTCCTTTAGTCTGCTTCTTCCCATTGTTTTTGTCTCACCTACTGAAGATAAAATGAGACAATATGCAACAGAAGACACACTGAGCAGGGAGAAACCAAGGATATAGTTCAGCACAGCTGAAGTCCAATTGCCTAAAGCACCCTTTTATTCAAATCCTGCCTTCTCTTTTCTGTAGTCTGATCTAGGCTCTTGTTTAAAGTGTTTTTCTCTGGATAATCTTGCTGTTCACAGTGAACTGTTCAAGAGCAAGGTTCTACTTAATGGCAGTAAGCATGACAAAAAGTAGCCTCAGGAGAAACAGAAAAACCTTAACTGCATCCTCATTTATCTCAGACCCTGTTTATTTAAATTTTGCTTACACATCCCAAAAAACCAAATGTAAGTCAAGCAGTGTTTTTTTTTCCTGTGACTTCTTGGATCATCTTCTCCTCAGCAGCTAAAAAAAAAATTATGTTCAAACAACTTTGTGTTTCTTTCGATCCTCAGGAAAGGTGCAGAACTTCAGTCCAGGCTGAACAAAATTGATTACTCCTATTTTCTGCTGTCTGGTAACTAATCTTGGCTCCTTGGAGCCTTGCTTTAAGTTGTTCTACAGAGCTTTTGTGTTGTTGTAAATCACTGTTGTTGTCAAGATAGAAAAGTTTTGAGCTTTCATCCATCCTTAATGCTCACTAGTGCAAGGTTGTTGGCTTGTCTCTGAACCCTGTTTGCTCGGTCCTGGCAAGAAAAGGGGCAGTTTTCTTGACTATAGCCTTTATGTTAGCACTGTGCAGGTTTGTTTTTAATGCCCAATGATGGGACCAAGGCTTAAGAGGTTGACCAGCACCCTGTGTATCTTTTCTATCGTTTGTGTCTGAATCTGCTTCTGGCCAAGCGACAAAACCGGGACTGTGTGGGCAGTGGGGCTGCTGTGATAAGCAGCTAAGAGACTCCAGCCCTAGGCAAGACAGGTGGGCTTTCTGGTTCAGTGTCCCATGCTCATCCGCCTGCTGCTGGGCCCCTTCGGTGGGCAGCTCTGCCTTCTGCTCTGTCCTCACATCCTCTCCCTTTCCCCCATGCGATGTACAAAGGATAGCCACGCCAGTGACAGTTCACAGAAGTGCCCACCAGGTCTGATTCAGCTCTGCAGACACCAAGATGTAAGAACTAGTCTTTTACCATTCTATTGATGAGTAGACTGTAATATCAATGGCCTTGAGAAAGCTTTCTTTCTCAAAAAGCTATTCCACCAGTAGAAGTATCTCCCCTGGCTACTGGAAAACCAGTGAAGAAGGAATAGATGTATTATACCTAGAAAAAACTGTATTTTTTTGCTGCAAGGGAAATTAATTATTTGAACAATTTACCTTGGATTATGCTGGATTCATTGTTGCAGGAAGTCTTTAAATCAAAACTGGATGCCTTTTCTAAAAATAAGATCAACTTCACTCAGAAGTTACATGGCTGGTGAAGGACTTACTGGGTGAAATTCTGTCATATGCAAGGTAGAGAAACCAGTGACAATTCTAGTCCCTTTTAGCATCGAATAGGTATGAATTAGTGCTAGGAAGGTGAGTGAACCTCTCCTACCCTTTGGTGTTCCCCTCCGGGCTACCCAGCAATGAACGGTGCGGTGTTACAATGCTCATGTGAGATGTCTCCATGCTTTTCATTCCATATACTCGCACCCATCCTACACCACAGTACTGCTCTATCATCCCACCTCCTGTGTGTCTTTCTACACTTACAAAAATGGGATTCTAAAGTACTGGGTATCGCAGGGGTGACTAATATCATTCTGTTCATCTTCATAACATTACAGTCATTCTGCCATGTTGGAAAGGTCCGGGCACCTGTACCCAAGTTATGCTAAATCATAACAATGTAAATAATACTTTGAATGCTTTGATATAGGAGAATAAAAACAGCTATAGCAGCTGTAATAAGTTCTGGGAGCATTTTTTTTTCCTAATGGAAGTATAACCAGTTGATTTTAGTACCAGTAAGATAATGCGACAGGTTCTATTCTTTGCAGGATGATGAAGGAATCTGGCAAAATGACTTGATTCACAAAACAAACTGCAGAAGAGCTATTTGTAAATCTAAGCTGTACATGGACCTGCTTCTTGCCTTTCACTCCTCACGTGTAGGAGAGCAGAGGGTAGCTGTCACTTCTTGTCATACACATACAGGCTTTTGTGCATCCATTTGTAAATATAGACCAAGATTTGGACTCCTGGTCTCAAAACCTAGCATACCAGCACAGGCATGAGGTTTCTTGAAAGGCAGTGAATGCTATTAAAGTGCTATCATATCTCATGAGGGGAGCAATGAGAAAATGAATTTTGGGGCAAATGCAGGTAGTTTTGTCTTTCCTGTGAAAGAAAAAACTCAACATGACTCCAACCCGGATGTTTTATTCAGCTTGAAATGAATGCCTAATTTTATTTTCAAATGATCTAAGCCTTTTAATTTTTGCTTTGAAAACAATGAACAAAATTTCTGTGAAATGTAATCTCAGTAATGAATCTTGAAAATATAAAGTAAGACCAGTAGGCTTTTTCATTATTTCTCTCTCTTCAATTAAACTACTTGCTGGTTTCAGTCCAAATTTACAAATCATTAGTTTGCTATTAATTCAATTTTCCTTTTGCCCAGCTTACAGTACTGTCTTGGTTTAAGGGTAAATATTTTGACACTTGCTAGCAGCAGACAAAGAGGTCACAAATAGGCTAAAATCAATCCTAGGTTGTGTAGGCAAAATGCAAGGTCAGCTTGGCCTCTGTGGAGGGCACTACTGTGGAGTAACAACATTGTTTGCATTGGTTTTTAGCATCAGCCATGTCGTTTTGTGCATGTATATGTCTAAGAGATGTCTGGGAATGCATGCAAGGACTGTCCTAGCTGCTTGCTGGGTAGGTTTGACTGCACTGTGATGTTTGATTTCTCTGTCCTGTCACTCAAGATGGTTGATTCCTTTATGTTACAAGCAAATTCTATTTTCTAATAGATTTCCTGAAATAATTGTTTTTTTACCCCCAAGCTCAGTTTCGCACTAGAAATTACATGGGCCCATCTCTTCAAACCTGTAAATGAATTTCAGGTGCAGATGGGGCTAATTGGACCCATCTGAGAGCGCAAATTTTAGCCCCCTCAGCCTTCAAAAGGCTGTGAATTCAAATCACAGTCTAGCAAATAACAAATGGAAAGCCTGACTGAAAGTCAGGCATTTGCTGAGTATGGCTGAGCTCCCCCTGAAGCTGTTAAACCAAAGGGAGGTGATCAGCACTGCTGGAAATTAGGCTACATTAATTTGTATGTCTTAACTGTGGGAACTCTTAGAGGCGACTCTGCAACAAGTAACCCAGCCTCAAACACTGCAGCCACCTTCTCAATGCACAAATGCTCAATTTAGATGTTTTCCTTTCCACATACATTTTACATCAAAAATAGATTTGTACATTCCTGTCATTATTTTGCTCCCTTTCTCAATGTGTATGCCCACACAGCATGCAGTTCTGGTTGGGGTTTTTTTTGTTATTCTCTCCCAAACCAGCAATGCCCTTAGGTGAGCAGTGTGGATGACAAAATGTGGCCATGTGTGCTTTTAAGATGCAGCGCTCGTGCCTGGAGAGGAGGAAAGGTGAGGTGGGAGTGGAACATGTGGAGGTGGTAGCTGGAGGTCTGGTGGGAACCAGGGTGTGGTCTGAGCTGACGTGGGGCCTTGGGGGTGGTCTGAAGGAGCCTGGAGCAGAGTCATGCCACAGAGCGACAGGCAGGGATTAGCAGAAAAGAATAGCAAAGAACAATTTGTATGCAATTCCTGTCTCTTTGTTGCCAAAATAATGCTTCAGAGAGGCCCTCAGTGTGGACACAGGGATAAACTTGAGGATAAGCTTAAAAAAGCAGTACAAAAGAGGGTGGATAGACTCTGTGACAGCAGGACTGTTCTTGGAGTGAAGGGATGTGTGGTCAGCCTGAAGCCTGGTAAGAGAGGATAGGCATGGAGAGACAGAGGTAGGCAGAGCGTTGAAGTTATCAAAATGAGATCATGCATGAGGTATCTGTGCGTGCTCACCTCATGGGATGAAGAGGATAAGTGATGTGGTCAAATCACCGCGTGGCTGCCAATGGATACAAACTGAGATACATCTAATAAGTTTTTCCCTGCATTGGACATATCTAACCTATTTTCACCATTTTCTGTGTTTTCCCGGCAAGGGGATGTGCTTTCACCACGGTTTGTGTTATCATTGCTGAAATACTCCTTGGCATTCTATTTAGTCGATACTATATTGTTAGTACCTTTGTGTGATCTCCACAGCTGGGAATACTGGGCATAAATCACTGCTGTGTAAGTGCTCTTCTTGTGTGTGATGCTTCTGGCAGCACAGTGGGGTTCAGTGGCACACAGGGCGGGGGGGCTGTGGTGTGGACGGAGCAGAAATGCAGTGAGGGAGAAAGAGAGTGAATGTTCACAGCCTGACCTGCCTTTACAAGTACTGTACTGAACTCTCCTTTAGGCTCTAATGTATCCCCAGGCCTGGTGCTAGCATGGAGCCAAATTACCCATCTTGTGAGTTAGCAACCATCACAGAATTTACATTTTCTCGGTATCTGGAAAGCATGTGCTATAAGGACAAATGCAATTTCACTGTAAATATGACCCTGCCATCATTTTGAATGGGAATAGAGCACCTTCAAAATAAATTGCATTATGCTGCTCCATTGAGGTGTTAAACTGTTTGACGAGCATTTTAAAGCTGAAGCCCTGCCACTGATTTATAATAGCGCACATAGATCACACACCCTACCCTGTCAGCAAAGCTGCTGGAGGGCTGCAGGGAGTGAAAGCTGCTCCCTCCTGGAGTATAGCTCCACCACCTGAAATTTCTCAGCTTTCTGCTTATTTCTTATACTGCTTAGACTTAACAACAACTCTGCCTTTGAGCACTCAGTTTTGAGATGGCCTCTGACATTCAGACACACATCCTAATTTGTTTCTCCCCAAAGTAAGAGTGCCCATGGCTTTCTGAAAATGGAGCTGTTCATATTTCCCAAACCTGGGAATGTCTAAGCAAACAAGCCACTTTTTAGAAAATACTGGCTCTCATCCAGCCCTCCCTGTAGTCATGTTAAAATGACTAACTAGTATTTCTTCCATCCCAGAGTTTTGTGAGAGATACTTTTAGTTTAGCAGTACCTTGACTGTGCTACCTGACATGAGGGAGGGATTGCTTTCTGATTGTGTTTTGTCAAAACCAGAATAACCTACAAGAGCCAGCAGGTTTGGGTGGGAGAAGAAGAGCTCGGTGATAAGAAGGAACAGTGACAGCCAAGCATCTCTTGGCAATCAAGCAGAGAAGCAGTGAGATTCATTCTTCTTTCCTGGGCGAGAAGTAAGACCAAATGTAAGCAGCTCCCTGCATGAACACAGTGCTCTGTGAGAAAGAAGCAGGACTTCCAGGTGGTGAGACACCGGAGGCAACTGCTGCAGCGACAGTGAAGTGAGTGCTTGAAACTCCTGCTGTCACAGGAGAGAAAAATCAACCCGTTTGCTGCAGAATTGCTCTGCTGTGCTGGTCTAAGCTCTGCTCCCTTGAAAGTATTTTGATTTTATTGACAGTACAGAGAGACCTAGTGTTAGAAACACTCAGTCTACCTCCTCAGCCAGCATTTTCCTAATAGTGTAAGTGACCGTTTGTGTAACCACTAAAATCTGGCTGTGATAATCATGACCCCTTTTGAGATTATTTCATTTTACTAAGTAGAAGCTGTGCCTTTCTACATGGCAGTACTAATTCCTGCAGAAATCCTGTCCCTTAAAGATGTATCGCTTCTGCTCAGACCGTGGGCTGCTTTTTACAGCTGGATTTGCTGTAAGCATTTGTGTGATTGTTCCGTCATTGCCCAGGCCCTGGCCTGCAGGCTGTCTTTGTCATCTGTACTTTCATTTGGCGTGAAGCCTTTTTCCTCTCAATTCCCCAGTCAGATATTTACCACTGTAACTCTGGCCACAGGAAGGCAGAATTAATGTTTCCGCTCAATGTCACATCAGGGTATCACATAGAAAGCTGGGAGTGAAAGGCTGGAGAGAGCCTCCAGAGACTTTCTAGTTCAAGGTGCTGCTCTGAGGAAGGATCAAGGCAGTCCATGCAGCTCCCGAGACATATCACACCTTCATTGTTCTCAACAACTGCAGTGAAGGGTTTTTTGCACATCCAAAGCGAGCGTGTCAGTCCCTTACTACGTTAAGAAAACTTTTTTCTTAGTATCCAGAAAGAATCTTTGCTGCTAACAAAGTGCATTTTGTTCTTATCCTTCCTTCCTGCTTCGTCAGCCACTAGGGTGGAGAATAACCTGGAAGTCATCATCCTTTTATAATAACATTTAAGGTATAGAAAGACTATCAACCTACCCCTTTGGCTTTCTGCTTTGTAGATTGAATAAAGTGAAGCCACTCATTAGTGCTCATTTTTCCAGATCTTTCCCCATTTTGGGGTTTCTTAAAAAGTTCAAACCTCATAGGAGGCTCAAAAGATGAAGAAAACATGACTTCTCCTGGTTACTAGGCCCCACCCATTTAAGATTTTTCTCTTTCCATTTTAGGATTGTTGGAACTATAAATATAAAAGGGAAAATCTGGAAATGTGAAACTCTTGCAAATCCAAATCTGTCTGAATTCATGTGAATTGTTTGACAAGTGAGTTTTGAGCAGCTCATCTCTCCATGCTCCAGCTCTGTTTCAGACACTGCAAGAAAGTTCCTTAAAGCAAGAGTTATTTTCTTAGTCAGCTTGCTTCTTTCTTGCAGCCTTCATCTGTGGGCAATATCATCTGCAAGAGTACTGTCTTCCTCAGCTTCATTCTCAACTCTGTGCTAGGCATTAATTACCAAAGACACTCTTTTTTTTTTCTCCTGTGATCAACACCTGCTCTTTTCCGAGTGACAGTTTAAAAGCAAAGAACCGCATCCTAGATCTGGTAAGGGCATGATTTTAACTTGTTGGATATCATATTTTCATTCTATGTGATGGTATTGAGCATCCTCATCTGCAATGTAATCCTAGGAGATTTGCCAGTGTGCTGCCAACGCCACAGTTTCTACTTAGTGAGTGCACTCTGGGGGTTCCAATCCTTTTGACTGACAGTGATGGATAGCCTTATCAGTACTCCTTCCACTACATCACTTGATTGGCTGGATGCACCACAGAGTAGTTAGTTAGAAAATTCTTCGCTGTAGAGAGAAACAATTATAAAGCTTTTTTAGAGCAGTGAACTGAATGTTTTTCACAGCTGACAGTTCTTATTTATGACAAGTAATAATTGCCTTGGCTGGAAAAAAACTCCAAAAGTGAAAAGAAGGTATTTTTAAAGGGAATTTGGTAACCTTGGATTTGCAAGTTGGATTCTGCAGGTACTGGGGTAGCTTCAAGCAACTGGACACCAAGGGTGCTGAGAGGGATGGACTGGGTTTGCAACAAGGCACTGATCCTTGTTGGTGGTGGCAGACCTACAGAGAGGTGTAGCTATACACTGACCAGGTGAGGACTGAAATAATTGGGGGCTTTGTTTGTGGTTTTTTTTTGTGGGGGAGGGTTCTTGGTTGGGTTTTTTTGTTTGCTTGCTTGTTTTTAAGAACTCTTCTTTAGATTTCAGAAGAAAGTTTCTAAAAGCAACCCGAGCACTCCTACATCAATGTAAGTACTTTGGAAAATGTTGCCTCGATCTGAGTCTATCCTGTGAGACTGCAAAGATCTTCTCAGCTCTCTGGTCTGTGTTGTCCCAGATGTTTCCTGAAAGCAAGTCAAGTCAAAACCTGAGCCTACACAAAATAAAAAAGAAGCCAGATGCCTGACTGCCCCAAAGCTTGGCTGTAGCAAGTCTGTCTTCCACAGCATATGACCTTTGGAATCCACTCAGCTGTTAAAGACAATGTAGGTGGTACAGGGAGATGTGAAGAGCCCTGTGCCTGACCAGGATGGGATCCCTCTGACACAGACATTGTTCAAGAAAGCTGTACGGCTGCATCCTGAGGACCAGCTCTCATCTGATGGGAGCAACTGTGGCAGAACCAAATGCAACTGTGAGCATAGCCTGCTACTGGAGCAGTGACACTCACTTCTCACCAGTGATGATGCAGCATATGGTCAATTAATGCACTACTTGGGTCATCCATCTAGCACATTTAGGTATAAAACAGCATGTGCTATATGGTAATGTATAGATCCCTAGGCTAGAGAGGGTATAATTTATAGAAACTCCTTCTACTGAAATTGAAAGAACTAGACACTAACATAATCCATTACCTTCCAAGCATGTGTTTTCTGTTAAAGAAATTTATGAGGTATGTTTGGAGCTAATGGATACTTCTCAGTCACTGACCTACAAATATATACTGGAATTCAAAAGAGTTGAGCTCCTACGGCTTCATGCAGTTTTTTTCCCCAGGACCACTTTATTAATATACAAGTTTCCTTAAGAAATCATAATACAAAATAACATGGCCTTTGAATTTGGACTCTGCAGAACAACCTTTTCTGTGGATTGTTTCTCAGTTGGATAGGTTCTGAATGCTGTTCAAAATCTGCTACTTTATTTAAAGTGTCCTGGCAAATACTTTCATTGAAAAATTTCCTAATGAATCACCTAACAAAACTTGCAGCCAACAACACACAAGAAGTGAGATTGCTTTGCAGAGTGGAGGTAAACTTTCTCCAGTTCTTTTGTTGAACTCACAACATTTTTTGTATTTTAGTGGGAGGACAAAATTTACCAAGATATTAATCTTCACATGTTGTAAATAGTATCTATGTAGCTAGTAAAGGTCTTTTCCTCTGTGCTAAGGACTCTTTGTGTGGAGAATGTTATATAGCCCATTTAAAATGGACAATATACTTTTTATGTTTCTTGGTTGTATGGCAAGCACAGGTTCCACGTAACCTTGGCTGGGAAGAAGGATCACAGAATCACAGAATCACAGAATCACAGAATCACAGAATAGTAGGGGTTGGAAGGGACCTCTGTGGGTCATCTAGTCCAACCCCCCTGCCGAAGCAGGGTCACCTACAG
>Ga0065711_1047850_pt1 | contig 12109 bp, 6 predicted proteins | sample Hoacrofraction12_FD_59098 | JGI IMG/M metagenome (GOLD analysis project Ga0065711, IMG submission 59098) | Hoatzin crop microbial communities from Cojedes, Venezuela - Epithelial fraction 12 v2 (version 2) | ecosystem: Host-associated > Birds > Digestive system > Esophagus > Crop | place... | reverse complement strand
AGAAAAAAAAAAAAAAAAAAATTTGAAAGGGAGTCCAGTATCCAGACTTGGAGGCAGAAGGATATTTTTTGATAAATGATAATGTAACTTGAGAGAGTCTGTTCAGGAAATGACCTTTTTGCTTCTTCCAAAATAATCAGCGTGTTTTATACTAATACCCCTACGCAAAGTGCAGAAGAGAAGCCACTGGGCTGATGTGGGAGCAGCTGTCTCACACGTCTAGCTCGCTGGCTTTCACTGGACTTGCATCAGATTTTGTGAGGAAGAAACGCTTCAGTCGTACTGTGGAGGGCTATATTGTTACCAAGTTCAAAAGGAAGTCAGGTTGGAGAAGGAAGGTTGGAAAATCCAATCGCAACAGCTAGGGAAACATGACACAGCAAACAACTTCAGATGGGTTTCCTTGTCACTGTTTTATTACACACATAAGGACAAGATCTCCAGATAGCACTTCCTCTGCCATTTGAGCAATGAAGAAAATTCCCCAGGTGAATTGACTTCAGACACACCTAAACTTTGGCAGCAGGCAGACAGCTATTACAGATCTCCTAGAGCAAATTGTGCAGAACCTGTCATTGCTGATAATGCTATGGTTTATTCTTCCCAGTTCATTAATGCTTAGCTGTTTTGTACTCCTGTGAACTATTGTTGAGCTATTTCTTTCATTTGAGATAATTTTCTCCTCTTGGAATACAGAGGAACCAAATTTCAGTTTCAGAAATTAAAAAATGAAAATAATTGAAGTACAGTCAAATGCTGTACTTCTTTGGCTAAGAAACTCTGGCTTGGGTGGAAGCCAAATTTGTTTTTCAAAAAGTTAAATTTGCAAGATATGCTTTTTCTCTTTTTTGAAGCTAGCGTTGTTGTAACACTTGTTTTTAAAGGTCAGGATTAGAGGTCTTTCCAACATCCCTGTTCCATCCTGACAGGGGGGGGGGAAGAGTGGAAGCCAAACAGTCAAAATGCATTTCTCAGCTACCTCTTCGCTATGGCATGTAAAACACACACAAGAAACCAGTTAGCTGTCAGTTAGTGGCATTCACTTAGTTTTGTTTGTGGGTACAGCACAAACACAGACACCACACTTCAACATGTGTCCTGTTTTAATATGACCGCAAACCATTCCCAGAGTTAATGGTTAATAACTCACTTAAGCCTAGAGATTTTTTTTTTTTCAGTCAAAAGCTTAAACCAGTAACGGATGAAAATACTGAAGCACATTATTATAGCCATACAAAAATAATAAAAATGACATAGGCCTGGTTCTACAGACTTTACTGAGGCAAATCTTCCATGGAAAGCAATAGCAAATTGTCCCAAGAAAAGATTGCCAGACACACTAATTGTTAGAGAAATGCTTTAGCTACTAAAGAACTTCTGAGAAACCCAGTAATGCCTCAAAGGGAAATCAGATATTTTCATCAGCGTACCCAGATGCTGCAGCATCACTGTCCCCAGATCTGTTCATAATATTTTTCCTAACCCTGAGACAGGTTGAGCAGTTTTCACTCCATTTGGAGCCAGTGGCAAGGGCACCCTGTCTTGCAAAATCCAGACAGATTGCTGACTGAGTCCTTTCCAGTTATTTTGTTGAATTTATGATCAGACCCAACATGAATAGTCAAGGATAATAACTGTTAAATAAGCACAACTCCGAGATAGAAAGTTGTCGCTTGAAGAATGTTGCCTCTCAGTGATGCTAGATAGCCAGTGAAAAAAACGAAGGAATGTGCCTGAAAAGAACAGCTTATCTAGAAGTACATGAAGTCAGAACAGTCGCAAGTCATGGATTTCTACTGTTTCCCCCGTAATGAGATATGAAGTCTTCTATGTGCATAGTGTGCTTGGATACAGTAACTGGTTTGGGCACTCGGGTCAAACACAAACCGTTAACATCCTTCTCTCGAAAGCGCCTGCCACATGTAGGCTTAGCATTTACTGCACCTGGTTTGGGGTCAGGCTCTTTTTCCTCGAGCGAGAGGTGCATTTTACAGCAGGGTGGAAGGGACCTCTAGTGGGTCGTCTTAACCCTAACAGCCTAATACTTTTTTTTACATGTTGTACGCAATATGTGAACGCAATCATTCCAGTTTCTATTGCCTTCCTACTCCATGTGTGTGGGTGAGCTATTGTTGATATCTCCATTATGAAGCATTTCTTACATCAGCCTTCTTGGGCAAGTGTTTTTCCCTATTTACAAACACAGGAGTTGTTTGAATAACTGAGGCAGAAGGTCAAAGAGATATGTATCTACTGATCTAGAGCATACAAAGGAAATTGGTAAGCCAAATGTAATCCTGAAGTCTGGCAGAGTAATGAAAGTCATGTGAAATGTAACACTACGTAATGTTATACAATCATCTGGAATAGCAGAATGTTATTTGGGGCCAGACTTGATGCTAAATATCATACAGACATTTAAACAGAAACCCACCCTCTTTGGCACGGTAACCCCTCACACGTCAGTCCCTGCATTATTTTGGAAATGCATGCTCACTCAAGATGTAGATCTGGTAATGCTCTTTGACTGTCTTGTGTGTACTGGAACCAAACCTTCAGATTTCAGCTCTGTAAAATGGAATAGCTTTTCAATCGAGAGTACTTTAATAGCAGGCTTTACAGATTCGAGATTTTGTCACAGTGAGTAAATTGACCAAATACACATTACAGGATTAAGGCAGCTTTAGGCTGTCTGTGATAAAAGGAATTATCCTTGGGAGCCTACAAGAGGCAGTAGGAAAGCTTTGCTCATCACGAGACATACAGTTTTAGACTCAGTAAAGCGCTGAGATTTTGTATCCTTTTTATAAAGTAGAAGAGTGACAGGAGAACTGCATTTCCCATGCAAGTATCTTGGGAAAATCGATTACCGAAGCAAGGAATGTAGCGTGAGCCACAACGGACAGCTTGACAAGCAGCACAGAACTATGTCACTCGGAGGAGTCCACGGTGCTAGCTTTATTAGCATACTTGCAGATCAGACTGACCTTACCGAGAAAGTTGTTAGAGATGGCTATTGGAGAGCTTCAGGGAGTGCACTGGTCAAAAAAACTCTCCTGGGGGAGAACTTGAGCTTGTGTTAATGGTCACAGCTGCACTGAAGAGAAAGAAACAATATGGGTTCAGCTCAGTATGACAGCCTTGCCTTTTTGCTTGGGGACATTGAGTTGAAGGGCATAAAATATTTGTCCTAAAGCCTGAAGTCATCCAAAACTGATTTTGGGACACTTAAAACATAGACAACGTTTGGTGAAATGTGTGCTCACAAACCTGAGTGTATCTCAGCCTGATTTTGAGCAAGTACATCTCCTGTATGACGTCATGTAAAAACAACTGTCAGTCTCATTGTGGAACTGGGGAAAGCTGCTGTTTGAATATTACGCTGAGTAATAGGGATGTTGTATCCCTTGCACCCATCACTTGAACCCAACACTCAAAAAGTGCAGCTCTACCGAGACAAAAAGTGAAGGAGATGCTCTTAAATGATTGCTACTTGGAGCTGCCAATTTCAAATAGCTCAACTGTTGATCAAATCACAAATCTAAAGTTTGGCTGAAGGGGCTGAGAAAGGTAAGCTGCAGAACACTCCCGATCATTTAGCATACTGTCTTTGTCCACCACATTTTGAAAACTGGTAACGTAGCAGGATAATTAGGGATGGGACGGAAGGAAGGAATATTCACTGACAGTTATGTGTCTTCTTCCATTTCACCCACATGCAGAAACAACTTTTTATCCAGCTAACTGACCAAATGATTATATGGCAGGCAAGGCAGTGAATTCATTTTCTTTGGACAGTAAGAATCCAGTCACAGGCACCACCCTGATGCAAGATGAGAGGATACATAGCAAATCTCAGCACACAGAAGGAGGGCAAGTGGAAGGATGAACAGTATTATAGCTTTCATGGGAACATAACTAAAATCCCAGCTTGTGCTCTTTCCGTGGTTCACAGTGCAGCTGTGCGTCTATCCCACATCAAGAAAAAAACATGTATTTTCTCACGGTTATTTATTATCCAGGTGCCACTTGTATCTTCTTTCCTCAGATATTTCATACCTTCTTTGCCAGTGCAACATCTCTAAAAGACAGATAGCTAACTGTCTCCCAGTTCCCTGAAAACAAGACAGAGGCCAGTGAACCCAAAGGTCACGAAATCTGGAAAAGTACCAGAGACCCACTCAAACAAACCAGGATGCTCTTGAAGAAGACTCAGTGCAGAGGGCTAGCACAAAATTCAGAGAGGGCAGGAGACAAGAAATTTGGCCCTGAAAGTTCACGCTTAAAGGAATAAAAGGCATCTAAAACTGTAATGAGATACAAGTGGCCAGGCAGTAAAACCAACAGGAGTGGCTGAGGCTCATCTCCGCTAATGCTCAGGCTGCTGCCTCTCTGGATCGCTCATTACGGACTGAAGTGCCTATGTTTCAGGCACCCAAATTTTAACATTTTTTCCATTACGCTCCTGCAATTGCACTTCTTTAGATTTAGAAATGAAATGCAGCTTTATGTATTTATTTATGGTTTTGAAGTACATGACTGAGCACAAGAAAAGTATTAGAATGATGCTGTATAAACACTGCTTCCGGCTGCAGCGCAAGTACTTGTTATTCCCTCTCTTGCTTGACTGCAGTGCTCCATTATCTGACCCTTTAGTTTTCCTATCTCTGACAACTGCCTTCCTGCTTTTACTGCCTGAAGTGTGATATATTAAGAGTTGTAATGCTTTCCTAGAATGGAGCAGTGACTAATGCAACTCCAGGTCCAGTGATGTGTGATCTGTCAGCTGAGAATTGTTACCCGCTTAGGTCTTTCCCTTCTCTGTAGGGAGCAGCTACCCTGACAAGCAGGACTTGCTCCAGCACTCTGACTTAACTGGATGTCTCCAAGCCTGAGAGCAGGTACACAGTCACTGTGGCCACCACTGCTGGAGGAGAGAGGAGCTCTGCCAAGTACTGGGCAATAATCAAACCCTAAATGTTTTTTTTCCCTTCCTCTCTTCTCTTCCTTTAGCAAACGGGCTGTATCAGAGCACCAGCTATTGCATGACAAGGGCAAGTCAATCCAAGATTTACGAAGAAGAATATTCCTTCAAAATTTAATTGAAGGTGTCAACACTGCAGAAATCCGTGCAACTTCAGAGGTTTCACCCAACCCTAAGCCAGCGACCAATACGAAGAACTACCCTGTCCGTTTTGGCAGCGACGATGAGGGCAGATACCTAACTCAGGAGACAAACAAATCACAGACCTACAAGGAGCAGCCCCTGAAGGTATCGGGGAAGAAAAAGAAAGCAAAGCCTGGAAAGCGTAAGGAACAAGATAAGAAAAAGAGGCGAGCCCGCTCAGCTTGGCTGAATTCTGGCGTGTATGGAAGCGGCATGACCGAGAGCCCACTCTTGGACAACTCTGTTACTACACATAATCACACTTTAAGGTAACTCTGATACATCCTTTTTGGGGGCATGCCGTATATTTACTGAAATTGTTCTCCTTTGGTGTGTGAGGCCAAGGTCTCACTCAAACCTGGAGTAACAGCACATCCTTATGCTCATAACTGGGCAGTGGCTGTTCAAGCAGCGCACAGTCTGAAGTTGCTTTCTGGAGGTGGGTAAGTACCCTTTCCACTTTGCATTGGTGTTTTCTTCCTACGACCAGTGCAGCTCAGGTAAACCACTCCTTGCCAGAATGAGCTTCCTGAAGCTGAGTGAGACGTAAGTGAAGCTATTTCTGCAAAAAGAAAGCACATCATAACTGTTAAAATGCCTTTTCCTCTTTTAACCGTCGTGTCTCCCCATGTCAGATCTGGGTCCCACGCTTGGGCCTCAGCAGATTGAAAGATTTGAGTTTTATTTAAGGCTCTGCATCTATAAAATGGCGAAGTTTTCTTTCCTCCCTCTCAACGCCTCCCCTTTTTGGCGACTTTCCTACCCTTACTTTACAGTTTTTCATTTTACTGTTTAACCTTAGGGGAGAACATGGAAAATTTCTCTCTTAGTAATATCTGCAAACAACGCAGACCAGCCTTTCACCGTAAAATTTTCCCTGCCATTAGGACTTTTTAATTCAGATCCATCTTTTTGCCAGCTCGTGAAACAACTACGTTGCTGCTGAAAAATGTTGAGCATTGCTTATGGAGAGAGACGTGCTTCCCTCATGTATGACAACGAAGGGTTTTCAGGGCAGTGGTGAGCTGGAGGCTTCAGCCTAGGTGGCCCACGCTACTCATCTGCTTCCAGTCATCTACTCACCTGCTTCCAGTCATCTCAGCTTGAGTGAAGTCTGCACACTTGCAGACAAAGCCAAGGAGTCCAATCCTCGGTTCTCCTTAAATGTTTGCATTTTCAACAGCAAATAAACCCCCGCCCTTTTCTCTCCTCCTCCCCTTCACTTTGGAAGAACACAGACATAAAAGAAGTGCAACTTGCTCACAGTAAATCCCTTGGAAAGAGACGCCAGCTGTGGGATTTACTAAAATCCAGTCTTGCGTTAAGCTTTGCAGGCCACAGTCTGCAACAAGCTCCATCACTTCTACTTCTGCTGGCATCTACTGGATTTACTGGTATTCAGGGCTAGGCATTCAGTGTCCCAAACCATAAACCAGTTAGCACGGCTGTAGCAGTCAGTAGCAAAGTAAGAGAGGATGGTTTGTCTCAGCGCCTTATGAAAGGCACGCTCTGGGACTCTGGTCAGGAGATACCTGGTGTTTCCAGAGGTCTTAAGGAACTGTGGTGGCCAATAAAGAGCACCTGTCTTCAGCACATAGCAATCTTGAATGTAGGGACAAACCGTCCTAGGGCATTTCGACCATTCTTTTTTTTTTTTCTTACTACTCTGTCTGGTGGTGTATCCACTGGGATATGCAAAAGGGTGACAGGTACAACCCTGTTGATTTTCCTGGTTCAGCCATTCTGTTTCAAGTACGGTTGGACCGCTGAAGGAAATCAGCTTTACTGTGGAGTCCAGACTGCTGAAGGCCATCTCCAGCTTCACCTTACTGATATTATTACCCTAGATGCAGTATTTCTCCAGGGCAAGAAAGAAATTCCTAAAGAGGACCTCTATTTTAGATACTTAATTGAAGATGTTTAAACAAAGAGAAGCCGTAAAAGAGGAAAACAAAATTCCTCCTTCACCAGTACAGAACATAATATGCTGGTTCAGCTCTTAAGAAGCTGCTAGTATATGAGCTTGTAGGTATCTCAGTAGGCTGGGAAAAGATATAATTTCTAAACTTTAAATGAAAGCAGGTCGCAACTCCCCGACAGGTGCTTTACACAGGGGGAGTCACGCTCAGTGCAGCTTTCTGTGTTGGCTCAAGGTGGGCAAGCACGTTTTAGATGGAGGGAAGTCCACATCTGAGAGAGGTTGGTTCCTCAGCCGTACTGAGCTGAATCAGGAACTCTGTTTGGGTGGGGGACAAGGAAGATGTGTGCAGAAAGGATTTCTGTATGCTACACCGGTAGAAGCTGCTCTTGTAGCACCCCTAAGGCCAGCTGCAGCTTAGGAGAAGCATCAGCAGCTTCATTACAGTGAAGAAGTGGACACACGTAGTGCAGCAGGGCAAGTGTCAAGGAAATGCAAAGATAAGCTTTAAACACGCTTTTCAGTGTATCTCTGTGCTTCTTTTCTCCTCGACACACTGAACTAAAATCTTTGTGCCAATTCCCTCTGCCCAATCTCAATCCCAAAATGTTGGGTTTAGGTCAGAAAAAAGACCAAAAATAATGAGCTGTCTAGATCTTTTGACTTACTACAGGAAGTTTATCATAAAAGAAGCCAATCTTGCAAAATCTGGGATCAAATCACAGAAAGCAGCTTGCGAGCAGTCACTAGTACAGAGTCCATTGTCAAGATGTGGCTTAGCTTAAACTCTAAAACAAAGCCCAAAATCCAAGCCAAACTGAAAATGTGGCCCTGTTAAAAATAGGCCTCTGTGGCGCAGACTCACATACACAGTCGTGCTGCGTGAATTGTGAGCCAATATTACGCATATTGTAATATGGTCTGAATACACCCTAATATTACTAGTTAATTATTAAGGAGCTTCATACTAGCAGTTCCATTGCAGGCACTTAAAAAAATTCTTCCTCATGGACATTCCAGCCATATTCCCATTCCAATTCAATCAAGCTTTTATCACCTAATTTCCTAAGAAACCTTCCAAAAGAGTAGAATCTCTATTGTTAAATGTAGCCTCACTTTGAATGTGCACATAAAAAAACCCCTCCTAAGCCCTCGAGGATTTGCTTTTTTTGCGTGTCTCACTCCCACACACGTCTGCCATGTGGAACGCTACCCGCAGCTTCAGCAGTCGGTCCAACAACAGAGCGGATCCTGCTCCGTCCTACAGCTTCTCGTTCCACCCTGTAGCTGTCTCCCAGGGAGTTAAGGTGCGTTACAGAAATGTGCCGTTCACAGGGACGGAAGGGTAAAAAGCCCAATCCTTCAGCATTTCCTGCAGCACCGCTAAGCAGTGACTTCAAATAATATCGTAGTGCAAGCAGTACACTGACAGGACAGGAGCAGGCTCTGCTTTTGGTCTCATGCCTTCACAGGGAAGCGAGGAGTACAGAACTCACACCAGGCTGCCAGCATCCCTTAGAAAATCCCCAAATCCTAGGACTGTACACAGCTGACTGTTTCAGCTTTGACTGAACGCAACAGGAATCGGAGCATAACACCACAAGATGCTCAGGTTTTTTCGCTCACAGAGGGAAAATTTCAGGATTATGGTCTTTTCATTCACAGAATCACAGAATCACAGAATAGTAGGGATTGGAAGGGACCTCTGTGGGTCATCTAGTCCAACCCTCCTGCCAAAGCAGGGTCACCTACAGCAGGCTGCACAGGACCTTGTCCAGGCGGGACATTGAAGCACTTCAAGAGACATGCTGTTAACGATCTGTTTCCTTCAAGACCTGAGCAGCCTTTACAGTATAAGTACCGCATGTACACGACAGCACAGAAATGCATACCTCTGAGATAAGCAGACCCTTGTCTAACAGGTGGTCTATCAGTGGGGGAGATCGACCAAATAAGCCCCGGGGGACTGTTTTAATCAGAAGCCTGGCATCACACCCAAGCGGTTAACACAGCAGGCTCGTGATTGCCACAGTGTTCCATAAGGACTTTCTTTTTCTTATCTGCTGAACAAACTTCTCATTTCTCTAACTGTATATTTTTTTTATTTTAGCACTTGGCTCATATTTGTTATAGGTTGATACAGTTTTTCTACCTGTAGCGCTCAGGAATCTTCTTTCCTAAGGCTTTAAAGAAAGCTAAAGCCCCTTCCTATTTCTCTGAGTGTGCAATATAGTGGAATAGCTGGCCTCAGTGTCGTGACAAACTGCAATTCTTCATCCTCCGAGCTGCTTTGCATTGAAGGAAACATAGCAGAGGTCTTGAAAAGATGTCCAAAACCATGGCATTGTTAAACTGGCCCTACTATTACAAATGTTTACTAGCAAGGCACGCCCGTTATAGTCTGTGGCACTCTTGCTATTCATTTTGTGTCTATGTATTTGAAGTGAAAGTTAATGTTTCGTGTTTTTTCTGTCCTTTTTTTCTTCGCAGGAGGCGCTGACATTTTCAGCAAGAGATTTTTGGAAGACATATTGCAGTATTCTGTAATAGTGAACATATGGGAAGTATTAAAATATATTTATTACCTGTAAATACTGTAAATGCTCAGAATAAAACCTTTTCCCCCCCCATTGCTCTCTGAAACTGCACATTTGGTTATTGTGAATTTTCCTTTTTTTTTTTTTTTTGCTAAGGCTAAGACAATTGTTATTGTCACATTTACCATAATTTATTTTGTTGACCGGTGTATTTATTTTGTGAACGTATCTTGGTGCTGCTGACTTTCTATATTTTTTGTAACATAATGCACTTTAGATATACATATTGAGTACATTGATAACTGACATAAAATGTTCCCGTTTTGTGGTTGACTTCAATGAATGCCTACATACAATTGTTCAAAATGATTTTCCTTTGTGCATGTATAATAGCAGTATTTTAAAATTTGTAAAGAATGTCTAATAAAATATAATCTAATTAAATAATGACTCCGAAGGAAAAATGTGTCCTTTAGGAATTTCAAGAGCAGGAACACTATTTTTTTCTTTACTACATTTGAAAGTCATTTTAAATTTAATGTGTTTATATTGGTTCAAGCTCCCACATTTTCACATTAGCTTTTACTTAAAAATCACTCAGAACATATTTTGTTCCAGTGCTCTATTTCAAGTCAGCTAAGTTTTTGAACAACCTGGGGGTACTGTCACATAGTTCAGACCCCGCTGCAGGGAAAGTACGATTCCCAGCCTTTCAGTCCCCAGCCCTGCAAAGGCTGAAACCTTACATTCTCAAAATGAGAGGATGTGAAAAGCAGCCCCATGGGATGCATCACCTATTACACTCTCGGAAGGTGCTCACACATCACACCCTGTAGTCTTGTTCAAAAATAGACAGATGCTCAGTGCCCTCAGCTCCCACCAACTTTACTCAAAGATAAAAATGTCTACCACATGAGTAGAGTCTAAGCTGTTTGTACCTTGGGACCACCCTATGTTAATGTGAGGGGGGGGAAAAATAGATTGTTTCCTGGGTTAATATATAAAGGAAAGAAAAAAGGCAGGCCACAGTAGGTGACACATCACTAGGTACTGTTGCATTGCTTGAATAGTTTTTCCCCTCTCCCACCACAGAGATGTCTCACATGGCCCTGTTTCTGAAAAACATCTGCATTAATTTTACTTCTGCCTTGTACCTATAGATAACTGCAGTTAAGGGTGAGACCACCTTCAGTACTTCATGGCCACCAGCTGAAGAAAACAACAGAAAAAAACACTATGATGTATTACTTTTTTTAAAGTGAACATACGAGTCCTTCTTCCTATCCGTCTCGCTACCACCCACACGTTGATCATAGCAGCTGCTATGGGGGCAACCTGAATAAAGGAGATTGTTTCATGGAGATATCTATATATCTGCTGAATATACTCTGTGTCTCACTCTTTTAACATCAGCAACATCAGTAAAATGCAAGCATGGAAAAATAAATTACAAATCCTGGGAATTTTAAGATAGTTCTTGTAATTGTTACTCCATTCTGTAGTTGCCAAGCTTTTCTTTTTTATTCTTCTTTCCTTTTTTCTAAGTGCCATCTTTTTCCATTGCCAAAGTACAGCCATCATATAATATAAACCAGATGTATTTCTGCTCTTTACCCAATCTTGCAGAAAACTACCTCCAAGAAAGCACTAAAAGCAAGAAAACTTGAGAAAAACTTGCCCATCCTCCCCCATCCACTTCTCCAAAGTGTGAAATGCAATGCTTCATTACGTCCAGTTAATTACTACAGCCACAAAGCACATGCGTACGGTTTCCTTTTCAGATGAAAAATATTATGCATGATGAAAAGTAGCACAGCTTCGGGGTTGCATTAAAGAAAAAAGGCATGGTTCCTGCACATTTTCAACTTGGCCTCCTTGCACATCCTGCCTATTTATAGTATCCAGCTAATGCTTGGATTTATACAACTGAAGTTGACTGCAATATATTCAGAAGACGATTTTGTATTTCAGGATTACTGGCATATCCCTGCTGGAACTAAAACCTAAAGCTACAGTGGGCAGAGGCAATTTATCTTTGTCAGAAAGTGAGACCCTCGGCAGACAGGGGGCCCAAAGAGCATAAAACGAACCCGCACACCCAGACCCGAAATCTTGGCCCCGTAGAACTGGCCACTTCATAAAAGGAGGCCCGATTTTGATGTGCCTCTGGTCTCCCTCATATCTTTACACTGTCTGTGAAGGCCTTGCAATTCTTTCCTGGTTTCTATATGTAAAATTTGTGATCGTAGCAAATTTAAACAAAAGTCCTGTGCGACTTAAAGATTTTTGCACAGGCCTTGCAAAAGCTGTCTACGGATCCTGCGGTTCACAGACTGGTTTGAAAGTCACTGCTGCAGACTGTTGGATTTAACTCTGCAAAGCTGAACACAAGTTCTTTTCAGCTATTGCTTTTGCAGGAAAACAAATCCTGAAGACCCCTGTTTCTGAGAAAAGCTACAGCTGATTTGCTTTCCTAGCTGGGGGGGG
>Ga0065711_1047849_pt1 | contig 12110 bp, 5 predicted proteins | sample Hoacrofraction12_FD_59098 | JGI IMG/M metagenome (GOLD analysis project Ga0065711, IMG submission 59098) | Hoatzin crop microbial communities from Cojedes, Venezuela - Epithelial fraction 12 v2 (version 2) | ecosystem: Host-associated > Birds > Digestive system > Esophagus > Crop | place... | reverse complement strand
TCGGTCCGGGAGAGCGGTTCTGTTCTGCGGGCTCTGTTCTGCTGGTTTGTTTTGTGTATTCCCCTTTTCTGTATCGTTGTTGTTCCTGTTCCCTTTGTTTGCTGTTCTGTTAAACTGCCCTTATCCCGACCCACCGGTTTCTGCCTGTTTCTTCCCATTCTCCTCCGCACCCTGGCGGGGGGAGGGGCGGCCGCGTGGCGCTTTTGTTGCCGGCTGCAGCCAAACCAGAACATCATCCAAATAAAAGGACTGATTAAAATCAATGGCAGCTTATTCATTAATATCAATAGATTTCAATTCAAATCATGCCTGGACTTGGAAGCACAGAACCAGGCAAACACCTAGTAGCAGAAGAAGGGTTCTCATGATCTAGAGCCAAGGCAGAAGATGAGAACACAAAATGTAAACATCATGAATGGCTTTGAAATCTTTTTATATATGAAAGCAAAAACGCAAACATAGACAAGAAAAAGAACAATAATCACATATTAGTGTCACTTTGGACTAGGATCTACTAATTTATGCTTGCTTACCTACAAAATAATTCATTCTCAGTGAGTGTCAAATTGATTTTATAACTTCTAAGCTCCACAGCAACACCTGAAGTCTCAACAATAGCACAAAGTCTACAAATGATGATGAGACAAAGTGATTTATACAGTCCTGCTATACAATACCTATTACTGCCTATACAATTTTCCCATACAGAAAATAGTCTCTGAATCTGTCCCAATCCATCTTTGTATAAGGTAGAAATGTAGAGAAAGAGTAGATGAAGAGCCACAGCACGTCTTTTACTTATTGCAATTCCTTTAGAAGGTATAAATGACACAAGGAGGGAAGCAACACTGGAAAGTTCTGAAAATATTTCCTTTACGTGTGTAGGGTGGAATAGATATGGTTTGACTTTCTAACTGTATTTAAAATCTGAAACAGACAGGGATAAGGATAGTTACCAGGCATCAAGACTGGAGACCTACAATGGAAACAAAGAGGACCTTTAGGAAATCACTGGTACACTCCAATAATCTTGTCAAAGATGATCAGATAACTGGGCTTGTGTATTGTGAAAGAGAGTGAAAGTCCATGTGTCACACTTATTCTTTGGCAATGAGTTTGCGTCTTCCAGAAAGAGTACTAATCCATGTGATGGATGACATACTGTTGAAACTGTTCCAGACCTTCTCCTAGGAATTTGGAAAACTCTCATTAGTAAAACATTCAAACTGTTTTTCTTATTCATCCCAGTTTTCTATCTACTTCAGGCATTTTCATAAAATATGAAAATAAAAAACACAAGGAAACACAGAAAAGAATATTTTAATGTTGTTAGTTTCCTTTCAACTTGCCCTGGTTATTCCTGAGGACCTTCTAAATCATTGCTATTCTAATTTTGATTTCAGAAAAGCAATGGTTTGGGAAACGCAGTGTAGAATGTCAGTGTTACCAATGACTGCAGAAGGTGAGCTCTTTGGTTTCCTGAATAAGCACAGATGCACTGAATACTTCCATGGAAATTTCTTGATTTAAATTGCTGATCCATTAACTCCTACTTTAACTCACAGACAGCACTGTGTTTCAATCATAAATAGAAGGACTTTTTAATGTACTTTGTGAACCCTCTGAATCTGAAGCAAAATATTAATGTAAAAGTCATTTCCTTGTGTTGTTTTGGAAAACATTAGGATGTCAAAAAAAAAAGCATGTCGTTAGTTATTCAGTATGCTATATCAATAACGCAGTATGAACATATATATAGCCAGTATCTGTCTGGTTTTATGGAAGTATAAAAATTTTTTTAAATGCGATTCTGTTTGATACTTATTAGCATTCCTCCTAACAGTGGAAGAAATTTTGAATAGTGATCATGTTTAATTAATATGATTAGTGATTTTGCATCTCACTATTCGGTCATTGTTAAATGAAACAAAATAATGTGATTAGGGAACTTGGTGGAAAATACATTAATTTAGGGTTTAGCCTAAATCAAAGCAGTAGTCCTGCTGAGAAAAATGTGAAAAACACATGAAGTATCTGATATGGAGTATGTAAAGTACAAAATTTCTGTCTCCCTTATTCCTTGCATCTATAATAGAGAATCAAAAGATAGAAAACAGGACTTGTTTTTCTTTTACTGTCTGTCTTGATACCTTCCTGTTGCTTTTTTTTCCTAACCTTTTAAATTGGAAACACCTAGAGTAAACTTTTTAATGATTTTTTGTATGTTCCAAAGTTATCAGCATACATGCATTGCCAATACAATTATAGGGCAGCAAGAAGAACACTACCCTACCCAAGAACACAGGAACTGAGAAAGCAAATGAGATGTTTTCATGCTTTATGCATCTATTTCTCTCAGTGCTTTTATTCTTCTACATTGCCTGAGGAAATATTCATATGGCTCCTCTCTTAGTCTCTGTATGAACCAGTTGCAGTCTGGGGCTCTTCGGCAGGCGATCTGAAGTGAGACTATGTCTACTGAAATAAATGCATACGGACTTATCAGGTTCCTGTAGTTTTGGACAGATGACTAATAACCCTGACAGCTTGGCTGTTAATTTTTTAATTAGAGAGAAGCCCTGTATTATGTAGCAGAGTAACAGAGGATCCAGCTGTACCGTTGCTTTTCAATGAGGTTGTGCAGTAACACGATTAACTAACTCTTTGAGAAACAGTTGCTCTACTGGTATACATATGGTTAACTAAGTGTCCCATAGCTTTAAAATAAGATTTTATGAACCTTCTTTTTCTTCTAGCACTGCCTTCATGGGGGCTAAACCACCCAAAGAGCACAATGCCATCAGAACTCCAGGAAGACGAATATCTCTGCTTTTATCCTTGTCTCAACCCTAAGCTTTGGTTGCTTCTAGACATATCCTAATCTTTGAAGGTTTCTTATGCACAGGTTTTTGCTTGCTTTTACAGATACATGGCCATTATCGATCCCTTGAAACCTAGGCTCTCTGCAACTGCTACCAAGGTGGTCATTGGGAGCATATGGATTTTGGCTTTCCTGTTGGCCTTTCCCCAGTGCCTATACTCCGTAACCAAGGTGATGCCTGGGAGAACTCTTTGCTATGTAGCATGGCCAGGTGGTCCAAAACAGCATTTTACGTAAGCTTTTGTTCTTTTAAACTTGTGCATGGTGGTGTCTACACAGAAAGTTCTCTTTAGGACAGTAAGGTCGCTCTCAGTGACAGGTGGGGATTCTTCACTGATCATTCACTGGGATTTTATCTGAAGATGTTTAACCGGGAACTAACAGGAGGCAAAACAAGTTATCTTTTTTTTCCCAGTGTTTACATCAGCAGTGATGACTATGTTGCACCTAGGCAACAGTTGCCTCTGTGCAGTAGATCTGCCATATGAAGACCATTGGTTAATACAGGACACTTATCAGTGACTTTGTATAAATATACCATTTAAATACTTATTTTCCTCTTTCATTTATGGTCCAGACTAGAGCTCAAAACACCTAGCTTGCTGTTAGGATACTTGTCTGTGCAATAATTAAATCAATCCAGCTAGTTATGGACAAACATATCTTATTCTACAGTGACTAGTTGTGATAAATGTAGAGTTATTCTTAATTTATATAAGTGCAAGTCCAGAATCAGAACTAGAAACCTCGTAAAGCAATGTCATTAAAATGTAAATAAATTTGCAGTGCAATTCAAGACTTTCAGAAAGACAGTGAAAATGTCAAGGACTAGCCAGTCAATATAAAACATGTTTTGTGCTACAGTAGCACTGGACTTCTAGCAGCCCATTCCATTGGTATAGCTTCCATTGGTATAGCTCCTAGCTTACCAGCTTAATGCTTTTTCATTTCAGGTATCATGTCATTGTGATTGTGCTGGTCTACTGCTTTCCACTGCTTGTCATGGGCATCACTTATTCCATAGTGGGAATTACCCTCTGGGGAGGAGAAATACCAGGCGACACATCCAACAAATATCACGAGCAGCTCAAAGCTAAGAGAAAGGTACTGTTCCATTAAATCTCACTAACCAAATCCTGATAACCTCATCTGCAATTGTGTTGCAAAGTATCTCAGTATATTCCTTCAGAAACACCAAGTCACTTGAAAAAACTGTAATGAGAGATCTACCTCAATAAAAAATTTGATAAAGTTTGACAAGTTGTCTTCTATGGTCACTAACTGTTCTTTTTGTAACTTTACTGTTTGTCATTAAACAAAGGTAATACTTGGATTTTAAGTTCCTACTCCAGGTGTAGCAGCATGCACTCTGTCTGATATATGGAAACTAAACCCAAATATCTAGCCTTTACAGAGCTAAAATATTGAGTTTTGAACAATGGGCTAGCAAACCATTAGCTCCTCTCTTAGGCCAGATTCTCATCCTACTGAAAGAAAAGTGAATTTTGATATAATCAGCAGTAGATTAAGGCCCATGCGTCTTTGAGATGAGTGCTGATCAGCCTGTTCATAATGAATAATTTAGGCTTTAGATCAATAACATTTGGTGAGAAATACATACTATTTTTTCCCAGTTATTTTCCTTTGATCTTTTTCGCTGTAAGTATTGCCTACAAGAAAAAGACTGCAGATTGCTTGTGAACTGATTATTTGGCTATTTCCAGTTCAGTTTTCATGACGTTGCAGTGCCATGAAGGTTTTTTTCTTATGACACTCTTTTTCTTAACCAAACTTTTCTTCTTTAACAAGGCAGCCCTTCTGCTTTTTATTTCTGACATTTTTTTCATACTAGAATGCATTTAACCTTTCAGATTTGAAAAAATGGTACCCAAACACAGACTTCTAACACACAATGATGAACACATCTTTGATTGCTCAGTTTGCTTCCTGATACTCTGAGTATGTTTGAACAGTGGTTTACGCTACCATGCTGTAGCAATAGCAGAGTGCAGCATATTGGGTCCCAAGACAAGAGGAGATCTGCAAGTACTGGAGAACACTGACGTTTCCGTTTCTTTCAGGGCACTGCCAGGAATAAAATAGTGTTTTTTCCCCACATACTACATAGAAAACGCTGTTTTGTCAGATGATATACAAAAGGAAAGATTAAGATCATTTTCTCATTTGTACATCTTCAGATGCATAAGAGACAAGTGCAAAACTTTCTATGGCAAGTTTTAGTTGTCAGAATGGTAGACGTGCCTAGACAGATTTACAGTATGACGTGCAATGCCTCCCATGAAAACAAAGTTGTTATTTATTTTTGCCTTTACGTAGCTTTTTTAGAGGGCAAAATGCTAGCCTTTCTTAAGGAGGCAAACTACAGTTTGACTAGTATTATCTCTACTATTGTCTTGTAACAGTTCAAAGATGATTTGGAATGTGAATGGAGAGAAAATTATGAAAAATCATCACGGAAAACTAACCAGTGTGCCTTTGCATATTTGCCCCAAAGTGAAATTATTGGACAAAGTTCCAGAAATGCTGAAAGGATTTCAAAAGATCTGCATTTTACTCTCTAACATTTTCCATAAAACTCAAACTCTACTATTGCAATCCTTCCCATGCATGTTGTCACTTACCCAAAGGAATTACCTTTCCGACAGAGGATCAGCAGGAAAAGATATCACTGGTCAATTAACTGTGCTGTCACCAATACTGTCCATTCAGACGGTGAAAAAAAAAGAAGCAAATACTCAGTGGAGGGTGCCCAGGATCTGATTGTAAAAAAAACCTGAGGAATCACTTTTTGTAACAGACACAGTTTGCAAAAACAAATGTGGAAAGAAAATCACGAAAAGCTAATTTGGGGAACCAGGAGATCCCAGAACTTCAGCACCTGTTATTGTAATGACTAAGTAAAATATGTATCTTCTGTCATAAAAACTAAAGGTCTCTGAAGAAAAAAGCTAGCTCTTACTATATGCTATGAAGGGTCCATTTAAATCCCTTGAATACTTTAAAAACAGCACCTCTCTAGAACTCTAAATATATGCAAGAGGTAAGGAGCAGCATCCTTAATGAAAGGATTTTAAATGTGAGAGTACTGGAATGCATACTTTCAACACAAGCAACCAGGGGGTTAAATTATGTGCAGATACGTTGTAACTGCATCAGTGACTTTATTGGCAGAGCACCATGACGGCTCGTCAGTTCTGCTGCTGTGCTCTCTGGCAGGATTTATGAAATAACTGGTATTTGGAAAGATGAATCATAATTGGTCATTCGTGGAAAAAAACTAGTAGACTGGAATCCAAACCAAGCTATCACTCAGCCTGACTCTGATAACAGAGATCTTGCTTTTCCTCTATTCAAACAAAGAAATCATCTGGTTTTCTTGCTATTTAGCATGCAGACATCTAGACATATAGAAAGTCTGTACTGGCTGCACTTATAATGAAAAGCAATATAAAATAACTGACTGCATGTTTCGTCTTATGCAATGTTACAGTGCAAAGAATTATTAGGATTGTTTCAAATGGTATTTAATGTTACAAAGGTAGTGAACAGTTCATGTAAGACCTTTTAAAGAAACCATGTTTGCCAAGAAAAGATTTGAAGCTTGAGAAAGTTGTTAATAGTTTGATAGATAGTCTCATCACTTCATCTGTGTGATTGTGTGATGCACTCTGAATCCTTCTGAAAGCAACATCAAAGAACAAAGAATTCAAAGAATTTCACAGTATGTGCTACAGGTTGGGCAGCATAAAGTCATATTTAGTACCTTTAAGGGTCAAAGACTTGAGATTTTTAGAAATTCAGGACTGCATGAGACTACTGCTACTACTTTTTCTTTTTCTTGACTGATCAAATGTCTCAGGGACTGACCCATTTAAATTTTCCTAACATCAGCTGAACTTCAGAACATCCAGTACGTGTGGGAACTTGGCAGCCATCACCCCTTTTTCTTAAAGCTCCTGGCATGAGACTGACTGATGCTCAGCTGAACATCATTTATTCTCCTGCAATTCCCATTTTCACAAAATGGAATTATAGTTTCTATACTGTCATACACAAACTGAAGTTGACATAGGCAGCTTATAATGTTCCCATCAGTTTTACCAGGCCAAAGTATTCTTTATAGTCAATGCAAATAATTCGAGACTTGCCTTCAGATGTTGTATCCACACTCTGTTTTTTCTGTCTAACCTTCTGTTCCAATCCCTCTTACAACTTTACTTGACCTGTAAGAGGGGATAATCAGGTACTGTAAATAAAATCAACCAGTTACCATTGTCTTTGTCAAGAGATGCAGTGCTGATACAACTTTCTCTGAAAAGAAGTGTTTCTCTCAACAGAAGGTGCCACTGCCTTGTCCTGATAGGAAGAACACAGAAGAACGGAAAATAGTCACCTTAACTTTTATATCTTATCTTTACAATTCCCCTTACCTCTATTATCTTTATGGTAATATATCATTGTGCACCTTTTTCAGCCTGTATTCTTTGCTTCTCCTAACACAGCTTGAGGTGTCATCTCAACTTCTTACTGTAATGAAGATTGCTTAAAAGCCGTATTTTTCCAACATCAGAACTCTTTTGCAAATTTGCATGTAAAAGCAGAAAAAAACCCAATGTTTGCTAGTTACCCAGTGTTTAGGAAGCGCTAGAGAGACGGTCAGCTTTACCAGTCTAACTACATAAGGGAATTTTCAAAGTTTTCTATATATTTTTTGACAGCAAAAGTAGACATCCCATATCCATTTACAGACAAATACATCTATTTTATCAGCCAATACAGTATATGCAACACACTGGAAAAGAAAATGAAAAAGTATAACATTTAAGAATTCCATCTGAAAAGAAAGTAATATTCGAAACAATGTGGCACTGTAGGAATAATGATGTCACAAGAACCACTTATAAATATGAATTTCAAATATTACGTAGTGTGAGAAGCCAGATCAAGTGAGATGGCAAGACACACTTATCTAAGTCAGGGTCAGAAAGGTTACATGTAAATTAAAAAATCACCTAAAATTACTGTGTGAAAAGCTTTTATTAGATAAACAGAAATATCCAGGTGAAGCGTTGAAGGACTACAAGCTAATATTACGAAAAGGCATCCCAACAAATTTAAATAGCTTCCTGAAATACTTACATGAAAGATTTGCTCTCTTTCACAGACTACAGAAGTGAGAAACAGGACAGAATCTGAGCAATTGGGTGCTCTAAGAACTGCTGAATGAACACTCCGCACATAGCCACTCATACATATTCCTCTGGTTTGTTCCCTCTTTTATTTTTCTCCTTTTGTGGTTTTTTTTTTTTTCCTCTCATGGATTTCGAGAAAGTCCAAAGAAGGGCAATTAAAATGATCAAAGGTCCTAAGAAGAGACTGAAATGGCTGGAACTTCTCAGTTTCTTCAGAAGGAGGCCAAGGAATGAGACAATCAAGTTTACGGAGTCACGAAGGTGGTAGACAAAGTGACTGAAGAACTCTTGGTCACCAAATTTTGAAATACAAGAACTAATAGTAAAGCAGTTTAAAGCAGGTAGAAGAAAGAGTACTTTAAGATAGGGAAATTAAAGACCTGGTAAAGAGCTTCTGAGACTCCCTCCTGCCAGGTGGTACGATCTCAGAAAGTTAGGAAAGGGATTAGGCAAATTAACAGGCAACAAATCCGTAAATAGAGACTGAAAGGATGCAGCAGGGACAAACCCTTCCCTAATACAGTTTTGGATGCTGAGGCAGTATTTAGAAAATAAAAGACAGAAACTGGCCAGGTTCATGAGATCTCCTAAAAAACACCTCCTGCTGCCACTGTCAGAGACAGAATAGATGGACAACTGTCAGATCCAGGAGGAACTGTCATATATCCTTATGTTCCTTTTTTATATAGTGGTACAGCTATTTCATTTACCATTAATTAAATGCTTAAATTCTTGCACAATCAACACATATGATGACAACAAATCCCCCCTTACCTAAACACATACACACAAAGAGACTTTTTTCTAGCAGTACTAGACAGCACGGCTAATACTCAAGAACTTTTTTTTTAAAAGTTTTATAAAGTTCTGTTAAATCCTTTTTTATTACTAATATGTGGACTAAATATCTACCGAAAATGTAGGAAATGTCATTCTTAATGTTCTGTATAACAATTTTCATTTTATAGGCTCATCACATGCTTAGCAGTTTCTTAGGGAAAGACTGAAGCATGAGATACTGGGGAATTACTTTCATTCCACGTTAAAAAAGACCAAAATTAACTATCCATAACCAACATATTTTTTACACAGCTATTTTATGCCTTTAGAACTTTGGAAAAACAGGGCTCATCCTTTCTCCTTTTCAGGAATTTTTTTTTCCCAGGAATTTGTTTTGCTTTTAATAATTTGTCCATATTTTGAACAAGCTTTCTTATTGTAGTAAAAATAAAGTCAGACCTCCCAATCAGTTTATGAACAACATTAGCACAGTGAAATATAACGAAATTTTTGATTGATGATTCTGGAAGCTGCCCTGCTCTGCTGTCTATCTGCCAAATACGCTACAGCCCGGTCAGCAGCAGTACGATCTTCCACTCATTGTCTCAGGGTTTCCTAAAACTCAGCTATGAACTGAGAATGCATCACTCCATATTCATCCTCCATTCTCAAAGCAGCAACCAAGGCAGAGTGAAAGAACAGTAAACTCTAAAAAAGTCTTTATACTGCGCATAAACCTTGCACAGTGTAAGTAGTTACTGACAGACTGATGTAAGTTTTCTGGTCAAAACATTCTTACAACAGCTGGCAACAACTCCAGGACAGGGGCAGAGTTAGCAGACTGGTTCTGCATGGTCAGTGAGTAGGCTTAGGATTGTGCATGTAGTATTTCTGTGATGTTCCTCCTCTCTATTTCTATATGTCAGATCACTTGTAGCAGAAATTTCATGTGAAACATTAAGTCTAGTCACAGTCCTAGGGCAAAATTTTCTGTTTAGTAATGCCTCACATTTTTAAGAATGGAAGTACACTAGATTAAACAGACCAAAAAATTCAACTAACCACTTTAATGTTAGTGAACTCAGTGTGCTTTTAAATGCATTGCTGAATTGAACTACACATGTTCCTTAATAATAAAATCAAGATAGCTACCAAAAAGACAAACTGAAACCAAATCAGCCTCTCTTTCACAGTTTAAATTTTCAGCGTGGAGATGGTGATCCCCATGTTTAAAACCATGGAGGGTTTGGGGGTTTTTTTTGCTTTTTTTGTTGTTGTGTTTTTTTTTTAAGATAGCCCTCCTTTGCTCTGTCTAGTTTCCTCAGAGTTCAAGTCTAGGGTCTGACCCTCTAGGCAGATAATCTTAAGATCCCACCTTCAGGATAAAGTATGTCCTTTAAGTCCTAAGCAATTTCTTTCATCAGCATACAAACAAACCTTGAAAATCTCGAAAGGTCTTTTATTGTCTCTGAACATGCCTCATCTAATCTGCAGTCAAATTTATCCCATTACATATGCTAAACTGCGATTACATGTATAGCTCTGTATATATATGTATACAGAAAACACAGAGCTCATAGGAAACCCCTTCCTCATTGACTCTTTGTAGGGAAGTCGTGAACAAATCAATTTTAGCAGGAGTTTTGAGTCTATTGAGCTTTCTGGAATAGTGCCCAGCACTTGTGTGGTGAAAAGTCCAGGAAACCTGATACAGATGAGTCATTCTGGAGGACCGCAGTTCCCAAAGCTGTATATACAGCAAAGCAGTTCTAGTATTGCACTTACACACTTTTACATTCGTTACATGTTGCTATTCATGTAAAAACAAACCGTAATTTCATCAGATCTTTTTCTAAGTTAAAGCAGAAGGCTATGTGACTACTTCCTTAAGACTTAGCATGACAGACCTCAATAAACTCCTGCTACAGCATAAATTTACAAAGGGGAAACCAGATGAAACAGCCCAGAGATATCACAAATTGTGGCAGGAGCTGGACTGCAAAGAACCTACAATATTCCAAATCTGCGTTTTAGAAGTAGGTGAAAATTATCACCTACACACAGAGGGGTGTCCGTGCCATGTCTATTGATACCTTCATCTAACTAATTTAATCCTTTAACTCAAGTACTTCATGCTTTAGAAGTTTCTGTACTGCAACTTTGTAAACAACCTATTCAAAGCACCTTTATGTCATAACTCATTTTCTGGGGTGGATAGAAATAGTTTCTTTGATTTCTACAGTCTCTGGAGCAGGTTTCCTAGGAAACAGTTTCAGCCGCCCTGGCATGGGTCATCTGATACCTTATTTTGCATGAGTATAAAACCAGTGCAGTAACGGTCAGTGTGTTGACCATTATGGCCAAATAGTGTGGATCCTTTAATACTTAAAGTAATACTAAAAAGTCTGTAAGAAAGCAGAAGTAGCAGATGCTGTCAGAACAATGACACTCCTGATACTCTTTAGCAAGAATAATTGACCAGAGCATATACTGTCTTTTTACCGACCAAATCTTTCAAAAATGTTCTGTATTCTGAGTTATAAGTCTACTTCTCCTAATAAGTTCATAACTTTGTACAGTCATTTATGGAATAATAAAAATTAACGAAGTGCATCAAACACAAAATATCAACCTCAAGCATCACTGACATTAACAGTTTCCTTTAATTCAATTTCAATCAAAATAAACTGGGGGACATTATTAATTTTTTTGTTTTTTTCTTAGGTGGTAATAAACATTTTTGTGTCAGCCTTTGAAACAGAAGATGTTACTGCCATTTCAAATGCATAATTATGATGGCAACAAAAGAACTGCTTTAATTGGTTTTTTTCTGAACAGAATTTTGCCATTCATTTTAAACAAGTACTGTCCAGGAATAGTTTTGTCTTCAGGAAACACAATTTTATTCCTGTTAACAGAAAATACAAGAAAAAGGTTTTTCAAACTACGTATTAAAAAATTTGAATTCTTTCACATGACGTTCTTGTGTCAGAGTTATAGAGACATATGACAAATATTAAAATGGTTTCTAGTTATACATATAATTTATTTAATTCCCCTAGGTGAATAATTCCTCCTCTATATGTGAAGGAGCAACTGGAATGCGTTGAGCTTGGCCCGGGGGCAAATGAGGAACGAGTTGAAAGCTTGTGGGTTAGAATTAAGGGACAGGCTCACACGGGTGACATTACGGTGGGTGTATACTACAGGCCACCTGACCAGGAGGAGGAGGTTGA
>Ga0065711_1008825_pt1 | contig 12111 bp, 4 predicted proteins | sample Hoacrofraction12_FD_59098 | JGI IMG/M metagenome (GOLD analysis project Ga0065711, IMG submission 59098) | Hoatzin crop microbial communities from Cojedes, Venezuela - Epithelial fraction 12 v2 (version 2) | ecosystem: Host-associated > Birds > Digestive system > Esophagus > Crop | place... | reverse complement strand
GGGGGGGGGGGGGGGGGGAACGTCCTCCATTGTCACAGTGGAGACAGAGACCTGATGACATTCAAAACTTAATTGACTAAGTCAATTTGACTGAGTCAATTTTCACCCCCTTAGTCAATGAAAAACGAAAAGAATTTAATTAAATGACTAACTTGGCTGTACATTCAGAGAAGGCAGAACCCACTCTGTTTAAAGACCTGTAATTCAGTGAAGTTACAACAAGGTTTTTCCTTGAACTGTCAAAATATACCAAATTTCAACATTATCTGAAGTTAGTTTCTTGACTATAAATACTGCAAAAGCCCCTTTCTTGGTCTGCCACAAGCATTTGCTTGTGTAGTTAAGCAAATGTATGTCACTGTGTAGTTAACAGGCTTCCTGGCTCCTCTTTCTTCCCCACTCTCTGCTGTGATCAAGGTCTGGATTCTTTGTTTGTTTTTTTTCCTTGGTGTTACGACACTCCTTTTAAAGCTTGTTTTCCAGTTTCCCAAAACTTCACAAACTATTTATTTCCCTATAATTTATAACAAAATCAATGCTCTGGGTAGCAAGGATGACACTCATTCTCCAAATACGGAATTAAGCACATCAAAAACTTGCGCTAGACGTTATTAGTGTACTCTTAATCCATACTAGGAGCTTTCACACATATGCAAGTACCCTACTGCTAGACCAACTCACCCCCGTGTTTACATTTTGAATTATTTTACTCTCCTAGCACAAGGGGAAAACTAAGACTCAAAAATTAAGCAAGTTTTTCAATTAAAAACCAAGAGAGCTTGATGTTTTTGTAAGATATGGCACGCAGTAATTTACCTAAGATTACAAATGAGTTGTGTTTCAGGAGGAAGGTTTCACCTGGTATTCTCCAAATTTTCTATTAATACCTTGATAATTGAACAATTATTTCCAGTTTATGAAACTCGCATTTTCTCATGCATACTTATAGATTCTTCATACGCTGTTGTGTTAGAGAAGATGAATGTCTGTAGTCCTGCCACCTTTCACTCAAGAATCTCAGAGCGTTACAATGAATAAGACTCACCATCTTGTCCTAAACCAGCAGCACGATAAAACACTGCAGATGTAAATACCACATGTAATATCTAAATTATGTGGTTTTAAAACACTGCATAGGATTTTACCTGTATGACTCATGGCACTTAACGGCAGTCACATACTTAAAAACACAGTACGCTACGCGGAACAGTGGTAAGCAAGTTTATATAANAGATCAATACACGACCGATATACATTTAAATACTATGGACTTTTTTGGCTCCATCCACAAGGGAACAAAATTGGTACTGATCAAACATTTCTCACCTATAAATGATATAGTAAAAGGTAGCAGCAACTTCAGTGAAAAACATACAGTTCCTTCAAGGAACACAACAAGAATCAAAATGCATCTGTCATGCAAGCAGCAAAATGGGTTTCATTCAGGTTTAGACCAGCCCAAGTGAAATATGTATAAATACAAACTGTGTAGCAAATCAGCTGGTCAGAAACAGAAAAAAGATTAGAAAAACCTGCTAAAGACTCAAAAATGAACTGCTAATTCAGAAATACTCATAACTTTAAAAAAACCCCTCATGTATCAGAGTAAAGAGCTTGCACAATAGTGAAAAAAATACTTTTAAAATTTTCAAGACAAAAATAAAATAAAGGGCAAACATAGACAAAGACCAATGCCCTCTTTTAATACACTTAAAGGTAACAATTCATTCAGGACACATTTAGACAAACCATAGTGTGTATTACTTTACAATACAAATCATAGTGTGTATTACTTTTTATTGATCCATAATATGTTTATAATATACCACTTTATAATCAGAAGAGTGTGTCTCATTAAATAATCAGAACCAGTTTAGATTGAATATTAGGAAAAAATTCTTTACTGAAAGAGCAGTCAGGCATTGGAAGAGGGTACCCAGGGAAGTGGTGGAGTCACCATCACTGGAGGTGTGCAAAAACGTGTGGGTATTCCACTTCGGGACATGGTTTAGTAGGCATGGTGGTGTTGGGTTGATGGTTGGACTTGATGATCTTGGAGGTCTTTTCCAACCTTAATAATTATATAATTCTGTAGTGACTGAAACTGCTGCAAATACAATTCAATTAGAAATGTGCTGCAATAAATTTGGTTTACTGTTAAACTTCCTTTTTTATATCATTAATATACACTTAATGTATCTCACCACAAAGTCAGTCATGCATCAGCCTTGCTCTGAACCTACGTAAAAAGCTGTTCCTTTTTAATCCAGATATGAGTGAGAGCTTGGTCATTTGAACTGTAGAAATCAAAGGATGATTGTACCACTTTCTTTTTTGATAGCCTCTACAGAATATTAACATGTCTTAAGCTCTCTTGTTGGGGGAGCTATTCAGGCTTGGAAAAGACTTTGAATAAATTAAGTAAAACAATTTAGCCAAATCTTACTTATTCCCTTTTCAAAATGCTATTTTATATTGAATGAACCATGTATTCCACCATCTAAATCATGCAATTCCCTTTTGAATCTGTCCCTAGCTTCCCAAATCTCCCCTTTATCCCTGCAATGGAGTTTTTCATTGACACCTATGTTCTGCACACGGACTGTACTAGACTTGCAACTCAAATTCAACTTTCTTTCCATGCTTTTCTTATGCATTTCCCAAATGCTTCGTTTTCTTTGCCTATTTTGCCTCAAGAACATTAGTCTATATTTCTGGAAATATCTCCGTCCCCATTCATCAGCTCATTTCTCCTTTCCCACTTGACCCCTCAGGTCAATCTCAGATCTCTTAAAATAGACCTCTTAGAGAAATATTTCCTCTTGTCATTATCGCCTCTATCATGCACCTCTTATTTTGCTTATAAGTTGTTTCTGACAGGATGGAGGCAAATTCTGCCATTACTTCAAGCATCTTTCAAAAGCACAGCATTAATATACTTTTAAAAGGCATTTATTGGTTCTATGTAAGTGTGCATTAATGAAAATACGATGTTGTTCTGCACTGAAGTACAGAATGAAACATTGATGCATCAATAATTTAATAACACTGACAAACTATAGCTATTTATACTTCTTCAGTGAATACTATAATGCAGAAAAGTGTTTGAATGCATTATGTTTTCATCTTAAATAGTACAAAGTAACAACAAATACCTTCCACGACTTAGCATGAATTTTAAGGAAACATTTAAACTGTGTCAAAATTGCTTTATTGGTTCAGTTGCAGTATAGCACAGAAATATCAGGTTCCTATGCCATGGGATTAAAAACTGAATAAAACCCCATATTATAAGACTATTTCATGACAAAAGCACACCAATAAAATGTCCTGTTTCTGCATTGCAGTTAAAAGTAGTAGGAAGGGAAAAGAAGGAAAACAAAGAAGGGGAAGGTCTGGGAGGAGGAAGAAACAGGAAGAAAATTTAAGCTTCTGTTTCCAAATTAGTACACGGTTACACTAAGATTTATCCACAGGACCTGAAGGAGTTAAACACCAAACTCTCTTCATAGTTAAATCTCGGTTTAGAAAAGCTTAATGTTTTAGCACTCTGTATTGATCCTTTTATTTACAAGCACATAATTATATTGTTAAACATTAAAGTTTATACTTTAACCTTCTATAACGACGTAAAAGCACCAAATATATCTAATGATTGAATACAGACAGACATGAATCCATTTCTTAAACACAGAAGGATTAAAAACATTTGTTGAATTAGAAGTAAACTGTGGGATCCAAAATTGTGGACAAAAGGAACCAAAAAAAGATAATCATTACAATAGACAAAACTTCTATTTACAACATTTTTTTCCTTTTCTAGAAGAATGTTCTTGTTTTTAACCGTTGGCACAAGTTTTGATTTAAAGAATACTTACAGCTAGCTAATTAAACATTTGTCGTACTCAGAGTGCTAAAAAGGAAAATACACATTGATAATGAATTAATATATCTGTTTTGCTGATGCTATTAAAATGCTTATATTAATTTTGTTAGCTAAAAATCTAGAAGCAAGGAATGGGCACAGAGTTGCATGGTTAGAACTTAACCATCTTATATGAACAGGGAGGGATATCACCATAAGGATCAAACCTAATCCAAAAGTCTGGAAAAGAAAAGGACCGTTCTCAGCTGAAATGATCCCAGCCTTTATTTTCCAAGAAGCTAGCTAGTATATATCACCAAGTGTATACCCTGATACAGTCATTCACTCATACTCTTTGGTTTATATTGTATGGGAGGAAATTTCTTACTCTTCTTTCCGCTATCTTTCTCTTCAAATAAGAGAAGGATTTGATAACCTGATGAGTCTCTTCCAGCTGTCCTTGTCAGAACTCCAAGGTAGCTACATTTAAATATAAATTTGAAGCTGGAAAACTTCTGCTATCACTTCTTTAACTATCACCAAGCAAGATAATGGGGGTGAGGGAAAAACAATAAACTATTCTCTAATCAAACCAGAACCAATAAATCTTCTTTCAGAACTAAGATTCAAAGCAAGATCTTCTCCAACCAAAAAATGAAAAAAACAAAATTCAAAATCACAAAATCACTTTTACCCAACAAATATGCAGGTTCATGGTTGGTCCTAGAAAGTCTTTTGAGAGTTGACTCTTCGCTAAATACAAAAGGAAATGATTGCACAACTTTATAGAGCATAAGGAGCAATTAAGGATTTATTGGTATTTAATTATTATTAATCATGTCACTTTCTGTCATAAATCACCAACTACACACAATATGCTGTGCTTAATAGGTTTACATAAAACCCATCTGTGTTTGCGTATGTACATGTGTATACATACATACATGTTCACAAAAATAACTATTTATTCCCCTTGTTATTCTTAAACTGGAATCAAAACCACTAGTAAAAGGTAATTTCCAATTTTATTTACAGAAATGTGGAAGGATACTCTTCCAAATGTGTATTTTGATGAAGGAATTAATACTTTCATAACTAGATGGTTCTCTCCCCTACACCCCTTCACTGTTTATTTTTTGAAGAGGAAAGACAGTCCCACTGAAGATTATGAAAAACTGACATTCCTCGACACCAAAATCCTCTCTTGCTCCTCAGGGCAGCTAGAGCTCAGGAAGCCACAGAGGTTTCCTCAGACAACTACTCCAAAATGCCTCAGCAATGTCCTGGAATGCTGGATTGTCCTTGACCTCTTGCAGAGACTGCTGAAACCAGTGCCAATTACTGTCAGTTTCGTCGGTTTATTCTGCAGTGTAGACACCTGTAGACCATGAAATGGAATAAGATTGCAATTGCTTTCACACAGGTCATCATGCAGCCATCAGCTGGTAACAACTGTCACTCATTACCTACTGAAAATGTAATCAGATTGACAGCACAGAGATGAAAGTCACTGTTTTCCCTCCTCATGAATTGGAAGAATCTGTTCCTTCCACTGAAAGGAGTCAGTCTTTCCCTTCTGCAGAAGTTTATTTTTTTTACCCAAATCCATTAAAAAAGGCCATAAGATAGATGTCTGTACTATATTAACCAAGCAGAAACACAAAACAATTTGTCTATGACAGTGAATGTTCTCAGCTCACTTGTTCCTCAATAGCAAATGAAAAGAGTATGTACATGTGCTGGGCAGGAGAAAACGAGGGGTAGAGAAGGTAGACTGATTTCTGTAGTGCTGGCAGCTTAACCAGTTTGGATGCTGGCTGAGTAATGACAGGGAAAAAAAGCTCTAAGTCAGATGTCCCTCACAATTGCATCCTGTTATCAGCACGTTTCTAGTTATTTTAAGAGGACTGTATCTCAGCCATCTCTGCCAATGCAAGGTCCAGAAATACACAGTAAGTAGAGCAGCAATTTTTTAGGTGATTGGTCTTTATGCAAACTGATAAAAAAAGAACAGTTAAAGTCCTATGAAGAGAGTATTCTGCTAGTCTAATCTAAAAATAACAAGGATGTGGACTATGCTGACAAGACATTCCCCCAGAAAGAGCAGTTCAACACACACCAAGACATGGTGACAAGGAGGACTAGCACAAGACCTGACAAGATACTCTGCTGAACATCAGAGAGCTGAACTTCAGTAATTTCCTCTTACCAGCTTCTCATAATTTGTCAGGAAATTACTGTATCTGCTGTTTATTACTAGTTAATGGACAGATAGCATTCTCCAAACCCTAAGCTCACAAAAACAGCTTTCTTCTGATCTACTGTCCCAAAAGAGTCCGACAGACAAGGACAGAGACAGATCTCTTCAGCCTGATGAACATGTTTCCCGTGCCATCTCTCTAGCTTCCTTAGCAAAAATGAAACATTTGGGCTAAGGATCAGACAGTTACTAAAAGAAGATAGTCTAGTAGAAGAAAACAGTCTAATAAAAAAAAGCTCATAGGTAAAAAACATCAAAATAAGCCAAGTGATCATAAATTAAAAATCATTTAAATGAGATGTTTGTTAGTGGAGGTCATCTCCTATGGCAACAAATATATTTTTCACCCAGTCCCTGTCTTACAAACAGACAAAATTCATAAATCTCGAAGAATGAAATGATTGTCACAGGGACTTTCCCTCAAACCAAAGAAGAGAAAATGTTTCAGCAGTGAGAAACACTGTTGGTATCAAGCTGTTAACCCTCTTAACAATAGATTTTAACAACAGATTCTTCTAATAGCTGTTTTCTAACATCTGGGGGGAAAAAAAGAAACCTCCATCAAAATGAACTCCGTACTCCCCTCCTCTGGGCAAAACCAAACATAACGGAAAATTTGAGAAGGATGTCTTCCATTTTCCGTATTTTAATTTGTTATTTTTCTTTTTACCTGTGCAAAGGATATTTCATTTAGTTTCCCAATTCAAATTTACTTTAAGTCTGTGATACTTGCTCTGATCATTACAAACAACATACACATTGTATCCAGACTCTCTCACAACACATTATGTCTGCCAGTGAAAGCCGTTAAAATGATGAAAAAGCTAATCTTGCTACAAGAACCAAGTTAATCTTACTTCTCCCCCCAGTCAGGTAATTAAGCAATTTACAAGAAATCAAGAAGGGAGAAATCTTTTGGAAAGGAGGTTCAGTATTTGTTATGAATAGCTGTTCACACTTAAATATTTGGAAGTCAAGAACTTTCATGATTTTTGATAACTTTTGTCATTTCACTTCTTCACAATATGAAACTTACTTCATTACATGGATGCCTTATCTGAACAATATTACAGGGTTACAATTTTGTGACAGCCCATGAAAATAAGACAAACTTCTTTAACAAATGTAGTAGCAAAATATCACAAAATGGATTACCGTACTATTTTCATTTCACTTGTGTTCAGTTATTTAATAAGAGCTTTTAATTCTAATATTCTCCAGATTTATCTAGCATTTAAAATTAACAAAAGAAAATATGGAGTAAGAACACAGAAATCAACAGCTGTTTCTCTTACTTCTAGCAATTGAAGTAACTCTTGAATTGCTATTAAAAATAGCAAGTCACCTTAGTTGCTGCTTGCAGACTGAAAAATTCCAGTAAATTTATTCTTTGTATTTCAAGTTAATCAACATTAGGTCAAGTATCTAATCCAATATTATTTTTCTACTATTCTTTACTATTCAATATATCTTAAGTACTTCAACAATAGCAACTGACAACTTTGATGGAAGCTTTATGAAATGTTTCAGGGAAGCTATTAAATAAAAGCACCTGAAATATGAACTATCTAGTATTCCTCATTATATTTTGGTTGATTTAATGAGCAATGAAAACCTTTTCCACAGATTAGGCTTATATAAAGATGAACTTTATGAATCTCCTGCAGAGCAGCCTTTACTGTAGAAGGGAGATATTTCTAAAACAACATTAAAAAAAAAAAAAAAAAACCAAAAAAACACCAAAAAACCCCAAATGGAAACATAAGAAGATATTTAAAAAAAAATAATAATTAAAAAATCAAAGATAGTGGATACTCCTAGGTAATATACTAGCTACCATTACTATATCGTCGCTTGTTTAGCATTTGTATCACATCATAAACAAATATTTTGTCTCATAGCCATATTTCATTATAAGGCTAAAAAGGCTTCTGCTTCTCAGAGCTTGTTTCACACTTCCAATAATTTCTTCTCAGGTAGATATCAGATTCAGTAGCTAGTTAGATTTAAGATACTCGTTTCTTTAATTCCACACATTCACAAACAGACACAGACAGGCTAGCATACAACCAAATAATAATTAACTGGACTTTTTTTTTTTTATACATAATAGTTGTATCTATGCAATGATTTAAGAGACCTGAAAAATTTAAACATACATAAATTATGTTCACACAAAAGAAACATAATAGTAAGTTATTTATACTTATCAATGTGAATTACAACCAGCCAGGTTAGACATTGTGATACAAAGCATGTATTACCTCGCGCTAAATTCCGTTGTAGTTCCTCAGAACATATCATCTATGCATTCAGTATCATCTTAGCTATCACTGTAATAATTCTGTTTTCTCTGAGCCTCTAAAAGATAGAGAAAGAAACAACTGGGGTTTCGTTTTGGGGCTTTTTGTTGTTTTATTTTTTTTTGGGGGGGGTGTTTTTTTTAAAAAAATTCTGGCTCTATTTAGGTATAAAGAAGAATCTTTAAATATTGTCTTCAGTTCTGAGACAACTAAAAGAATGTTGGGAAACAGTTTTTTAACCATAATACAATATAACTAGCTCTTTAAAATCGATAGATTTTAATAGAAAATTCCTTCCTTTTGACATTTGCATTTACAGGCTATATTGTAAATACTGTGTGTTTGCTTTAGCCTGAATCTTATCAGAAACATGATTTCCCATTAAAATTAAGAGAAGGCGCCCTAGAAGTCAAACCATGAAAACATCAAAAAAAAAGTTGCAAAGCTGAAGAACAAACATTGACAGTTATACAGGAAAGACCAGTATACAAATGAGACAGAGCCCAAATCTTTCTGGCTTAAAGCCAGGATTATGAAGAACTGTACCTAAAATTAAGCAAATGGATACTTGCAACTTCATCTTTAGATGGGTGACAATAGTTTGAAGCATACTGTCAAAATCAGATTGACCCAAATAACTTCTGCTTTCTCATTAAGTAGTTAGCTAAAGCAGACAAGACAGTCATGAAACTCCCGACCATCTACTTCTCTAGCTTACTACTTCCAATGTCCAAGTGATACAAACAGCATACAAATAGATCTACTAGTGAACATCATAACAAACTAAATTATAGAAAATTTTGGTATCTTCTACAATTTTTTAAAATATTTTCACCCATAAGAGAATAAAAATGAAAGGAAAAAAAAAAAGACTAAAAAACAAACAGCTGGTCTGTTTTCATTAAAAAATAGTCCAGAATAAATTCAGAAATCTGAATTACTTCAATGGATATTTCACCCTCAGAGTAATATCACTGACGAAAATTTCTCATGTGTGGATTTTTTTCTTTTTTAGTTTAAAACCTTCTCAGTTTAAATCCATTTTTTTGGTGCAAAAATGTCTCTCTCCTCCCACTGCCTGCAATCTTGTCTTCTAATCTTGCTTCTGCCCTTCACCCCTTAGAAAAAAAAAGCTAAACAAAGAGGGGTTTTGCGGATTTTTTGGTGGTGGTGGTTTTAATTTTGTGGGGTTTTTTGTTTTTTTGTTTTTCATAATACTGAAGTGGCTTTCTTCTCTCTTTATACACCAACTCACCTGTTCATTCTTCCAGCAAAAATGTCTCAAAACTGATGAGTATCTGGAACCTCTGACTCACAGAAATTCTAATTTATTCTCAGCTGCAGCAATCACCACTGCTTTTATTATAAAGAACACTCCTGACCTAGGCTAATAAAAACACTGTCAATTAATAGCAACTTAATATTTTGGAAATAATGGAAGCAGATGGAAAATTGCTCAATATTTATATTATTTTTATTGCAGTTTTTGATGCAGGAACAGCAAATTCTTGTATATGCTAAAATAGCAGCTGTTCTGATTACTTTCTTGTATGTCATCTGCTTTCAGTTTTTGTGGCTCTGAGTCTCTGTGTTCCTATGTTCTTGTACAAAGCCTCACAAAATCCAGTCTTCTGGACAACTTTAAACTATAAATAATGAATACCAAATCATCATGACAATTCCCAGCAGGCAACTATAATGACACTACTTTAAAATTACAGTACGTTAAAACCTCAGAAGGTTGCATCATAAAATTCATAAATGATTAAATTAATATACTAATTGTTGCAATGATGATTGCAGAGGCAAGGTAACTAACAGGTGTAGAATACGTAAGTGTCTTCTGTCTCATATAGCCAGGTGTGCAAAAAATTGAAGTGAATTCTGATGTGTCCCAAAGAAAGAACACTATGAACTACTACAACTGAAATGTAGGTTTATTTTGTCACCTTTCTTCCTGGCAAAAAGGTCAAATGAGAAATGTGGAACTGTACATTTTGTATGGGATCATTTATACCACTACACACTAAATGTTTTGCTTTTTATCAGAACTACTGCCTGCAGTTTCTTCCTTTGTATATCACCACTGTAGTTATCACCTACAGTTAATTTCCATGTTAAATATTTTCATGATTTCTCCACACCAAAGGATGCTTGATCTAACTACATTCTCCAAAGTGGACCACCATATTTGTTCAACTTTCTCTTTATTATGTGTAAGCTCTGATCTAAGCCTAAAGCACAAAGGCAATCAATGCTGATGAATGACTAGAAATGGTTTCTTTATTCCACTCCTCATTGAATAGAAAGTTTCCATTATCTCTCTCAACATCTTCACTCTATCAATTTGACAGGGGCATGCAGTTCTACACTCCACTGCCTTCACTCTAGAACTGTATACAGCTTTTCTATCTTTTTTCTAATATAAAAGAAAAATGATAAAGTCCAGCAAAAACTTATTGTCTTCCCTCATAAGTGTCATCATCTTTTTCTTTTAATCATTCTATATTTAATTAACATGCATATTAGACTAAATATCCACTGTCAGTCAAAACATATATGCATAACATACAAAGGCTTATTTGGACAAGCAGAAAAAGAATTCATTACAGCACAATAAATGCTAATCTATTAAGTCAATATGTAAGGCACCTGTGGCAAAATTTATACTATAACACCCTAGTGTTTTTTGACTGATCATTGTACCTGAAAAATATTTGTCTTACAGAGAAGCACTGTTTAAGATGCATTGCTCAAAGATAATTGGAACAAAATGGCAAATAGAAAAATGTTCATTCAACTAAACAGAATTCTATCAAGCCTCAGACAGGAAGACAACACGCTGCTAATTATAAAAGCAAAGTACACCAAACATCCAGGAAAGCACTCAAACTGACAATGGCATACAAAAGGCAGCTCCCTGCCTTCACCCAGCTGGTTCTGGCAGAACTGATCCTCCCCCAGAGCATGGTGTTTGGTCCTTCTTAAAACGATCTCGTATTTACCTAACAAGGATTCTATTTCTGCAGGGATACAAGATATCAATGATAGTCTTCTTTTACTCCTGTTTTCTCTTTACTGTCCTGCTATATTTCTAGCCTTCAGGCTTTAATGGAGACTTAAAGTTCATTGTAGAGTGCTGATGAGCTGTGGTATTGTCTGGTTACATGCCTTGTCAACCCTTTTAAACACATCACTTTTTACATGTTTGCTCGCTATGAGTCCCTTGAGGACTTAAGTTTCCCAAATCAAAGTTTCTGTAAACTGAGCAATTAAATTTCTTTACTTTTTTTTTTTTATTCAGAATAGCTCACAAATTTGAATTATACATCTTAATATTAAGAAATCTTCTAGAGAAGTTCTGGGGGAGCACGGCATCTGGCTCTAACCCCCTTTCAGGTCTCACTGGGCAGCAGAAAAGGAAGGATGAAGGTCAGGGCTTGACCAAACACTGCACTGAAAACTAGAGCTGGTAATCTTTCCTGCCACTCTCCTGTCCTTCACCACCACATCCCCTACTCCAACCCATCTCCTCCCCTTTCTCCCTTCCCACCCTGGGAGTCGCCAGTCCTATAAACACACAACAGCTTTAGTGGGACATGGCGCTACGGAAAAGACACTGCAACAACAGCCACAGGCAGGCAATGATGTGAGAGCACGGTTCCCGTCTCCAGCTTCTCTCC
>Ga0065711_1047847_pt1 | contig 12112 bp, 8 predicted proteins | sample Hoacrofraction12_FD_59098 | JGI IMG/M metagenome (GOLD analysis project Ga0065711, IMG submission 59098) | Hoatzin crop microbial communities from Cojedes, Venezuela - Epithelial fraction 12 v2 (version 2) | ecosystem: Host-associated > Birds > Digestive system > Esophagus > Crop | place... | reverse complement strand
CTCTGACCACGTTCCTGTACTCTTCCCAAGTGGCCTGTCCCTCTTTCCACATTCCATGGACCTTTCTCTTCTGCCTGATCTCCGCTAGAAGCTCCTTGTTTAACCATGCAGGTCTCCTGCCTCCTTTGCTATATTTCTTTCTCAGGGGGATGCATTGCTCCTGTGCATGGAAGAAGTGTTGTTTAAAGAGCTGTTTAAACACTTCAAGAGTTGTTTAAACACTTGGTTTAGCATAGAGCTGAAATGAAAAAGGGTATGAAAAAAGTTTGGGATCTTTTTTCTTGTGTTCTGATCAGTAAGATAAATGGAAAAGAGTACATGAGGAAGAAGGTAAATGCATGATGTTTGTTTTGTGGTGTTATACCTACTTGGACTACCAGGGGTTTGGTTTGTTTTTTGCAAAGCATTGCTGCATTAATAAAGTTTGATACTAATTTTTAGTTTGTGTATAATTTCTTCATTGGAAGTAGCTTATAATTTTTGAGAAGAAAACTAGAGGGATATATCCATTAACACAGAGAGGATCTTGTGTTGCCATTCGAGTTTGAGAGTTCAGAAGCTGACTAGATATGTGGTGTGCATTTTCTGGCAATCTGAGTTTGTTTCCAGAAGATCAACTCTTGAATAAAGTCATCTGTTACTTGAAGTTTCTCCCCTAGAAAACTGCATTTCCTAACCTTAGAGTTAGTTCATAACCCCCATTTGAAAAGTATTGTCTATAGAGGACCACTGTCATGTTTCCCCTGTCTCGGATGGCAAAGTAGAGTAGGCCTCCTAAACAGTACTTGGGCATGATCATTGCCCTCGCTTGACCCCTTGCCAGTCTAATAAAATTGTGACTCTTTCTTATGCTCTTGCTTCCTTCCCGCCCGCAAATACCTGTGTGTATCTGTGTATTTTAAAAAATGTGATCACGATTGTCTACAGTAGCAATTTTCTCAGTGTAATGCTAAAGCTGTTATTTCCTGCTTTGTTTTGGCTTTTGCTTTTCCTAAAACATCTCGAACGTTGTAGCAACCAGTAGATGAGCCTCAGAATACATTTTTAACAACAAGTTATGGTACTTGCATCTAGATGAGGGGTGCTAAAGGGCATATAAATTAGATTGGTCGTGTAGAAACTAAATATACACCTTGTACTTTGATTTTTTTATCTTTACCATTGTTGTTGTGCTGTCTCCCTCACAAACATAAGTCCTGTTAAGGTCGTTTTTCCTTTAGGGTAAAGAAGCATTTGAGGGAAATTAGGTCATGTCATTTGTGCTATTTGAAATAAATGCAATTGAAAAGTAGGAAATGCGTTCCTGGTTTTGAGATCAAAAACTTGTAGTAGGAAGGGGAGGATTTAATTGGCATGTAACAGAAACTCATGGTGTTCTTAAATATACCCCTACTGCATTATTCAGCATTTTCATGAAGAAAGCTGGAACAGAGGTCAGGTAGCAGAAGATAAGAAGCAAAAGGCATAATAGCGAGCAGAAAGGTGATACACAGTGTGTGCTGTTTGATAACATTCATTACTGCTTACCTTTTTATTCATGGTGATTTTCAAATTTCAGAACTTATTGCAGCAATAAAGTTATAATAACCCATTCTAATGTCAAATAACTATAAATTTCAGCTTTATGATTCACAGCTGGGCTAGTGGAAGTACGCTCCTGTGCTGCTACTGCAGAAGTGTTAAATTTTATTTTTGAGGTAGTTTACTGTGTACTTTCTCGACCTGACAGTTCTACCAGGAAACATCTGCTTTGCAAATTGGCAGGTTTCTACCTGTTGCTGTGGTTCTCTGTTCTGCATTTTCAAATGGAAGAAGAAAAAATTCCAGAGCCTTCATATGACCCATAATTACCCCAAAGAATAAAATACTAATCATTAAAACCAATGGAATAAGCACATGAAAAAATGGTAGTTGTTAAACTTTGAATAGTTTACTTCTACAAGTGGCTTTCTGTTAGTTCATAATTCCATATTTATAGAAGTTTCTATGCTTCAGAACAGTGTGAAGGCAATAAAAAGAGTAAATAATTGTCATGACAAGTCTTTTTTGAAGTTGATCATCATAGTGGAGGAAATAGAGCATTTGTTTCTGTTTGTTTAAAATTACTAAGTTTAAAAAGCAATCTATAGGAGCAGTTTCACAAATTAATTTAATGGGCTTCTCAAACATGCAAATCTTTTGATGTCATGGAACGAACTACTTTCTACAAATTCTCTTTTGTATGCTGTTGTTTTTCAAACCAGAGCATGATACTTTTGAAAGACATTCATAGATACTTAAGCTGTATGTATATTGGTATATTGTCAGTTTTGCTGTGTTTTAAACAGAGTGAAGGGAAAAATGTTCACTATGCATTTATTGGTGAGATAGAAAGTGATTTTTTTTTTCCTGCAGGCAATAATTTTTGCTCATTAGCATAAGCACTGAGACATTTTAAATTATAATAAAACTTAAAATTTGATTGTTTCTCTAACAAAGAATATGCATTAATTGTGCGCATTAACTGAAACGATTGCAAGTCTTTGTATTTATGTTTGAACAGGATAGACTCCCTCCTTGCTACTGATGAAACACTAAATGTTTAGGAATTGTAGTCAGCAGTTGTCCATTAAATTATTTTGTGAAACTGTTCCGTGTGTATTAATTGCTGCATCATGTTAAGCACCTACAAAAGCAAAACACTGTCATCATGTTCAAGGTCTTTTTATTTTCTTGTAAGGGTAGAAAGCATTTCATTCTACAGAGATGCAGACTGTTACCCATGGTCTATAGAACTGGAAAGATACTTACTGACAGTGCAGCTAATGCTGATTTTCCTTGCTTTTTCTCTTTTTTTGATTTGCGTTTTAGAAAATCTTCAAGGCAAATGAAGGACATGCACGTATAAACTCGAATGCAAAGTGTGAAGGGGCTGAGAAAGCTTTGGGTGCACAGCAGTTTCTTCTGTCTCTAGAGTTTTCTTGGAAGTTGTGTGTAATCTCATAATGCATTTCTCGTTTTCAGGTTCTTTTGTCCTCCTCCGTGTGTGTATCTTATGGGCAGTGGATGGAAGAAAAAAAAAGAGCAAATGGAACGGGATGGTTGCACTGAGCAAGAGTCACAACCTTGCGCCTTCATTGGAATAGGAAACAGCGACCAAGAAATGCAGCAACTGAACTTGGAAGGAAAGGTAGACTAATTGTAATAAATCGCTCAGATTACTGCAAAGGATGTTATAGCTACATGGTGCATATTTCAAGGAATACCCTTGCCTATTTTTGATTACTTTTGTTGCACTGTAGCAGATGTTACATAAGTGGTTTTAAAAAAATCCCTCAAAAATATGTAGGACAATGGAATATGTGGATTTGGTTTGTGAGATCGTGGCAGGGCACTACCCTTTCATTGTAGGTTGTTGATTCAGAGTCACTAAACTGTTAGCTTATTTCGTAGGCATCAGGGGTTAACTGGAGTAAGGCTTCTGGCCCAGACTCCATGTCCGTTTCCCTGACTTGCATGCATGGATAATCTCATCAAGGAAGTGTCTGAACAACATCTGTTACTAGAAGTAGTCTTTGAGTACATTTCCATAACGATACACTTAAAAAAGCATCTTAATATATTTTGTAGATTATTTTTTTGCAGTGATATAAATTGCTACAAGATTTTTTTAAAGATATTTGTGTAAAGAGTTGGAATACAACTGGCAGCATGTGAGTGCTCATTTTAGCTGGTGGTTTTATTAAGCGGCATTTTATAGCTACCTAGCTACCCAGTCTGCTTAGAAATGCTTCATATGTTGCTGAATAGGAAAAGAATAATAAAAGTTCTTTTTGAGGTGGTTTTTTTTTTTCCAAGCTCCTGTTGTCACCTAGCGTGAACAGGTAGTCAAAAGTAACTTTCTAGTGTTTCAAAACCCAATTGTGTCCCATCCTTTGAAGAAAAGTTTGGCTCAATTTGGCTCACATTTTCTGCACAGGCAGCATCTTGTGCATGCCCAGTGTACGGCCTGTACAGCGCTACTGAAATGTAATTTTTAGTAGTGCTCTTAACTACTCAGAGATAGCTTTGACACAGCTATAGTCTCCAGTCATCTGTTTTGCAGTCCTGGTAAGGGTCTTTCGAAAGACGCTAAAGGGCTGAAGCCAGGTGCCAAACTTCACAAAGCTAAACAGTAGTCATAAAAATATCCATATGGAAGTGATGGAAAAAGCGGTTTCTGATCTGTTTTAGCAACTGTTGCATCAATTTTCCTAATTTGTTCAAAATTAAACATACGTGGTTTCTTGAACTGGGTTGGCCTAAAAGAAGAAACAACAGTATGTTTTCACCTGCAGAATTATTGCACTGCCAAAACATTATACATATCAGACTCGGACAAAAGAAAGCACTTCATGTTATCGGTAAAAATGTTCTATGGAAATAGTGATGACATCGGTGTGTTCCTCAGTAAACGGATCAAAGTCATCTCCAAACCTTCTAAAAAGAAACAGTCACTGAAAAATGCAGACTGTAAGTATTTTGCAGTTCTTTTCTTTATGTAGCAATTCATTTTGCCTCCTACTGATTTTTTGTTATGTATTCTGACGTCTGACTACGAAGTAAATACAATGAAATTTTCAATTTCTGCTTTTTCTAATGTATTTCAGAACAGTACACATCAATGTATTTTAAAGTATTCCAATATAGATAGGTTGCACTGTTGAGTTTTATGCTGTCATAGTTAATTATTCAGTAAATATAAAAGGTCCACCAAAAAAACTTTATTCTGAGGAATGAATCCTTGTAGACAAATGCACGAAGAATGCTCTGCCTGAGCTTTCTAACTGTTGGATCTCTTAAGCTGCCATGATCTGGTGCTTAGGATGTTTTGATCAGTATCAAAGATAGCTTTCAGATTGTGGTAAATGAGTAGCATAATGTTATCCAAACTGCACTTCACATCACAGCCACCTTCTTACTGTCTCATGCCATTTTCATGTTGTTTTTATTTTTAACATGTTTTGCATGGTTCCTTTTAAGTAATTGGTTAAGAAATCTGTACGGTGATATTTCACTCAGATTTATTTGCTTACTTTTTATTTTTTTAACTAAATACATCTCTGGTGTTAATGTATAATTGTGAGCATTTTTGCTTTTCCACCAAAGTTTTTGCCTGCATACCTCAAGAGATACCCTTTTTTTGTTTGTTTGTTTTTCGCGCTCTCTTCATTAGTGCTTTAAAAGGCTCTTCCATCTGTGTTGGGCTGGAACCCATTCACCTAGGGAATGTGGATCTCGCCTGCTAGCTTGCCGCATGACTAAAGGCAATCTGTTGCTGTGCAGTTCACACCCGTGGGCTCAGAGTATGCATGGTTGACTTTGTGTACAGACAGATAGTTGTGATGGACAGTGATACGAACCAAGCATTCTTCGATAGTAGATATGAACCAAGTAGAAGAAACATACCTGTTTTGATGGCAAAATGCTACTTGCTGATTTTTTTTTTTAGGGGAGCAGACATAGCATTTCTCTCTCTTGAATGATAAGTAAGTGCAAATATGAGAGAATTTCAAGTTGCATGGTTACAATTTTACATAGTTCTGTCTGTCTTCCTTTCAATCGATTGTGATTTATAAGAATAATTTTTCTTTATACATCAAATGATCACTGAAAGTTGTCTAAGTACTTCACAAGGGCAAGCTAAAGCTTCTGCTCAAATAATCAATTGTTGGAGAACTATGAACACAAGGAGTTTTCAGCTGGCAAGCACTGGCCCATTTGGCGAAGTGGCAAAATTCTGTGAACTAGCATGCCTTTGGAGAACAGCCACTATGTACATTATCCCACTTGTAATTTTGTGATTATTTTTGGTCTGTCACAAATACAGATATTTTCTAAATTCACCAATAGTTCAGAATTATTCCTTGATTTCCAGTATTCATTAATTTATTTTACTGTATTTGTGACTTCTTGTTACTTTTGTATGTAATAATGAAGTAATTTTATAATCTCAAGTCTGTATGTGTTCCTTACAGTATGTATTGCATCAGGGACAAAAGTGGCACTATTTAATAGACTTCGATCCCAAACAGTTAGCACCAGATATTTGCACGTAGAAGGTGGCAATTTCCATGCCAGTTCACAACAGTGGGGAGCATTTTACATTCACCTCTGTAAGTAAAAATGAAGCAATATGTTTTTGTCACCTCCCTCCCTCCATCCCTACATGAGTCCTGCGTTTTTTCCTCCATATTATATTAATTGCCCATATGCAGATTTGTTTTCTTACTGAGTGTACATTTGATGTAGTAGCGTGATACTAAATGTTCCTCCTATTGAGGAAAACAGTGATTAAAACAACTAATGTGAAAATTCCTGTTTCATGCAGTGGATGATGATGAATCAGAAGGAGAAGAATTCACAGTGAGAGATGGCTACATTCATTATGGGCAGACTGTCAAACTTGTCTGCTCAGTTACTGGCATGGCACTCCCAAGACTGGTACAGTTAAATTTCTCCAATGCTGTAATTAATTTGTAGATGGCTGCTTGGTGTAATTGCATAATTGGGTTTGCATTGTTAACAATTTTTGGCTTTGTATGTTTCCTTTTGGTAATAACATGGTTTATATGGAAAATGGCATTCATTTTAATAAAAGCGTATTTCTATATCTGCAGATTAATTCTGTAAGCAAAGAACAGCTTGTAAAATAAGCATGGAGAATTTTTCAGAATTCATAACTGCCAAAGTAGGTTAATCTGCAAGCTATCCTTAAGAAGAAGTCTATTTTAAAAACAGTAATGTAGGTCTCAATGTAGCAAAATACTTTAAATATTGATAATGAGTAGATGAGTAAAGTCTTTGCAACCAGTAGGACTATTCCATTTGTTGAGTTCAGGACAGCTTTAAAAATGCTCTACTGATTTGAATCTAAAAGCACTTCTGTGTACGTCTAAGAATACATAATTATACTGATACCAGTTTGCAAAAGCATTTTGGACACTTATTAATACTGTCTGTTTTAAGCATGGAACATTGGAAGTGCTTTTGGAATAACATTTTTTAGAAAGAGACAATTTCAGCCCTTGTCTTTGCCACTGATACAAAATTGATTATAACTGCTTGAGGTTTGTGAACCAAAAAATTGTTTTACTGCTGGATACACAGTAATGGTTTTTATAAGTAAATTTAAGTAGAATTATAGATTTTTTTTCCTTCTGTTTTATGCACTTAATGCCGCCCTAAGTGGAATTTTGTGACTGATAATAAACAATGCTTCATATGAGATCTTCTCTGAAATAGTGGTTTGTCAGCCCATTGCTAATTTCACTTTTAACTGGAAATAATTTTTAAAATGCGCCAGTGTAAAACCTACCTTCCATGCAGGCAGATTTTTATTCCTGTTCCCATACTTATTTTACTAGGACTGTAATGAGTAATTCTCTCCCAATAGCAAACTTAGCGAAAAAAGGAAGATAGCCTGCTCAGAGTAAATGGTATAAAAAGATAATTTAAGTTCATGTCTTTTTTTTGGTTGGTGGTTGTTTGGTTTTTTGTTGTTTAAGTCACATTATTTGACAGAAAAATCCAGACCCAGTTACTACTGTTCTGGTTCAGTGTGCATGAAAGTCAGTAAGAGAATCTCACTTCATTTGTGGGCTTGAAGTTAATATTTTCTTATTGCTGAAAGGAGACACCATTATTTATGATTCCAAAAACCTTGTTTGTAGATAGACATAGATTAAAACAAATTAGGATAAAGGTTCCTGTTTTGTTTGCTGTTGGGAACGTTTATCGTGCTGCCTTGCAAGATTGATTGAAGGTGATCTAATTAAAAGGTAATTTGCAGACATTTTATCAGTTAATGCAAAGAACTTTGAAGAAACAGGTTATCCTTGAAACTTATATTGCTAATAATGCCATTTATTATCATTAGAAATCCCAGAGGACATGGTTGGCTTTCTGATTGTCGGCTTAGAAATCTTCAAGCACTTTGGCTGCTGCTTCTGCTGATGTTGCATAAAATGAAGTATTAAACTTTTTTCTGAAAGTTGAGTTAAAATTCCAAGCTACAGATTTCCACTGTCTGTAAGGGAATAACTTTTTTAATTTTTAAAAATAAAGTAGTGTAACAGCTCTGAATTAATTCAGCAGATATTTTTTGACTGAACTGCCAGCTGTGAGAAACAATTGTTCTTTGCAGTTGTCTTAAATATTTAATGACCAACTATTGTTAATATATGCTATGATTGTTGCGTTTGCAAAATTATACTTAAGGACATCTCAATACCTGTAAAGTAAATTCTTATTTTCAGCTTTTCTTGTTCAGCAACCAGTCTGCCACAGAATGTTGTTGATGCTATCAATGGTGGAAGCTTCTGTAGAAGTCTATTAATACTTGACCTACTGCTCTTCAGTAGCAGGAAATGGAACAAAAGTAGATTTTGCTGAAGCTTCAATTTTTTTCCACACTCCTGTAGCAAAAAAGATGAAATATATATGCATGCAGCACATTGAAGCTGTAGTACTGAGTGTCACTTCAGTGTTGTGTTCTTCTTTCAAAAGCTTTGAGAATTATGAATCTAATGTTGGTATCGAAACAGGAGGCATGAAAATTAGATTTTAAAAATGACCTTTCACTTCCTTTACTGACATGACATATGTAATCTCAAATGTAATGAAGTACAGAAATTGTCCTAAATACATATATGATTTTCATTCACAGATAATTCGAAAAGTAGATAAACAAACAGCGTTATTGGATGCAGATGATCCAGTATCGCAGCTCCATAAATGCGCATTTTACCTTAAAGACACTGAGAGAATGTATTTGTGCCTTTCCCAGGAGAGAATAATCCAGTTTCAAGTGAGTTGTTTAAACATATTTCAATAGGTGAGAAGTGTGGTTGCGAAGTTTTCCCAAATATTCCCAAAGTATGTATGAATGCCAGTTTTGCAGTTGGTTTTGAATGCAAGTCTAATAGTTTGTTTTGAAAAGACAGGATGGAAAGCAATGAACTTTCTGTCCCTTTCCAAATCAGTTTTTCTTTCCTCATAGCCTTCTTCCGTGTCTGTCTGGAAATGAATTGTATTTTCTCCAACAGAAGAAATGGAAACATACTAGGAACTTGTGCACGCAGTCCTGATACTGTGGCTTAACATGTTGACATATGTCAGTGGAGTTGAGCCACTTGTGTATCCATTTCTAGATTACAGCAAACAGGAAACAATACAGTTTATGATAGTCTTATTTCATGATGAACTTAGCAGAGGTACACTGTCTTGCTCTTGGCTAAGAGCATAGACAGCTATGGCAGTGGACCACAGTAATTTGTAAAGCGACAGCAATTTGGTGTGTCTGTAAAGAATGTAGCTGTCTCAGTGTTCAAGTGTTTGTTTCTCCAGCAGGTGGAGGAAAGTATCGCTAGCAAGTTACCCTAACAGGAATGAACCCCTAGGGAGAGATGTATAAAAATACCACTGTATACAGTTACTCTGACAGCTTACACAATGTGCTAATAAATTGCACTTTTAGTCTTATGTATGTTGTTATGCTTTTAGCAGACTTTCAGCATGATGATTCCCATTGGAGCAAGAAGACTGTGACCAATTTCAGGCCTACCTAAGTATTGCAATTTTCTCTAAGCATCCAAGGCAGCTCAAATAGCACAGGGTGTTTAGAGATAATGCTGTGCTCCAGGAAGATGGCCGCACTCAGGAAAGACTTAGGACTTCCTTAGGGGAACAGCTGTAGCTTCTTGGGTAAGAAGGGTAGAGGCAGGAAGGGGGGAAGCTAACTTTTTAAAAGTTTTCCCGTAACTGAAGGGACAAGAAGGCTCAGTTGGCTGCTGTCCTGAATTGGGACAATGGAAAGAGAATATGAGCAGATTTGTTCCTATTTCAGGAGGCATATTCATGACTTGTGGCTCTGAAGGGACCAGATCTATTGGTCCTACCCACAGCACATAGCAGAGATACATCTGTCAACGTATTTTCTTGTAAAGGAGAACAGACCTTCATCAAGGAGAAAGCTACGACATGGGAATCGCAATAACTGGGAATCAATCTTGCTATTTGATCTTTGTCAAAGTACTTTATGGGAAGGGCTGAATGAAAAAGCAACTCCCTGCTTTTCTGGCAGCTGCCTTAGTTCAACATCCCGGAATTGCCTGTGGAACTGCCAAGACATCCTACCATTCTTCAGTTTCTGCAGCACTGATGGAGCCGAATCTGATAAGAGCTCTGAACTTTCACATGGGTGGGACTTAGATAAAAGGACAACCCACTATTTTGATTTCTTTTAGTGGAGTAGGTGCCTGCTGCTTCTGCTTGTTGAATAAAATCTGTTAACTTGCACATCAGGCTGTTATCACTCTTTGGTAAGTGAAATCCCTGTGGAAGACAAACTCTTTCTACCAGTGGCAAGAGAAATCGCATTTTATATGTTTTTTCCTTTGGACCAGAACACCAAGATCAGAGAAACAGGCATGTGTACCATGTTTCACCTGCCTGCTCTTAAGCATTTACAGTTGAATACAGTTCCTATAGAAGGAGTCTAGACAGACTGTGATCACTGGGGAAGAAAAAAGAAAAACAAAAACAAAACACCAAAACCCACAAAAAAACCCCTCAAACTTTACTTGAGGGTGACAAATCTCTCTTGGGTGAATGGAAGTAGCCTAATACAGAGACCTTAGAGGCTTAAAGCAGAGATACTGTAAAAAGTCATCAGGTCAGCATGAACCTACAAAAACCTTGAAATTCAGTTGCTGAAGTACCAGCCAGATTTCTCTTTAAAGATAGATGTCCGTGTATTCTGGAGAATACAGAAAGAATGTAGATGGAAGTGACAGGGAGGAATGCTTCTCTAGAAGAGGAATTATAATCTTTCAAGGATTTCTGTTACAGGAGAAGTAATTTTTTCTTGAAATGCTTCTTCACATAGCAGGACTTCCAGAACAAATTCTGTGGCATTTGCCTTCTGCTTTGTGGCAGGGGTTTAGCAGATCTGAAGAAGCCAGTCAGGGATCTTGTACAGGGGTCATTCATTTTTTTGCTTGGCCAATCTGATAGCTTTCTATGATGGCATGACTGGCTGGGTAGATGAGGGGAGAGCCGTGGATGTTGTCTACCTTGACTTCAGCAAGGCTTTCGACACTGTCTCCCGTAACATCCCCATAGGGAAGCTCAGGAGGTGTGGGCTGGATGAGTGGTCAGTGAGGTGGATTGAGAACTGGCTGAATGGCAGAACTCAGAGGGTTGTCATCAATGGCACGGAGTCTAGTTGGAGGCCTGTAATTAGTGGTATCACCCAGGGGTCAGCACTCGGCCCAGTCTTGTTCAACTTCTTCATCAATGACCTGGATGAAGAGTTAGAATGTACCCTGAGCAAGTTTGCTGATGACACCAAACTGGGAGGTGTGGTAGATACACCAGAAGGCTGTGCTGCCATTCAGTGAGACCTGGGCAGGCTGGAGACTTGAGCACAGAGGAAGCTGATGAACTTCAACAAGAGCAAGTGCAGGGTCCTGCACCTGGGGAGGAACAGCCCCATGCAGCAGCACAAGCTTGGGGCGGACCTGCTGGAGAGCAGCTCTGCAGAGAGGGACCTGGGAGTGCTGGTGGACAACAGGTTGACCATGAGCCAGCAGTGTGCCCTGATTGCCAGGAAGGTCCATGGCATTCTGGGGTGCATTAAGAGGAGTGTGGCCAGCAGGTCGAGGGAGGTTCTCTTCCCCCTCCTCTCAGCCCTAGTGAGGCCCCATCTGGAGTACTGCTTCTAGTTCTGAGCTCCCCAGTTCAAGAAAGATGAGGAGCTACTGGAGAGAGTCCAATGGAGGGCTACAAGGATGATGAGAGGACTGGAATATCTGTCCTATGAGGAAAGGCTGAGGGAGCCTGAAGGAGAGAAGGCTGAGAAGGGGACCTTATAAATATCTGAAGGGTGGGTGTCAGGAGGATGGGGCCAGACTCTTTTCAGTGGTGCCCAGCGACAGGACAAGGGGCAATGAGCACAAACTGAAGCAGAGGAAGTTCCTTCTGAACATGAGGAAGAACTTCTTCCCTCTGAGGGTGACGGAGCACTGGAACAGGCTGCCCAGGGAGGTTGTGGAGTCTCCTTGTCTGGAGATATTCAACACCCACCTGGACG
>Ga0065711_1047828_pt1 | contig 12112 bp, 5 predicted proteins | sample Hoacrofraction12_FD_59098 | JGI IMG/M metagenome (GOLD analysis project Ga0065711, IMG submission 59098) | Hoatzin crop microbial communities from Cojedes, Venezuela - Epithelial fraction 12 v2 (version 2) | ecosystem: Host-associated > Birds > Digestive system > Esophagus > Crop | place... | reverse complement strand
AAAAAAAAAAAAAAAAAAAAAAAAATGCTTGTCCATACCTGGCCAGTTAAAAACGCCAATATATCACCATCGTTCTCCATCTGGTGAATTTTCATTGTAGTTTCCACAGTTGATTTTATATAGTCTGGAACAGGACTACGACAAGGGAAAACAGCAGAGACATTAGCAGAAAAAGAGGTACAGACTCCTCACTTCCATAGGGAACAAACAGAGAGCTACCTTTTGGACACTGTATGTCAGCCATATCACATTTAGTTCATGACACATCTTTGGGAATCAGTCTTCAGCAATTAATTGGTTTCCTTTACACTACAGTAAGCTTCAAAAACAAGTCTGCTGCTGTAAGTAACACCCACGTTTCCCAAATTAAATGTTACACCTCCTTACCATTGGTCTGGGAATTTCTGAGCTCCAACCCTGACAAAATTACACAAGAGTTGCACACTCCCCTAATCACCACAGACAAGAACGAACAGGAACACACCTCTGTATGTAAAAGATGTCCACGGGAAACGTTCTCCCCTCAACAGTAAGGATCACACTGGTATCTTTGCTGGGGTCACCGGTATCGTTTTGATTAAAGAAATCCCTGAATTTCTACATTAAAATAAAAATAAACACTTTCAGTTTGATACTTCAAAGAATTGAGGGAGAAATCTAAAGACATGAAGAAGTTAAATTACTAATACTTGGATGTTTTCTTCATACATTTGACAGTTCCAATTAAAAAATTTTTAAGTCTGATTTTGTTGCCTTCTGTCTGGGGTTCAGGCATTCGGCACAAATACACTGTCTTGCATGTTATTACTTCGAGAAGCAAAGACGGAGAAGAGGTAATAAAATTAACTAGATCAGCTGATACAGTTAGAAAAAGCAGATACAGAAACTTTTTATTGGATCTACAATAATGGCAAAGTCCAAGCTAAGAAGAACTTAGAAATGACTGCTCCTAAAAGTTTTGTGTAGGATTTGCATAATCTCATCTATTTTTGGATGAGTAAGCAAATTTTACAGTTCTCACTGAACACCAAGCTCTCACTTTGTAAAAGCAGAGTCAGGCTGATTTATCTAAGGTTTTGTTGCATGCTTTGCAAGACATCTTCATAAATCTAGATTTATTGCCACAAAGTATTGTAAATATGTAATAGTAAAATAATGAACATTAAGAACCCAAATAATCCATCTCAACTTTTATGACCATTATAGAGATACCACAAACTTTCTGTGTTTAAGCAAATGTTTAGGTAGTCATACTTATCATTTTGCTTCTGTTAACTTCTTTTTACATTAACTGTAAACTATTTAAAATGTGTGATTTCTAGCAGTTCAAATTTTGCACAGGCAAAGTATTGTATTCTGTATGTTCTGTTAGATAACTTTACATAGCAGTGCAAGCACTACCAAAGCACAACATACTGTCAAGATTTATGGTGTCTGATATTTGCTACAGAAGGAAATATCAGTACACCCACATCTTCAGTGCTACACGAAAACTCTCACCACCGCACCTGATGAAGGACGCAGTGGAGTTAGGAAAAGCACAGAGAAAAGCAATGAACACGATAAAGCAGCCACCTTATGAGGAGAGACTGAAAAGGCTTGAGCTCTGCTTGGGAAGCAGAAGGTTGAGAAGACACACAGCTGAGGTTTACAGAATCAAAGGTGACTGAATAAAGAAAATATGAAACCGGTTTGGGGTTTTTTTTATTTAAAAAAAAAATCCCTCCCTACTAGAACTAGAATGTCCTTGATGAAAATAGCAGGTTTGAAAGAAATTAACTAAAGTACTTCATTATATAGCAGGTGGCAAATTTCTGAAAATTGCTCTCACATGATATCCTGGGGACTTATAGCTTCATCAAGCAGATCCAAAGACAAATTAACAAACAGCAGGTCCACAAACCACACACTAGAAGGAAACAGCAGGAACGTACTGCCTCATATCTCTATTACAACCACGGCAGATGCTGAAGCAGCTCAGAGAACGGACCCACAGCGGGTGGACAGGCTCCTATGCTCTCCCTAAACAGCATCCCCTACTGTTGCTGCTACTGCAGACAGAACACTGGGCTGGATGAAACACTGCTCTGATCTAGGAGAACATTTCTTCTGTTCCTACTCAAAATCAAATTAACAATGTTTTTAGTAAGTAACATAAGTTTCCACAGGCCACAACTCAATAAGGGAACTAGTAAGATCCCACTGAAAATTAAATCTACTCATTTATCACTTATTTTTACTGGCCTGTGGTTGTCTCAAATTATTGCTACGAGCAAAATAGAGCTAAACCAACGTTTCTTACTAGACTAGATTAAGCCAAGAGAACATCTTTCTATACAGCAATACCAGTAAGAGGAAAAAAGGCATCAATATATGAAAAGCAGATTAGTATTTAAATTCACTTCCAAAAAAAGTTTGCTAATACAAAATGAAAACCAAATACAGCAACCTAACTACAGCAGATTTTTTTCCTGCACTCCGTCCTCTCTTCTGCGCCACTCAAACCGCAGTAATGCTTCACAAGAAGCATACAGCGCAGAGGATAAGCTCGATATAAATAGAAGTGGAGCTGAAGGTCACTTCATTTCAAACCAAATCTGTGAGCTATACCTCTGCATCCAAGGTGGCTGAAGCCACAATCAGTCGAAGATCCCCACGCTTCTTTTGAACCTAGGACAGAGACCAAGAACATCCAGAGTAAACACTATTTTCTGAGATATAAGGCTAGAACCAAGTTTTAAGAGTATCCAGATTACAAACAACTTCTCTTCAAAAATACTTTGAAACTACAAGACAGCTGATGAACTGAATCACCCCTATCACCCCACAGAACTAACAACCTGGTGGTTGTTTGGAGTTTTATATATTAATTTTAAGGGCATTCAGTTTGTAATCATTACAGCTTACTCTTAACTTCTGGTGGGAGTCAGGTCTTTGGTAGGTTGAAAGTCAATCACCCCCCCTGTCAGATGACTTCACATGATCAGCAGCAGCAGAATGAGGGCTACCTTTTTGCTGATATCATCTAAGGAGACATTTCAGCATCGGGGGAGGAAACAGAGGATCCTGAGTATCAGATGTTTAAAGTAAACAGTTGGGTATGTAAAACAGGCTGCAATATAAGTGAGGAACTCAAAATCACCCTCTCTCAAATGGGTTCACTAATCAGCCATCAGAATCAGAGTTTTAACGAAAAGGATAAAAATAAAAACTGTTACAGAGAACATTAAAAAAAAAAAATAACCTTTTTTAGTAAGCCAATGGCAATATCTGTGTAAAGAGTCCTTTCATGGGCTTCATCCAGCATGAGGACACTGTGAATAAAGCAGAAAGATAAGATTTCAGAAATGGTTTGATTGACACTAGAATCAGCGTCTTCCTGACTTCTAGAAATACCATTATTTGAAATCTGCTGCTGGACTATTACTGTTTGCATCCACTCAGAAAACTGTGGAAGTAAAACAAAGTGCAGCGATGAAGTAGGGAGAAAAACATAGGTAACACTATGTGGTACGTACATACTGCTGTTTATTCAGGGTAGCTTTTGGGAAGAGGTAGAAGAAAAAAGGTCCATCTTTATTGCACTGCATAGGTTTTCTGGATACCAGAATAGCCTATGTTTGGTGTTGATTTTATCATTTGATGAGCATCAAAATGAAAAAGTGAATTTAAAACCAGTAAATGAAACAATTCAGATTCTGTGAGGCCCACTTAGCTTTTGTTTCAAAAAATCACGCGACATATAGAAGTCCGACTCCTAAAATAATTTTCATAACTTTTTGTATTTAATTTTTAATAACCACATCTTGGTCTCAAAAAATGCAGTTGTTTACCAAATTACACTTCAGCAAACATTCATTCCATGTTTCTTTACCTGTATCTCGTTAATAAAGGATCAGCCATCATTTCCCTCACCAGCATACCATCAGTTAGAAACTAAAAGAGAATGCAAAGAAAAACGTAAAAAAAACCCTATCAGGTAGTCTTGACTACCATGTGATTTTTAAAGATAATTTTCTAGGCTTTTCCCTGAATTTTTCCTTGCTTTTAATTTTCTAATTTGTTCAATTTTCAGCTACAGAAGTCCTGCAAGTGAGGCGGGGTAATCCCAAACACAAGCACAGGCTGGGCGGAGAGTGGCTCGAGAGCAGCCTTGAGGAGAAGGACTTGGGGGTATTGGTGGACAAGAAGCTCGACATGAGCCGGCAACGTGCGCTTGCAGCCCGGAAAGCCAACCGTATCCTGGTTCATCAAGAGAAGCGTGGCCACCAGGTCGAGGGAGGGGATTCTGCTCCTTTACTCCGCTCCCATGAGACCCCACCTGGAGTACTGCATCCAGCTCTGGAGCCCCCAACATAAGCAGAATGTGTTGGGGCGGGTCCAGGGGAGGGCCACGAAGATGATCAGAGGGTTGGAGCACCTCTCCTACGAGGACAGGCTGAGGGAGTTGGGGCTGTTCAGCCTGGAGAAGAGAAGGCTCCAGGGTGACCTTACAGCAGCCTTCCAGTACCTGAAGGGGCCTGCAGGAAGGATGGAGAGGGACTTTTCACAAGGGTGTGTAGGGATAGGACAAGGGAGAATGGCTGTAAACTAAAAGAGGGCAGACTTAGATATTAGGAAGAAATTCTTCACCATGAGGGTGGTGAGGCCCCGGCCCAGGTTGCCCAGAGAAGCTGTGGCTGCCCCCTCACTGGCAGTGTTCAAGGCCAGGTTGGATGGAGCTCTGAGCAACTGGTCTGGTGGAAGATGTCCCTGCTCATGGCAGGGGCGTTGGAACCAGATGGTCTTTAAGGTCCCTTCCAACCCAAACTATTCTATGGCTCTATGATTCTATGATTTCTGAGTGCTAACCCAGAGATAAGCAAAGGGATTGCTATTTAATCAGTATTTAATTTTTTTTAAATTACTTGTTTCTGTGTTAAAAAAATAACAGATTGGCAGCACTGGAACATGGCAATAAAAGTTTCTTCACTTTTGTCTGTAACATGGCTAAATCCACTCTACCAATAACACCCTGTGTGTCAATCCATTCTTGACCCTGTCCAAGCAGGCTACCTAATATCCATCACACACTTCTGACCAGAACACAAACTTTAACATTTAAACAAAATGCAATATTTTAATTTAATGCTTTCTTCCTACTAGCCAGTGGAAACCCACAAGCTTTATGTAGCCATCAAACAGTAGTTTGAGCTCCAACTGTGGCCTTGAACTGGGCAAGAACTGGTGTGCAAGGTAAAAAATGTCCAACTCCAAATGATTAATCATCACACTCAAAAAAAAAAAAAAAATTTCAGCTGCACGTAATGAATAAACATCTCTGTTTCTTTCACTTCAAAGGCTACTAGTCTCAGAAAAAACATAAAAAAGTAAATTGTCTCATTGTCTCATTCATCATCATTGCTATTCCAGCATGTCTAAAGCAAACTCTGGTCTGAATGAACACAAGCAACATTAATATGGCTCACAGCACTAGAGAACAGCTGCAAAGCTTGCTACTTAATCCACATCAAATTACTCTCAGTTAGCCTAATCATTTTATGTTTTATCTGCGCTTTTAATCAAAAATCTATTTTTAGGGTGGTGAGGATACTTCAGCTGTGATTCACTGCAGCCTTTCACTACGACTTTGTGTGATGTATCAGGTCACACCAGCACTGTACCAATATCTGGCCATACCTACCTTGAAAATCTCCTTCAGTTTTAAAATGGTGGCTGCCAGACTAGCAAAATACAACACATATCCATTTTAGATAGCCACAGCCATTTCAAGCACACTTTTGGGGTACCCACCTGGAAAACCGAAATGCTATCTTTCTCTTTACTGGGCATCACAAGGTTCTCATTAATTTTGCAAAAGTACTTGAAGAGTTTCAGCTAACCTTTTCAGAGTAACCACATATTGTTCATGTTTCACCTTAATTCTTGTAGCCTGTGGATCCGTGCAGTCATCAAACCGAATACAATATCCAACTTCATGACCCAGCACTGCACCTCTTTCATCAGCAACTCGGCCTGCAACCTGAGAAAAGCGATGCTTATCAACATGAGACAGCTCACAGCACGCTTCTTCGTTGTATCATTATTTTGTCCATAGAGGATCGACGTCAAAACAGGAACAGAGCTAGTGCTTCCAAAGAATTACATGTTCTTGTTCAGACACAAAACTCTGTTTGACATAACAGCACATACTAAACATACTACATACTTTAAAAATGTTTAGTGTAACAATAAATCTGTTTCACACTGCTTCTACTCAGGAAAGCTACAGAGGTACTTTGCTGCAATAAGTACTCCAACAGACTACAAGGGCAGCCACTGAACCAGTCATAACATTCAGGAAGGCCTACCTACCACCAGTTGCAGGATGGCAATTTAAGAACAGAGCTGGCATGCGAAAAGGGAAAGAACACACATATACGGCATGCAGAAAAAAAGTTATCAGTTAAGCTGATCTGTCCCTGAACTTACTCAGACTTTTTTTTTTTTAAATATACTACTGTACTTCTCGTAATACAGAATCTTCTATGAAGAAAGCAGACAGAGAACTGGCAGAATAATTAAAAGAAGCATCAATTGTTGGAACAGTACTACCCTGGGTGAGTGTTAAGCCAATAGCTCCTTTAGCTAAAAAAATCTTGAGCTATTCAGACCTATCCTACAGAATATTAGGTATTATCAGGCCATGGATTCAGCAAACTACAGAAGATGTTTAATAGCTAAAGACACAATACAACTCCAAAATACATACAGTAGTTCCAGTAGACTTCCAAGAGGAGGCTACTTTCAGTCATTTTAGTGACATTCTAAACCATACCGACAGGCAGTGAATTCATGATTTCACTTGGAATTTTCTCACTCCATCACCTTCAGCCCTAGCACTCAGGGTAACTGTCAGTCTGGGTAATGCAAGCAGAAGTTCAGGAATTTCTAAACTATGCCTTAGGCCCCTGCAGCTACCTCTCTACTTCTGACAACTTCCATGCTCTAGATGGGAAAGCAGATAAGCACACCGATTAAAGTAAAAGACCACTTTCGGCTCAAGACAAAGCAATAAGTCATCAACCATATCTCTCGTCTCCCTGCAACAGCCATACAGCCCAGGCAGTTTACAACAACCCTCTCAAAGAAATATCCTACTGTGTCTACATACTAAGCCCTAATTGAGTAATCTTTTTATTTTAGGCTTAAAAATAATGTGTTAAGACATCAAAGGGAAAAGAGAAGTAAGTTTGTCGTGAGAAATCATTGCAGCATACACAACATCTCCCGTAGAACCGTGCACCATTGGCTGGATGTCCTACGAAGGAGAAAAGGGAGGACACTGCAGGCAGCTTGCCCGAAGCACGAGATGCAGCTCACTGCTAGAGACTGTTTCCTTAACCATGTCAGATCTGGTCAAAGAATACTGCGTGAGATGAAACAGCAAGTCCTACAGCTGTGAAGTCTACTACATTTTTACCAGAGGCACCAGCTGATTTGTTGCAGTTACAGTTTAATACATTATAAAGGACAGGGAAAGTGAGGGTTACAAAACGGCACCTCAGTTTTCTGTACAAAAAAAATGCTGCAGCAGAAGCTTCAGCCCACAAAGTCAGTGTTTGGCAGCAGTTAGGAAGACAAGGAGCACTGGATGCTTTCTGTGCAGAGTATTACCAGAGAGTACAAGCTTTTGCCCTCAGCACCCCCTCTTCTTCCTCTCACAGTACATCTAGCTGACATTATGCTCTCCTAAACATACTATGTGTATGAAAAGATTTCTCACAATAAAATTGTTTTTACTTTTCCCTGACATTCTTAGAAGGGGAAACAAAAAAAACCCTCCACAACAACAACAAAACCACACACAGAAAAAAAAAGATTCAAGAAAACTAAGCATGAATTGCCAGAAAGAGGTACACAGCCTCCTCTTTCTTCCTCTGGCTGTGTTACAGTAGGTATGCTACACAATCTGTGCACACATATTTACACAACTACTTTACTTTGTGAAAGAAGTTAAGGGGCCCACAAGCACAGTTCTAGTCCAGAGTCAATCACAGCTCAACCCTGCGCAACCCTAACTTCCGTACACAGTTCTGCTGACACCACTCAATTTTATTTCAAAGCTTCTACATCTGCAATTCTGGACTTGGAATCTTTGGCAAGACCTTCTAATCAGGTTGAATTCAGCATATAGTATCAGAAATTCTGTAAGGAAGATAAGCAGAGACGTCTATTCATTCAGGAGCTCATGCAGTTGTGATTCCTGTTATTCAGCAAAACCTGCTAATAAACTGGAGGCTATAATGACAACAAACCAGGAAAATTTGGACACAGAGAAACTTACCGAAACAGCAGCAACCCGACGAGGCTGCGTCACTCCAACAACTCTTCCTTCAGCTGTCCAGCCAGCTTCTGCTAGGTACTGCAAACAAATATTGAGGACAGAAATTTATTGGTCGTGCTGCGATTACAGCAAGGTGTTAGTTCTTCACACTATGTGCGTTTTCCTGGTTCTGACACTAACTGACGCATGACCTTGGGCAAATCAGTTACTTGGAGATTTCATGCGTTATTAATCTCACCATTACAACTAAGATAGTACAACACCGACTTCCTAAGCACAGAAGCATTCAGAAAGCATCTAAGAGCAGTTCTTTGGGTCTCAAGTATTTCTGAACTACTTCATTTTCTTCTCTTCTTTCCTTTATTTCATAATCCCTTTAAGAAAAAAAGGTAGGCATGACCTTTTTTTCCTTCTTAAAAACATGTTCTCAACAAAAGTTTAAACATGATTCTGATAGAGCAATAAACACCTACTATAGCATAGCGACTACTATTCATACCAGAATAAACTTATTCGTTGTGTATGGTCATTTCCTGTAGCGCAAAAAGGTTTTATATTACAGATATACCAGCTCCTGCTATCTAATGGGAAGCCTTGTATTTCTCTCCTTTTGTTCACATACAGGAGCACAGGTGAATTCCATTCTCACAGCGCAGTTCAGGGTTGCTAGTTTAACATTGCAAGTAAAATCTCCTGATTTTACTAAGTTAAACAGACACTTACTTGTGGAATCTGCGTTGATTTCCCACAACCTGTTTCCCCAACAATCACCAGAGTTTGATAATTCTCCACTAGATAAAGTATATGATTTCTTAGCTGAAAGAGAAGATGACATTTAAGTATCAAAAACAGATATGTATAAAAACAAGAATGACAATATTTACATATCTAACAGACACAGTAAATTCATTTCACATGGAGTTTACTGCCAAAAGCTAAACAGTTCTTTAAAATCTATAAATGACATGTACAACATACAGTAAATAACACAAATCTACGAAGCCTGTAAAACTGTCAGTAACATTTGTCAAACAGGACAATCAATTCCAACAAATAAAGACAGCAAGGTCATAAAATTATTATTTTATGTTCTAAAGTGCTTCTATACTGCTCTTTAAAAAAAAAGATGTAAGAGCCAGATACCACACAACAGATTTCATATGCCAGAAAGAACTTCTGTACCTTAAAAACAGGGAGTTTTTGTCTTTGTTGTTCAATAGAAAGGGAAGCATAAGGATTATAGATGACAGTTATGCCACTACTCTCAGCAGGACTCTGTCTCTCCTCTGAGACACCAACGCCAGGACCTTCCGTGCCTAGATGACATAAGTTAATTTTACACTGGGCAGAAGAGTATTGTTCCCGTTATCACAACACAACCAAAATAAGTATGTTCCTCACATGGAGAAATCATAGGTAGCAGCATATATCAAAAGACTAACTTTTTAATGAAAACAATCAAAATGTTAACTAACAGTAAAAGCACAGAAATTCTTTCAAATTAAACGCGTCTCCTGCTGGTTTTAAAAAAAAAAAAAAGTCTAATCTAAATAAGTATTTGAATTTTTAAAAGAAGATAAATGAGGAAAAAAAGCACATCGGAAAAATATACAGCAAGATCTTGAGAACTTCCTTTTTCCATGCAGCAGTTCAGACCTATCGTCATTATCCTTCTCAGAAGTATGCCCACGGATTTTAAGCCAGCCAGTCAGACATGTAACAGAACTTCCCTCAACTGACATCAACTGTATAAACACTCAATCTTGCCCGCTCATGAGATTTGCCGCTTGCTTCAGATCTGAATTTGCCTCAATAACTGAAACTTGATTTATTCCTGCTGCAGGTTACCATAAAACTACTGACAACCAAAAATGCTGAACCATACAAATGATCTAGAAACAAACACTCATCTCAATAGTGGGATGTATCGTCCCAGCTGCAGATTCAACTGGGAAAGTCTGAGAGCAAAGAGGATTCCCCTGTTTCGTAGGATTTGCTTGTTTGGGCTGTTCCCACTTTTTCCTCTGTTAAACACAATTAGTCCCTATTCAAAGGTGTCAAGCAAGTTTTATGGCAAATTGATCCAATTTTAAGAGTAATTAGCAATGATTCCAATAACTATTCACTCCCCAGGACAGACAGGGAAGTTAGGAACCAGGAACTTGAATATCTGGATCTTGACAAGTCAAAGAAGTTAACACATACTGCTTCTCATCATCCACCAATTCCATTTCACAGTATTTTCTATGCTTTTTTTTTAATACACAACTGTCAATATATTACTCTATATGTACACATTGTATATACACATCTATTACTATAATAATCAAATGCTTAAGAAGTTGTTTGCTAAACTAATCTTGACTCTGGGATAGCTTTGCAAAGCACAGCACACCACAACACAGTGACCAATTTAAAAAAGAAGTTACCAGACTCAGACCCATCAAGCTCCCCTCTGGGATCAGTGAATGGGAAGGTACGGAACTGCCCGAACCTCGAGGGAACACGGCAGACCTGCAGCACAGCGGAGGCTGGGAGGGACCTCTGGAGACCTTCTAGTCCAAAAGCCTGCTACCACAGGGTCACCAGCGGCAGGCTGCTCAGGTCCTCGTTCAGCCAGGCTGAAGACCCTACAACCTGCCCAACTGCTCGTTCCAGAACCTGATCGCTCCCAGAGCAGAAAATGTTCTTCTCATGTTTAAGCTGACTTTCTCATATTTCAGCTTGTGCCCACTGCATCTTGTACTGGCACCACCAAGATCAGTCTGACTCCATCTTTTTTACACTCCCCTATATCAGGTATTCATATACATCGAAAATATTGTCCCAAGATTCCTCTTCTCCAAAATCATAGGTTGGAAAAGACCTCTAAGATCATCAAGTCCAACCGTCACTCCAACACCACCATGCCTGCTAAACCACGACCCGAAGCGCCACGTCTACACATTTTTTGAACGCCTCCAGGGATGGCGACTTCACCACTGCCCTGGTCAGCCTGTTCCAATGCCTGACCACTCTATCAGTAAAGAAATTTTTCCTAATATTCAATCTAAACCTCCCCTGATGCAACCTGACGCAACCAGGCTGCAGTCCCAGCTCCCCCAGCCTCCCCTCGCACGTCGCGCCCTCCAGTCTCTCCATCAGCCTCACGGCCCCTCGCTCTGCGGACCTGCTTCAGCAAGGGAAGTGCTGGGGAGCCCACGGAGCACCCCGACACGGCCTTCCCTGCGCTGAGGGGAAGGATCAGCTCCCTCCACCCAACCCCGACGCTCCTCCTCACGCCGCCCGGGTGACCTTCTGCGTGGCCCAGGCTGACCAAGGGCTCGGCTCCCAGCCCCCGGGGTCCCCTCGGCTCTGCTGGGCTGCTCTCCCCGGTGTGTGGCACCCGGGGTTGTTCCCCCTCAGGAATAACCTCCCTTCGCCGAGCTCCTTAGGGATCCCTGCCAGCCCAGACCCCCGCGAAGGGCAGCACACCCCCCCGGCCAACCACCCCCGGCCTCACGGAGACCCGGCCGTGCCCCAGGCCCCGGCAGCGGAGCGACAGCGCGTCCGCCCCCTGCCCTCGCCGTCTACAAACCCGCGCGACCCCCAAGAGCCGGCGGCGGCTGCCGGGAGGAAACCCCGGGGCCCGCCGCAGACAGCCCGGCAAGGGGCTCTCTCCCGCACCCCCCGCCGCGCCGGGACCGCCGCTCCCCCTCACCCGGCTTCCAAAACTTCACCGGTCCCGCGGGCGCCGCCATCTTGGGGTGAGAGGACAAGCGGGAAGCGGCGCGCGGCGGCGGCCGG
>Ga0065711_1047846_pt1 | contig 12113 bp, 11 predicted proteins | sample Hoacrofraction12_FD_59098 | JGI IMG/M metagenome (GOLD analysis project Ga0065711, IMG submission 59098) | Hoatzin crop microbial communities from Cojedes, Venezuela - Epithelial fraction 12 v2 (version 2) | ecosystem: Host-associated > Birds > Digestive system > Esophagus > Crop | place... | reverse complement strand
CTGGAGATATCCCAGCCCCGCCTGGCCGCGGTGCTGTGCCCCCTGCTCTGGGTGACCCTGCTTGGGCAGGGGGTTGGACTGGGTGACCCACAGAGGTCCCTGCCAACCCCAAACAGTCTGTGATTCTGTAATGGACATTTATGAAAATGCATCCAGTCAAGTTTTTTGCTGAAATGCTCGGTGTTACAACAGCTGGCAAGGGGCTTGTACAGAGGTGAGAGCTCTGCTGAAGTCAAGAGCAACCCCAAAAAATAATAGGGAAAGAAAGATGCCTCAGAGTGGTTAATTTAAATAGTCAAGAGACGACGCAAGGCAAAGAGGTGAAGTGGGCTGTCTGACCTCGTACCGCAGAGATCGCCCGAGGAGCCGTTTCCTCGCAGAAGGTGCAGCAGCTTTGTGCAGTTCAGATTTCCGTGGGGGTGTTGTCAGCAGGAATGGAGGAATTAATTCCAATGATGCTGGCATGTTTCCTTTAATGTGTTTACTGATCTTCACCTTCTGTTCAGGAATGATCGCACTGAAAAATCTTGGCATGCAAACATAAAATTATTTGGAAATTTCTGTTCTACAAGGACTTTTTGTGTATTTCAAGGCTGATACTGAAAAACAAAATAGAATCCAAAACCTGCAGCCTTTTCTGGTAGGTGAACCAAGTTTTCTGCACATCGGGTTGTTGGTAAAACACAGAATTATGAGTCCCTGTCTTGCAAAACTCAGTCCTTCCCATGGGAGCACAAAGCCTTTTAATACTCAGCTTTGCGGCGTGCCATTGCTGATGTCAGGCCGATGCGCTTGTCAGAGCGAAAACTCCACGCACAGGTGTGCTGTGAGACCGTGCCTTCCAGCACGAAACCCTGTGATGTTTTTCTGCCTCTGAGACAGAAGATCCGAGGCAGCGCTGGTGCTGCTGCTGGCACTAACCGCTCCCGAAGAGGGGAGATGTGGCTGGACTCGTGACGGGCATAGGACAGGGGGAAGGGGAGAGAACAGCAGCTCGTCCAGATCTGGGGTGTGTCACAGAAGCTCTGCTCTTTCCCGGTCTGTAACACGCTGGGGGTCCTGCTGAGCTCACAGCCTAGCTGTCACCTCAGTGCCATCAGGTTCCCCAGGTCCTGTGGCCGAAGGGATGCACTGTGGCACCCTCGATAAATGAGACAGGAGGTGAATGGTGTGGCAGAATTTGAAAGCTAGAGTGAGGATTTCATCACAGAACTCCTCTTGAAATTTCCAGACACTTACTTTGATTTGCTCTTTTCTGAATTCTAAAATATCAGTCTTTTTTTGCCCAGGTAGTAAAATCTTAGAATATTTTTTCTTCGGCTGCAAAGTCTATTCCCCAGCATGGACCTGCACGATGGGTGCTGTGGGACCAGCAGTAACCCCAGTGGGAGATCTCCTTTGCTAACCTGAGCATCAGCAGCAGACCTGGAGGCAGCCATCTCGTCGTGGAGTCACTAGTGTTGGTGGGCGAGGGGCTTGGGCTACTTCTTTTTCAGGCTTTGAGGTCCTGGTGGGTGGAAAACCATTTCTCTCCATCTGCTTCCACCACCTGGTCATCAAGTCCTCTCTGAGCCCCTTGCCTGAAGCTTAATGCAGATGACCCAGAAGCCCCATGGCGTAGGTAGCATCAAGCTGCTGCCTTCCCTGTCTTGGGAGACGGCGAGGGGAATGTTGCTGCCTCACGGGTCAGCGTGCCCATAGCAGAGCTGACACAGGAGCGAGGGCAGAAGTGGCCAGGCAGCGCCGTGTTTCATTTAGGGAGATGAGGCTTTGGGGTAGGGTCAACTCGCGGGTGCTGGCTCTGCTGGGCACTGCGTGCCTACGGAGGGGGGCTGATGTGGGGGGCGTGTGATGTAAACTGGGGACAGCCAGTGCTGCTCTGGCGGCCGAGGACCCTTTGCTTTGAGCTGGTCGTGGTCATAAGACTTAGTTTTGACGCTCTCTCAGTTTAGCTGGAATGGAAGACGCTCTGGGGTTTGATTATTTCGGTTTTGTGGATTATACACAGCATGGATGGGAACGCAGCGAGATCCCAGGAGAGCCCTCTTTTGTGATGATTAAAGCACGTAAATAAAATTTGAGGTGCTCTGTCACTTTTTTTTTCGCTCTGCTACCCAAGTGTAACTGCACTTGAAAGGATTGCGTGACATCAGGGCTAACAGCAAATTCTTCCTTTCAGAAGTGGGGGAAGGTACTTCTTTATTTATGTAGCTGGGGCCAGATTCGTTCCTTTGATCAAGAATTGCAGCTTGTCTGTTACCAGTATTATTTCGTCTGCATCTTTTCTCATCTAGTTTCTTTTCCTTTTGATCTTGCTCTGTTACTTCTGCCAGTTGTGCTACGTGAGGAGAATAAGTAAACTTGAGACCTGAATTGGCACTGGACAGACACATCCTTCTAGCTACTAAATTACTCACGTTGGCTGCCTTGCCCGTTCGACCGGGATGCAAAGTTCAGCGGTTGTGCTGGACCGTGAAACGAGGAGGTTTTCTGGCACCCATCTGGCACCATCTGCAGCGCGTTCCTCTTGGACCTGGCTTGTTGTGGTCTGGTGGGCTCTAGTGCAAAGCAGGCACACTCGTTTGCAAACTCTAAGCTCTCGGGAGCGAATCCCAGGGAAGAGTGGAGAATTCAGGACCTTCTTTTTCCTTTGGGAGCTCTGGAAGGCTGGAGGCTGCAGCGTGTAGTTTCTTTTTACTTAGAGGTTGGGGCAAAAAGCTTAAAAGCGTTCCTCGCGAAACCCCAGCGTCAGAAAGAGTACAACTACGGAGACTCCAGTTCCTCCACACTGATTCAGCAGACAGACCCATCTTGCCTCTCCAGGAGGGAGGGCAAGAGCTTGCAGCTGCGTGGAAAGACCAGAAGGAGCAGGGAGGCCCGTCAGCTTTGGCTTGGCCGAGTGCTTTTCTTGATGGCTGTCTCTCAGCAGCCTTTCCAAGCCTCCCCCTTCGCCGAGCTCAGGGTTTCTGGAAGAGCTCGCTTTCTGGGTGAGCCCCAGCCCGTTTCTCCAGACCAGCCCTCGCACTGGTGGTGACTGTCCTGTCCTCCAGTCCTCCTGCAGAGAGGAGCATGGGGAGCACAGTCCCACGCGCCCGCGGCTCGGCAGCCACCCAAAACACAGACACCCGGAGCACGCCACGGCGGTCAACACGCGGCCGCTCTGGCTTTGAAGAGGCTGAAGGACTGTTCCTCCCGGGGCTTGCAGGTTTGGTTTTTGTTGTTGTCGCTTTGGTTTTCCCTCTTTAAAAATTTTTTCTTTTAAATTTCTCATCTCTATTCATGCTCCTTTTCCTCCGCTCCAGGTGACAGAGCGGGAAGGGCGGGCGGGCACTTCTCTGCACGTCAGAGCCACCGCCTTGCTTAGGTGCATTCACCTGCTTTCAGAGAGATTTACAGACTTCTCTTTGTAACATATTGTGGGATGTAATGATACAGTTTTTCAAATCTCTTGAAAGACATGAAGGAACAAATCTGTCATGAACTCCTGAAATTTTGATCATGAAATTTACTCAGTTGATTCAGTAGCAGGTTTGGCTCCCCCACCCCTCCTTTTGAAGTCCCACCCTCTAGAGGCAAGTGACGACTTGAGGAATTCAGCTTTCATTTATTAAAAAGAAGTTTTCAGCTCTCATAATCATAGGTGGATGTTTAAAAAAAAAAACAAACCCAAACCTGAGTGTTAGCTAAAGCACCCAGGAAGACGAGGGCATTCAGAAGAACTGAGCGTTGTCAGGTTACAAGTAATTACTTTTACGCTGAGTCTCCTGACCAGCTGCATTTAGCTTTTTTTTGGGTTTAGAGTGCCACAGGCTCTCAGTACTTGTCTCCACTAACAAACTTTTCCTAATAAATATGATATTTACTGGTGTGATTTCAAGCCTGATCAATCCTATGCTAATTTTTAATTTACCTTGCCCTTGTTTATACAAGGTAGTAAGTTGTGCTCCACATTATGCTACTAGGATGTTGCAGTTCATGCATTTTTCCCTTTTATGTGCTAGATACACCCAGTGTAGCCAGGAGGGTTCAGATACGCACACACTGCATAGGGCACATCGGTGGTGCCTGAGGAGTCCACAACGGGCTGTTCTCCTTTAATCCCTGGTTCAGATCTGGCCTCCAGCCCATGGTGACGGAAGCATCTGCTGATTTCTTCCCAGCTCGCGAGCCAGTGTGATGAGGGTTGGGCATACACAGGTGGTGGGTTTTTTCCTTTTTTTGGTGTCTGTGACTAGGTAAAGACTAGGTCTTTCATTGCCGATTTCCATCCTCTCTTTTGGCTGGAAAGAGTTTCTTCTCCCTAAACGTTTTTCGGTAAAGTCTAATTCCAGGACACAGAGCTACAGATCCTTCCCACCCGAATATGTGAGTATACTGAACACGTTGATTTGTACAATTTTGGAGAGACCTTTAATTTTTCCTTTTTAACCCCCAAACCACCAAAAATCATATCTGGAGAGGGTTTCTTTCCTTCCCACCCAATGGCATTGACCTCAGCCGGAGGGGTTTGCAGGGAGCCCCTGCCATGGTGCTTGGTGAGGGAGGTGGGCAGGAGGGATGGCCAGCGCGGGCAGCGAGCGCTTCGTGCTCGCCAGCAGCTGACGCCGAGCAAGCTTCTCCGCGTGAGGCTGCGAGTCACCGCGCAGCGTCAGCCTGCCCAGACGAGTAACTGAAAGGGAGAAGGGTCAGCGGAGGGATGCTGCCCCGGGATGTGCCACGCTTGAAGGAGTGGGGTTTTTTTTTTTGAACAGGCAGTGGCTTAGCATCTGTAAATAGACTAATTTTTCTTTTCTTGGTTGGCGGAGCATCATGGTCCTGTCCCATTGGATCTGTTAGTGATGACAGTTAATTTGCATTTTACCAAAGGCACTTTGTTTTGCCCAGCTCATTTAAATGTAGAAATCATCCTTCGAAGTGCCTGATGTGAACTCCTCTATCCTGCTCGTGGCCCTCCGTCTCTGCGCCTGTGTGACACCCCCATGGCTGCGGTGGAAGTCTCGTGCCAGGTTAGCTGTAACGAAATGTGAGGAAAAGACTGATGGTCTTCGCAGCTGCAGGCAGCACCGAGGAAGCAGAGGTGTATGACCAGGTGGTCCAAGGGCCTTTGTGGGAAGCCCTGGAGAAACTTTTCTCACCAGCATTTGGCCCCTGGAGACTTTTTTTGTCTTCAAAGTCCATGTTAGGCTTAGCTTCCAGGCAGCTTATTCCCGACTTCCTATTTTTGAGCCTTTGAGAAAGGTGATGCATAACCTGCCCTTTCTCTTGGGTGATTCAGTTTTCCTTGGTGAGGAAGGTGGGACATGGTGGCATTTCACCTTGTGAAAGGAGAGTCCTGGCTGGTGGCTGCTCAGCGACGCTTTGAGAAGCCTGTAGTAAGAATAGGTGGAGAGCTGAAGTTAATACGTGAAGGTCTTTCCCCTCGTGTTTCTGTACAAACCCCGTTGTCAACCTAAGCGAGAACACGGCCGGTTGCTCAGTGGCGAAGCGTCAGGCGGTGGGACTGTAGCGTCGCCGGGAAGGCAGTGGAGTTTCTCTGCTGAGTGATGATGGATAAACAAGGAATAAGCTCACAGTCCTTTCTCATCCCAGGTGGAGCTCTGGAGGGTAGGAAACAACTTTCTGAACGATCCCAGAGGCTGGAAAGAAAGCCCCTAGGCCGCGTGCGGTGGGCTGGACGAGAGCAGGAGCAGCCAGCCCGGGGGGACGGAGGCTTCTCCCTGGCCGGGGTTGGTCAGCACAGGTCAGGCCAGCTGGGCAGCCGCTGGGCAGGCTCGTGCCCTGGCACCCACCGAGGGTCCTGCCAGCGCTGCTTGCTCTGGGTCTGGTTGTGTTTGGACTTAAAGCCCGTTTATCTGCTGTGTGAGATGTATTTCAGCCCAGGAAATCGGGCCTACTTACGTCCGCTTTGCTTTTGATGAGACGGCAGAAAACTGGCAGTAAGAATTTTTGTTTGATTGGCTTTTTTTCTTTTTATTTTTTTCCCCTTTAGAAGTGCAGTGCTATTTAAAGGTTACACGCTGCTTCCCAAGCGCACTGTACCTGCATTAAAAATGCTGTGAATACAGAAGTGTGTTTGGCTTTGAGTCGCGTTTAATCAGTCACCCGTTGGCTACCGTGGAGACACAGCGCGTGGCCTGCGCGTTTATTAACGCTCCCGGCACGCTGGCGTGCACGGCTGGCAGGACGCCGGGGCGCGAGCGGGCTCCTCCTGCGCGCGGGCTGCCGGAGCCTGGCTGTGCCGCAGGGGACACAGCAGAGAGCAGATGGGTCACAGTGGCGTCACCTAACGCTCCCTTAGTGCTGGCAGAGGACAAATCCATTCTTTTGGGGTGTTTTAGCTGATCCATAGTGTGTTGCTTATTGTTATTCTGGTGCAATAGTAATTGATATATCTTTAGCTTGATGCCTTAACATGTAATGTAATCCTTAAAAAGCTTTGAATATTGATGCACTTATGCAATTGAGAAAAGAAGGCAATAAAGGGAAAAAGAAAAAAAAACCTGCAAATTTAAAAAAAAAAGTAAAAGAAAAATAAAGTGGATAGGAAAAAGAAAGAGACAACCATTTCTTATTACTGTCAGCAACCTTGTATGGAAAGTCACAGGTGACTGAGCCACCAGTGTGCGCTCCCAGCCCAGCAGGCCAACCGTACCCTGGGCTGCATCAAGAGAAGCATGGCCAGCAGGGCGAGGGAGGGGATTCTGCCCCTCTGCTCTGCTCTGCTGAGACCCCACGTGGAGTCCTGCATCCAGCTCTGGAGCCCCCAGCACAGGAAGGACATGGACCTGTTGGAGCAGGTCCAGAGGAGGCCACAAAAATGATCTGAGGGCTGGAACAGCTCTCCTGTGAGGACAGGCTGAGAGAGCTGGGGCTGTTCAGCCTGGAGAAGAGAAGGCTGCGGGGAGACCTTACAGCAGCTGCCAGTGCCTGGAGGGGCCTACAAGAAAAATGGGGAAATTATTTTCAGCAGGGCTTGTTGCGACAGGACAAGGAGCAATGGCTTTAAACTAAGGGAGAGTAGATTTAGACTAGGTACAAGGAAGAGATTTTTTACAGTGAGGGTGGTGAAACACTGGCACATGCTGCCCAGAGAGGTGGTCGATGCCCCATCCCTGGACACACTGAAGGCCAGGTTGGACTGGGCTCTGAGCAACCTGATCTGGTTGGAGATGTCCCTGCTCACTGCAGGGGGGCTGGGCTAAAGGTCCCTTCCAACCCAAAGCATTCTGTGATTCTGTGGCTATGACTCCATGGCAGATGGAAACCCTGGAAGGTGCTGGGCAGCAGCAGAGCGCAGGGCACCTGTTGACATCTCTGTGTCCCTTACAGGTTTTGAAAATGCCAGCGACTTGGGGTGCTGCTTCCCACCCCAGTGATTTCAGCATGCTTCCACACCACTAGCAGACCCTTGGAGGACATGGATGATGGGAGGCAGAGGACGGCGGCTGCTGCAGCAGCTGAGATCCACGCACTGGGCCCAGCCAAACTTGTACATCGCTGAAGGCAAGGGACATTGTGTGGGTTCTGCTCTTCCCCTGGGGTCTTTGGCGCTGCCGAGCCCGTGCGCAGCTGGCTCGGGGCCCGCTGGGACTCGGTCTCCGCGCTGGTGCGGCGCGGCACGGGCGATGCTGCAGCCCGAGCGACGCGTGGGTGAGGGTGAGGGTGAGGGGCTGCACCGCGCACCGGCAGCTCTGCACACACGCACAGTCGCAACCGTCTGCGTGTCCGCCAGCTTCTCATTTTCACGATTTGTTGTTTTTGCTGTGCGAGTGAGCACCAAATCAGGCTCAGAAGCGAGCACCGCAGAAGGCTGTGTGTGTTGCTGGAAAACAGCCCGATAAAATAAACAGATGCTGTCATAAAAAATAAAGCAGAAAGTCTGTTAAATAGAGCTTCCCTTGAAGAAAAGGAAAGTATTTCATGCATTGAATTTTCTGGGGTTCATTTTGGTGGTTTCGACCTGTGAGGCTGCTGAAGCCTCAGCCGGCTGTGCGCGGTGCGTGGGGCTGCACGTGCCGGGAAGGGATCTGCACCCAACGCTGAGCAACTGCAGTGGTGGATTTTTCAGTGATGCCTCGCTGTCGGCACGCTGTGCACTCTGGCTCTTCAGAGGAGCTGGCTATAGCGTTTTACACACAAAGAAAAACAGCTGAGGAGTATATAGTTTGAACTCGGAGGACCCCAACTATTTTTTTTATTATTATTTTTATTTTTTTTAAGAGAACAAGTCTTCTTCTTGCATTCTGGTTTTCTGCAGAAAACCTGCCAAGACAAAATTGGTAGAAGGTGTTGTGAGGCATAGACCAGTTGCAGGTGGTGATGCTGAGCTGGAAACCCCCCAGGCTTTGGGGCAGCCTCAGCTCTCTGGAAGTAGGGCAAGATGAAGACAGCATCAGCCTGTGATGCTTCCTGAGGATAAATTTTACAGCACCTCAGAGGAGGCTGCAGAAGAATGTTGCTGGGTTTGGGAGCAGTGTCTCGAGGAAGGCTAGAAGACCGAGAATCCTCCTTTTCTGAGTGGTCTACTGGCAAGACCCAGACTTTGCCTTTGTTGAGAAGATATCAGAAGATTCAACCCGTACTAAACCTTCCAGTTTTATGGATATCTGTCTCTGACACGTGGCTGAATTATTGCACTCCCACTCAAAAGCAGCAGCAACTATTAATAAGCACAAAAGCAGTGATCCAGGAATAGCACCAATATCTGACCCTCTTTTCAATCACCTCATACCATGACATGACTAGTTTTAGCTTTCTTGACCTGTTATTTTGTCCAAGACGTTCCCATTTTAAGGTCTTGCACTCTGTGATTGCTTTTTTTTTAATTTTTAAATTGGATTCTTTGGTGCAGTCTAAAACATGTCTGTTATAATTTAGCTGCAGTACGGTTAGCAGTCCGTTTGCCGATGAGGTGCTTGGGTATTGCAGTGCCCTGGCACATTTTTGAGTAGTTCCTTAGGGGAAGCTGGTTTGCCTGTGGTTAGGCTTGTGCTCTCACAGTTACCCTCCAGGGAAACTTCACCAGGCTCAAAAAACCAAGTAAATAAATTCATGTTTGAAGGTTTCTCTGATAATTTTTTTAACGCATGTTAGGGGAATTAATTCCACAACTTCTGTGATGTTTGAATTTTCCATTCCTTGTCAGCACTTCAACCTCTTCAGAAGTTTTTGATCATCCTGAAGAATTTTCCTAGTAAGTTGATGTTAGAAAAATCTTTCCCTCGTTATTTAAAAAAAAAAAGCATTACTAAACAAAAGTGTTGTATGTTCTAACATTTAAGGCTGATGTTTTTATGGCCCCACAAAAGCAAGGCGATGGAAAATGCCAGTCCGTCCTGGTTCATGTGCTTGGTACTGACAGGGGGACTCCGAACCCGAAAGCATGAACTTCTTCAGCACCAGTTAAACTTCGCTGTAGCTGTGACGGGTACGCATCTTCTGTGGATCAGCACAGAGGAGGGCTTGAGTAGCATCTAAAGGGACGTATCTGCTAGCAGTGCTGGTCGGAGAACAGAGTGTTCCGCTCTGCAAAGCAGCGGAGATCTGGGGGGAGCTCCCCTCCTCGCTCTCACTGAAGCGTTTTCAGAGTGTGTGCAAGAATTCATTTTATTTTGATTTTAGACTTTAGGAGAAAACGTAATGTAGTACACATGGCTTGAAAGATTTTTTTTTTTTAAAAATCCATGTTGGAATACATCTTTCTGCAACATTTGTGATAGAATAAGGTCCAACTTTATTTTCACGAGATTGTTTCATTCTATTTTCTTCTGATTTTGGTGGAATTGAAGCAGCATTTTCCACTGAAAACAACTGTCAGTGAAAAAATGTCTGGATTCTGGCCACCTCCTGTGCGTACCCACCTACACCTGGGCTTGGTGATGTGGCAGCGGTGCTCTTTGGTCAGTGGATTTCACCTTCTCCCTGCTCCTTGGGCAGGCCAGCGTTTCTGCGCAGCCCGCGTTTCACCTCCCGCCACGCTGCAGGCTTTCCCTGCCGTTTTGTGCGGCTCTTCTGCGAAGCCATCCTTGCCTCTGCGTACTTTTGTCCACAGAGTTGGAAACTGGTTCCTCACAATCTCAGAAAGAAAAATACATTTTATCACAGGGCTGTGCAGAGGTTGTGCATATTGTAAACCAAGGAGTTGGTGGTGGTGAATTAAATATGGATGGACAGGAACCCTGCCTTAAAAGCTATGGTATTTATTTTTGTAAGGAAGGGTGATACTTCCAGTTACCGGTGCCTAGCTGTGTGCTGTGAAATGACAGCAATTTTGTTTGCACTGAAAAAAATTCCTTACGGTGAGTAGGGAAATGAAAGGTTAGAAGTAAAAAATAGTAAGTGAAACACACCCAGCTTGTATTTGGCAGTGTATCAAGGCATCCAGTGAGGCCTAGAAAGATACCTTAAAAACGGGCGTTTCAGGACCAGATCAAAATGTGCTGGTTTATGCCAGCTTGGTTGGTTTTTTTCTCTCTGTCCTGGTTAAGGATGTTTGTCCATAACTTTTCAGCTTTGGTATGTTCATTCGTATGTTTGTTTGTTTGTTGTTTTGTGGTGCTTTGGTGAAGAATTTTTTTTGGCCAAGCTAGTTAGGCTTCCTCCCCCCTTGATTTTTGTCTTTATTCAAACTTCTGCAAGGGCCCCTTCCTCCAGCACAGCTCAAGGAATGGAAAACTGCTGTGTCTCGTTCCTTGGAGCTCACAGCGGCGGGGCTCCTCGACCGTGACCCCCGCAGACAGAAGAGCGTGCCGCCGGAATCTCTTTTCATCTTCGCCTGTTACTGGGGTGAGCCATGCCTGCCACGACTGCTTCACCTGCTCAGCAGACGGCCTTGCCGAAGCGCGCCGTGGGGATCGAGTGAATTTGCTTTTATTCTCGAAGCTGCTGTGGGATTTTGGCAAGTCGCTTTGGTGGCCTGGCTGCCTGGCTCAACACCAAACCGCCCGGGGCAGAGGTGTCACCCCAGCGTCTGGGGCAAGCCCACCGCAACCGGCCGGGGCGGCCGCGAGCCCGGAGCCGCTGGTGTCCTCAGCAGCATCAGCTACTGCGCTGACGCCATCGCTGCGCGCACCACGCACGCAGTCGGCAGCTTCCAGCTTCCAGCCATTAATCCCTTTAATCTCCTTGTGTTCTAAGCGATGCTATAAATTAGCAGAGTACCTTTTTTCCACACACCCCCCCCCTTTTTTTTCCTCTGGAAAACAAACACAATTCATTTTATTCTTCCACAACTAATGGCAATGTTGTTGGAATTGTGTCTGAATTGAAATGCTCCTTTTTCTTGCTAATATGTTCTTGCCAGGAGTTGTTTATTTGTTTGGTACGTGTTAATTTTTGGATGAAAAAGAAAAATCCAGAGACAGCTGGATATACATTAATCTCAGTTAAAAGCCTTTCAGCAGATTAACCCTGGAAGGCAAAAAGGATGTGAACAGAGCTGGAATGAATGATTGTTTTCTGTTTCAAAGGAATCTCCATAAAGCTCTGTGTTTTGGTGATTGACACCGAGCATTGCAAAATTATCTCTTGCTACCTTCCTGCAGACTTCCCTTGACAAGTGTCCCCAGATGCCTTGCTGTAGAAGTTGACTTCTGTTGAGCTGCTGGAGTACATTGCCTGAATCCTCCCATCCCTCTTCTGGGCTGTCAGTGGTAGCTCTGATTTCTTAGTCATTTTATCTGTTTGTGGTAAATTTGCTGGGAATTCATTAGCAGTAAGACCAAAATCAAGGATCGTGGCACATATATGTAGTAATGTGCCCATTGTGCCCTGTAGTCTCCTAAAAAAGGGGCATCTTTTACTGGTTGGTCCTGGAGGGCAGCCAAAGCCCTCCCTGGCCCATGGCGTTTCACTCCTCAGCATCCACCACCAGCACAAAAAATAAAAAGGGTCAGAAATGAAACGTCAGAGATTAATTTTGGAGGCAGAAACTAGGAAGAGGAAGAATAGTACCCTCAGCAAGTTTGCTGATGACACAAAGCTGGGAGGAGTGGTGGACACCCCGGCAGGCTGTGCTGCCATCCAGCGAGACCTGGGCAGGCTGGAGAGTTGGGCAGAGAGGAACCTGATGAGGTTCAACAAGGGCAAGGGCAGGGTCCTGCACCTGGGGAGGA
>Ga0065711_1012756_pt1 | contig 12113 bp, 5 predicted proteins | sample Hoacrofraction12_FD_59098 | JGI IMG/M metagenome (GOLD analysis project Ga0065711, IMG submission 59098) | Hoatzin crop microbial communities from Cojedes, Venezuela - Epithelial fraction 12 v2 (version 2) | ecosystem: Host-associated > Birds > Digestive system > Esophagus > Crop | place... | reverse complement strand
GCCTGGACAAGATCCTGTGCAGCCTACTGTAGGTGACCCTGCTTCGGCAGGGGGGTTGGACTGGGTGACCCACAGAGGTCCCTTCCAACCCCTATTATTCTGTGATTCTGTGAGAAGGTGGAAGAGGCTGCTCTTGTCTATACTGACTATTCCTGTGCACGTACTGGGAAACTTATGTCTGTAAAAAATTAACCAAACCCACATGTATAGATGACACCTAATGACATTAGCAGCCCTGGAAAGACCTTGTGTTAGGGCACATTCTACTGCACGAAGCAGAAAGCTGGTAGGTTAGTGCCAAGTGATTACCGCAGGTTACCTTCCCGGGTGCTTCAGGTGTGACCCCACTGCTTCTCGGGGCAGCGTTCAAGGCAGAGAACGAGCACTGGCTTTGTCTGTGCAAAGTCTGATGTTAAAACCCCTTGGCAGTGGATCGCTGCGTACGTCTCCTTCAGGCTGCTGCCTCCGACGTGTCACGCCGGAGTGCACTGTGCTGATCTGACCCCTGCTAGATTTGCTGCGTCTTTAAAAACTGACGTGGGTTCTTAGTATTTCTCCTCTCTGCTTTGAACGGTGTTTCCCAACCTTGGCTGGCGAATTCTGAATTGCATCTGATGAGCTGAAGCTGTGCAATGTGTGTAATATGGAGGCTGAGCCAACGTTTACCCTGAATGACTCCCTGATAATTTCTGTATTTCAGAGCTCATTTTCTTAATTATCCATTGCCTTAGATTGCATGCGGTGCGTGTTTGAACTGTGGGTTTAATTCTACCATTGTTGCAGCTGTGGGGTTCCAGTGAAGTCAGGGACAGTCTTCCTCCCTGTCTCTTGCTGCTGAAATTAAGGGATGTAACCTGGCAGGAGTAACCGGGGAAGAGCTCGGGCCCGAGGCAGATCTGGTTCTCGTCGTGCACCTTGACCAGGTCTGCTGGCACAGGGTGTGTGTGGCCGGTAGCACAGGGTCCAGTCTGGCAGTTAAAGTTAGGCTTTGCCTTTTATTTCTTAAAAAAAAAAAACTTCTGACTGGTGGAGATCTGAATCTTAAAGTAAATATTAATTCGTGATCACAGAAATGCGAAGCTGCCCCGACATGCTTTAAGGTATGCAGAGCAGCTTGGCTGTTTGATCTTAAATGAACTTCTAAAATGCATGGAACACAGCTGAGATAGTCGTTTGGCGTGTTCACTGGAGTTAGTTGAAGTATGGTTTGAATATATATATAGGAAATGAATTTTTAATATTTTCCTACCAATTGGTTTATTCTCAGTCCGAGCAGTAACTGGCCAAAGACTTTCTGCTAGAGAGTATGTGCAATGAGCTGTGGAAATACTGGCAGAAAGCAAGCTGGGGTTTCAGAACGGGCTGGGTGGAATTCTCTGCTCTCGTACAGAGCTGGCTTGGATAGCACAAGGGGCTAGCACCGTAGTTCAGCCTTTCGTGTGCCCATCTGTATAACAGCCATGATCCATCCTGTGATGATTTAAACCACAACATGTGTGAGTTTTTCTGTATGCCTGGGGATTAGTTAGTAAATAAAGAATTACTGCAAATTGTTTAAGGGACATCATGGTCGATGTTCAACAGGCTCTAAATAGGATTGTGTTACATTTGGGTCCCTAGTCATACCCCATTTTGCTAATTTTATCATGACATAAACTGAAATTATTGGCTTAATATGCCTTATTGAAGTCTGTAGTTGTGTTCTGTAAAGTTTTGAACAGGGATAGGAATGTATTGCATGAAGTCTGGCTACAGGATAAGTTGAAACCACTGAATTAACGAGGAGTAATCAACTATAAATCTGTTTGGTATTTCAGGGGAATGACACGCTGGGGAGAATTTGATGATCTGCATCATATTAGCGGGGAGACGTTGACATCTACTGAAGAAAAGCCAAACACTGAGAAAAGTTAGTGGTGGTGCTCTTACATTCACTAAAAATTCTTTGTTTGGTGACTGTGCAAAAATAATTTGACACATTGCTCCCTCCCTACCGGTAAAGGGAAATCTCTTTCTGTCTCTAACATCCCTTACATGGGAGTGAAACACTGACGTGAGACGGGTTAGTGAAGACATTGCTCTGCAGGTAGCTTTTCAGACGGCTGGTGCTAACGGGCTGTGCTTTCACCAGCGAAATCATTCCCAAGCAGTGAACAAAACAGCAAACTGTGGCCACGGCAGACAGACTACTGCTCTTTGTTGAACGCCCGTGCCCTGCTCCTCTCCCATTCACACCCCCCCAAGAAAAAATAAAATAAAATTTAAAAATATCCCTCCACCAAGAGCCTTGTGGGGGTGCTGGCAAGGAGGGTAGAGCGGCTGTACAAGATGCTGATGTGGTTTCCTACTGTCCAGGTTATTTGTGTTACGAAAGCCGCACTCTGAAGTGCACGAGCGAGCAGGACCACGACTGCGCGACGCTGCCCAGGGCCGGCAGCCACGCGGCGGCTGTGCGGAAGAGGACCAAGCTCCCCACGGCAGCGAGGGCACAAGTAGAAACCCACAGGTTTTCCATTAATGGCCACTTCTACAACTACGAGGTATGAACGTCCGTGCCCCGCTGAGGACACGGCCCACCCTTCGCTGTACGGCGTGTGGCCGTGTGCCTGACAGCTTGCCCTGTCCCGGGGCTGTGCCCGTTCGTCTCCTTGGGGTCCCAGCACTCCTCACGCCCTGTTGCTGCTGGTTTTGTTCCTAGACATCAGTTTTCACTCCTGCTTTTGGATCAGAAACCAAAATAAGAATAAACAGCCTGATGAGGACAAAACAAGTAATAGAACAGTTGCTTCGGAAGTTTAAGGTAATTCTGCGTGCTTGCAGAAGCAAGTGCAGCCGTGTTCGAGACGTTAACTCCAGCGTGTCACACCAGTGCGGCGTGAAAGGCAGGGAAAAACTGGGAGGGGACAGTGCAGAGACTAGAGCATAGGGAAAAAACCACCTGGGCCACATTTAAGGAATGGGTTGGGTTTATTTTACAAATGTTTCACGGCTGTCTGAGTCTAGAAAAGGTGTATTGGGTGTGCAGTGAGGGAAGAGCCACAGAACCGCTTCTCTGTCGGCTCAGGCACAGGAGGGGACAGTGCTGCTGCACTTGGAGCGTTTCCCAGCGCGGAGAAGGCCTGGTTGCTTAACGCCCGTGGCCGTGCTTCCCTCTAGTGTGGGGCACCGCTGGGTGTATTTCACTTCAAACAAGAGGGAGTTCTCTTCTAGCCCGAGTGGCTGGGGTACGCGTTCTGTTAGATCCAGGCACATAGAAAGCTCCAGAAAGAGTTAAAACTAGTGCTCAAGATCAGTGCCATACTGTCTAAAATGACTTTTTTTTGATTTAGAATTTCTTTGGTAGCAGCTTCCATGAGCATGATTACACCCAGTCAGAAATACATTTACCACTGGTGCTGCGTGTTTCTCCAGTGTCCTTATTGGGTGTAGCTTCTTAGTGGATGATTTTTTATAAATCTCCATTTAACTTGTCTAGAGACTTTGCTGTTATTGCTTAATGACATAAGGAATGGAATTACAGAGCAGGCTGTAAAGTTGTGGAGAAGAAGTTGAAAAATGGTTGTCCCAAAGGACTGCTGTTTCCCGAGTGTGGATGTGTGGGCAAGTGGATAGGAAGACATCCCAGGGCTTCCCCCTAATGGTAATGCTCTCAGCAAATATGCACATCACCCAAAAAGAAAGTTGGAGTGGTGAAGGATGCTCCAAGGAAATGTGGCTGGAGAGACCTGGTGTTGTTACTGATTTGGGCAATAAGCAGCCGTGAGGTGGTGGGGGCAGGGACAATGAGCATGGCAGCATAGCTTTCTGCCTTACCCAAGCCNGGTCTCCTGTAACATTTCCACAGACAGGAGCCCGGTCTCGACCTTTGATGTAAATATCTGAGTTGAGAAGCACAGGGTGAAATGCTAGGGAAGTGTGTCCGTCAGTCTGAACCGACTTTTTTTTGTTTGTGTCTAACAGATAGAAAACAGCCCCCATGAGTTTGCCCTTTACATTATCCACGCCTCCGGAGGTAAGGCAGACGCTGCGGCGCGGTCGCTCCGTCTCTGCTTGTCCTCCGTGCGCGGGTGTGCGCTGACGAGCTTGGGGCGGCCGGCTCCGCCGCGGGCAGCTGCCCTTGCTGGGACAGCGCGGGCGCGTGTGGCACTGCGGCTGCGCTGGAGACCCTGCAGAGCTCTGTGCTCTGAGAGACGGGGAGGAGAACCTGAGCAGTCGTGTTCGGGGGGCTGTCAGCGTGCTGCCAGTGTGGGTGGTTCAGCTAAACAGGCCTGCGTCCTTCCTGTATTTAAAGGCTGTGTTTAAGATGCTCTTCGGCTCTAAGTTTTGTTCTGCTCAGCCACACTGCAACCGTGGGATGCCAGGCTCCTGCTGGTAGTGTTATGGGACATTTTAATTCACAGTTTTGGATGGTAGTCCTGGGTTGCAGATACCTAGCTAAAAGTACTCGTTTTTCAGTGGAGAACATTTCCTTCCACAGCACAGTCTACTCTATTCCTTCAGCAAAACAGGAAATTTTCTCTTTATTAAATGGAATACCTGGAAGAATGGCAGACAGAACGGATGGGCACATACCATAAATGTCCAAATAGGAAGTTGAAATGATGTTTGAAAATTATGTAGTAAGTTTTGTTTTGGGGAGTCATGGTCAAGCTGGTGGGCCTGGGACTGGTCTCTTAAATGCTTACTTGGCTACCGAAATCGCGGATTCTACCAATTTCTTTCAAAACGCGTAGTAGAAGTTAGGTGCCACATCCTCCTGAAAACATATCTTAGACTTGGTAGGTATCTAATAATTGCACATCAGTCAAATACAGGATCTTTGTCAAGAAAAAAGACTACTGATTGCGTGAGGTAGCTGGAGGCACTGTTCCATGTTCTGGGCATCACAACGGTTCTTTTAAATCCCAGAAAAGAAGCAGCTGAGGAGTGGAGACGTTCCCTTACTGCACAGACTCTTGCAGGGGCCCTCGGAGAAGATTGCCAAGTTTTTTCTCATGGACAGGGATGTGGAAGAGATCAGCAGTGACGTATGTATATCCTCAGTTCTAACAGTTCGCAGCGTTCTTCCCAGTCAGCGTGCTCGCTAATGGGCGTCTCTGGTCGTCTGCCTGATAGGTTGCTCAGTATATTCCATTTCATCTGCCCTTCTTGGAGTCAATTCTGCACAGAATCAATGAAGAAGAAGAACAGGAGATTCAGCAGACAATTGCAAGGTAAATAGGGGTAAAACTAGTGGGGTTGCTTGGAGCCCAGCAGAATATTTACACTTCTGGGTTGGCCCAAGAGGCGAATGCATTCGTGGGGTTTATAATCCTGCTATATCCTGTACATCCAGATGAGCTGGTGGTGTTAAAGATTCCGGCATAAATACTGACTGCATACACATGGGGGGATCTTTCCAGAAAATTCAGACCCTCAGGGCTAGTTCTGCTTACTTTGTTTTCTGAGCTGAAGACTGGTTCCTCAGTCTCTACGTGCTGCTGTGTATCGGGTACAAATGCAGTGCGTACTGGGGCACTGCTTAGGTAGCACAGCATTCAAGCTAGATTAGTGCCAAATTCTTAGTGTCCCTCTAAAGCTTCGCTCTGGATAAATGGCATGAGTTCTGCTGACAGCAGCTCAAAATCCACAACGGGCACGAGTGAGAAGCGCACCGTTATCTCTGAACGTGGGCGTGAGTCCCGAGGTCAAAAGCAGTGAGCGTCCACACCAGCCAGGGGTCTGTTAACAAAGGACTGTCTGAGGATCGCTTTGAATCGAAGGGGCCAGGAAACCTAAAGAAAAAAATAAATAGCCATTGCCATTTTCTATCAGAAAAGCTTTCATGATAACATTTTTCAGCCATTCAACTAGCACGTTAGAATTTGGGTTCCGTTTTAGCAGGATTCTGTTACTTAAATGCATTCTCGCTCTCTTCATCTCAGGTACCTGAAAGAGAAGAGTCTGATATGCCAGCACCTGCACAGTCGAGCTGTTAAAAAAACAGAGACTACTGTTTGATGTGATGGCCTGCGGCGGGTGCCCGCGGACAGTCAGGGTGGCTGCTCCGCTGTGCCACGGCTGAGGAGCACCTGGAGCACAGGCTGCTCCCAGTGCCAAAGCTGCTCTGGATAATTACGCAGCTGAAGCTGAACCCGCTTCCCTGCAGCTCTGGAACACAAGTCGGGAACCACCCAAGAAGATGCGCTGGAGCCCTCAGAAGACAGATGCTGAACCTAGCCTGAAACTTCAGATGGGGAAAAAAAACCCCGTGAAAAGCACAAGGCTTTAAAACCTAATCATTTACAAACCATTACCGAAAGTCTAGCGTAGAAGAAATGCTGCAATAACCCATGCACTAATCATGCAGAAAATAGGAAAATTAAGTGTATGGTTTTCCTTCTACTAGAGAAATGTTGAATTATACTAGGAGGAAGCTTTTCAGTAGAGATAAGTGGCAACGTGTTTATGTAGCCAAGATTGCAGTTAGGCTTTTTGCTTACCGGAAAAAAACCCCAAAAAACCAAAAAACGAATTCCAAAACAACCTGTGCAAGAGAGACCTGAAATCCCACTGGCTTCAGGTTGGTAGATGCTTAACTTGTTTAAGCTTTGAGCTACAGTTAGAAAAATATAAATGGAAACCCTCCACTTAAATAGCTACTCGGCTCTTAAACAGAAGGGGGAATTTATCTCTGAAATCTCTCTTGAACTGCAAAGCAAGAACGCTCGCTGGACACCGTTGCATCTGCCTGACTGGGTCCTGGGAGGCCCTCAGCAGTTGTTGACACAAATGATTCCGTGTTGCCTCCTGTGTTCCGTAGCTGAAGATGGAAAGGAGAGGTGTTCAGGGAGAACGTCCCGGCCGCGGCGGGGCCGGCTTGGCGTCCGCCCCAGTCTGGCCCCAGCGCTGAGCACAGCAGCCTGCTGTCAGGTCCCCTCTGGCTGAGCCATGCTGAATATTAAAGCTCAGATTGTAGAGGTGTAAATAAAATCCAATTTGTGCACGATTAATTGCCCTCCTCTATTTGTCGTGTTTACGTGGTATCTGTGTGTTGTCTCGGCTACCTTTGGCTTATGCAGAAACCGAAATAAATGCTGTGAGAGAGAGAGGGAGTCAATGTGCAGAAACTGTTGCCTAGGAATCACGTGGAATACATCAAATGTGAAAAACTGCATGCTGCCTGAGATGATGCTACCTGGATGGTAATGTAAAAATGAAAAGTCAGTGTGCCCGTTGAAGCTGTTGTGGTTGGGGCCAGGGGTTTATCTTAATGTAGGCTACTGTAATCCTGCCCAGGAAAATAACTATGGGCAAGAGAGCACAGAGGGGAGAAATAAAAATAATTCAGCCATGAAGATGCATGGTATTAGAGAACAGTTGCCTTAAAGGGGCAAATGTAAGTTCCTTGAAGCAACAGAAGCACGCACACGAGCATCGCTGGAATCCCCCAGGGACCCATTCGAATACGCGTTGGCCAAGTTTTAGGAGGTGTGAAACTCGCCCCAGAACATTGCAGGTTGCGCTTGCAAGGTAAAGCAAAATCTCCGTGGGGTCTGCAGCAGAGCACAGCCAGTCCTTGCCAGGCCCAGGCAGCAGCTGGCCGTGCTGGCCGTGGCGTGGACGGAGCTGTGGGTTCCTCTGAAGCCGGGTGAGCTCCGAGCACCGGCTGGCTGCATCGAAGCTCTGCAGCGGTGGTGCTGGCGTCAGGGTAGGAGCAGACCTCTCTATCTGCCTTTCTGGCTTCGTTCTGCTGAAGTGACTAGAAGGACCACGTCAGAACCCTTTTGCAAAGCGGTGTTCGGGCAGCTCAAGTGCACGAGCAGGGAAATCAGCCAGTCTGCACTCCAAGTCCTGCAGCGATCTCTGCCTGCACCGCGGCACCTGCTTCTCGTCTGAACCAAGGACAAGTGTTTCAGAATTTCTGTGCAGAATAGGCTACTTCATTGCATGTTCCATTTTTTAAATGCTTAGGTAGTTCTATGAAGGTGCAGCATGACAATACTGGAATATGAAATAGTCATAGTTCCTTGATCTGAGATCAAAAGTGGAATCGATGCTCAGACCACGTGGAAAAGAGGATGTGTTTTCAAGCAGGCTCTCTGATCCTCTGTACATGTACACCGTTTCGAAATTGAGCCATTTTTCCACCATCTGGTGTTACATGCTTGGATCCTTTTTGTTTCTCTTGCCCTGCTGAGCTGGGACTGAAAGATGCTGGAGAATCGCTGTGGACCGTGGCACAGATTCTCCAGAGTCTGCTGGGGATAGAGGCTAGCGCGGTGAGGCTGCGGCTTTGCTGCGGTGGTAGCTCTTTGTGAATACTGCGCTCGTTTAAATGAATCATTTCTGACAAATACAGACAAGAAGAGGGGAAGAATTTATTCCAAAGCGTTATTGGATATTCAAGGTAACGCAGCAATGAAAAACAGAGGTGATGGAGGAAACGGGGGTTGCTTTTGAATTCAGAGCCGAAGTCATTAACCATAAAGACAGCAATTAGAGTATATATCTTGCCTGAATTTGTACTACCAAGATACCCCATGAGAAAAATCTGGTCATCACTGGATTTTAAAAAAAAAGCCGAAAACCCAAACCATCCCCCAAATTCCAGAAGACTGATTTTCATCAGAACATAAAATCTTAAGCAAACGCAGTATTGGCCATCTAACCGTGGTTTTGGTGCTGAAAACATCACTGATCCTTGGGTAAAGCCTCTTAAACCTCTGTGTGTCTCTCGCAGCTCCCCCCCTCTCCCAGGCAGCCGATCCCGGTGCTTTGCTCCCCTTGCCGGGCACCGACCGGCTGCTTTTTGTCCTGGGGGCAGTCTGTTCTGGTATATGAAGACTTCCAGGTTCCTGCAGCCTTGCTTATTAAAGCAGGTAACCCCAGTCTATTTTAGCTTTCCTTTTCTTGTGTTCTGGATCACTGACTGTCACCGTTGTTCTCTTTCCAGGGAAATGCTTCCCAGACGTGAGGTACCCAGGATTTGTCCCAACGCTCCAGCAAACTCCTCGCCAGAGGTGAGGAAAACAGAACCGTGATCCGCGTGTGTCGCAGCCTGTTCTTCTGTCCTGTCTGTCGTTCTGCGTGTACCCTGCTACGCAGGAATGACTTTGGGCTTTAATTGGCAGCAAACCACTGGCAACTCTCAGCCTGTGATTTGTTACAACTGCGTTGTGACCCGCACAACTCCCTAAAGAGTCGCGTTGCGTACCCGTGTCGTGTGTTACCTGCGTCCTCACAGAGCAGAGCTGGCTGCTTCTCGCCTATTTCTCTGATTTGCCGTGAGGATTTTGATGTTTAACATGTTGCTAGGGGATTTGCAGCTGTGTGTCTCCATCTTGCTGCCAGCCACAAAACTAATGAGTGTTTTTTCTTCTCGTTATTTATATCCTCAGTGAAAACGTTGCCTAGCAGTATAGACATGATCGATTACGATGGGACTCAGTCTGGTCGAGCTCTTCAGTCTGACTCCAAAACCTTCTCTCTGATGGTAATAAACGGGGTTTGCGTTTCATGAGATGTTTGTTTGGCAATGTTCCTTTACTTTACCGATGTTTTGAAAGGCTCCTGGGATGACCATGGCCAGGTACATCCACCGGAAGAACCTGGTACCTGGGTGTCTCTTCCTCCGAGCCAAAGGTTTCCAGGAAAAATATTTCTTTCTTATAGTACTGTTTTTGACATGTGATTTTTAACATGCCTTCTAATTTCTTTTGATGTAAAAGAAAGTGAAAACCCAAAAGCTGTTTTTGTGTCAAACCACCTGGGGTGTAGATTTGGCGGCCTCCCAGTGCTTTCTCTAAACCTCTGTCTGCTGAGCGGGTGCTTCAGCAGTTCAGGTTCTGTCCTGTCTATGCCATTTTGCTCATTTTTCTCCTTTCTCACCCTCTTTGGGATGGCCAGGATAATCTTCTGCTGTGCTTAAAGGCAACTTTGCAACTCCCCTAGAGCAGCCTGTATTAGTGTGGGGTGTATTCCAAGGACAGTGCTATAAAAATGCAAAAATAATGATTTGGTTATTGAGAAATAGTTTAGAAGCGATTACAGGCAGATCTTAACTCATTTGCATTTATGCTTCATAAGCTTAAGATTCAAAGCACCTTTCTTTTATTTTGGTGTCTGTGACTATTTGTTAGAAGTACAATCATATTCCATAACATAAGATTCTATACCCTGATTTTCCATCCATTTAACTCACTCTTTCGGTGGGTTTCTTTATGGTGATGCACCCTCTCTCTGGACTTAAACAGGCTTGAAGTTACTTGGTTTGGTTTAAATTTTACATATCCTTGATCGCCTTGAATCAAAGGGATAGGAGCCAGAGATGAAGTTGCATATGGGTTTCTCCCCCATCTGAATAAACTGAGTTAACACATTTAATTTTCAGGTGAGCTGAGCTCTGCGAGCAGACCAGGTTTACAGCTCCACAGCTCGGCAGATTCTGTATGGAAAGTCGATGTTCTGTTCCGAGGCACCTCTTCTACCGTGTTCGCAGCGGCAGGTCGGGGCGTGATGGAACTACAGCTGGTGTAAACCATCAGGACTTCGTGAGGCCGGCGAGGAGAGAGCCACAGCACAGTTTCTCCACCATGACAAATCACAGGTTCCTGTTTATACTTCATGAACACGTAGAAAAAAGACGGTCACTGTTAGGTTTGCGTGACTTCATATCATTCAGCAGGGATCTTCCGATATGCTAGGCGAGCTCTTTATGCTGATAACATTTTTTCACTTCTTTTTATAAGTTCTGGACCCTGGAGGGAAAAAAGCGAAATTTCTATGAGCTATGGGGTCAGGAAGATGACGAACTTGTGAACAAGTTCAAGGAGTACGGCAGCAGTAGGTAGTAATTTATAATTGTTGCAGTTTGTGTACAAACACTGCATATGCAGAGCACATATAGGAATATCACCATGTTTTATATACATTCTGCTGTTAATGTTCAGCTCAGATTGCCTTAGAGGATTTGGTGTTTGTTGGAAAAATGCTGATGTGCAGTTCTCTTAGGAGGAGGTAGCAGATGCTTCTTTGCAGATACGCTGTTTGGGTGTATTCAGAGGTGGAAATTTGTTGTTAATAAGAGAGAATTTTCTGTATTTTATCATTTAAAGCAAAGCAAGGCAAAGACTTGGGAAAAGAGAGCAAGGCCCCAGGGTCATGGATGGTTTGCTAAAGTTCAGATTAGGGATATGTTGGAGAGAGAGGGGTGAGAAGTAGGCAAAAGAAGATTTACTGGAGGGTAAAGAGAAGCCAAAGTAGCTCTGTGGTGTGAAGCTCAGGGAGCTCAAATAACGGAGGAAAGACAAGAGGAAAGCAGAGGTAGGGAGAACAAACAGGGAAAATGCTTTGACCTAGAATTTGGCCGTATCCTTCCTCTCCCTCTTGCAGAGGAACTTTTCAGGAGAAATTCAGTTAGGAACTGCTAGCCAGGGAAAGGCCGTCGCCCGCATCCTTCAGCAGGGCGAGTCCCGGGGACTCCCCGGGAGCAGCGCCCGCAGCCGAGCTCGGTCTCTGCACACCGCTGCGGGCGAGCAGGAGGCTGCTTGGGTCAGGTCTCCGGTTAGCAGTCAGCTGGGGGACATAGCTGCTTGTGCAGGTGATAAAGTTTATCTTTGGAAATGTAATGGCAGGAATTCTGACTGGTCAGGCTACGGTTTTGGTGCTTAACAGGGAAGTTTACACCCTGGTGTGTTCTCCGTGTTTCTGTTTTGCTGAGGAACATAGGGGTGAGAACAGAAACGGTACCTCCGTCCCAAAACACGCCTCGGGGCTTCCTGCTGCGCAGCACTGTTCCCTCATGGCAGCGAAGGCCGCCGTGACGGAGGTCAGCTGCTCCTGGGTGATCTGGGGCTTGTACTTGATGAGGTTGACGAGCATCCTGCAAGCCAAGCAGAGCAAGGTGGTGAAGCTGGGAGGCAAGTGCGCGGTGCACCAAGCATTGCTCAAACGCTACTGGAGAGCTACTGGAGAGAGTCCAGCATAGGGCTACGAGGATGGTGAGGGGACTGGAGCATCTCTCCTACGAGGAGAGGCTGAGGGAGCTGGGCTTGTTCAGCCTGGAGAAGAGAAGGCTGAGAGGGGACCTTAGAAATGCCTCCAAATATCTGCAGGGTGGGTGTCAGGAGGAC
>Ga0065711_1012190_pt1 | contig 12113 bp, 10 predicted proteins | sample Hoacrofraction12_FD_59098 | JGI IMG/M metagenome (GOLD analysis project Ga0065711, IMG submission 59098) | Hoatzin crop microbial communities from Cojedes, Venezuela - Epithelial fraction 12 v2 (version 2) | ecosystem: Host-associated > Birds > Digestive system > Esophagus > Crop | place... | reverse complement strand
CCTGGGCAGCCTGGGCCAGGGCTCCGTCACCCTCAGAGGGAAGAAGTTCTTCCTCGGGTTCAGCTGGAGCTTCCTCTGCTTCAGTTTGTGCCCGTTGCCCCTTGTCCTGTCGCTGGGCACCACTGAAAAGTCTGGCCCCGTCCTCCTGACCCCCACCCTGCAGATATTTGTAAGTATATATTAGTCTGAGCCACTCTCGCACACTCAGGGAGGAAAGTGATACATAAGCAGGAGAAACCAGGCTGAGTTTTAGCTTGAAATCATAGGCAACTCAGCATTAGCCTGCCTTAAACTGCGTCAGAGCGGGAGTCAGTTTATAACACCCTCATAAGCACTACTTAGCGAATAAATCTGGGCTTTTCTCTGTGGGCGATGCTGAAGATGACAAGTGTCTGCGAAACTGGTGGTGTCACGCTGAGCGCGACCTCCTGGCACGCCATGCCTTCGCAGCCTGCTCTCAGGGTCTCCTTGCTGCTTGCTCCAAACCTCGCGAACGCAACGCGGCTCTTGGCGTTCCGGAGGGGTGAGGAGTGGCCCACGCCACAGGAGAGACCTGCTCGGCGCTTCCCACGCCGGGTTTGCACAGGCCACCTTGACATTAAAACGTGGCTGCTGAGAAACTGCTGGAACGTGTGAAACATTGCTGAGCGCTGCGGAGTTTTTCTGCTCCATGTTTCATCGTCTGCACTGTGAAACATGGAACTTGAAGCACGAGGCACGGTGATTTTTCATAATTTTGACATGTGCTGTGTGACTGCGCCAGAAAACCCTCGCTGTAGGATGTGCTTTCGTTCGGAGGTAACATAATTTCCAAAGCAATATTGCTGGATTACCTAATTTTACTAGAAAAGACGTATTTATTTTAGATATCTCAGACTTTCACTTGGTTCTGATTCTAATTAGGTAATTATGCTGTTTAACTTTGATCTAAGCATCCGAGAAGAAAAATAGCGAAAAATTTTAATTAGGTTACTGCAGTACATAACTACTTTTCTTCTAAACTGGTGGGTAATTGACCGTGCATTGCCTAATATGACTCGCTTGGTAGTTAATTACTGCACTCACTGGACAAGCAAATGCTTGTAAGCAATTATGTCATGATTCCTTGGGGAAAGAGCACAAACACGAAGACGTTCACCTTCTTTTTACCATGTGCCTTAGTGAGTTTTAAACGTGCACCTAAATGCCCAGCCGAGGTGCCTGGCGCTGCTGGTGGGACAGGAGAGCTGTGGTTTGCGGACACTGAGCAACGCTTGTGCTGCAGTGGAGCAAAGATACGGTGCAGGCTCCATCCCTTAACCCTCTCCGCTGGTCTGTGGCATAGGAGAAGTGTAATTTAGGAAATCACAAGCATCTGTGATACCATTAACGATCCTCTTGTGGCCTAAAATAAATCCTCGAGCTCCAAGCTGCTGCCTGCCAGACCCATTCGTGCTCTCCCTGCGTACCTGTGGCTCAGGTCAGGTCATGGTCCTTGGGCAGGACCTCAGCCAAGGTTCCCAGCTCTGCCCAGCTGAGGCCCCAGTGTCACATAGAATGTCCTGGTTTTGAGGCTATGGGCAGAAATCAAAGCTTTCTAGGGAGAAGCCATCAGTGACGCTCAGCTCCCGTCCAGAGGGATGCTGGGTTTCACCTGGCAGAGGGGACCGAGCGGGAATGTCCCAGTGCCCAGCCTGGGGAAGCCGCGGTGCCTGGTTTTCGTCTGCCACCTGAAAATTTGGCCTCTTACAATCTTTTCAAGTGAATATCAGTAACTTCTGAGGACTTCAGCCCGGAAGGACGTGACTTGCCAGTTTAGCAAGACTGGCATGCTCTTACAGCAGCACCACGTACTTCTTAAACTTAACTTCTGCCCTCTTCACGACCTTGTGTCTTTAATAGCTTTGCTGTTATTGATTTTCAGTCTCGTTATTGGTTTATTTTTGTATCACAATGAAAACAGACAGCCCAGGAGGAAAATACAGCATGCATCGGTAAGTCCTTTGTTTGCTGGCATTAGTGAAGGGTCTGTCTCGATCTTTTAGAAACAAGCAGCAGGAAGAGCATCACAGAAAGAAAATCAGCGGTGAAGCAAGTTGTTATATTTTGTCATAAAGCATAAGGCACAGGCAGGGGAAAGGCGACTGTAAGACGTGATGCTGCTGCCTCTCTGCCCTCTTACTGGTTTTCCTCTGTAACTTCCCCCTGGTAAGCTCTGCTGGGGCTTTGGAGTGGAGATCTCAAAATAAAATTTAGGAAAAAAAAAAAAGCATTGTCAAGCCTGAGAAATGTTATACTTTGCTAAAATGAAATCAGAGATTATTGAAAGAATGTGATGCTTCTGGAGAGCTGCTTGTCCAGAAGCAGAGGTGGGTACGAAATGCAGGTATGGAACCTGGCCTGGGGGATTGCTTTGGCCGTGCTGGGCCAGGCGGTGGGAACCCCTCTCTTGGTGCCCGTCCGCCCGCTGACCAGGCGATGGGCTCTGGGAAGGGCTGCCAAGATGCCAAGCAGACAGCTACGGTGTTTGCATAAAGCTGCCGAAAAGCCTTTCTGCTCTCTGTACTTTTCCAAGCAGAACTGGGGAAGAGAAGTACTTACTGGGAGCAAGGATAGGATGTCACCTACAGCAGTGAAGAAACTTCATGGCACTTATTCCAACAAATGTTCATGACTCTTTCGCACTTGGTAGTTTTCGTCCAGAGCCAACATCAACAGCAGAGAACTGCACTGGGTTTCTGTGCTGTAAACCACCGCTGTAGAACATGTATTGACTTTGCAAGTCAGTAGATCTGAATAACAGATTTGGACAGAAGTCACTGTTTGCATGCGCTTTTTTTTTTATTAATGTGAAAAAATTAAAAGCCGATGACTTTCTGAATAATTGGCTCAACACATTTTTTCTGGGCAAGTGGGCTACATGGCTATTTGTTTCACTACTGATGTGTGAGTCCACAGGAGTCAAACCGACCTTTAAGTCCATTGGGAGATGCATATAAACTTGCCAGGACAAAAGGTTTACTCATGTTCCTCCTTATCATTTAACCTTCTTTTTCACTTTAGTTTGATTTTATTGAGCTTTCCGTTTCCTTTTTCATTTCAGTATCCCAAAAAAGGTGTCATGAATATTCAGTTTTTGCACTGAAGAATACATATTTATAGATGTATAAACTTTGTGATTTAAAATATGAAGTAAAAGGGTGTGTATTTTGCCATGCTCTTTACTGAACTGATGTTTTCTCCAAACTAGCTGCATGGCTTGTGAACTTCAACACGTGTTTTCCAGTTGCTGCGGTGAAACCGATGCCTGGAGGCTGCTCAGCCAAGCGCTGAGGGAAAGGAGCTGGACACAGAACCCTCGTCTGCTGGGCAGAGCCTGGGGCTCCTTCCCTTGCTGGGGACAGTCTGAAGCTGAGACCAGTGCGCCTGGGTGATGGACCCACCTGGGGTGATGGACCCACCAGCACCCCGTGGCATCCCGGGGGCCCAAGCAGCAAGGCAACAAAGGTGCGTGCGTATGTGAATTAGGTATTTGATTTGTTGCTGTCACGTTAGAGCCTTTTACTGCACAAATGTGTACCCCCAGAGACTCAATAAATGAACATGGTTTCGCTTACACTCATACACGCAGGTATATATACACCTATAGATGTACAGGGAGGGGACTAAGCTAATGCCGTGGTTCCAGGTGTGAAAGAAAATTGGGGTCTTCTGAAAAATACCGAGCTCTTCTATTTCCCATACAAGTTGCTGTCAGGAGTAAAGTGGAGGATGGCAAAGACCTCTTGAGCCTTAAAACAGCAGCAAAACTGAGCAGGTGATTGCCTCGTGGAAGGTAAATAAGGTAAGATGTTGTGGAAAGGGAGATGAGCTGTGTGTTGGATAAGGTGAGGTAATCAAGAGTGTGAATATGCTGTGGAAGATGTATGCAGATTAGGTGCTAACACACATTAATTTATGAGTTTTGGACAAAACCCAGGAAGGAAGAAAATTGCACATGGGATTGAAATGCCAAAGCAACAGGAAGGAGTTTATGTCTGAAGTCTGAAAGCTTCCATGAATGATATGCAGAGAAATGAGCACTGGCCCATCTAAATAAATCATCCTCAACGTGGAAGGAAGCTGAGCTCATGACCAGTCCCTGCAGTAAGAAATCCCGGCTCTGAGCAGAGCTGCTGACCGAGCCGAGGAAGACCTGGCCATTGCTCTGGCTTTGCTGTTTTGCTCAGGTAAAGAGCCTGAAGCGAGATCCGTTCGGCTCCCGTGCAGAGCTCGTGGTGTGATGCTCACAGCACCACGGCATGATTCTGCGTCTCTGACAGCCTCAGAGACAAGACAAAAAAGCCCCGGGAGCACTTTTCCATTGACTGTTCTGAACCATAACGTGGCTTTGAAACGGCATGACTTCATCTTGCGCTTCAGTCTGAACACCAGAAACGGCCTTGAAAAGAATTATTTTAGTTTAGATCTCACTAGTATGGTTACATAACTAAAAATATTCTATGGTAAAATATTTTGGAGCTGGAGTAAGCGAGCTGGGCATGGGGGAGCACAAAGCCTGCATTCTGCTGCGGGCGTGCCCGGCTGCTTGACATTAAACACCAACAGCTATTTTCCAGCTCTCTGTAAAGGCTGAGCATCTTGTGGGGACTTCCAGCTCCTACCGCTCCATTCATGTGGTCTGACCCAGAGTAAATCACCACAGGGAGAGGGGTTTTGCCTCCCTTTTGTTTTGTTTTGTTTCGTTTTGTTTTTAAATACAAAGAAACCCAGTCATCTTGCAGTCTTTTGCTTAAATTGGATTTTATTCCTCTTTTAGCATGTGTTTCATTTCTCTTCACTGCTGGGACATGTAAAGCAGCAAATCTGCATGGGGTTAATGCCTCAGTACACTAAAAAAAGCAGAGGCTGGCAAGGAGGAGTGGGAGAAAGTAGATCAAGAGAGAGTGCTTTGTTCCAGTTCGAGTGCTTGAAGTATGAGGGAGCAACTCGTGCTGTTACTGGAGACTGAGAGAATTTTGTTAAAGGGCTGGGGTCTGATTTTGTTGCAGTTTAAAATGTAATATCTCCGACAACCAACCCAATAACATGGGAGAGACCCTTTCCACAAATCTTCTCATGCGTAGAGACTTCATCTGCTGCCTTGCACGCTATTTCAGATGGTGGTGATAACAAATTTGTTTTTGCAAAATTAAAATATTCTTGTAATATTGAGGAAATTCACTACTAGGAAATCACTAAAATCTCAATCCTGATGACTGTGGATATCACTAACAACCAATCACTTACGTATTTTGCGGATAGATATATTGAACTTTGTCAGTTGAAATGCTAATTGAATTCCCCCCCACCCTCAGGAATACAACAGCGCTGGAAAGACATTGGAGCGTATGAATTATTTCTTGCTCCTTTTATGCTTGCAACCTACACTGTAGATCTCCACTCCTACTAGAAACAGCATTCTATTTTCTGTCCTTGTGGGGAGAACTGGGAGGACGTTGGGAGAATGGAGGGGGAGAGGCTTTTGCTTTGTAAGAAAGGCACAAAGGCAATTTAGGGACTCTGGAATATAACCAAGGCTTTAGAGGAAGGAGCTTCCTCTGCTGCAGCGGATTGTGCCCAGGTGTGCGCGCGTGCGAGCCGTGAGTGTGTGCACGCCTGTGTGCGTGTGACCTGTGCACACGTGTCCACGCGTGATGTGTGCGTGTGAACGTGCTCTCTCGCAGCGCCGGCACCACTGGCGCTCCCCGGGGACTGCTGAAGCAAAGGGGAGCAGCAGAAACAACACGGCCAGCGCTCCTCTCCCCGAGCAACGCAGAAACGTGGCACGGAGGGAAGGACGAGGGACCTGGCATCTGTAACGCGAGAATTACCAGAGCTTTCTCCAGAGTGGTATTTTGATTTGCTTGTTGGTTGCAGGGGATGGGGAGCCGTCCAGGCTTGGCAGATCAGAAGAGTTGTCATCTTCTCATTTTCATATACTTCAATACTTTGCAATCTTGGCAAAAGGAAGGTGCTGAATGGGGTCTGTTCTTGAGTTTCTAATTCTTGCATTTCCAATGTTGATTAAACAAGAAAATCTCCTACAAGCCTCTTCTTGTTAGATTCTTCAGTCCTGTTTCAAGATCAAATAGGCTTTAAAACAGGTCTGGATAAGCTCACAGACCTAATCTGCTTGAGAGGCGTAGATTGGGCAACACGCAGACGGGCAAAGGATCACTCTGCGGGTCGCAGGTGCCCTCCTGGCCGCTGAAGAGAGCCCGGTCGTTATCGAAGGCTGCCTGGGACACGCGCGCTCGGCAGCTTGCTGCAGGGTTTGCACGGCACAGCTGTACCTGAAGGCAGTTGTTCAGTGGAAACATTCTGTTTGCATTTTTTGCCACTAATACTTCAGCAGGATCGACATTATTGAGGCTAATTAGAATTCAGCAAGAACTGATTGTTCATAAGAGAGAGGAAAAAATGTTCCGTGGAGCCCTGGGTTTGGTAGAACTATTTCTCATAATTAAGCCATTCCACATCCTAGCATTTTATCCCTCTTGTTATCATTGCACTTTGATAATAAGTTTTTAATTGCAAATCATCTCTGTGACACAAATTACACTGTGTTTACCGATCAGCAAACACGACAAGTCCCTCCAAAACACCAGCTGACAGCTTCTCTCTCTTGGCTTGGCACTAAAACATCGTCAGGTTACTTCGAATACATTGATTTCCACTTTAAAGTGTTATGGACTGCACAGCTCCTTGGCTAAGGCTCCAGCAACAAGGCAAGAATAGCTTTCATAACCAAAATAAGCTTGTTTTTACGTTGCAGACCAGCAAGTTAATCTGTGTCTCCCTGATGTTCTGTTCTACATCCTGCGTTGCTGCCAGGTGTGCAGTGCTTACCTCAAACTTACCCAAAGTGGTTATTAATACCATTGTTTAAGGCAGTTACATATTCACAATTACCCGTATAGAATTTGGGCAAAGGTTGAGCAATAATTTATCTTTAAAATTCATATTGTTTGTTTGTTTTTTATGAAGTGTCCAGGCTGACTGAATTGTTGGAAAAAGTCTGCTTTCTCTTTACAAGGAAAAGACTCAAAAAGCTGAAGGGAGAAAGCGCCTTCCTTGCTCTTAAAATCTCTGCTTCTCACCCTCAGGTATAAATGGACAAGCCTGAATTCATTTTTGTAACTGCTTTATTCTAGAATGTAGGAAGGAAATATGTGAATATCTATCCAAGTTGAGGTGTGAAGTTTCTGTTCAAGTGACTGAAACCTATTTGGGACCTCAGTTAGCAACCATTTTCATTGAAAAAAAGGGGATACAAATTTTGGAAAAAAACCACTGAGACTTGCGTTTGTTTTAGAGAGGGTTTTAGCTTTTGAGATTTTTTTAAAATATGCAAAAATCTATTAAAGAGGTTTCACTTCGAGAGTTTATGTAGATTTAGATACCAAGCAGCAACTGAAATGAAAAAAATATTAAAAGTTTGAGGTCAAATAAAGTGTTTAACTCAAATTCAAATAAAATCCCTTACACAGTAGCGGTGAGAATTCAGAAAACAGTAAAGCATCGGTGTCCTTACGTCGGACTGTCAAAGACAAACAGCGTCCTGGGTCCCTGCTTCCTGGCCCCTGACATAATGCAGAACACTTCTGAAACATTCGGGGGGTTAATTGAGATTAACTTATTGGCTATTAGCATCAAGCATGGCATTTGTCCCTGAGCGCTTGCGTGAAGATGAGTTTGGGTTTCTTTGATCCCGGAGACTGATGACAACACCATTACAGGGACCTCAATTTTTGTCCTAATCTGTGGAGTCTGTTGTGAGATCTTGAGCAAACATTATCCCTCACGGTGAAGTGACTGCATCTGTGAAATATTTAAACACTGTTCGTTAGAGCACTGGAAGAGCTGTTGACAAGAGCCTCTCGACTCTGCTCCAGGCTCCTCTTGCTCTGCTGCCCTCAGCCAGGCTGCCCACGGCCCTTGCTTGGATGAGGCACACTCCGATTTTCACAGCTTACCTTTAAAGTATTTAAACGCAAACGCAGTCGTTCCAATTTCAGCTAACCTTAATGTGTCCATTTCTTTCTCAGATTATAAAAAGAAGTGCCTGGTACATGCTTTTCCGTGTGGAAAGTGCACTCTCAGTACACTCCTCGCTACTGCAGGGTAAATTACAATCCCCTTAAATCATTTCCAGTTATCCTAAACTTTCAAAATACACCGCTGGGCCTCATTCCTTTATCTGAAGTAGCCTTCCCAGAAAATAATCTCACAGTTCAGATAAACAGAGACAGCAGGTACACAAAGCACTGCTGGATTTTGCTTTTTTGCCACCTGCTTTCCACAATGCGCGTTCTCCCCGGGGCTTTGGGAGTTGGTTGCTCCCCTCTCACTGATCAGACACGGCTGTTTCCTTCACCCCAGTTTTGCTTCTTCCCCTGCTTCAGCCCTCTCCAGTCCCAAGGACACCGTGGCACGCCTCCAACGGACGGAACCACACCAGAGCAACCTCTGTTGCTCGCTTTCCTTCCGGAGGACGTCTTGCTGAAGGAGAGCTGAGCTGCGCGCAATGAAGGGTGTGAATGAAAGGTGGGCACAGCGGTGACACCTCGCACTCCGCGGTAACTCTGTTTTGTTAGCAGGGTTTGTGGAAGCGCTTAGCCCTGTGAAACATCGCCTCTGCCACATATACGTGCACTGAGTTGTTTCATTTGTAGAACATACAGGTTACTGCTGCTGTTTTCCAACACCTACAACTCCATTCTTTCTTACGCTTCAGAAGCCTTTTTGTTCCACCGCTGTGATTCGGAGGAAACCGCTGTTTTCATTTGGGCTTCATCACGTGCTTCTCTGCGCTCTTCCAGTTCACAGATGCTAAATTATATGCACTGGAAATAAATGTTAGAGTTACCTGAGCTGCTGCTGAGGCTGAAGTGTGCTTTGGCCTCAGTAACCACACACTGGGGAAAGCTCGACAAGGCTCCACTGTCTTCGTATGTACTTCGTTTCCTTTCGGTCATCGCAGGAATGGGTTTTCCTGGTCAAGGCTGAAAACATCCCTTTAGGCAATACGGTTTGCACAAACTATGTGCACGTAAACTTACCCCAGTTTGCTACAAAATGAAATTATAAAATACTAAATACCAAGGGCAAGAAAACAAGTACAGATACAGTATCATCCCATTTAAAAATAACTGATGTCTATCGATCCCGAGGCTGGAATTCATCCCCATGGGCTATTTCTTTGAAAATTCAAGTCTTTGAAATACCAGCTACAGCACGTGAGAAGAGCTCCATAGCAGGTAAAGACAACCAGCTCCATATTTAATATTCCTAGAAGGTCAAGTAACTTCAAATTAAAAATACAGTGTTTGAGTTCCCTTTTAACTGGATGTAATTAATTAGATCAGAATTGAAAACAGTTGCTCAAGTACTAGGTGATACAAGAGGAAGCACCCTGCAAGTCATTATCGTAGGCCCTGAATAAATTCCTGTAGTAGTGTCAATCTAATGGTTGTCAGCAGTGTAACTAAAGCATCAGTCACTGGCTGCTCAGAAAATTATATGTTTGGAACAGGAAAGGTAACCATCCATAATTCATCCTAAAGGACATCCTTTATTTTTTCCATTATGTGGAGAGCAGAAGGAAAGCTAAGGGAATAAAATAGTAAAAGCCTTTACAGAGTCTACACTGTGAAACGTGACTGTTCATATAAATATTACATTAGTGCAGAATTCAGCCTGAAGACCCCTTAATCTTGTAATTAAAAAATTAACCCAAAATCAGAAAAAAAGAAAAGAAACAATTCTGGGTGCTTTCCTGAGGCTGCTTTGTACCCTAGGGTACAAATAACGCGATTACTGCAAGTGCATCTTCTTGCACCGACAGCTCGAATGAAAAACCAGTGGAACGGAAGAAAGTTCTCCGAGGCACCCCTCGCAAAGAGCAGTGGGAAAAGTGCATTTCTCGGAATGAATGGCGATGCTATTTTGCCTGTATTAGTAAAGACAGCAATTATTATTGGCATAAGGCTCGTTGCAGTTCACACAGAATTTTCTCAGCTGCCCTTGATGGATTGTCAGCTGCAAGGCAGCCAGCAAACGGGGCAGATATCTTAACACAGACCTTGGGAGGATGGTTGCTGAGAATAAAATTCTTGAAACATTTTTTGTGGCCAATCGGTAATCCAAGAAGTTTTCTGTCGGAGCGGCAACGAGCGCGTGCCTCGGAGTCTGTGCAGAGCCATGGACACAGCGAGGGCCCCTGAGGTACCAGGGCCAGCAGCGCCGTGCCCTCAGCTGAAATTACCTCTCCGGGTGAGCTGGAAGTGCCACGCTGGCCAACGGGGAGTTACTTTCTCTTTCAGTTAGGGGAAAATTCACAGACTTTGGCTGAAAACGCTGAATTTTCTCCCTAGCTAACGATTTGCCAAGGCATGGAAATTTTCACTGTGATGCAGTTTAAAGGAAAACTTTTTCTGTCGGCTCTGACAGAAGGATGTAGACACAGTGAGTTTCCTCCAGGACTTTTCTGGACTGAAACTTTGAATGAGTGAGTACAGGCCCCAGGAGCCTTCCCACGCTCGGGCTCTTGACTTCTATGAATCTGTAGGACTTGTTCTGCCCAGTCCAGCCGCAAACGGAGCAGCAGCGGCAGACGGTGCTGTGGGTGAAGCAATGTTGTGGGAATGCAAACACTTGGTACAGGCAAAGATGGTAGCAATTAACTTCAAATGGAAGCTAATAGCAATGATACAAGGAAAGCATTTATTAATTGCTGTTTAATGATGCACTAAAATTTATTTTAAAATTTTCATAGGGATTTTCACCATAATCTGAAGCTTTCAATGACTGTGTTGCAAAGAGAAGTGGAAGAAGAGCAGCAGCAGAAAGATTCAAAAATTTATACCATGCAAAAGGAAATGAGTTCACCTAAAAGTGCCTCTTAAATAAAATATTTTCACTGATTTTTCACTCACTACCAGCCTATTTCCATCCAAGACATGTGGTCATTCTGATAATGAAGGCTGCTGTCATTGATCTGTGAGAACCATGGAGAACTGCACTTCCATTACTCTTCTTTGGAAGAGAGGAAGAGATCTGGGGAGAAAGAGTTGGTTTTGTTTAAAGCTTTGTGCACACTCTGCTTGCTGGGCTGATTCTGCATTCAGCAGGGGAGGAGGTGCTGTGTTGATTAAAAAAAGCCTCAGGCAACACCAGAATTGAAACACAAAGTCTTCCTCCCAGTTTGAAAGCTTAGATCGAAACCAAAGCCTGGCTAGACTTGAGAACAAAACCCAGAACTGGAAATCCTAAATGATCCTGACTATTCCGCCCTGGTCTCCCAGCCAGCGCATCCGCAGCCTCCAGGTTTCTTGGGGGTAAGGGCGGGTGGGCTGGACACCTCTCCAGCTGCCACCGAAGCGGAGGGGATGGGCAGGAGCAGCTCCCTCTGCCCCCACAGCTCCAGCCGCCTGGTTGGTCTCCCTTTCTCCCGTCCACGCAGGCATCGTGGGCAGCAAATAACTGTATGGCCTTTTGTCTGGACCAGCAGCTACACAAACAAGTCATGGGATGTAAAATTATTATTTCTTAACACTTAAACATAGATATAACATTTTTACAAGAATCAGTTAATCTGCAGATCCTTGAACCAGGAGATCCAAAGTCCTGGAATGAAAATGGATTCAGCAAATCTGGTTCATGGATAACGGGTACGTGCTACGACTTCCCCCAAACGTAAGATTTCCCAGGTCTTTCACTCAGGATTTTAGAGTCATTAAATAATTACGAAGGTCTGTGGAAAGCCCTCAAGTTCGTTCCCCCAGATTCCTTCTTTCTCTGTGGTTAAGAGGACCCCCCTTGCTGCCCTTGCAAGCGCACCCGGTCTGCCCCCCTGCCTGCCCCCCGCATCTTCATCCTGCACCCGCGCATCGCCGCGGGAACAGCCTGGGTCAAAGCACGAATTCAGAGCAGACCCCAACACCCTTTCCTCGGGGCACAGAGCATGTCCTCCCAGGAGATGGCCTGGGGCTTGAGGGAGGGGCTGGGACTGCGACAGGGTTCCCCAAAAATCAGAATACCCTCCGGGTCTCCAGGGACACGTGCTGGCATTTTCCAGAAGCAGCCAGAAG